>Ga0082335_1008696_pt1 | contig 11386 bp, 11 predicted proteins | sample Subgrocontami58m_FD_72375 | JGI IMG/M metagenome (GOLD analysis project Ga0082335, IMG submission 72375) | Subsurface groundwater microbial communities from S. Glens Falls, New York, USA - GMW37 contaminated, 5.8 m (SPADES assembly) (version 2) ...
GGCGGACCGTCGGTCACCGTGAACGGCAGGCGGAACTGTGGCCGGTCCGGCGCGGGACTCTGCTGCATGTTGAGGTACGGGAACGTGAAGTCGCCGTGGAGGATGGTGATGATGTGCGTCCCCGGGCGGCCGGTCGCCGGAATGACCGCGCGGGCGAGACCCTTGGTGGTCACGGCGGAGATCCACCCGGTGAACTGGTTGTCGTAGCTCACGAGCCAGCTGTTCTCGAGCTGACGCCAGCCGATGCCGCGGGCTTCGATCGTGATCGGCGTCCCCACCGGACCGCTCTGCGGGCTGATCGTGATCTCGAGATCAACGTCGAACCCCGCCTTGTTCCTGATGACCTGGCCGCCGGCGTCGAGGACGAGCACGTCGTGCTGGAAGCCGAAGTCGGACGGCACGCTGAAGGTGGTGCGGAAGCCGCCAATGGCGTCGGTCGTGACGCTCTTCAGCAGACTCTGGACCGGCATGTACTTCCGGCCCTTGTACTCGGTCCGATCGGTCGAGAGCTGCCAGGAGCCGACGACGCTCGTCCACTTGAGGTCATAGGACGCGTACGGCTTGAGGGCGGACCCGGTCGCCGCGACGACCGTGCCCCAGGCCCCGCGTGCGGGCTCGAGCCCGAACTTCCCGATGAGCTCGATCGGCGGTTCGTTGGCGGGCGCGGCAGCGGCCGCGGCCACTGCCGGCGCTGTGCTCGTCGCGGGCTTCGCCGCGTCCGACGGTCCAGCCCTCACGGCACGCGCGGGAGCGCTCCCGGCGCACGCGGTCGCGACGAGGCCGAGCGCGATGATGACGGCCGCGATCGCTCGTGGCTCTGACCTGGGCATCGTCTCTCCCTCCGCCTGCGCGCGGGCCGGTCAGCGCGCTACCGGCTGCCCGCCTTGACGACTTGGAGCATCGCCGAGGCGACGTTGAACTGCGAGTACTCGCCGGTGATGCCCTCGAGGCTCGTCGCGTTGACCTTGTACTTGAACGCGCCGGTCGGGTAGGTCTCCGGGAGCTTGAACGAGGTGGCCCAGAAGTAGTCGTCGGTCTGGCCCTTCGGGTGCGGACCGAACTTGAAGTCCTTGGTCGTGCCGTCGGGCAGACCGAGGACGACCGACTTGAGCTGCTTGTCGTCCATTGCCTTCCCGGTGACCGGGCTCATGACCTTGACCCGCCAGACGATCGACTCGCCCTGCGGGAACCGGTTCTTCTGGACGCAGGACAGCGCGGCCTTCTCCTCGTCGGTCGTGCCGATCGATCCGCTCGTCGTGTCGGCGACGACGAGGAGCGTCTTCGCGGCCGCTGGCGCGGCCGGCGCCGCGGGCGCGGCGGGCGCGGCCGGGGCCGCCGCCGTCGCGGCGGGCGCGGCGGTCGGCGCGGTCGCCGCGGTGCCGCCGCAGGACCAGAGAACGCTGCCGATCATGACGAGTGCGATGCCGGCGCGAAGGTGGCGCGAGGACTGCTTCATCCGAGATCCTCCCTTGTATTCCGTTGGGTCGCGATGCTCCGTGGGGTCGCCGGGCGCAGCCGAGCGGCGGCGCCGTGCGCGGGGCCGAGTGGTGAGGCCGCCGGGCGCGCTCCGGCAGCGATCCGGCGGGCCGTGCCGAGGAGCGCGACCGCGAAGAGCGCCCAGACCGCGAGCACGACCGCCCCGGCCGCGTAGGGCGCGGCGTCGCTGAAGGAGGCGAGCGGCAGCTGCTCCGGCGCGTAGGCGGGCGCGGCGGCCGTGACCGCCTCGAAGATCGTGCGGGCCTCCATCGGCGTGGCCTGCAGGCTCGGCGCGGCGCGGGCCACGATCTCGTGCCGGCCAAGCTCGGCCGGGAGGTATTTGACGCTCGCCTGCCCCTGTCCGTCGGTGGTCGCGGCGCCGATGAGCATCTCGCGCGTGCCGAGGAGCTCGACGACGTCGTAGAAGCGGACCGCGACCTCGTTCATAGGCTTCGCGTCCTTCGTGAGCAGCCTGGCCTCGAGGACGTAGCCCTGCTCGACCCTCGCGCTCGCCGCCACGGACACCGTGGCGGCGGCGCGCGCCGCCGCGCCGCCGAGCGGCGGGGTCGGCGGCTGTGCCGGCGCGGCCTGCGGCGCACCGGCGGGTGCGCCGCCGACGGGCGCGTGCTGCGCCATCTGGGCCGGGAGGGAGAGCGCCGTGCGCGGCCCGAGCAGCCCCTGGAGCCAGTGGACGGAGGCGTCGTTCCGCGAGACGAGCGCGATCGCGAGAACGCCGACGAGGATGAGCACGGCGGAGCGGGACCGGCTCACTCGTCACCCCCGGCGAAGGCCGGCGTGAGTCCCGGCCTGAGCGGCTCGGGGGCGCCCTCGACCTCCTCCATCTCGTGCACCGACATGACCGGGAAGAAGAAGAACAGGACCATGAGCCCGAGCGGGATCGCCGCAGCCGCGCCGATCGTGATCGCGAGCTCGACCCAGGTCGGCTTGTAGAGCTCCCAAGGCATGAGCGGGCCGCTCATGCCCGGGATCAGGATGATGAGGTAGCGCTTGAACCACATCCCACCGGCGACGAGGATCGAGGCGACACAGGTCCGCGCGACCAGGTGGGGTCCGGAGCGCGCGACGAGCGCAAGCGGGAGCACGAGTCCGCCGAGCACGAACGCCCAGAACCCCGGGGCGTAGTTCCCCACGAAGAGCGCCTGGAGGACCGGGGCGGTCTCCGCCGCCTGCACGTAGCCCTCGGTGAGGTACTCGCTCACCATGAAGTAGATGTAGCCCGCGCCGAGCGCAAGGAGCAGGTACGACAGGTAGCGGAAGTGCTTCGCGGTGATGAACTCCTCGAGACCGTAGACCTTCCGGAATCCGGCGATGACGAGGATGACCGTCGCGACGCCGGAGAGCATCGCCGCGAGGACGAAGAGCGGTGCGAAGATCGTGCTGTGCCAGCCGCCCTGCGCCGTCACCGCGAAGAGCCAGGCGAGGACGGAGTGCACCGCGATCGCCAGCGGGATGATGAGCACGGCCATGATCCCGATCCCACCGAGAAGCGCGCGCTCCTGCTCAGGCGTGCCGCGCCAGCCGAGTGAGAGCGTGCGGTAGGCCCAGCCGCGCAGCCCGCGGACCGCCGGACCGTAGGTGTCGCGGCAGACGCCGAGGTCCGGGATGAGCGGGAGGTAGAAGAAGATGATCGTCCCGACGAGGTAGGTGTTGATCGCGATCCAGTCCCACGTGATCGGCGAGCCGACCTGCGCGTAGAGGAACAGGTTGAGGATCCGGTCCGGCCGCGCGACGTCGACGATGACGGAGGCCGATCCGACGAGGAGCGTGACGAGCGCGGTGCCCTCGGCGAGACGGGTGATCGGCGCACGCCACTTCGCGTTCGTGAGCCGGAGGATCGCCGAGGTGATCGCGCCGCCGTAGCTGATGCCGATGAAGAAGACGAAGTTCACGATGTAGAAGCCCCAGAAGATCGTGTAGCTCACGCCGGTCACGGAGTGGCCGCGCTGGATCTGGTAGCCGTAGGCGAAGAGCCCGGCGGCGACCAAGACCGCGAGGATGCCGGCGACAAGCCACCAGAGCGGCCCGGTCTTGCCGATGTTGCGCATCGCCAGCTCGACGTAGCGTTCGTGCGCCCGACGGTCCATCGCTAGTACCCCAGGTCCTGGCCGTGGCCGGCGATGTAGTAGACGTGGGGCCCGGTGTTGAGCTCTTCCTTGTACCTGAACGCGTCGTTGTCGTTCAGGAACTTCGAGAGACGGACCGTCTCCTTACCGTTGGTGGCCACATCGGCGACCAGGTCGCCGATGTAGAGCGCGTACATCGCGCAGGCCTCGACGCAGGCCGGCAGCTTGCCCTCGCCGGTGAAGTGCACGCAGAGCATGCACTTGCCCACGGTGCCCTTCTGCTGCGGCACCGGGAACTGCGGCGTCGGGGGGCGCCCGAAGGGGTTCGCGAACGCCGGAGGCTCGACGTCATTGAAGTACCGCGCGCCGTACGGGCAGGCGGCCATGCACATCCGGCAGCCGATGCAGCGGTCCTGATCCACGAGCACGATGCCTTCGGCGTCGCGGAACGTCGCCGCCACCGGGCAGACCCGCAGGCAAGGCGGGTTCTCGCACTGCATGCACGGCTGCGGCATGAAGAACTCCTGGCCACGCCTGTTCTGGAGCTTGTGGACCTTGATCCACTCGAAGCTCTTGGGCAGGTGGTGCGCTTCCTGGCAGGCGACCGTGCACTCCTTGCACCCGTCGCACCGCCGCATGTCGATGACCATGGCCCACTGCCGCTTCTTCGCGGGTACGGGTGCGGCCTCCGCCTCGAAGCGGATCGGCGCGAGGCCGGCCGCGGCGATCGCTCCCGCGCCGGTGCCGAGCCCGCCGAGGAGCTTCCTCCGTGAGAGGGATGCCATCTTCATCTCCGATGCTGCGTCGCGTGCTCAGCGCGCTCTCGGGTTGGGCAACAACATCGGGGTAGAGCGAACTGAGTAGTAGCGCCGAACGGCTCAGGGGATCGGGACGATGGGCACCCGCATCCGGCACCATCGGCACCACATCTCAGCTGGCTCTCAGCAGCGCCGCGCTCATTCGCTCAGCGCGCTCTCAGCATGGCGGCACATGCGGGCGCGCCCGTCAGCCGCGTGCGGTGAGCCGGCACAGCGGTAGGACCGAACGGCACCGCCACATCGCGCCCATGGGCACGTTCGGTGGCCGGTCCTCCCCGACGACCATCAGCGCAGCATGGCGACGGAGCTCGAGCGTCCGCTCCGCGTGCTCGTGGTGGACGACGACGATGGCATCACGAGCGTCGTGACACGCGCGCTCGCGCGCGATGGCTACGAGGTGCGCGCCGCGCCGGACGGCGAGCGCGCGCTCCGCGCCGCTCGCGAGTGGCAGCCCGACGCCGTGGTCCTCGACATCATGATGCCGGGCCTGGACGGCCTCGCGGTGTGCCGCCAGCTGCGCACCCAGCAGCCGACGGTCGGCGTGCTCATGCTCACCGCGCGCGACACGCCGCTCGCGCAGATCGTCGGCCTCGATGCCGGCGCCGACGACTACGTCGTGAAGCCGGTGAGCCTCCCGATCCTCGCGGCGCGGCTCCGCGCGGTGCTGCGCCGACACGAGCCCGCGTCCGAGACCCTCCGCTACGCCGACGTCGAGCTCGATACCGCAACGCGGCGGGCGCGTCGGCGCGACCGGGAGATCACGCTCACGACCACCGAGTACAAGCTCCTCCTCCACCTCATGCGCTCGGCCGGGCGGGTGGTCCCGAAGGGCGTGCTCACCGAGCGGGTCTGGGGCTACGACTTCGGCGGGGATGACAACGTCCTCGAGGTCTACATCCGCTACCTGCGGCACAAGCTCGAGGCGGACGGTGAGCCCCGGCTCATCCACACGCTCCGCGGCACCGGCTACGCCTTCCGCACGGCCTGAGCGGCTCCGGCGACGCGAGCCGCCGACCCGGGCGTCGTAGGATTCGGCCTGACGACGACAGGGAGGTTCGCATGAAGCTCACGAGCGCGAGTTTCGCCGACGGCCGACCGATCCCGGCGGAGTTCGCCTTCGGCGCCTCCGACCCGGTGAGCCACTTCAAGCTCTCGAGCAACCGCAACCCGCAGCTCGCCTGGAGCGACCTGCCCGCGGGCACGCGGTCGCTCGCGCTCATCTGCCACGACCGCGACGTCCCGAGCAAGCCGGACGACGTCAACCAGGAGGGCCGCAGCGTACCCGCGACGCTGCCGCGCGTGGACTTCTACCACTGGGTGCTCGTGGACCTCGATCCGGCCTCCGGGCCGATCCGCGCCGGCGAGTTCTCCGACGGCGTGGCCGCACGCGGCAAGAAGGGCCCCGACGGACCGCGCGGCACGCGCCAGGGGGTCAACGACTTCACCGCCTGGTTCGCCGCCGACAAGGACATGCAGGGCAGCTACTTCGGCTACGACGGCCCCGCCCCGCCGTGGAACGACGAGCTGCTCCACCACTACACGTTCACGCTCTACGCGCTCGACCTCGCGACGTGCGTGGTGAGCGGAACGTTCGGGGGCGCCGACGTGCTGGCCGCGATCCGCGGCCACGTGCTCGGTCAGGCGAGCGTCACCGGCACCTACAGCCTCAACCCAACGGTGCGGCTGCCGTGACGCACGATCCCGGCCCGGGCACCTTCGTTCATCAAGGACGAATGGGGTTGGCGCCTGGCCGCCGAAGCGCCCTTCCTCCCCGCCGACGTGCGCCGCGGATGCTCGCCTTCATCCAGACCGGCGACCCGACCGCCACGTAGGGCGACACCGCGCCCTACTCGAACACCAGCTTGGCGTGCATGCCACCCGCGTAGTGCCCCTCGACGAAGCAGCCGATCTCCCACTCGCCCTTCAGGTTCGCCGGCACGGTGATCCTGATCCAGATGTCCTTCACGCCGGGCTCGACTTCCACCTCCCCGTACGTGGCGCCGCCCAGCTCGGCCTTCGCCTCGCCGTAGTAGAAGAAGACGTCCGACTCAACGAGCTCCGTGAGGTTCTGTTCGTAGTCCCCGTCCGGCTTCACCGTCCGCCCGATCGCGATCTCATGCAGGAGCGTGCCCTCGTTGTGGATGTGGATGCCAACGGTCTTGCCCGCCGGGAGCTTGATGGTCGGGTTCTTCTCCCCCTTTGGATTGGCGAAGTAGAGCTCGTGCATGTCCACCTCGGCCACCGCCTCGAGCCTCTTGGGCTGAAGCGCGTGAGCCGCTCCGGCCTTATGGGCTACCGATGCCACGAGCGGACCCGGCTTGGTGGTCGCCGCCGGGGCGGAGCCGCTGCATGCGGCTGCGAGCGCGAGAACGGTGCCGCCGACAAGGAGCACCGGCAGTAGGGCTCGTACGCGCCTGTTCACGGTCAACCCCCAACGCGCATTCGCGTGGACGCCGCGCCCAGCCTGCGCCACCGACCGCGTGACGGGCTATGGGGCACTCGGGGGACTGCTCGGGCAGGAACGCCCTATTTCGCGGGTCGGCCGGTTGCGGGTGCGGGACCGGACCCTACAAGTCCAAGGGGATCAGCCCTCTCCGTATGGCATACCTGATGAGCGCCGATCGGTTGTGCAGGTCGAGCTTCGCCATGATGTTGTCCCGGTGTGACTGCACGGTGTGTGGGCTGATGTGCAGGGCTTCGCCGATCTGCGTCGCGGTCCTGCCCTCGGCAATGAGCTGCAGGATCTCCCGCTCTCGCTCGGTCAGGCCATCGTAGCTCGCGAGGTCCTCGCCACCCTCGATGCGGCGCAGGTAGTCCTTCAGGAGCTCCTTGGCGACCGGGGGGAAGAGGTACACCCCGCCGGACGACACGGACCGCACGGCCGTGAGCAGGTCTTGGGTGTCGGCTCCTTTCAGCACGTAGCCCGATGCGCCGGCTCGCAGAGCCTGGAACAAGTAGTCCTCTCGATCGTGCATGGTCAGGATGAGCACCTGGACCTGGGGTAGCTGCTTCTTGATCATGGGCGTGGCGCTCAAGCCGTTGAGATCGGGCATGCCGATGTCCATCAGCACGACGTCGGGCGATCCGGCGACGGCCTTCGCGACCGCTTCTCGCCCCGTTCCCGCCTCGTCGATGACCTCCATATCGGGCTGCGTGTTGAGCAGGCCGACGATCCCACGCCGGATGAGGGTGTGGTCGTCGGCAACGAGGATGCGGATCTTGGCCACTATCGCCGGTCCGCTTCGCCGATCGAGATGGGGACCTCCACGGTGACCTGCGTACCCTTCCCCTCCCCCGACCGAATGTCCATGCGCCCGCTCAGAAGACGGCTGCGCTCCTGCATGCCCATCAGGCCGACGTTCCCCTCGGCGGACGCGAGGACCCGATCGACGTCGAAGCCCTTTCCGTCGTCGGACACGCTGATGCGGACCGCGGCGTCCCAGAAGACGAGGCGGATGGTGGCTCGCTGCGCCCGGGCGTGCTTCGCGATGTTGTTGATGGCCTCCTGAGCGATCCGGAAGAGCGCGACCTCCAAGTGCGGGGGCAGCCTCACTGCGGGCTGGTCCATCTCGATCGTCGTCGTCACCCCTTGCTCGTGAAGGTGCGTCTCGGCATACCAACGGATGGCGGGAACCAAGCCGAGGTCCTCGAGCGCCATCGGACGGAGATCCAGGATCAGGCGGCGCGTCTCGGCAAGCAGCCGCTTGACGATGTCTTGTGCCTCTTGCAGCTGATCGACGGCCTCCGGCGGGGCATCGCCCAACCCGTGGCGAGCGCGGTCCAGGGCGATCGACAGGGCGCCGATGGTCTGCGCGGTCTCGTCGTGGAGCTCGCGGGCCAGCCTGCTCCGTTCCTCCTCCTGCGCCGAGATGACCTTCCCCAGGAGGTCGCTCAGGCGAGCCGTTCGCTCGGCGACCTGCACTTCCAGTCGCTCGTTCGCGCGGCTGACCTGCTGGTAGGCGTCCCGCAGCTGCCGTCGCATCGCGTCCAGGTTCTCAGCCAGCCGCCCGACCTCGTCCTGTGCGCTCACGGTGATCGGGCTCTCCAGGTCCCCGCGCGCCATCCGCTGGGCCGCCATCGTCAGCTGCTCCGTCGGGCGGGTAACGTGGCGCGTCGTGATCCAGGCCAGCACCAGAGCGGCCAGGAAGCCCAGCGTCGCCGCCAAGCTGACCGACCGACGCAGCTCCGTGGGCAACGACAACGCCACATCCGTTGGCTGCTCCAGGATGACGTAGAAGGGGGAAGAGCCCAGCGGTACGACCGCCATCACATGCGCCGAGAAGGCATCCCCCTGCGAGGGCTCGTGCACGATGGTCGCGGCTCCTCGCTGCGCCATGATCCCCCGGATCGCCGGCAGGTGGCGGCTCACCTCGCCGGGCCTCTCGTCCTCGCCCACCCCTAGAACAGTGACTCCGTCGGGCCCCACCACCTCCATGTGGTAGCTGGTCTCAGGCGTGCCCCGCGTCGCTGCGGTCGTGAATCCCGACGCCGTCTGCCAGTACGTGGCCGGCACGTAGGCGGCCCGGCTGTTGATGGAAACGGCGTGCACGGCGACCAGCAAGGCCGGGCCCGCACGGCGCGCGAGCGGGATCACCGTCGTCGCGAACGGAACGCCCGTGGACCTCGTGCCGACTGCGGGAACGATGACGAACCCCGACTCGCCAACGTCGGACGCCGCAGACACGACCTTGGCGATCTGCTCGCTCGAGCCGATCCCGGGTTCGCCGGCCGCTGCCATGACGACGCCCGCACTCGTAAGGACCCACGCACCGCTGATACGGAAGAAGGGGAACGGATCGGTGTTGGAGAGGTGGCTCAGCAGCCGGCGCGTCGCGAGCTTGAGCTGCTCCTCATCTCCCGTTGGCAGATCGGTCAACTCCTCGCCCGTGTCCCGAGCGATGTGCAAGGAGTCCCGCTCGAGGATGCCAGCCGTCGTGTACGCCGTGCTCAGGCGTTCTTCGTAGACGAGCTGCGTCGCCTCGCCGACCGAGCGGAACCCAAGAGAGGCGAACCCGCCGAACATGACGGCAAGCCCCACGGTGACGTAGAGCATGATACGAGCCTGGATCCCGAGCCGGTCGAATCGGCCGATCATGTCGCCACGCCCTTTCGCCTGCGACCCCGGGGCGATTCGAACGCCCGGCCTCTTGGTTCGAAGCCAAGCGCTCCATCCACTGAGCTACGGGGTCCAGTGCATCGTACGGGAGCGTTGCGCGCATGAAGCCTGCCGCGTGCAACGTGCTTCGTTTCACAACCTGGCCGGAACAGGAGGAGCCCTGGCACGCTCCCGGCACCACGACGGTGGGAGGTAGCTGATGCCGTAGGGCGCGCACCGCGCCAGAGTCACGTTGACAGATCGTCAGATTACGGAACAACTCTTGTAATACACTCGCGCGGTGACCCGAGCCGTGAAGTCGAAGCCCTTCAGCATGCGCCTCAGCCGTGCGACTGACCGTTTTGTCACGGCCGAAGCGCGGCGCACCAAGCGCTCGAAGGGAGCGGTCGTCGAAACACTGGCGGAGGAAGCGGCGCGGATGCGACGATTCCCGGGGATCGCGTTCCGCGGCGAGGACGCGGGCCGCAGGGCCTGGGTGATCGGCACGGGCCTGGACGTCTGGGAGGTCATCGAGATGCTCCAGGACCACGAGACGCCGGAGGGCCTCGTCGCACGGACGAGGCTCGACGCGCGCGCCGTCGAACTGGCCCGCGCGTACTACGCCACCTATCCGGAGGAGATCGACGAGGCGATCGCGGAGAACCGCCGACCCCTCGCCGAGCTGCGCGAGCTCTACCCATTCATCGGCATCACACCAAGACGGTCGAAGGGATAGCGGCTGCGCGTCCTGCTCGACGCGCACGTCTCGAGCCGCCACGTCGGTCGTCCGCTACGGGCTGCAGGGCACGACGTCCTCGCCCTCGACCAGGATCCAGCGCTGGGAAGCCTGCCGGACAGCGACGTCCTCGCGCTCGCGACGGAGCAGGAGCGCATCGTGATCACGCACAACATTCGGGACTTCGCCCCGCTCGCCCGGGCGTGGGCGGAGTCCGCCCGACGACACGCCGGCTGCATCCTCATCCCGCTCCCTCACACCGCCTACGGCGCGATCCTTCGGGGCCTGCGCGCGGCATTCGTGGCCCGACCCCGACAAGAGGACTGGAGGGACAGGACCGAGTTCCTCGCCGCTGAGGAGTAGCAGGCCGCGCCTTCCGCACGGCGTGAGCGGCGCCGACCCTGCGAGGTACGATGTCGCCGTGACGCACGATCCCGGCCCGGGCACCTCGTTCATCAAGGACGAATGGGGTTGGCGCCTGGCCGCCGAAGCGCCCTTCCTCCCCGCCGACGTGCGCCGCACTCGGCCGGCCGCCGGTAGCAGCATCGTCCTGACGAGCGCGGACGCCACGCAGCTCCGTGGACACCTCGCGCGCGCCTCGGGCGGTGGAGCGGACGGCATCGTCATCGCTCCCGACGTGCGTGGTCTGCACCAGTACTACGTGGACCTCGCGGAGCGGTTCGCCGAGGCGGGCGTCCACGCGCTCGCATTCGACTACTTCGGCCGCACGCTCGGCCTCACGGTCCCCAAGGCGGAGTTCTACGAGGGGGCCTTCCAGACCGCGCCCTACCGCGCGCACGTCGTGCAGACCACACCGCGCACGATCCAGGAGGACATCCGCGCCGCGAGCGCGCGGCTCCGCCGTGAGACGCCGGCGCGCCGCGTGTTCCTCGTGGGCTTCTGCTTCGGCGGCCGCGTCGCGTTCAACGCGTCGGCCGAGCAGCCCGATCTCAGCGGGACGATCGGCTTCTACGGCGGTCCGGTCAAGCGCGACGCCAACGACGAGGACGCGCCGATCCTCAAAGTGAGCCGCATGCGCGCGCCGGTGCTCGGGCTGTTCGGCGGCGCGGATCAAGGGATCCCGGCCTCGGCCGTCGAGGCGTTCGACCAGGCGCTCACCGAGCGGTCGCTCGCCCACAAGCTCGTGACCTACGACGGCGCGCCGCACTCGTTCTTC
>Ga0082335_1008697_pt1 | contig 11384 bp, 9 predicted proteins | sample Subgrocontami58m_FD_72375 | JGI IMG/M metagenome (GOLD analysis project Ga0082335, IMG submission 72375) | Subsurface groundwater microbial communities from S. Glens Falls, New York, USA - GMW37 contaminated, 5.8 m (SPADES assembly) (version 2) ...
CAATGGACCATGCCAGAACTGATCGTGACGGAAATATCAATCCAATCCTTTATCATACGCACGGTTCTGATCGAGTGAGTCAATCCATCGCGATCACGTTATTGATTCCGGTTCGGTCCCCCATCAAGAGTTCCTCGTAGCAAGCAATCGAGTAGCGGCCGCTGATTAAACCCCGCAGTTCGTCAGGCCACCGCTGCTTGAATGCGCCAAGATCCCGAATTGAACCTTCAAACGCGGCCGGGTCAGCGTTGACCGTCCCGAGCACGAGTTGGTTTTTCAAAACGAGATTGCGCATGAGAATGTCCGCGTTGATATCGATGCCGGGCCGCGGCGCGGGAATGCCGGTGAACACGAAAATCCCGTTCATGCCCAACTCTTCCAGCACTTCAAAAGAAACTTTCGCCACTCCGATCGCTTCGTAAACCAAGTCGATATTCCCGATCTGCTCGGCCAATTGCTTCGGCGTCACTTTCAGCGAGGAGATGTACCGAGCTCCGAGCGATTCCACGAGTTCCGATTTTGGATTCGGCGCCGCTGAACGTGAATAAACAATCGTTTCGAACCCGCGCGCCAGCAGCGCCATGGTGCCGAGGATGCCGACTGGGCCAGCCCCAAGCACCACCGCGCGCAAACCGCGGTACGGCGCGGCTGGAGGATTCGCCGGATTCGTCCACGGCAACCGGCGCTGCAACTCCCAGATTTGGGCGAGCGCTTTCTCCGCAATCGTCAGCGGTTCCACCAGCACTGCAATATCGCGCAGTTCGCTCGGGACAAACGTCAAGTATTTGTCGTCTTCGACATAATACTCCGTCATGAACCCGTGGCGCATTTTGATGCCGCGTTCGGTGAAATCGCCGGTCGAACAAAAGTCCTGAAGATCCGCGCGGCAGGGCAGGCATTGATGATGACCGCACGGCCGGCGCACAGACGGAACAACCAGATCGCCCGGTTTTAATTGCGACACACCCGCGCCGACCTCGACGACTTCGCCCAGACTTTCGTGGCCTAAGATCAAGTAGTCCGAGCCTTCCGGCGGTGAACCATAAACAAACGAGCAAATTTCCTTGTCCGTGCCGCAAATGCCCACGTCCAGAGAACGGACTTTGACATCATGATCGCTCTTCACTTGCGGGATCGGATGCTCGACCAAACCGACCTCCTTTTTTCCAGGAAAGACTCCGACTGCTCGCATCGTGCTCTTGCTCATGAGAATTCGCGTTGTCCCAAAATATGGCCTGACAACTAGCTGTCCTAATCCGGGAAGTCCAGACGGAATCCTCAGAGCATGATTGGAAAATAGAACAATGCGCCCGCTGACTGTAGCCGCCGACGTGAGGAGGCTACGATTTTCCAAACAACCGATCGGACTCGCAACTGACCAGGCCTTGACACGCTCACGCTCGCCGGTTCAACTCGCGCGGTAGATCGTTGCACAACTATGCGCACGTCCATGATCCAAACCCTCTCACCCTTCATCCCCACTGCCATTGAATTAACGCATGCACCAGCTCGGCCTTCTCCCTCTCCTCCACACTTGGAGGAGAGGGCTGGGGAGAGGAGCGCCTGAACTTTGAAACGCTGAATATGCGTGTCGCTGCTCTTGTTTTGATGTGTGTTTCGCTGCCGCTTCGCGCCGTGGTCAGTGAAGACGCTCTGCCAAATCAAGCCGAATGGATTTCTGCCTCGGCCGAAGCTCGGAACCCCGAGACCGCTTTGTTCCGTCGTTCCTTTGAAGTTTCTTCCAACCTCATTAAAGCAGTCCTGCTCGCCACGGCGGACCAGAGCGCCAACATCCATGTCAATGGCGTTCGGGTTGCGGAAGTCAAAGGCTTCGCGCAAGCCCTCAGCGTCGATGTGACCTCATTCATCCGGGCCGGGACTAACGTCATCGCCGCGCGCGTGGCCAACCCAGCGGGCCAGGCAGCGTTTCGATTGATGGTGGAACTCGTTTTTCTGGACGGCAAACAACGCTGGGTTGTCTCCGATAATTCCTGGTTGGTCTCCAGCACAGAATCGCCCGGTTGGATGGAAGCTGCTTTCCCTCTTGCCGGCTGGAAACCCGCTTGGGCTCACGGAAGGGCCGGTTTGCAGAAATGGGGTGACCCGTTCCAGGCCACGAAATCTCCCGACGCGTACAACAGTTGGATGCTGGCCCGCAACGCGGACCTGGCCACTCACCCGAACAGCGTCACTGTGCTGCCGGGCTTCCAGATCGAGTTGCTCCGCTCCGCGCAACCAGACGAAGACTCTTGGGTCGCCCTCGCCTTCGACCCGAAGGGACGCCTCACCGTCGCGCGAGAGAAGCGCGGGTTGCTCCGGATGACGCTCGGAAACGGGGCCGTCCAGCGCGTTGAACTGATCAATGACACGCTGCTCGAATGCCGCGGGCTGCTTTACGCGTATGGCAGTCTTTATGTGAACGCCAATAACAGCAAAGGCTTTTACCGTTTGCGCGACACAGATGGCGACGACCAATTCGATGAACAAAAGCTTCTCTTACACACGGAAGGCGGGGTTGGCCACGGCCGCAATCATCTCACGCTCGGTCCAGACGGTTTCATCTATCTTGTGCACGGTGACGATGTCGTGTTGCCGCCCAACCTCGCCACGAATTCGCCGCTGCAACAGATGATGGACGACCAACTCATGCCCGCTCGAGATCCGCAGCGGAGCCATGATCTGCGCCGGTTTGCACAACTCGGTCACGTTCTGCAAACCGATCGTGACGGATCGTTCTTCCGCCTTGTCGCGGGCGGTTTGCGCAACCCGCTCGGCGTCGCCTTCGACCCGACAGGTGAAATGTTCACTTATGACGCCGACATGGAACGTGATCTTGGCGCGCCGTGGTATTTGCCCACACGAGTGCTGCACCTGGTTCCTGGCGGGGATTACGGCTGGCGGCGCAGCATGCCCAACCTTCCCCCGTACGCGCCTGACGTCCTGCCACCCGCCGTCGATGTGGGAGTCGGTTCACCCACTGGGGTCGGCTTTGGCACGTCGAGCCGTTTTCCGGAAAAGTACCGCCGCGCGTTCTTCATCGCGGACTGGGCCTACGGCCGCATCCTGGCGGTGCACCTGCGTTCCCAAGGCGCCAGCTATCGCGGCACAGTGGAAACATTTCTGAGCGGGCGTCCATTAAATGTGACCGACTTTATCTTCGGACCCGATGGCGCGATGTACTTCATCACGGGTGGACGCGGCACGAAGTCCGGCCTGTACCGCGTGAGTTACGGCGATCCTCCTCGCGAACGACCAGCGGTTGAGTTAACGCAGATTGACGAGCAAAGCGAGCCGCTCCGCGCTCTTCGTCACCATCTCGAAACATTGCCAACAGGCTTGACCTCGGTGGCATCAGCGCTGAGGACGATCGACGAAATCTGGCCGCACCTCGGCCACTCGGATCGATGGATTCGTTATGCTGCGCGTGTCGCGTTGGAGCGCCAACCGCCTGAGTTCTGGCTTCAGCGCGGGCTCAACGAAAAAAAACCGCGCACCGCCCTCACCGCTTTGCTCGCGGTGGCACGGGTCAGCGGCAAGGAGATGCAAGACGAGTTGCTGCTGCGACTCGTAGAGTTAATGCCGACTTGCTCGCGGGAGGCTGAGCAACTCGAGATCTTTCGGGTGATCGCATTGCGCCTGGGCCGGTTTGGCCTGCCGAAAAAGGAAACGGCTTCAACTCTGATCGATCAGTTGAGAAAATTATATCCGGCGCCTGGCCAAGCGGCCAACCGCGAGCTGTGCCGTCTGCTCACGTTCCTCCGCGCGCCCGAGGTGGTCGCCAAAACTACCGCCCTGCTCACAAGAACACGAAACACTGCGGACCTGTTGCATTACACGCTGTTCCTGGCGGCCGTGGAGCACGGTTGGACAATTGAGCAACGCCGCGTCTTCTTTGATGCCTTGCGACGGGCTGAGCAAGAGCAAGGGGGTTCGGATTATTACGCAGCGATCAGCGCCGTGCGAAAGCAAGCCGCGGCCCAGCTGACAACGGAGGAATATCCGCTGCTGGCTGGCATCCTTCAGCCGGTCAAAGCCACGGCCTCCACGGTCGGGTCTCTGAACAACGCCCTCCCATTCGTCCGCGATTGGAAATTAGAAGATTTCGATTTTAGGGAAGCGCCCGCTCAACCGGCCATCGAGGCTGGGAAGCAGGCCTTCCATGACGCGGGTTGCGTGCTGTGCCACCGGTTCGGCAACGATGGCGGCGCCGTTGGGCCGGACCTCACCTCAGTCGGCGCTCGGTTTGGACCTCGCGATCTGTTGGATACGATCTTGAATCCATCCAAGGCCATCGACGAAAAATACCGCAGTACGAGCATCACTCTTAAAAATGGCGAGGAGGTGTCAGGCATGATGGAACGGGAAGACGATGAGACGCTCGTGTTGCGCGGCGGGTTGACCGGTGAAGCAGCGATGGAAATTCAGAAAGATAACATCGCCACGCGGCGGCTGTCCGATGCTTCGCCAATGCCAGCGGGCCTGCTCAATGGGCTCACGCGGAAACAGATTTTTGATTTGCTCGCATTTCTGGGACATGTGGAAGCAAACACCGCTGTGATTTCGAAGCCGGCGCCAAAAGAGTGAATTACTTTTGCGCTGCCTGTTTTAGGGAGCGGTTGGCCCCTTCCACCAACGCAGGCGCAGGGCGTTCCCGATCACCAACAGGTCTGAAATCCCCATCGCCAGAGCGGAGAGAACCGGACTCAAAAAACCGAACGCCGCCAATGGAACGGCCGCCGCATTATAGAAAAAGGCCCAAAAGAGATTCTGTTTGATGGTTCGCAACGTGGCTTGGGCCAAGCCGAGCGCCTCGGGAATCGCATGAATGTCCGAATTCAGGAGGATGATGTCAGCCGCTTCCCGCGCCACGTCACTCGCTCGTGAGACGGCGATACCCAGATCCGCTTGTTCCAGCGCTGGCGCGTCATTAATTCCATCGCCGACGAACGCGATGCGCTCGCCCTGCTTCTGCAACCGCGCAATGATGTCGGCCTTTTGTTCGGGTCGAATCTCAGCAAACACATTCTCGTTCGGAATGCCGAGCTGCCGCGCGATCGCTGTTGCGGTCCGGCGGTTATCGCCCGTGAGCAGATAAATCTTTTTGCGGCTCTTCTGCAGTTGGGCAATCACCTCGGACGCGCAGGCTTTCAAAGTATCCCGCAACGCCAGCACGCCGATTAACTGCTCGCCTGTCGATAATCCTAAAATCGACGCGCCTTGCTCCGCCCATTGTTGCGCGAACTCATTTCCAGCACTGACATCGACGCCGCTTTCATTCAGCCAACGGATCGATCCGAGACGAAATGTTTCCGCCGCGGCTGTGCCACGGGAGGGCAGCTTGCCTTCGACGCCTGCGCCGCGGTGCTCTCGCCAATCAGTTACAGCAACGGCAGCGGAATCCAGTTGCGCGACAGCCCGGCTGAGCGGGTGATGGGACGGATTGGCCAGCGAGGCGGCGATCTGTTTCAGTGGCGCGTGGGCTGTGCTGGGCGGTCGCAGGTCCCGAAGTTCAGACACGACCAATTTCGCTTCGGTTAAAGTGCCGGTCTTGTCAAAAATCACGCCGGTAATTCGCCCGCTTTTCTCCAGGGCTGAGCCATCGCGAATGAGAATGCCCCGGGCGGCAGCGGCGTTGGTTCCGGCCATGATGGCGGCGGGCGTCGCCAATCCCATCGCGCAAGGACAAGCGATGATTAAGATGGCAGCGGCGGCATAAACGGCGGCGGCGATCTCCCCGGCGGGAATTGTTGGAGGCCAGAGAAACCAAGCGGCCCAATCTGACACGAGCCGCATTTGCGCTGGTAAAAAGAACCAGCCCAGCGCAATCGCCAGCGCGAACAGAACAACCACCGGCACGAAGACGCTGCTGACCCGGTCGCCGAGCCGTTGAATATCGGCCCGGCTGGTTTGCGCGCGTTGGACGACCGCAATGATGTGAGCCAAGGCGGTGCGTTCCCCTGTCGCGGTGACGCGCGCGACGAGACGGCCGTTTAGATTCACGGTTCCGGCATAGACCGCGTCCTTGGGCGACTTATCGATCGGCAGCGATTCGCCCGTGAGCATGGATTCATCGACCGCGGAGCTGCCTTCAAAAACTTCCGCATCCGTCGGAACGCGGTCGCCCGGTTTGAGCAAAATTAAGTCACCGATCACCAGCTGGCTGACGGGAATTTCTTCCTCTTGTTGTTGGGCGTTGAGTCTTCGAGCGACTGGAGGCGCCAGGTTCAACAAGGCGCGCAACGCGCCGGCGGCACGCTGGCTCGCTTTGGCTTCGAGCCAATGGCCAAAACTGATCAGCGTGATAATCGCGGCGGATTCCATGAAAAAGAGATGGCCTTCCGTCCGGCTGAACAAACCCCAAACACTAAACACAAAGGCGGTGGTCGAACCGAGCGCCACGAGCGTATCCATGTTGGCGCTGCGGGCTTTTAACTGATGCCAAGCGCCAAGATAAAACCGGGCGCCTCCCACGATCTGCAACGGGAGCACTAACACGAAAGAAAGCCAATGGTACCAGCGCTCCATGCCCGCGCGGAAAACCCATTCGCAGACCAGCAAAGGAATCGTCACGGCCGCGCCGAAGATCACATTGAATTGCCAGCCGGCCAGTGGGGACCATGACGACCTAGGTTTCCGGCCGTCCACCGTTCCGTCACTTTGGGTAATCAGCTCAGCTTTGTAGCCGGCTTCCGTTACAACTCGAACGAGCTCGGCTGAATTCGGGTTTGCCCCGCTTTTCCAAACAACCCGCGCGCGACCGGCTTCAAGATCGACGATGGCGCGGTCCACGCCTGGAATGCTCTGCAACGCGTCGTTCACGCTGCGAACGCAATGCTGGCAAGTCATTCCGCCCACCGCGAGTTCGGTCGGGGCACTGCTGGAAGCCGGCGCGAGTTCCGGCGCCAATGGTTCCCGCGCGATCGAGCTGATGGGAGGTTCCGTGCGCATGCTGCATCGTCCCCGTAAAGAGATGCGCCGTCAAATTCCCGTTGACCGCGAGGGGCCGTTTTTTATACTGACCGGGCCAATTCTTCAAACAAACCAAAGGAAATAACTTATGAGCACCATTGTGCCACTTATCAGTTCCGGTGTGGCAGGACCTTTAGGCGTTCTGCACCTGCCACGGCTTTGGCTTAAAGCCTCGTTGGAAGCTCGCGGCAAACTCGCCCCGGGTTATCCCGGCGCTGGCAAAGGCTACGATCAAATGGTCATTGACGGGCTCGGCCTCAACCGGGAAGAGGTTTTGAATTTCATTAAAACCAGCCGGCCAACCTACGCTCAGTTCGAGGCTTGGATCCTTCAGAAAAAAGGCGGCCATCTGGACAAAGGCGCAATCGACAAATTGAACGGGGCGATTCGCGGGTACATCCATGACGATGCCACGCGCAAGAGCATTCTCTCGGCGAATAGCATCCCTGATGACGGCAAAGCCCCGCGAGATGCTGTCAACCTCAACAATCTGGATGACTGGAAGGAATTCTGGGAAGCCGAATTGAAATAATACCGACAGCGCTCCATTCGAGTGCTGTGTCACAAATTACTGACGCGCCACAGCCACGGCATTGCCCCGCCGGCTGTGGCGCTCGCATTTTCGGATGAAAGGATTTCCCGGAATCCGCATCAGCGGCTGGGGCCGATTGCTCGCGGTGGCCGTTTCCTTGGCCGGACTCTGGTGGATCTCCCGTAAAATTGATCTGACCGCGCTGGGCCTTGTCCTGGGGATGGCGCGGTTGAAGTGGTTCGCAGCTGGTTTCCTTCTTTTCGGAGTCTGCAGCGGATTTGCGACATGGCGCTGGCATTTGCTGCTGCGCTCGGGCGGCCTTGCGGTTCACAGTGCGGCGACGTTTCGGTTGCTGATCATTGGGCATTTTTTCAACGCCCTTCTCTTCGGACCTGCCGGCGGTGATTTCGCCAAAACGGCTCTGTACGCCCGATGGCACCGCTTCCCCTTTCCCGACGTGCTGGCGATTTCATTTTTTGACCGGACATTGGGCGGCGCGGGCAATGTTGTTTTTCTCCTGCTCAGCATCGGGGTGGCTTGGTTTGCCGGGTTGTTCGCTGGCATCGCCGGCCGCGTGAGCCTCGGCCCAGTTCTAGGGGGTCTAGGTCTGCTTGTGATTTTTTTGGGAAGCTGCATTTATGCGCGGCACTGTTTCCCCAAAGATTCGCCCATCGTTCGAACCCTCGATGGCTACGTCGCGATGGCCGGGCATTTGGCACGACGCCCCCGTCTTGCCTTCACTGCTCTGATCGTCAGTGTTCTCGTTCACTTCACCTACAGCGGCGTGCTCGGGTTGGCACTGCGTTCCGTCAGCGCGCAACCGTTTTCGTGGATTCGGGTATTCTGGGCCTTCCCGTTGATCTCGCTGGCGGCGAGCATTCCCGTGTCAGTCGCGGGGGCAGGCATACGCGAAGGCGCGTCGCTCGTGTTGCTCGGGTTCTGCGGGATCTCCGCCACGGATGCGGTGGCCGCATCGCTGCTCTCGCTTTTGATCTATGTGATCTGGGCCTTTATCGGCGCGTTCATTTGGTGGCGGGAAGAACGATTGCTAAAAGTCGCGGGAGAACGGCCCGTGCCGCAAACGATCTCGGTGGTGATTCCAACCTGGAACGAAGCCGGAACTCTGCCGTCAACGCTCGAACGCCTTCGCCGCATTCCAGAGATTAGCGAGATCCTGATCGCGGATGCGGAAAGCCAGGATGCAACACGCCAGATCGCTAAAGAAAACGGCTGTAGCGTCATGATGTCGAGCCGCGGCCGCGGCCAGCAATTGCGCGTCGCCGCTCAAGCCGCGACAGGAGATGTTGTTTTGATGCTGCACGCCGACACCTGGCTCGCGCCGGAATGTGGCCGTGCGCTCATCAACGCCCTGCGCGATTCCACCGTCGTCGCGGGAGGATTCTGGAAAAGATTCCAGCCCCGAAACTGGTGGATGAGCGGCTCGCGCTTTCGGTGCTGGATTCGGCTGACCTTCTTCGGCCGGGTCATGGGGGATCAAGCGCTGTTTGTCCGGCGTGAGGTTCTCGAAAAAGCCGGCGGTGTTCCCGCCGTTCCGCTGATGGAAGAGTTCGAGCTTTGCCAGCGGCTCCGGCGACACGGCCGATTGGCCTTGGCCCCCGCCACCGTGTTCACATCCACGCGTAGATTCGCGAAGCTTGGCGTGGCTCGAACGTACTTGCGGATGTGGAAAGTGACCGCGCTGTATTATTTGGGAACGCCGCTCCAGAAACTCCAGGCCATTTACGAACGCGAGTAGGTCACAGGATCGCGTCGGGACGAAGCAGCGTTCGTTTGGCGTTCGAGTTCCTCGAATGGCACACCGTCAATCCGACGGCGCTGGTACCAGCGCATCGCGAGAAGGTCGATGATCCCCCGGCCGAGCCGATTCCAAATTCCATACTTCGAACAACCCGACACGCGCGGCCGATGGCCCACCGGAATTTCGCGGATTTTTCGGCCGGCGCCCTGAGCTAGGATCGGCAGGAACCGGTGCAGTCCGTTGAATGGAAAAACTCCTTCGAGCGCGGTCCGCCGAAACACGCGCAGGCCGCAGCCGGTATCGCAAAAGTCGACGCCTAAAATCGATTTGCGCGCCTTCCGCGCGATTTGCGATGAAGCCCGCCGCAGCCATTTGTCTTGGCGGCGCTGGCGCACGCCCGTGACGAAATCGCACTGGTCAATTTCGCGAAGCAGTTTGGGAAGGTCAGCCGGATCATTCTGAAGATCGCCATCCAGCGTCGCGAGCAGCGGACTCCCCGTCGCCCGAAAGCCGCTCCATAACGCGGCGCTTTGCCCAAAATTCCCAAGATGCCGCAAACCGCGCACACGCTCATCCAGTTGATGGGCTTGGGCAATTTGCGCCCAGGTCGAATCGGTGCTGCCGTCATCAACAAACACCAATTCGAAGTCGGGCCAGGATTCGTGCAAAGCCGCGATCACCTCTCGTGTCAGCGGAAGAATATTGTCCGCCTCGTTGCACACAGGAACGACAATGGACAATTGCGGCATCGGTGCAATGTAGTTCGTCACTGCGAAATGGAAACAGATTTTTTAGCCGATGGAAAATCCCGCTAATTCGAAGCGCCCCGCTAATTTAGTTTAACCTTGCTCGCAAGCTCAAACCATGGAGCGCGCGCTATCCCTCCAGCCTTTCCACAAAAGGCTGCTCTTCTCACTTCAGGCCGGCATAGGTCGCAGGGTGCGAGTCGTTCTACCTCGCGCTCGATTTGCCGCTCCTTTCGTGCCCTTCGTTCTTTTCGTGGTTTCAAGCGCCGGATCGAAGTTCGAAACGAAAGAGCGGTCTCTCCAGCGCTGTTTCACATCCCGCCCGTCAACAGTTCGAGTGACAAAATCTCGCCCGGCTCGCACTCGACGCTGACCTCGAATGGCCGGCAACAAATTTCGCAATCGGTCACAAACCGCTGCGATCGCACGCTCGTATCGATCAGCAACTCGAAAGTCTGCCCGCAGAACGGGCATTGGATAGGCTCGCTGACTTGCATCTTAGTAACCTTTGCGTGAACCGGTGAGAGGAACAGCCCTCTTGCTCTTGCTGGCAAGCTCAAGCCACGGGGCGCGCACCATCTCTCCAGCCAACATCGCGTCCAACCACTCTCTCCTTCGTTACCGAAATCCTCAAATAATTTGATCCAAGGTAATTGCTCTGGTCCGACCCCGCTCCGAAAATCCATCCCGATTTATTGAAAACGGTTCCAGCCAATTCTCTTTTCAGAATGCCCGCTTTCACTTCGAAAACATCTCCTCCGTGACCAGGCATGTAGTAGTCGAAGTCGTCCATATCGAGTTGGCAGTCGTCCATATCGACGTCACGGATGGAAATATCTCCTCGCCGGGTTCCTAAACCTCGTTGCAGCTTGGCAAAATAACGACGCGAACCGTCCAAAAGTCCTTAACGCCTGGCAATATCTCCTTGCCGACTGCCTTTTTGACGATGCGAAGTCCCCAAATTTCTTTTCCGATTATCACAATGCGCGAGCGATCTTTGATATGCGCGGCCATGAAGGCAAAGCGCCGACCACCTCGCCGGCGCCACCCGCGCCCTAAAAATTAGCCGAACCAACCGGGCCGCTCGAGCGGCCCATTTTTTTGTACCCCTTCTTTGCGTTCTCTGTGGCTGACAAACTTCGCTATTGGCCGCAAAGAACACAAAGATCACAAAAACGCATCGCCGCCATTCCTGAGCGTCCTTTAGCATGAATTCGCGTTTAACAATTCTTTTCCTGTCATTCGTGTGTTTCGTGGTTCCTTCTTCAATCCAAAATCTAAAATCTAAAATCCAAAATCGATCGGGCTTTTGACTCCCAGCCCCGGCCGCGCCATCACGTGCGTATAAATCTGGGTCGTCTCGACGCTTTGATGCCCC
>Ga0082335_1008698_pt1 | contig 11384 bp, 12 predicted proteins | sample Subgrocontami58m_FD_72375 | JGI IMG/M metagenome (GOLD analysis project Ga0082335, IMG submission 72375) | Subsurface groundwater microbial communities from S. Glens Falls, New York, USA - GMW37 contaminated, 5.8 m (SPADES assembly) (version 2) ...
CGTAAGGCTTGCCGCCCCAACGGTAGCCGTCCACCGCGATCAGCACCTTCGGGGCGATCTGCCGGAAGCGGTCCAGCACGGCCACCTGCCCCATGTCGGGGGAGCAGAGCGACCAGACGGCGCCCAAGCTGATCACCGCCAAAATAGACACCACCGCTTCGGGAATGTTGGGCATATACGCCACCACCCGATCTCCCGGCCCCACTCCCATGCCGCGCAGCGACGCCGCCAGGGCCGCCACCTGCCGCTCCAGCTCGTCCCAACTGAGTTCGGCCCGGTCCCCGGCCTCGTTGCGGAACACCACGGCGGGGCGGGCGGAAGTCTTATGGCGGAAAATCTGATCGACGTAATTAAGGCGGGCGCCGGCAAACCACTGGGCTCCCGGCATGGTTCGCGCCCCCAGCACCCGCTGATACGGCGTGGCAGCCTTGATGTCGAAGTAATCCCAAATAGAAGCCCAAAAAGCTTCCAGATCGGTCACCGACCAGCGCCACAGCGCATCGTAATCGGCGAAGCGCAACCCCCGCTGCCGCTCCAGCCACTGCATATAAGCGGTGATGCGCGCTCCGCGCTTGACCGCCTCCGAAGGTTCCCAAACCTTTACAGCATCCATGAAACGCCTCCAAGTTGAATTGGGTGCACAAAATGATTATACCCACCTGGGGGACAACTGGACGCCTTGACGGCTGTCCGGCTCGCCTGACACCGCAAAGCCGACCCCGAGTCAGCGGCACCTGTGATATGTTTGCGCGGCAACGCAAACAATTGTGAATCAGAGGGGATACGCGTGAAACTCCGCGCCGCCGTGGCGGATAAGATGCAGCAACGGCAGCCTCGCGAAAGACTCCGAGTCAGTTCGATCCAATCCCGGTAACCACGAATCACCAACTCGAAGAAATTACCATGGCCTCTTTCACCACGTCCATCACCCTCAGCGGCCGCCACGCGGCGCTCGAACCGCTTGCTTACGCGCATCAGGACGCTCTGGCCGAAGCCGTGCGTGACGGCGAGCTGTGGAAGCTCTGGTACACTGCGGTTCCCTCGCCCGAAGGCATGCACGCCGAAATCGAACGCAGGCTCGGCCTGCAAAAAGCCGGTTCGATGCTGCCGTTCGCCGTGCGCAATCTATCCAGCGGAAAAATCGCCGGCATGACGACCTACATGAACATCGACGCGAACCACCGCCGTGTCGAAATCGGCTCCACCTGGTATGCCGGGTCGGTGCAGCGCACGCCGCTCAATACCGAATGCAAACTGCTGCTGCTCAGCCATGCGTTCGAGGCGCTCGACTGCATTGCAGTCGAATTTCGCACCGGGTTTTTCAATTACCCCAGCCGCCGCGCGATCGAGCGCCTGGGCGCGAAGCAGGACGGCATTTTGCGCAGTCACCAGCGCTATGCCGACGGCAGTTTGCGTGATACCGTTGTCTTTTCAATCGTTGCGCATGAATGGCCGGCGGTGAAGCGGCATCTCGAATTCAAACTGGGCGGAGACTGAATCGCTATGCAGACCTTACTTCCGTTGGCCGAACAGGTGGCGATCCTGCTGAAACAGCGCCGCGAGACCATCTCGATCGCCGAGTCGTCGACCGGCGGTCTCGTCTCGGCCGCGCTGCTCGCGGTCCCCGGCGCCTCGGCGTATTTTCTCGGCGGGGCCGTGGTGTACACGCGCAAGGCTCGGGAAGTGCTGATGAACCTTCCGCGCGAGGCGGTTGCGGGGATACGCTCGGGGTCCGAGTCTTATGCGCTGCTGCTCGCGCGCACGGCGAGTCAGCGCCTTTCCGCCAACTGGGGCCTTTCCGAAACCGGCGCCGCAGGCCCGACCGGAACCCCTTATGGCGACGCGGGACACAGTTGCATCGCCATCGCAGGCATGGCGGAGGAGGCCATTACCATCGAAACCGGCAACGCCGACCGGCTGGAGAACATGCACGCGTTTGCCGCAGCCGCCCTGGAACTGCTGCAACGACACCTGTCGCGGTGATCCGGCGGGCGTCAGAGCGAGCCTGCCCCGCTCACCTGTCGTCAGCGCCACATCTCGCGCATGCCGGCCTTCAGGTCGACGTTTGCCGCGGGAGGGGGCATAGTCGCTTCCGCCCGGCTCGGCTGCTGCGGCGCACCCGCCAGTTCGAAGGCTTCGAGATCGGACTCCGCGATGAAGCGGCTGCGCGGCGCATACACGCTGCGGTCGCCGCCGTAGCCCTGCCCGCGCACGTAAAAGCGCAGCGGCTGCATCAGCACGAGCTCGTCGCGCGCCCGCGTCATCGCGACATAGAGCAGCCGGCGTTCTTCCTCGATTTCTTCCGCGGTATCCGTCGCCATGTCGGATGGAATGCAGCCATCGACCACGTTGAGCACGAACACGGCGCGCCACTCCTGGCCCTTGGCCGAGTGAATGGTGGAGAGCACGAGCCAGTCCTCGTCCTTCAGCGGCGGGCCCGCGTCCGCGCCCGAGGCCTCCGGCGGGTCGAGGCTGAGATCGGTGAGGAAGGACGAACGCGTGGCGTGTTGGGCCGCCATGCGCTCGAGCTGGTCCAAGTCGCCCAGGCGCGTATGCGCGCTGTCGTAGACGAGCGGGAGCATAGGATCGTACCAGCGCCGCAGCCGCTCGATCTGGCCCTGCCAGTGGCTCGCGCGAAGCACATCTTTCATCGCCGCGACCAGGGCCGCGAACATCGCGGCTGCGCTCGCCGGCGGTTTGAAGCGCTCGAGGAGCAGCAGGTCGCGGCCGTCGCGCTCGAGGCCGTCGAGCGCGCGCCGCGCGGTCGCCGGGCCGATGCCCGGGATGAGTTTCAACACGCGAAAGCCGGCGCTGCGGTCGCGCGGGTTCTCGACCCAGCGCAGCAGCGCGAGCAAGTCCTTGACATGCCCCGCCTCGAGAAACTTCAGCCCGCCGAACTTGAGGTAGGGGATGCCGCGGCGGAACAGTTCGATTTCCAGCGGAGCAGAGTGCTGCGAAGCCCGGAACAGCACGGCCTGCTGGCGCAGCTCCATGCCGGCCTCGCGGTTGGCGAGGATGCGCTCGACCACGAAATCGACCTGGGCCGTTTCGTCCGCCACCATCGCAATCAGCGGGCGGCCGCCGCCGATGCGGTCGGAATATAGGTTCTTGGTAAAGCGCTCGGCCGCATGGCCGATGACGCGGTTGCACGCCGCGAGGATGGGCTGGGTGGAGCGGTAGTTCTGCTCCAGCGTGATGACTGCGGCCGCGGGGCTAAACAGCGCGGGAAACTCCAGGATATTTTCGATACGTGCGGAACGGAACGAATAAATCGATTGCGCGTCATCGCCGACCACGGTCAGGCCCGTGCCGTCCGGCTTCAGCCCGAGGAGGATGGCAGCCTGGAGCGCATTGGTGTCCTGATATTCGTCGACCAGCACATGATCGAAGCGCGCCGCTACCAACTGCGCGATTTCCCCGACCGCCATCATCTTCGACCAGTAGAGCAGGAGATCGTCGTAGTCGAGCACGGCCTGTGCCTGTTTCATTTCGACGTAGGCGGCGAAGAGAAGCTTCAGTTCTTCCTCCCATTCGCCGCACCAGGGAAAAAACCGCGCGATCGCGTCGTGCAGGGGCAACTGGCCGTTGACCACGTTGGAATAAATCGCGAGGCAGGTCGCCTTCTTCGGGAAGCGGCCCTTGGTCTCCGACAATCGCAGTTCGTCGCGCGCGATGTCCATCAGGTCCGCGGAATCGCCGCGATCGAGAATCGAGAATGCCGGGTCGAGGCCGATGCTGCCGGCGTACAGACGCAGCAGCTTGGCGCCCACGGCGTGAAACGTGCCCGACCATTCCACCGCTTGTGCGGCAACCGGCGAGCGGTGATCGAGCGCCTGCGCGCAGATGTGTTCCACCCGGCGCAGCATCTCGCTCGCCATGCGCCGGGCGAAAGTGAGCAGCAAGAGGCGGCGCGGGTCCGCGCCGTTCAGGATCAAATGAGCAACGCGGGTGGCCAGGGTTTTCGTCTTGCCCGTGCCGGCGCCGGCGATGACCAGGAGCGGCGGCGCGCTACAGGTACCTTCGCTGCGCGCGCCTACCGCAGCCGTGATGCCGAAGGTGACGGCAGCACGCTGCGCCGGGTTGAGGCCGTCGAGGTGGGAGGAATGATTTTTCACTTGGGCGTTTCGGCGTGGTTCTGTAGCGTCATCAGGATGAGCTGTCTTCTGAACTGTATAAAAGCACAGTTTATAGGGATAAGACACGGGTTACAAGATCGGCGGCGCGGCATGCTTGCACAGCAGCGCCGGCCACTGCGCACCCGGCATCATTTGGAAGTTCCGCTTCAACCCGAGATGTATCTTCGAGCGCCAGATCACCGTGCCCGTGGCGGCGTCGTAGGTCATCTCGGCTTCGACCGCCTGGCCAACGGCGAGGCGCTAAGGCGGGTGATTGATTTCTAGGACTGGGCTGGCGATGCCGCGCTACTGGCGGCAGCAGCTCGGATCCGATCCCTGAAGCGCACATACACGCGCGCGGCGCCGATGAGGTTCCATTCCAGCCAGAGGCAGGAGGCGCTAAACGCCAGGCCGGCGGGCAGCGCCAGGGTGGGCCACAGCACTGCCGCGAGCAGCAGTACCAGGGCGGCGAAATGCAGCCGCATCTGGCCGCGCATCGCGGGTTCCGGAATCATCTGCTTCATGTTGGGCGGCGGCAGCGCAGTTCCACCTTGCCGCTGCAAGTGCAGCCAGTTGAGGAAGGGCATGATCTTGTAGAGCATGCCCATGATCACCGACAGGAACACGCCGGGCAGGGCGAGCACGCCCAGCCAGAGCGGCGCGCGCGCATGGCCGCCGAGCTGCGGTAGCGCTTCGAACAGCAGCCAGGAAGCGGCCAAGCCGAGCAGCGCCAGCATGGCGCCGCGCCAGAAGACGAAAGTGACATCGGCCTGGCGCCGCCGCCGGCGCGATTGCAGCCAGAGGGTAGCAACGGCGAAAAGTCCCGCCAGCAGCATCCCCGCCAGCACCACGCCGGACTGCCATGCCTGCGCCGCGCCCGTGCCGGGCAGAAGTTGCAGCGACCACAGGCACAGCACCAGGAACAATCCTGCCGGCACCAGGCGCGTGAGCCACACCGGATAGGCCGGCGTGAGCTGAAACATCGGCACCACGAGATAGGAGACGCCGATCACCAGCATCAAGGCCCAGCCGCCCAGGCCCCAGGCAACATGGACATTGATCAGCGTGAGCAGCGACCAGACCGACTGCAGCTCTTCCTGCAAGCCGAGGGTGGTGGCAAGGATTACGCCGAGCACGACCGTCACCAACAAGCCAAACACCGCCAGGCGCAGGACGTAGATGGACATGCCGCGCGCCGGCGTGCGCAGCAAGGCAATCGCCATAACCGTCAGGAACAGGCCCAGGGCCGTGGCAAACGTCAACGCGGCGAGCAGGAACAGCAGTTGCCGCTCGACCAGGAAAGCGGTCGCGAGGAACACCGCGCCCGCCGTGATCAGCGGGTGCACCACCGTCGCGACCAGGCGCGGCCGCCAGATGTTGGCGCCGGCCACCACGGCCACGAATTGCAGCAGCGAACCGCACATCGCCTGCAGCATGAAGTCGACCACGATCAGATGGGTCATCGCCAAGGCGCCGGGCGACCAGCGCGACTCGAGCGCCGCGGGCCCGAGCCAGGCGAGGATCAGCCCGGCCACGGCGCCGAACAGCGGCGCCGTCAGGAAAAACCGGTAGGGCACCGATATCGGCGGCGCCTGTTCGAACGACAGCGTGGGTTGCATTAATCTGGCTGGTCAGGCTTTTTGAATGTGAACCTCGTTGCTGCCGTCGGCGCGACGCTCGGAGCGGTAGCGGTAACCGCTCCGGTCGAGAATCGCGTACAGCGGCAGCGGCTCGCAATTCAACAACATCACCAGTTCCTCGCCGGGCGCCAGCGTGCCGAGTTCGGCCACGGCCAATTCCAACGGCTCCGGCGGCTCCATGCCGCGGCCGTCGATCAGGCGCGGCTCAGGCATGCCCTTTCTCGAGCATTGCGTCCAGTTTTGCGCCAAGGCGTTCCGCTTCGGCTCCGAGTGCCTGGTCGCACATCGGATAGAGGATGTTCTCTTCTTTCATGTTGTGCTGCTGCATCAGCATCAGCAAGGTCTCGGCAGCGCCGGCGTAGGCTTCGCCGTCACGGGCCTCGCAGGCGGCCGCGAGCTGCGACAGCAAAGAGCGCATCTGCTCATGCTCATAGCGCATCATCTGGGTCGGGCCGTCGCTCATGCCGGTGGCGCCCTCGAACGCGGGGAACAGCACTCCCTCCTCGGCTTCGAAATGCGCCGTCATCTGGCCGTGAAAGCGGGCGAACGCACTCGCGGCCGCCACCCATTCGCCGCGCTGGACGGATTCCTCGGCGGCGACGAATAGATCGTCGCAATGCTTGTGATGAGCGGGAAGTATTTGCGTGGGGAGACTCATGGCAATATCCTGAAATGGAATGATCAGCCTATATTAACAGCTGCCACGCTCCATGAATTTGTGCTACATCAAAGTTTCCGCAGGTACGGCGGCCGGGATTGTTGCGAAACGCCCGGGCCGCGCGGCGCATCGATGCGCCGTTATCTCGCGGCGGCGTCGGCCCGCTCGGCGCTTCGCTGCGTCTGCTCCATCGCCTTTCCGATATCCTGCTGCATCTGCTCCATGGTTTTCTTGCCCTGCTCTATTTCCTGCTTCTTCACGGCGGCCGCAGTTGCGGCGGTGCTCGCGGTTTCGACGCCGCAGCCGGCGAGCGCCGCGACTGCGACAAGGGCAATGATCTGTCTCATGGAAATTCCCCCTCCTTAGGTCGGTTGATATAGGGCAACGCCGCGCTCAGAGCTTGCGTTCCTTGGCGTTCCAGTGGCGCTCCAGGTTATGCACGAGCTGTTCGCTCAAGTGGCAAAAGCCCTGCTCGCCGGCATAGGCCGCCATGTAGGCGCGGAAGGTATCCAGCGGCTCGGTCTGAATCCGGATCGCCTTGCGGTTTGCGCCGGCGCTGACCATGCCCGAGCCGACGGCATTCGCCACGCACTCCTCTACCGCCTGGTCCAGCCGCTCGCGCGGACAAACTTCGTTCACCAGCGTGCGCGCCTCGGCGTCGTCGACGTGGAAGGTCTTGTCGAACATGATGGCCTGACGCGCCAGGCGTTCGCCCATGAAGCGGGGCAGGCGCAGGTTGGCGCAACCGGGAATGATGCCCTCCTTGCGCGCCGGCAGATTGAAATAGGCGCCCGATTCCGCGATCACGTAATCCATCACCAATAAAATCTGGCATCCGCCGCCGATGGCGAAGCCGTCGACCACGGCGAGCCACGGCTTTTCCAGCGTCTGCTCGGGCTCTTCCGGGCGTATCTCCAGCCGGCCGGCGCGATCCACCGCGGCGAGTCCGCGGAACATCTTGTTCAGCAGCCCCATGTCGCGGCTGAGGTAGAAGAGATAGCTTTGCTTCCCCTGGTAGATCCGCGTCAGGTTGATTCCGCTCGAGAAGATGCGCCTGCCTTTGTGCTTCGAATGCTCGACCGGGTCGCCGCGCAGCACGCCCATGCGCAGACCCGGATGCAGCAGGATCAGGTCGCAAGCGATCTCCTGGGGGGAAAGCGTATCGTCGTCCTCCGCGTTGAGGGTGCGCGGATGGTGAAAGTACAGATAGCCGGCGTCGCCATTCGCCTCCACGCGCACGGCGCCCAGATCGAGCCTGCCTTCGCGCCGGAATTCCTCCAGCCGCGCCAGCGCCGCGGCCGTGGGCAGGAGCATCGCCGTGCACAGATGCAGCCCGATTTCCCGGTCGCTCAACAGTTGGCTGAAAAACAGTCCCTGGTGGATCTCGAGCCCGTCCTTGTCCACTTGCAGGTTCAGGCTTTCCCTGGCCAGCTCGGCCTGGGTCGGCAGGATCCAGGGGAGCAGATCGGCGCCGGCCCAGGCGAGTTCCTCGACGCGCAAGGCGCGCGAGCGCCCGCCGGTCAGGGCGTCGTAGATCGGTCGTCGATACGCGCGAAAAAAACGCCAGGTGGCGTCGGCGAGCAAGTGCACCAATGCGTGGCCCGCGGCCTTTTCGTTCGCGTTGCGTTTGGATTTCACCGGCAGGCGCTCGAGCAGCGCGCGGCCCTCTCGGCAGACCTGCCCCAACTGCGTGGAAGCCTGCGGCAACGATGCCGCGCTGACGCCGGCGGGTTCCGCGCGGACCGCTTGCCAGTCGTGCAGAAAAGCTCGTACCGCGGACTCGGCCAGTCCGCCAGCCTGAAGCCGGCCGGCGCGCTCTTGCTCGGGAATATCGTCTATCATAAGCTTGTCTCGGTAGTTTTCGTATCTGCTCGGCGCTAAGCCACCCGGTTTCTGTTTCGGGTCCGGCGAAACTCTACCGCAAGATTGTCTTTCTGTCGCAAAATTCATGTCCGGGGTCACGGCTTGCCATAAGCTGCTCGCCCTGGAAATCGCCGGCAGGCGCGGCGGCAAGCTGTATGCCGGATCATGGAGTGAGTGGATCGCCGATCCATCCCGGCCCATCGTCGAAAGGGAAATGTCATGAGTAGCGGCAGCACCACACGCGCGTTGCGGAGAATCATCGAATCGGTCGCCGCCTCCGACGGCGCCGGGGTCAAGCTGCGGCGCAGCCTCGGGCAATCGCCGTTCGCGCGCCTCGATCCGTTCCTGATGTTGGACGAGTTTTCCTCTTTCGACGCGAACGACTACATCGCCGGCTTCCCGGCGCATCCGCACCGCGGCTTCGAAACCGTCACCTACCTGCTCGACGGCCACATGCTGCACGAGGACCATCTGGGCAACCGCGGCGACCTGAAAAGCGGCGCGGTGCAATGGATGAGCGCGGGCCGGGGCATCATCCACTCGGAGATGCCGCAGCAGGAGCACGGGCGCATGCGCGGCTTCCAGCTCTGGATCAATCTGCCCGCGCGCGAGAAAATGAAACCGGCGGGCTACCGCGACATCGACCCGGCGGAAATCCCGGTCGTCGATCTGCGCGGCGGCGGCCGCGCCAAGGTCATCGCCGGCACGCTGGAGTCGGATGGGCGCTCCGTCCCGGGGCCGATCCAGGGGCTCTCCACCGACCCGCTGTACCTCGACGTGGAACTACCCGCGGGCGCCGCGTTCACGCAAGCGGTGGCAGGTGGCTACAACGCGTTTATCTATGTCTTCGAAGGTGGCGTAAATGTCGTCGTCCCTGCCGCAGCGCGCGCCCTCGGCACGCACGCCGCCGGCGTGCTGACGCAGGGAGACCGGGTCGAAGTGAGCGCCGGAGCCGACGGCGCGAGGTTCCTGCTGCTCGCGGGCCGGCCACTGGGCGAACCCGTGGTGCAGCACGGTCCGTTCGTGATGAACACGCGCGAGGAAATCGAGCAGGCGATCAGGGATTATCAGAGCGGCGAACTCACACGCCCGGTAACCTGACCAGGCGCGCTGCCGTCGAATCATCTGGCAGGTCTGAATAAGATAAAATGGCGCCCTGAATCGACGGGAGTTGCAGCAATGGCAAGAATGGTGAAATGCATCAAGCTCGGCCGCGAAGCCGAGGGCCTGGATTTCCCGCCATACCCGGGGGATTTGGGCAGGCGACTATGGGAGAACGTGTCCAAGGAAGCCTGGCAGCAGTGGATCAAGCACCAGACCATGCTGATCAACGAGAACCGCCTCAACCTGGCGGACAGCGCGGCGAGAAAGTATCTGGCCGAACAACTGGAGAAGCACTTCTTCGGCGGCGGCGCCGACGTCGCGTCGGGATACGTGCCGCCGCGGCAGTAGATTTCGGCATTCCGGAGCAGGCCCGCGCCAACCTGCCGCATCGCAACGCTATTTCCTCCTGATCGTCCTGACTCCGGCCGCCGTACCCAGTAGCAGCACGTCGGCGCCGCGTTGGGCAAACAAGCCATTGGTAACCACGCCGGCGATGTTGTTGATTGCGGCCTCCAGCTCCATCGGTTTGAGAATGTCGAGGTTCCAGACGTCAAGAATGAGATTGCCGTTGTCGGTGGTGTAGCCCTGGCGCAAGGCCGGCTGTCCGCCTAACTTGACCAGTTCGCGCCCGACGTGGGAGCGCGCCATGGGGATCACCTCCACCGGCAGCGGAAATTTTCCCAGCATCCCGACCAGCTTGGATTCGTCGGCGATGCAGACGAATTGCTGCGCTACCGCGGCGACGATTTTCTCGCGCGTGAGCGCACCGCCGCCGCCCTTGATCATGGCGAGGTGCTCGGTGATTTCGTCCGCGCCGTCGATGTAGACTGGCAGCTCGCTCACGCTGTTCAGATCGACCACGCGGATGCGGTGGGACTTCAGCCGATCGGCGGTCTTCTGCGAACTGGCCACCGCGCCGTCGATCCTGTTCTTTATTTTCGCCAGCTCGTCGATGAAAAAAATCGCGGTCGAGCCGCTGCCGACGCCGACGATGGCGTCCTCGACCACGTACTTGATCGCCTCTTTCGCGACTGCCTGTTTCAGTTCATCCTGCGTCATCGTAGTATCCGAATCCGTTTTACGATTTCCTGGGCGTGTACAAGTCAGTGATGCTGCCTAGCGCCATTTCGGCGGCGAAGAAAGGCGTCTCCGACAGCGTCGGATGTGGATGGATGGTAAGGCCGATATCCTCCATGTCGGCGCCCATCTCCAGTGCCAGCACCAGTTCGGCAATCAGCTCGCCGGCGTTCACGCCGACGATGCCGGCGCCCAGTATGCGCTTGGTGGTCTTGTCGTAGAGCAGCTTGGTCACGCCCTCTTCGCGGCCGATCGAAAGCGCCCTGCCGCTTGCGGCCCAGGGGAAACTTGCCTTGTCGTAGGCTATGTCCTGTTGCTTCGCTTCGGTCTCGGTCAGCCCCATCCAGGCGACTTCGGGGTCGGTGTAGGCGACCGAGGGAATGGTCAGGGCGTCGAAGGCCACCTTGTGCCCGGCGATGGTCTCGGCCGCCACCTTGGCCTCGTGCGTGGCCTTGTGCGCAAGCATCGGCTCGCCGCAGACGTCGCCGATGGCAAAGATATGGGGTACATTGGTGCGCTGCTGCTTGTCGACGGGAATAAAACCGCGCGCGTCGACGGCGACGCCGGCGCGCTCGGCGCCGATGTCGCCGCCGTTGGGGCGGCGCCCCACCGCCATCAGCACTCGGTTGAACATCTGCTGCTGCGGCTTCACCTCGCCCTCGAAGGTGGCGAGCAGGCCTTCGGGCTTGGGTTCCAGCTTCGCCACCTTGGCATTCAAATAGATCGCCTCGTAGCGCTTCTCGATGCGCTTGGCGAGCGCTCGGATAAGATCGCGGTCGGCGCCCGGAATTAGCCCGTCGGCCAGCTCCACCACCGTGACCTTGGCGCCGAGCGCGTCGTAGACGCAGGCCATTTCCAGGCCGATGATGCCGCCCCCGATCACCAGCAGGCGCCGCGGGATGTCGGCCAGCGCGAGCGCCGCGGTCG
>Ga0082335_1008699_pt1 | contig 11381 bp, 10 predicted proteins | sample Subgrocontami58m_FD_72375 | JGI IMG/M metagenome (GOLD analysis project Ga0082335, IMG submission 72375) | Subsurface groundwater microbial communities from S. Glens Falls, New York, USA - GMW37 contaminated, 5.8 m (SPADES assembly) (version 2) ...
ACCCGCCACTAATGCTGCCTCGGATGGAGACGCTGCCAACTCCGGAGATCAGAGCGACCGCCCGCCATGATCACTCAACTACTGCCACCGTCAATACCCATATGACGGTGGTGACGACTGGCGGACAGGAACCGGAGATGGGTGATCAAGAGTCCGATACCCGTACTGATTCGTGAATCGCCCGTCCTGCTTGAAGGGGAGCCTAGTTAATCGCGGACCATCTCAAATCTTCATGCACGCATCTAGGCGGTGGCGAGCATGTCTGCGACTGCCTGTGGAATAGGCAGACCAGCCAAGACCACTATCCACTCCCACTGACCTGAAGGATTAACCTCGAGGAAAACGAAATCGCCGCCTGGTGTCTCAATGAGGTCAATCGCTCCATATTGGAGTCCGACTCGCTTCATGAAGCGGAGGAGGTTTCTCTGAATTGCTATCGGTAGTTCAACTTGGACGTGTTCGACGTTCTCAAAGTCATAGTGACGCCAATCCACTCTTGTCGCCTCACTCGATTGGGAATCAATCCGGCATGCTAAAACTTTTGCCCCAATAACCATGACCCTATACTCATATCGCTTCTTGACATATTCCTGAGCGAACACGGGACACGCTTGAATTGCCTTGTCCTGACCTACGAGATCATCTCTTCGGAAAAGCTGGGAATAAATGAAATATTTCCCCTCTTTATCTAGCTCGGTATAGCCGAGGGTTTTGAGCAATAGATCTTCTTTCTCGTGGGCAAGAGCTAGAACACTCGCGGGGTCATTACTGATCAGGGTTTCTGGCGTTGCCAGCCCGCATTTCTGGGCAATGAATTGCTGATAGAGCTTGTTGCTTTCCAAGAATCGAATGGTCTCCTTCCGGTTAATCCATCTGCATTCGATGGTCGATAGAAGAGCATCTAACGCCCTGCTAGATTCGTTTTGTGAAAATCGCGCTTCTAACTCGCTCAAAACTGTTGTCGGTACTGGCTTACTCGCGCGAAGATACCAAGCAGTATTGATCTCCTCTACTCGGAGCCGCTTTTCTTTCACACCCGCTGCGTGGCATTCGAGGACATCTACGAAGCCCATAACTCTTCCGGAGTCATCCAGACGAATACTGATTGCAGCCTCGCTTGGAAAGCGGGTTGGGTCAAGAACATGTAGGCGGACCCCTTTTTCTTCGCAGGCTGACACGAATGGGTCGTAGTAATACTTTTGCGCCTGATCTGCGACGATGAGAGCGACCTTCACCGGCAACCTCCAATTTCGTTTTGCGTGAGAATAGCAACACGCACAAGAATCTAAAGGTGCCTTGGCCAATTCACCTTTCCGAGCATTCGATGTTACTGTCAGTTGATCGACGTTTAGCCCCACGTGTCACAGGGGCACGCCCACATCGCCGACGTGTGGTCTCTTAGCGCCGGCACATCTCTCGGTCCTTGCGATCCTTTTGCTTCGCCTCTTCCTGCGTTTGCCACTGCATGTTGGTTGGATGGTCACGTCCTCCGGCACAGAGCGGCATCACATGATCAATGACATATCCGGGACATCGCCCCCTGGATTTGCCGGTGCTCGGACAGGGATGCATTTTCACGAATGCCGCGCGCTGGGCCGTATCACGGTGCGTCTTCGCAAGCGCCTGCGGCGCGATGATCGCGAGGATGAAAGCGGCAAAGACAAACTGACGCACCGTGGCTAGTTCTCAGCCAGACTAAGCGGGATTGGTACCCGCGACAGCATTTGAACCCATCATGGAATCACTTGTTTCGCTGTGGCCCCTTTGAGGGCAACGGTTTTTTTCTTCCGATCCTTACTCACCCCATCCGCCCGTTTATTTATGCGATCTCTAAAGGTCTCCAGCGCCGCCACGTCTTTCTCAAAATCGGTGGGGTCGAGAACCGTAGATCCACCCGCGCGTGGCCTGTCGTGAGTAAACATGGAGCAACGTGCCATAGCATCATTGACCTCCAGGTAATCATCGTCTTCAACAATGACCCCAGATAGTTGCTGAGTATGTATTCCTCTCTCGAAACGCTCTACAACGCCCTGCAATAGCATTTCTTCCACGGCCCGTTCCCAGGCCTCGCGTAGCTGCTCATAGCCGCTCTTAACAATAGCTTCACTTGCCGCATGTTGGCCGGCGCGTTTCAAAGCCGACCCCTGTTGTCCAATCTGCTTAAGGTGACCGATTCGCTGCTTGGTGCTCTGACCTGCAAAAGGGAGGTCTGGTGAGAGGACTCCGATTTTCTCCCCATACTTCAGAACACTTTGACAAAGGATAGGGATCTGTTGTTTTGCTGCCTCGTTTGTCAGCAGCCCGAGGAAATACAGGTCATGGGTGAATATCACAATCTGTCGTTTGGCGCCTTCACTCATGAGGCGCGAGGCCACTCTCTCTCGACGCAAATGGTCGAGAGAAGATACGGGATCATCGAAAATCAATCCGCCTGACCCTGGAGAAAGAGAAACCTCTGCCAAGAAAGACGCAATTGCCAATGCTCGCTGTTCGCCCTCGCTCAGAACTCTGGCTATGTCCGAAGAGCCTGGGAAATCGAGTTTCAATTTCTGAAGCGTCTTGCCGTACTCGACACGAGTTGCAAACGTTACCGTAAGGTGATCAACACCCAAGGACGCGAACTCTTCGTTAAGGGCCGTACCAAGGGCTTCGGAAACAGATTCTTGGGTTAGCGCTCTGGCTTTTCGGGAGATGGCGGCCGTATCAATAGCAGCAGCACATGCTGTCAACTTGCCCTTATATTGCAGTTGTTCAATTGAACGAAGGATCGCTTTTTTCCTTTGCCCGAGCTGCACGCGAGTTCTGAACTCCTGCTGTTCTTGAACCAGTTTCACGCGCACTGCTTTATCTGCAGAATCTTCTAAAGCTTTCGCGTTCGTTGCCAGACGTTCAGATAGTAGCTTCAGCGCTGGCGCTGGACTCTTGGTCAGAGCCTTCAAAGGCTGCCATGAATGCTCGGCAAGCGCCTTAAGTAACGATCCGTAACGCTGTGTAAGCGACTTGCCGAATGCTTGACAAGACTCCGCCAGTGCTTGATTGGCAGCTTTGATGTCTGTGAGAAGTTCCTCATCCATCGGAAGCGCAAGGTTCACGCTCTTGGTCTCGTTTTCCGCAGTTCTCAAGCTCGCTGCGGCCTTTCGCAGATCCTCTTCGGCTACATTTAACAGGAATTCTCCAAACTTCCGATACCGATCTCTACCTTCAGTAAGATCCTGCTGACAAAGAACACACTTCGCACCAGCACCCACGTGCGGGAATCGATGACCGGGGTAGGCTTTCTCCGAATATTTCTGCGCTGCGACCAGGAGGCCCCGCCATGCTTCTCCACCGGTACCAGGCAACATTCCCCGCTCCTCGCGAAGGCTCTTGATGACAAGATCACTCGCTTTCTGCGCTGCGACGAATATTTGATCAACTCCTCTGAGACGCGCAACCGCCGTATCAGCCAGTTGAACTGCGAGCGCCTCGCAGGTATCAGCCAGGCGTGCGAGTCGAGTCGATGTTGCACGCAATGTCTTTGCCTTTTCAAGAGGGTTCCCCTCTTTAAGAATTTTCTCCAGTTCGTCTATTCGCTTCCGTTCGTCGCCGCTTATCGTGGTGAGTGCAGTAATTGTCTGTGAGTCAGTTCGCTCGGATAAGCTTGTAATCTGCGAACCCACCTTTGTTGGACCCCTGAGGTCGTCAAAAGTACTCAAATCAACCTTGATGGACTCATTCTCTCTCTGGATATCCTCACGCACTCGTACACATGCCTTCCCTAAGTCCTCGACCAAATCGAGGCCATACGGCATGAATGCGATATCACTTTCCTCGTCTAGGTAAACACGGGCACAATGGTTATCAAAGACAGAGAGCGCTGAAAGCAACTCAGGGCTCGGTTGTCCGTCTACCCATCGTCCCTTCTTGACATTCGTGCCCTTTGAAATCGTTAGCGTCGCCTCTGGTTTCCCGTGCCGCGCCTTCGGCAGTGTCGCATTCGGTAGAACGCGCTCATCATCACGAGCGCGACAAGCTCGCTTCAACACTCGCGCGTACCCGGACTTACCCGACCCGTTGTCCCCGTAGATGACCGTAACGCCGCTCTCCGCAAACTTTAATTCTTGGGAACCGACGAGGGCGTTTACGTTCTTGAGATCTGTCACCGAGTGAAGAATCACCGGTGTGTCATCGACACCTGACACGGGAATATGTTCCTTGCTAAGTGGCATCGCACCGCGCTTGGCCGTATCCGGTATTCCCTTGTGTTGCTTCGCCAGCGCGACGAGGTCCGCGTAGTCATCATTCGACAGGTTCCGCTGGAGAAATAGCCGGCGCAAGACGTCGCTTTGCCAAGGAGGAAGCTCCTTGGCCCATACGAGAATTTTTTCTAGGACAGTCATAGGGGCTTGTATCTATATTAGTCTTTGTGCGCCTGATCGCAACCGATTGCTCCGCAAGACAACGGTAGCGCTTGCACCGACCACGCCAGCACCCACCTTCCGTTCAGTGGTGGTAGGGTAATCTTGATTTCTTTGGCACGTTCTCTAGTCTCCGCTCGGTTTCTGTATCTCGCTACACTTCGAGCATGCAGATTAGTGACGAGTCTCTCAAAGAATTTATGGCGTTGTATCAGCATGAGTTTAGGAAGGATGTTTCCCGAGAGGACGCGCTTGAAATGGCAACCCGCCTGCTCAACCTCTACCAGCTCATCATGAGACCGCTTCCCCGTGAGCGCGATGGTAGAGCTACGCCGCTTTCGGAAGATCGTCCCGATTCCGGTGCTTCTTTTCTAAAAGCTCAATAATTGATAGTGTTTGAAGTAGCTCTGGGTCGCGAGTGTTGTAAAGTGTGCGAAATCTGTCCAAAGCACCGGACACTGTAGGACGATCAGCGTTTTTCGACAGGAGCACGAAGGGTTCTCTGGCTTCAATGCTCAGGATTTTGTCTCTGAGGGAAAGGTTCGAACCAGTCGTGCACACGATGTGCCACTTAGTTTCGGTGTCGCCGGCGACGAACCAGGATACGGCTCTATTGTTGAACGAAAAGATTCTTCTCGCGGGTTCGAACCATTGATCTCCTTGCGCCACTCGCGCAAGTCGCTCCCGTATTCGGCCTTGCTCTTCGAGAAGTGCCTTCCGCTGTGTCGCGTATTCTTCGTCGCCCATCAGATCTCTGATGCGCAAGGAAATGAGATTGTTGAGCGCGCGTAGTACATCGGCGTCAGCCCGCTTGAGTGCCTGCTCCTGGTCCGCTTTCTCAACGACACGGCTGCCTTCGGCTTTCGCAATTTCCCGCAACGTCCATTGGTGCAAGGACTCCGGGATTGTAAGTTCCTGAAGAAAAGCAAGATACGTGTCGTCGAGCGCTCGTCCAGCAATAGAGCGTTCCGTGCATTGGCTGCCGATTCGTCTCTTAGTGCAGTGGTAATAGGTGTACTGACGGCCATAGCGGTTGACCTTATCTTCAGCGGTGACCGATAGCCCGCACTGGCCGCAGCGAATCAGCCCCCGAAACGGGAACACATGCTTTTTAGGAGGCAACTTTCTGTTGCGGCTCAAGTGTCTTCGCACCTGCTCAAATTCCTCTAGCGTGATCATGGGTTCGTGGGCGCCTGGATAATTCTGCCCTGCCCATTTTATCGTGCCGGAGTAGAAGGGACTAGTGAGGACGTGATGGACATTTCCAACCGACAGGTATTTGCCACCCGTTCGCTTGCGCTTCACGGTTTTGAGGCCCCACTCTCTCGCCTCAAGGTTTAATCGCCTAAGGGAGTAGGTGCCCGTCAGTGCTAAATCGAAGAGTTTCCGGACCAACGTGAATCGTTCGGGATCTTTGATAATAGTCCTGCTCACCGGATCATTTCGGTAGCCGATTGGAGCGTGATTCGGATGCCAGCCTCGTTGCAATTTCGCGCGCATACCACGCTTGACGTTCTCGCTCAGGCTGTCTACGTAATACTTGGAGTATCCAAAAATTATTGACAGCATAAACTTGCCCTGCGAGTTGTTCTCAAAGGAAGAAGTCGCAAACTTGAGGTCCTGAAGTACCTTGCGATCGAGGAGGTGGATGATTCGCCCGCCGTCTACTGCATTACGAGCAAGCCGATCTGGATGCCACGCGATGATTCCAGCAGCCTCACCACGCTCAATACGAACCAGCATGTCCTCGAAGATGGGGCGGCCTGGCGCCTTGGCGCTAAATGACTCTCGAAAGACCTCGGCAATCTGAACTTCCGGATCACCCGAAAACTTGCTTTGAAGCTCCTGATATTGGGAATCGATAGAGAGGATTTGCCGATCCTCGGATTCGGTGGATTTTCTGCAATAGATAAAATACTTCATATTATTTGCATATATCAATCTAGCGTATACGCCAGAAATGTCACGTGGGCGAGATCGTGCCAGGGAGACACGCTCTCACGTCTTCGTGGGAGCACTCCACTGAGTTACCCTAATAGGAATGCCAGATGACAAGGAAAAGAGACAAGGAAGAGTCGTCCCCGCCGTGTCGCGACGCTTGCCCGGCGGCGGCTTACTTGAACTGGTCTACCAGCCCGACACGCGCAAAACGGCCTTCGCGGTCTTTCGCGACGGCAAGATCTCGGTAGAAAATTCTCTGGAACGGGAAATCGGAGAGCGCCTGGTCCCGGTCCCGGCCACCAATAACCTCATCAAGCACGGGGCGCTGTTGCTTCCCGAGAAGCCGGAGCCCTACGGTTCGACCGCGGAACTCATAGAAGCGATCCGCGAATATCTGTTTCGCTATGTGGACCTGTCCGAACGGTTTCAGAGGATCGCAAGCTATTACGTTCTCCTGACCTGGGTCTATGACGCCTTCAACGAGCTACCGTATCTCCGACTGCGCGGGGATTTCGGATCAGGAAAGACCCGGGCGCTCATAGTCATCGGTTCGCTCTGCTACAAAGCGTTCTTTGCGAGCGGTGCTTCCACGGTCTCGCCCATTTTTCATACACTCGATACATTCCGCGGGACCCTGATTTTCGACGAAGCCGACTTTCGGTTCAGCGATGAGAAGTCGGAGCTGGTCAAGATATTCAACAACGGAAACGCAAAAGGTTTTCCAGTCTTGCGTACCGCTATGACGGTGAAGAAGGAATTCGACCCCAGGGCCTTCAATGTCTTTGGCCCCAAGATCGTGGCCATGCGCCGATCATTCGAGGATCAAGCCCTTGAGAGCCGCTTTCTGACCGAGGAAATGGGCCAGCGGAGCCTGCGAGACGATATTCCGATCAACCTTCCGGATGCGCAGAAGGAAGAAGCCCGATCGTTGCGTAATCGGCTGCTCATGTACCGCTTTCAGTCTCTCGAACGAATCCAAGTCGATGAGTCTTTGGTCGATCCTTCAATGTCCCCACGACTCAATCAGATCCTGGTACCGCTGCTTTCTATTATTGACGATGAGCGGCTGCAAGAAGAGGTGCGCGATTCGGTAAAATCATTCGACCAGGATCTCTATGCGGAGCGCTCAGCATCCGCAGAAGCCGGCATATTGGAGATTTTCGCAGAGATGCTCTCGGAGCCGGGCCGAGCGAGTATTCCCGTTTCCGAAGTAACCGCCGCCTTTGTCGGTCGATTTGGACAAGAGTACGAAAGGCCGATCACCAATCGGTTCATCGGCGGCATTCTGCGGAAGCGACTCCGGCTTTCAACCTACAAGAGCCACGGAGTCTACGTGGTGCCGGCGACCGAAAAACAGAAAGTGGATCAACTGTGCATCCGGTACGGCGTGATCGAGCGGAGCACCGACATCGCCGGGTAGACGTGGGGACGTGGGGACGAACGTAGAGGGTATCGGGCGACCGATACCCTTTGTATTTTCTAACGTTGCATTTCCACGATTACGATTCTGCCGACACCTGTGTCTACGTCCCCACGTCCCCACGTCCCCCCGACATGACTTGGTTGGCACGTTCTCCATACTTTTGTGGCTCGCCTGCGTGAGAGAAAATGAAGAAGTTCTTCTGAACATTTTAATAAGGGCAGAAGAACGAAAAGTCTATGAAAAAGATAAATAGAAAAGTTTTGTGCTACCTGCGTACCCATAGGCGGGTCTGGGGACTAACGCAGGAGGAGCTCGCCTCCCTCATGGGATTTGCGAGCGCAACACATGTTTCCCGAATCGAAAACGGCAAACGCGCCCCCACGGTCGAGAGCGCGCTTGCTTGCCAAGTGATATTCGGGATACCCCCATCAGCGATGTTTCCGCATACCTACGCCCTGGTTGAGGAGAAAGTCATGCGGAACACCTATCGACTGCACTTGGCATTTAGCAACACTACCAGTCTTTCGGGACTGCGCAAGCGAGAGCTTTTCTCGCTGGCACTGAAGCGAGCGACTGGGAAACCTAACACTTTAGAAAGGACATGACACATGACAATTTACGGAATCTCGTGCTTTCGATCTATCCCTTCAGCCGCGGCTTCGCTTTTGTCCTCTTTGAAGGCCCTGAGGCGCCATTCGACTGGGGCGTGAAGGAAATCAAGGAGAAACACAAAAACACCAAGACGCTCGATGAGATCAGGAAGATCATCGACCGCTACCGGCCCGAGGTTTTGGTCGTCGAGGATACAACCGGCAAGGACTCGCGGCGCACATCACGCATCCGCAAACTCTATCGGATGCTCGTTCACCTGGCAGAAGCGGAGTACGTAGAGCTGTACCGCTGTTCAAAGACTGAGGTGAAAGAGTGCTTTGCCTCTGTTGGCGCCGGTACGAAATATGAGATCGCCAAAGCCATCGCGACTCAGATACCGGCATTCGCTCACCGTTTGCCGCGGCTGCGCAAAATCTGGATGAGCGAGGACCCCAGACAGAGCCTGTTCGACGCTGCGGCGCTCGGGCTTACCTACTTTGCTCGGCACATTCGAAGTCCATACGCGGAGGACGTTTCCTCCTGACGAGAACACCTCCTTGCTACTGAGGAGCACCGAATCCCCGGTGTTCCTGACGTGGCAAGGAGGCAAGCATGGAAACAGATGGTTCTTTCAAGAAATCCGACATATATGCTCGGGTGACCGACGAAATCGTCCGTGCGATCGAGGTTGGGGTAAAGCTCTATGAAATGCCCTGGCATCAACAAGCCGGCGCAGGGCTTCCACGTAACGCGTCGACCGGGAACTTCTACCGAGGGGTCAACACCGTAGCCTTGTGGGCCACCAGCCAAGTTCGAGGCTATGGGCTGCCGTACTGGGCGACTTTTCTGCAGTGGGAAAAACTCGGCGCCAAAATTAGACGCGGCGAGAAGGCGTCAGTGGTGGTCTTCTACAAGCGGGAGGAATCGTCAACCGATGATAAAGATCGCGAAGGCCCGACGGGGTCACGAAGCGTCCTCAGAGGCTCCTTCGTCTTTAATGCCAAGCAAGTTGACGGCTGGTCCTATCCGGTACCGACATATGAAGATCGAACCGAAAAGCTCCAGAAGGTTGATCACTTCATTGAGTCGCTTGGAGCCGACATTCAGTACGGAAGCAACATGGCCTACTACACCAGAAAGTTCGACCGCATCTACATGCCGGATCGTCACCGGTTCATTGACCGGGCGACACGGACAGCAACTGAAGGGTTCTACTCAGTCCTGCTCCATGAGCATATCCACTGGACAGGACACGCGAATCGGCTCAATCGTGACCTTTCCGGAAGGTTTGCTGATAGCGCGTATGCGATGGAAGAGCTGATTGCCGAACTTGGTGCAGCGTTTCTGTGCGCCGATCTTGGCATCAGCGTCCAGCCGCGACGAGATCACGCTGCTTATGTGGCCAGCTGGCTTCAAGTGCTTCGGCAACAGAAGGCGGCGATCTTCACTGCGGCAAGCGCAGCGACCGCGGCATGCCGCTATGTTGGGGATCTGGCAACGGCAAAAACAAACGGAGCCGTATGCTCCGCGTAATAGTTCTTTGAATTACCCGGCCAGAGATGGCCGGGTTTTGTTTTGTCGTACCGCCTACTCCAACCCCTTTACACCCCATAGAGATTGCAACAAGCGAGTTCGTAAGCCCCATATGAAGACAGCTCTTTAATCTTCTTTCTGATTTGTCTACGTCGAGCAGCAAGTGTTGATGTATTGGGGTCCAGCAGAGCCACTAAGTCTTTGTCGCTGGCTTTTAGGACGGCATACTCGGCCAACAACGCCTTCGTTTGCTGCACGACATCTTGATGCGCAGCCTGAGTCGAATCAAAGGGAGGTGTTGCCTCGTGGGCGAGCTTATGAACGTGCCGTTCCCCGAAAGCACCCCGAGGTTGAAAATCCTGAATAACTGTATTGATCGCCTCGCTGTTGAATAAACCCGATAAGTAGATGGCCTCATCCTCGGTTTCAACGGGCGCCCAGTAAAGTGTTTGGTCCAAAGTAAGCTTCGCAACATTGAAGCCAGCAATTGGTGCATGAGCAGCACAAACCAATTTTCCACCGGCCCCCGTAAATACCAAGTATCCCGAAGTGGGAACATGTTGTTGAGTCAGCTTATTGCGATCGCTATCCAGTGCATCAAACAAATCCTGAATCGTCTTGCCCGGTCCATATTCCGAGAGGATTTCATCAAATGCAGCCTTGGCTAAAGGAGTCGCTGCCAATGCGACCGCGCTAATCGGACTCCAATTGCCCGCTATGCTCATTTCGATAGGCAACAAGGCTTTAAGTGGTGCAGCGAGTTCGAATGGCGTCAATAAATTTGAAGTGAGTACATCGAAGACAATACGATCGGGAACGGCTGTCGGCGCAATCTTAAAAGTCTTGTGCTGCTTAGCGTCCTTGACGACAAATCCCAGCTTGCTCGTGGACTTGTCGATCGGTTCAACGTTCCACTGGCTCTTGCCACCAGACGTTGGCAACGCTGTTATTTCATGAAAAAGCAGCGTTCGAGGCATGATATCTGCGCCTTGTCGGAATGGTGCCGGATTGAAGAACCCGGCTTTTCCTTTCCATGTAACTGCACTGTCGCTCCAAGCGACTCGGTTCCCGCGTTCAATCCGATCAAATTTCAACGGACTAAGACTTGCCTCTTCCGCCAGCGCTCCCGGAATTGGATTGGGCACGCCAATCACTAGGGGAGATTTACTGCCGAAAAGAACACACGCCTCGTTCTTGAATGTTCCTTTTTGTACACGCCAAATTTCATCGAGCGCAAATTTAACTGAGCGCTTTGCTGACGCATAGGCCCCCAATCGAAATGGATTGTGGTGATGCCCATTAAGAACAGTGTCTGGAACAATGCAACCGACAGCTGCCTCAGGTTCCAAATATCGGTCAACCGCATGTAGCAAAAATATTGTCGCAAGTTCTATGTGCAAGTGCGACGGCCCCGCCGGTTTAATGCTGAAAGCCTCCGCTCTCTGCCGTAATGCGTCCTTATATGGATTATCGGCAATCTTGCTTAAAGCCAACCA
>Ga0082335_1008701_pt1 | contig 11381 bp, 9 predicted proteins | sample Subgrocontami58m_FD_72375 | JGI IMG/M metagenome (GOLD analysis project Ga0082335, IMG submission 72375) | Subsurface groundwater microbial communities from S. Glens Falls, New York, USA - GMW37 contaminated, 5.8 m (SPADES assembly) (version 2) ...
ACGGTGCCGGTACATGAGCGGGTGGATGCCGCGCACGAACGGGAATTCGCCCGGCTTGCCGATGAAGCCGAAGCCGCCGCTCGCCTCGACGTCCTCCGCAGTGTACAGCGGCTTGATCTCGATGCCCGACTCGTTCACCACCGTCTTCTGTGCGGGCTTCTGCGCCGGCTTCAGCCTGTCGTTCATGTGAAGTTCTCCCGGATGAATCCGACGATGTCGCCGAGCTTCGAGCCCGTGGGAAAGACCCCCTTGAAGCCGAGCGCTCGCAGCGCGTCGTGGTCCTGCCTGGGCAGGTTGCCGCCGATGATCCACAGCTTGTCCGACAGTCCCGCTTCCTCGAGCATCGGCTTCAGCCTCTGGCAGAAGGGCAGGTGCGAGCCGGCCATGGATGAGAGCGCGATCACGTCGACGTCCTCCTCGAGCGCGATGCGCGCGACGGCCTCGGGCGGCTGCCGCAGCCCCGTGTAGATCACCTCGAAGCCCGCGTCCATCAGCGCCCGCACCACCACCTTCGCGCCGACGTCGTGGCCGTCCAGGCCGGGCTTGGCCACGACGATCCTGATCCTGCGCTCCTGACCCGCGCTCATGCCGACAGTTCCTTCGCAATGATGAGTCTCAAAATCTCGCTGGTGCCGCCGCCGATCAAGGTGAAACGGATGTCGCGCAGGTAGCGCTGCACCGGGTATTCCATGGCGAAGCCGTAGGAGGCGAGCACCCGCGCCGCCTGGTCGCAGATCCGCGCGCCCGCCTCGGTGGCGAAGAACTTTGCCATCGCCGCCTCCTTGTGGTGCGGCTTGCCCGCGTCCTTGAGCCACGCGGCGTACATCACCAGGTGGGTGGCCGCTTCCAGCTCGGTGGCCATCTCCGCCAGCTTGAACTGGATCGCCTGGTAGCGGTCGATCGGCTTGCCGAACTGCTTGCGCTCGCCCGCGTAGCGCTGTGCCTCGGCGAGGGCGGCGCGACCGACGCCCAGCGCCATCGCGCCGGTGATGATGCGGATCTCGGCGAGCAGCTTGCGCAAGTGCTGCTCGCCGTCGCCCTCCTCCTTCGACAGGCGAGAACTGTCGGGAACGAAGCAGTCCTGGAAGGCGACCTCGGAGGTGGGCAGCGCCCAGACGCCCATCTTGTGGATCGGCCGGCCCACCGTGAGCCCCTCGGTGCCGCGCTCGACGAGGAAGATCGTCAGCTTCTTCTCGGCACCGGCGCGGGCGAACACGGTGAAGAAGTCAGCCACCGGCGCGGAGGTGACCCAGGTCTTCTGCCCCGACAGGGAATAGCCGCCGTCGACCTTCTTCGCGCTCGTGGCGATGGAGTCGAGGTCGCTGCCCGCGTTGGGCTCGGTCATGCAGATGGCGCCGATCTTCTCGCCGCGCAGCGCCGGGCGGAACAAGCGCTCGACGATGTCCTCGTTGCCCAGCATGTGCAGGAACTTGGTCCCCATCAGCGACTGCATTGCCGCGGCCCCGGCGAGCGAGAGCGAGCCGCGCGCGACTTCCACCAGCGCGACGCAGAAGGTCACGAGGTCCAGCCCCGTGCCCCCCGCGGACTCCGGATAGCGGATGCCGAAGAAGCCGAGCTCCGCGAGCTGGCCGAACAGCTCGCGCGGGAAGGCGTGCGCCTCGTCGAGCGCCGCCGCCTGCGGCGCGATGCGCTCGTCGCAGAAGCGCGCGAACACCTCGCGTATGGCCTTCTGGTCTTGGGTAAGCTCGAAATCCACAATCCGGTCCTTGAATCAGCTCGCGTCGAACCGCGAGAGCAGGATACGCCTGGCTTCCTCCATGTGCTCGCGCATGACTTGCGCGGCCGCGGCCGCGTTCGCGGACGCGAGCGCCGCCAGCAGGCGCTTGAGGCGCTTCGTCACGCCCATGCGCACGAGCGGGTCGTTCAGGGTGGACAGGCGCAGGTAGCGCGCATGGTCGGCGTAGAGCCCGATGACGTGCGCCAGGCGGCGGTTCGGCACCAGCTCCATCCATGCGGTGCGAAAGCGGTAGTTGGCCTCCATGAACGCCTCGTCCTCGCCCGCTTCATGTGCGGTGCTCATGTCCTCGAGCGCGCGCTTGAGCGGGGCGAGCTGGGCGCGGTCGGGCGCCGCCGCCGCGATCAGGCGCATCGCCTCGGGCTCGAGCAGGAGCCGCAGCGCGTAGATCTCCTCGACGTCCGCGCCCGAGAGCTCGGGACCCGCGAAGGTGCGCCCGTCGGCGATCACCAGGCCTTCGCTCGCCAGCCGAGCGAGCGCTTCGCGCACCGGCGTGCGCGACACGCCGAGCTGCGCCGCCAGCGCCGCCTCCTGCAGCGGCACGCCCCGCGCGATGCGACCGCTGCGCAGGTGTTCGCGCAGCGCCGCGTACACGCGCTCCCCGAGCGGCTCGGGCCGCTCCAGCGCTTCGAGCTTGGCTGTCATATTGGCCTTGGCCACCGCGCCGCATCCGGCGCGCCTGTGGCAAATGTATACCAAATACCGTACACTTTATATCGCCTGTCGGTTCCGGTCAACAGGAAGCGGGCCGTTCCAGGCTGCAGTGAATGGAGAGACAGCATGCGCATCGGCATCGACGTCGGGGGCACCTTCACGGACTTCGTGCTGCTCGACGACGCCACCGGCGAGACCCGCACCTTCAAGTGCCTCACCACGCCGCGCGACCCCTCCGACGCCATCGAGGAAGGCATCCGCGGCCTCGAACGCCAGTCCCCCGGCTGCATGGCACGGCTGGAGGAGATCATCCACGGCACCACGCTCGTCATCAACGCCATCATCGAGCGCAAAGGGGCGCGCACGGGACTCGTGACCACGCGTGGCTTTCGCGACGTGCTCGAGCTCGGGCGCGAGATCCGCTATGCGGCCTACGATGCGTTCGCGCAGCTGCCCGAGCCGCTGGTGCCGCGCGAGCGCCGCCTGGAGGTGGACGAGCGCCTGCGCGCCGACGGCAGCGCGCTCGCGCCCCTGGACGAGACCCAGGCGCGCGCCGCGGTCCGCGCGCTCGCCGGCATGCAGGTCGAGTCGGTGGCGGTGTGCCTGCTCAACTCGTTCGAGAACCCGGTCCACGAGCTGGCCCTCAAGCGGCTGCTCACGGAGGAGCTCCCCGGCGCCTCGGTGTCGATTTCCTACGAGGTGCTGCCGCAGATCCGGGAATACGAGCGCACCAGCACCACCGTCACCAATGCCTATGTCAAGCCGCTCACCGAGCGCTACCTGCGGCAGTTGCAGGAGCGGCTGGCGGCGATCGGTTTCCACGGGCGCCTGTTCATCATGCTCTCCTCGGGCGGGGTGACCTCGGCCGAGACCGCGGCCGAATTCCCGGTGCGCATCATCGAGTCCGGTCCCACCGCGGCCGTGATCGCGGGCCAGTACTTCAGCCGCCTGTTCAACCTCCCTGAGATGTTCTGCTTCGACATGGGCGGCACCACCGCCAAGTCCTGCCTCATCCAGGGCGGTGTTGCGGGCGTGGTGCCCACCTTCGAGGTGGGCCGGGTGCAGCGATTCCAGAAGGGCAGCGGCCTCACGATCCAGGTCCCGGTGGTGGACCTGATGGAAATCGGCGCGGGCGGCGGCTCGATCGCGCGCCGCAGCCGCCTGGGCACGCTGCAGGTGGGCCCGGAGAGCGCCGGCGCCGAACCGGGACCGATCTGCTACGGCCGCGGAGGCACCGAACCGACGGTGACCGATGCCGACCTGCTGCTGGGATATCTCGACGCGGACTACTTTCTCGGCGGCACCATGAAGCTCGACCTCGAGGCTGCACGCCGCGGCATCGAGGAGCGCGTTGCGAAGCCCCTGGGCGTCTCGTTCCTCCAGGCCGTGTGGGGCATCCACGACCTGATCAACGAAACCATGGCCGCAGCCGCGAAGACGCACATCGCCGAGCGCGGCGGAAATCCCAAGGTAGTCACGGTGGCCGCGTTCGGCGGCGCCGGGCCGGTGCACGCCTACGGCCTCGCGCGCAAGCTCGGCGCGCCGCGGCTCATCGTGCCGCCGAACGCCGGCGTGGGCTCCGCGCTCGGGTTCTTCACCGCGCCGCGCGCCTTCGACCTGGTGCGCAGCCACAAGACCCCGCTCCTGTCGGCCGACTATGCGCAGATCGAGGCGCTCTACCGGGAGCTGGAGTCCGAGGGCGAGCGCACGCTGCGGCGCGCCGGCGCCGAAGGAGATATCGAATTCACGCGCTCGGTCGATGCGCGCTTCATCGGACAGGGCTCGGAGACCAACCTGCCGGTGCCCGAGCGCGACTTCACACGGCTCGATCCGGCGCTGCTGCGCGCACGCTTCGATCAGACCTACAGCGCGCTCTACGGCCGCACCTATCCCGAATCGCCGGTGGAGTTCGTCAACTTCTGCGTGCGCGCGAGCCTCCCGGTCAAGCTGCTCTCGCTGCCCAAGCTCCCGGCCGCAGGCAAGCGCCGCGTGCGCGACGCCGTCAAGGGCGAGCGGCGAGCCTACTCGGGCATCTCGCGCGACTTCCTTCCCTACACCGTGTATGACCGCTACAAGCTGTTCCCCGGAGCGAGCCTTGCCGGCCCGGCGATCGTCGAGGAACGCGAGTCCACGGTGATCATCGGCGAGGATGCGAGGGCCAGCGTGGATGAATACGGCTTTCTCTGGATTGACTTGGCGTAGGGCGCATGCCTCATGTGGCTCAAGTCGACAGACCTCGCGATGACTCAAGGTTTTCACATGTCTCGTCATTTTGCGCAGTTGCGAAGTTGCAACTGCGCAAAATGACGAGATTGGTGAAAGGCAAAATCCGGCAGTACCGTTCGCATTCGACCGAGCCGGTCCGGGAGAAATGATGTCCGACAAATTCGACCCCGTCACTCTGGAAATCCTCTGGCGGCGCCTGGTCTCGATCGTCGACGAGGCCGATGCGGCAGTGGCGCGCACGGCGTTCTCGAGCCTCCTGCGCGACGCGCACGACTACACCTGCATGTTCACCGACCACACCGGCCGCGAGCTGGCGCAAGGCACGCTCGCCACGCCCGGCCAGTCCGGCGCCATGGCGCTCGGGATCAAGAACCTGGTGCGCAGCCTGCCCGAGGGGTCGTTCCAGCCGGGCGACGTGTACATCACCAACGACCCGTGGGCGCTCGCCGGGCACCTGAACGACGTGTGCGTGCTGAGCCCGATCTTCTTCCGCGAGCGGCTGGTCGCGTTCACCGCCTGTATCCTGCATCACGCGGACATCGGCGGCCGGGTGGCCTCGGACAACCACGACGTGTTCGAGGAGGGGATCTTCATTCCGCTGGTGAAGCTCTACGACGGCGGCCGGCTCAACCAGGGCGTGCTCGATCTGATCCGAGCCAACGTGCGCACGCCCGAACAGGTCAACGGCGACATCCGCTCGCAGATCGCCGCCAACCACGTCTGCGCCGAGCAGATCGTGCGCATGCTGCAGGAATACAAGCTCGACGGACTCGACGACCTCGCCGACGAGATCATCGGGCGCAGCGAGCAGAGCTTGCGTGCGGCAATCGCCAAGGTGCCGCCCGGCACGTACCGCGCCGAGGCCGCGATCGAGCAGACCGAAGGCCTGCCCGACGTCGTCATCAAGTGCGCCGTCGGCATTGACGGCAGCGACATCGTGGTCGACCTGACGGGCTCGTCGCCGCAGGTGGACTGGGGCGGCAACGTGGTCTTCAACTTCACCTACGCCTACGTGCACATGGCGGTGAAGAGCATCTTCGATCCGGACATCCCCAACAACGACGGCGCCGCGGCGCCGATCCGGCTGATCGCGCCCGAGGGCACGGTCGTCAACTGCCGCTTCCCGGCCGCGGTGGCTGCGCGCATGCAGATCGGCCACTTCATCACGGAGATCATCTACCGCGCCATGGCGCAGGCGCTGCCCGGGCGCGTCATCGCCGGCAGCGGCGGCACGCCCGCGACCATGCAGGTGTTCTACGGGCGGCGCAACTCGGGGGAGAATTTCCACACCGTGCTCATCCGCGGCGGAGGCCTGGGTGCCGCGGCGTCGCGCGACGGTGAAGGCAGTTTCATCTTTCCGGCCAACGGCGCCAACACGCCGGTGGAGATCCTCGAGAGCGATACGCCGCTCGTCGTAAAGCAGCGCGAGCTGATTCCGGATTCGGGAGGTGCCGGCAGGCAGCGCGGCGCGCTCGGCCGCCGCGAAGTTTTCTGGGTGCCCGATGATGCCTACGCGCCGAGCGGTCCCGTGACCCTGGCTATGCAGTCGGGACGGTTCCGGCTTCCGCCCGAGGGCCTGTTCGGCGGCAAGCCGGGGGCGAAGGCGCAATTCCTGGTGAACGACAAACCGGGGAATCCTTACGGAATCACGCGGCTGCGCGCGGGCGACACGGTGGTGATGGATGCGGCGGGCGGCGGGGGCTACGGCGAGCCCGGAGAACGCGATCCGGCTGCGCTCGCGCGCGACATTGCCGAGGGGCGCGTCGGCCGGAGCGGCAAGTAGTTCGCGCGGCCCACTCTTCAATCGCCGGCGATGCCGCGGGCGCGAATAACTGCGCCGTATCGCTTCGAATCTTCTTCCACGCTTGACTTGAACTGAGCCAGGGTCATGGGCGCCACTTCGCCGCCTACCGCTTCGATGCGGTCCCGCACCGTGGGCGTTTCGAGAATCCGGTTGATCTCGCTGTTCAGCCGCGCGACCCTGACGTTCGGGATCGAGGCACCCGGATCGAAGCCGAAGTCCACTTCGCCCCCCAGCATCGCGTTCAGCGCTGGACCGGCGCCGCGGTACGGAATATGCGCGACGGACACGTTCAGTTGCTGCATCAACATTTCGGCGGCGATGTGACTGGAGGTTCCGATGCCCGGCGACGCGTAGGCCAGTTTTCCGGAGTGCGCCTTGACGTAGGCGACGAAGTCCCGGGCCGTGTACACGCCCGGAAGCTTGCCGGGTTTGACGATCACATAGACGGCCACACGGGCGGCCGCAGCGACCGGGACGAGATCCTTCGCGGGGTCGAACGGCATTTTCGAATAGATGTGCGGATTCACCGAGACCAGGTTGCCGGCGCTCACGAGCAATGTATATCCGTCGGGTGGTGACTTGGCGACAGCCTCGCCGCCGATGTTTCCGCCCGCACCGCCGCGGTTTTCGACGACGACGGGCTGGCCAAGAGCCTCGTGCAACGGCGCGCTGACCACCCGCGCCACCAGGTCGGACGGCCCGCCGGCCGCGAAATTGACGACGACTTTGAAGGGCCTTTCCGGCCAGCCGCGAGCCGTCGCCGGAAACGCGGAAATGCATCCGATCGCCAACGCACAGGCGACGATCCGCTGCAATACACCTGCCTTGGCTGCCTTCAACGCCAGGCCCCGTCAGAGGCGATAGCCCACGCCGAACAGGAGCAGATCGGTGTCGCGATTGTAATGGGTGGTGATGCGATTCCAGGAAAAGCGCGCATCCCAATGCCGGCCGAATCGAAGTGAAGCGGTCGCGGTGATGATCCATGAAAACCGGCTGGCATCCGCATCGCCCGGCGCGGCAGTGCGATTCCGGTCTGTCGCAACGTAAGGACCGAAGCCGACCCCCAAGGCGAGGCGGTCGCTGGCAAGAACCTCGCGCACCCCCCATATCTGCGCCGTAACGCCCCTGCGACGGACCAGTCCGGCATCGCCCTCGTTGATCACGCCGACGCTCACGTCGACGTGGCGAGCCGGGCTATGGCGGTACTCGATGGCGCCCGCGGTGTCGTGCTCCGAGTGATAGCTGTTGACGATCGTCCGGCCGAGAAACACCGTGAATTCGTCGCTCGTCGTCTTGCCCGTCTGATACGGTGCAGACCTCATCGGTCCGCGTTCGGTCATCGGCTCCAACTGATAGCCGACGCCGAGCATAAGCGAGCTGGTGTCGAAGCTGTTGCGGGTGACGATGCGGCTGGCGCGCAACTGCAATAGCCAGGAACCGCTGCTGTAATAGGTCGCCGCCAGACTGCCGACGGCCCCCCATCCGTGCAGGTTCGCATAGCCGCCGCCTGCGGACGATTCGATGGTGTCGAAATAGCGGTACGCTCCGATTCCGACGGCGAGCGAAAGGCGGCGATTCAGCACGTTGGCGCGCCCCCATATCTGCACTGCCTGTCCGTCGCGATGGTGCCCGGGAATGTGTCCTTCGTTCATCCACGAGAAACTGGCCGCCGTGTTCTCGCCCAGGCCCTGTTGATACTCGACGGCCCACGCGTGCGAGCCTTGCTTCGTCCCGGAATCCCTCAAGCTTCCCACGAACAAGGTCAGTTCCTGCGCATAGGCGGGGTATGCCGTCAGCAGCGCCAGTGCCAAGAGCATTCGCTTCATTTCGTTCCCTCACCCACGCTCCGGTTCCACCCGACATCCTACGTGCATCGCAGGATGCGGTGTTCGGTGCGACGCGGCGCGAAGGGCAGCGGCAGGCGGCTGGTCGTCAACCGCCGCTTTCTCGCCGCGACGGCCGTATTCGAGGATGTCTTGACCCAAATCACAAACGCCGGCCCCTCCCTTCCCTAAAATTCTGGATGCAATATATTGCTGCCAGTCTGCGCCGCGTGCATTATTGTGCATGCGGCGCTGTGGTGGTTTGCTGCACTTTTGCGAGGCGGCAGCCTGCTCGAGGAGGAAGAGTGAAATGGGACAGGTGATCGATTTCTGGACGGCTCGAGAATTAAAGACGCCCGCGCCGAACTACCGGTGCCTGCGCTGCGGCGCCGATCTTTGGAATATCCTTGCCGATGGCAGCGTCCGATGCGCCGATTGCGAGGAGGAATGCCCGTTGCGCGTCGCCGCCGAGACCAGCGGCGGGCGGCACATGAACAGCGCGGACTGAGAGACGAGCGAGCACCGCGCAGTTCCAACGTACCTACGGCGGCATGCGCGTGAGCCTCGCGCCGGAATTCCGATTACCCACTGATCCAAACCGATGGAGATGAAAAATGACTGACCTGAGCTGGCTGCCGCGCGAGAACGAACTCAAGGACCATTCGCTGTTCGACGACCGTTTCTTCGGCGACCAGGCGCCGAGCGTCAAGTACGAGAAGCGTCCGATCGTCGACGAAAAGGGCAAGCCCGTGACCGGCCTGTACTCGGCGTGGATCTGGCTGAACAACGCGGCCCAGTACAACTCCTACACGACCGGGATGGCGAAGGCCATCATCGCCGGCTTCCAGAGGGCATCGAGCGACCGCAGCGTGGTCGTGGCGGTGTTCACCGCGGTCGGCGACAAGGCGTTCTGCTCCGGCGGCAACACGGTCGAATACGCGTCCTACTACGGGGGGCGGCCGAACGAATACGGCGAGTACATGGACCTGTTCAACGGCATGGTCGACGGCATCCTGAACTGCAAGAAGCCCGTCGTCTGCCGCGTGAACGGCATGCGCGTGGGCGGCGGCCAGGAGCTGGGCATGGCGGCCGACCTCGCCGTGAGCTCCGACCTCGCGATCTACGGACAAGCCGGCCCCCGGCACGGCTCCTCGCCCGACGGCGGTGCGACCGATTTCCTGCCCTGGTACCTGGGGATAGAGGACGCGATGTACAACTGCATTTCCTGCGAATCCTGGAGCGCCTACAAGATGAAAATGAAGGGCCTCGTCTCCAAGGTGGTGCCCGTGCTCAAGAAGGACGGCAAGTGGGTCCGCAATCCGCTGGTGCGCACCGACACCTACATCGAGGACGGCGAGATCGTCTACGGCGAGTCGGTCACGGGCGAGGCGCTGAAGAAGGGCAAGGAGCTCATCGCGCAGTGCACGACCGACTTCGAGCTGCTGGATGCGGAAGTGAACCGCCTGATCTGGAAGTTCACCAACATGTTCCCGCACTGCCTCATGAAGGCGATCGACGGCGTGCGCGCGAAGAAGCGCTACTTCTGGGACCAGGCGAAGCTGCCGAACCGCCACTGGCTCGCCGCCAACATGAACTTCGAGGCGCCGATGGGCTTCTCGGCGTTCTCGACCAAGAAGCTGACCGGCGAGGACGTGATCGATTTCGTCAAGTACCACCAGCTTCAGGCCCAGGGCGCGCGCATCGACGAGGAGTTCTTCGCCGCGGTGCATCCGAAGAAGAAGGGTTGAATCGGCGAAATGAGTCCTGCGACGGCTGCGGCACGGGGGACAACCCGGCGAGCTGTCTCAAATACAATCTCCCGATTTCGTGCAGTTGCGATATCGCAACTGCACGAAATCGGGAGACATATTGAACCCCAAGACGGATGTCCAAAGCCTGTTACAGGAGAACCCAATGACCCGACCAGGGGAACAGAAGCTCGCCCATCTCTTCCGGCCGGGCCGGATCGGCAGGTTCCGGACGCGGAACTCGATCAAGTACGGCGCCTGCTGCGTGTCGAACTACAACACCCGCGACGGATTCATCTCGCCGCGCGAGCTGGCACGCATGCAGATCATCGCCAACACCGGCTGCGGGCTGATCACCAACCAGGGCGCGTATCCCGATCCGCTCGGCGAAGGCAAGGCGTACTTCCGCCAGATCGCGCTGTTCGACGACAAGTTCATGCCGCAGTTCGAGACCATCGCCCGCTACATCCACGACGCGGGCTCGATCGCGATCCAGCAGATCCTGCACGCCGGGCGCTACGGCGGCATCGATCTGGGCTACTGCCTGCAGCCTTCGGTGGTGCCGCAGACCCTGCCGCATTTCCGCCCGCCGCGCGAGATCACGAAGGACCAGATCCGCCTGACCGTCCGCCAGCACGCCGAGGCGGCCGAGCGCGCAGTGCGCGCCGGGTTCGACGGCACCGAGGTCACGAGCTTCATGGGCTACCTGCTCGCGAACTTCAATTCGCGCTTCACCAACCAGCGCACCGACGAATACGGCGGGTCGCTCGAGAATCGCGGCCGCTTCATGCGCGAGCTGATCGACGGCATCAAGCAGGCCACCCCCGACCATCCGCTGGTGATCCGCCTGAACGGCGCGGAGCTGATGGACCAGTGGGGCGGCAACACCGAGGACGAGTGCTTCGAGCTGATGCAGCAGGCGGTCGCCTGCGGCGTGGACATGATCAGCGTCACCGTCGGCTGGCAGGAGGCGCCCGAATCCTCGATCGGCCGCGACATCGCGCCCGGCCACTGGAACTACCTCGCCGCCAAGGCGAAGAAGCTGTTCCCCAATACGCTCATCGCCTTCGGCAACCGCCTGCCCGACCCGGTGATGGCGAACGAGTGCATCGGCAAGGGCGAGTTCGACTTCTGGGAGGTGTGCCGTCCGATGCTCGCCGACCCGGAGCTGGTGCACAAGGCCGCCGAGGACCGCCTGCACGAAGTCAGGCGCTGCATCGGGTCGCTCAACTGCCTCTCGCGGCTGTTCCGCGACCTGCCCTACACCTGCACGATGAATCCGGCGCTCGGCCACGAGGTCGAGCCCGAATACCACGTCACCCCGGCGACGGTGAAGAAGAAGGTCATGGTGATCGGCGCCGGCCCCGCGG
>Ga0082335_1008702_pt1 | contig 11380 bp, 8 predicted proteins | sample Subgrocontami58m_FD_72375 | JGI IMG/M metagenome (GOLD analysis project Ga0082335, IMG submission 72375) | Subsurface groundwater microbial communities from S. Glens Falls, New York, USA - GMW37 contaminated, 5.8 m (SPADES assembly) (version 2) ...
TGGGCAGCCATGAGCCACAGGATGTATCCGAGCGACACATCTATGCTATGTTTTGCCCTTTCTGCCGGGATGTGTTAGCACAGGGATTAAAAGGAAAGTATAACTATATAGATGGGCTGGTTATGGGTCATGCCTGTATGCACATAAAGCAGGCCTATGATAGCTGGGTAACCCACATCCCCACCGGCTACCAATATTATATGTTCATGCCTCAGATAGTCACGCACCCCAAGGCTAAGGCATATCTTACTGAGGAGTTGAAGAAATTCAAAGCCGACCTGGAGAAAGGTCTGGGCAAGACCATAACCGATAAGGACTTGGACCAATCGATAGAAGTATTTAATACAAACCGCCGCTTGCTGCGACAAATCTATGACCTCAGAAAGCAAGACCCTCCTCTGGTAACAGGGACGGAATGTATGGATATGGTGGTTTCCAGCCAGGTTATGGACAAGGCTGAGCATAACAAGCTATTGGAGCAGGCATTAGTAGAACTCAAAAACCGCAAACCGCCTAAATCGGGGAAGCGCCTGATGATAGTGGGCGGAGAATGCGATGACTCGGGGGTAGCTGCAATGGTGGAGAGCGTGAACGCAGTGGTAGTAGCCGACGACCTGTGTGTGGGTAGCCGTTACTTCTGGAACGAAGTCATCCCTGAAAAGGACCGTCTGGCTGCAATAGCTGCCCGCTATCTGGACAGGCCACCCTGCCCTCTAAAGGATGTCACCGCTCATCGTTATCGCCTTGACCACATCCTCAACATGGTGAAGGAGTTTAAAGCTGAAGGCGTGCTTCTGATAATGCAGAAGTTCTGCGATCCCCATGAGTTTGATATTCCCGTTATTGCCAGTTTCCTCAAGGAACACGGTATCCCCAGCTATTTCATGGAGCTGGATATAACCATCCCTGAAGGCCCGCTGCGCACCCGTACCGAGGCGTTTGTTGAAATGCTGGAATTGGAAACTGTCTAATTTTATAGTAAATATTAAAAATCTTCCTACTTCTATAGAAGTAGGTGATTAAGGGGGAGAAAGTAAATGGTTCAAGAAGCCAAAAAACTGTACAAGACCAAACCCCTGGAAAACTGGGGTTGGGCTAAAGAGCTAAGAAAAAAGTATTACGAGAGGGTTATGAAGGCCAAGGAGTTAGGCCTGGTGCTGAGCTCCGGTTCAGCCCATTCCCGCATACTGGGGGCCGGACTGGAAAATCATATCCATTTCGGCGGCGAGCCGTACGGGGCGTCACTCGCCCAGTTCCCTGAGCTGGCTACCGAATGCGTTGAAGCCACTGAGACGTTAGGTTTTGCCCGGGACATGTGCGCTTATATGCGTCTGTACTGGGGATCGGTTGCCCTGAACAAGTCGCCATGGGGCGAGTTCCCCAAACCCGAATTTGTTATCCAGAGTCAGATATGCGATAGCCACTCCAAGTGGCATCAGCATAGCTCTGAGATGCTGGGAGTCCCGTTTTATACTACCGAGGTACCCCAGTTCTACCCGGCGATGCGTCCCCCCGATAAATATCAAGTTGACTATGTCGCCGCCCAGTTCAGCGATATGGTTGAGTGGATTGAGAAAACCACCGGACGGAAATGGAACGACCAGCTTTTCGCCGATGCGCTGCTTCGCCTTAACCGCCTCCATGTGTTGTGGGCCAAAATATGCGAACTCAATCAGGCCATACCTGCGCCTTTAGATATAAAATCCATGTTCGCCTTGTACTGGCCGTCCACTTCGGGTGAAATCAACGAGGAGACCGAGAACTTCTATAAAGCACTGTTAGAGGAAGTCCAGGACAGGGTGAAGAACCAGATTGCCGCCGTCGCTAATGAGAGGGCAAGGGTGCTCCATGAGAACCAGCCACCGTGGTATGCCCTGTGGTTCTTCAGGGAGATGGAGAAGTATGGCTGCGTATGCATCGGCGGAGGTTACCTCTTCTTCCTGGGCGGTTCATGGGAACTGTACACTGATGAGAAAGGTAAACCTTCCATGAGGGTGGAGAAGCCGATAGAAGAGCGGCTGGGCAGGCCCAAGAACCGCGAGGATTGCATGCATATGCTGTCGGTGCTTCACTTCGGGCGCTACCGCATGATTACCTCCTCCGACGCCAAGCGTGCGGCGGCTGTCGCCATTGCCCGTGGTTGGAAGGTTGACGGCGCAATCCTGATGCAGAACCGGGGTTGCGAGGGTCTGAGCCTGGGTATTTCCGAGACACGGGTTGCTCTTATCAACGAAGGTTTCCCAACCATGGCCTACGAGGCCAACATGGCCGACCGCCGCGAGTGGGATGAGGCTCAGGTGAGAGATAGGCTTGAGGCTTTCATGGAGAGCCTGGGACTGAAAAGGCTGGAACCGTAAACGGGAAGTGAGAGGTGGGAGGTGCGAAGTGAGACCGCCCCAACGCTCCCAAACGCTTCTGAAATAAGTTAAAATAAACAGGATACAAGAGGTGGGACCGAAAATTCGGCCCCACCTCTTTTTGTTTTCCACTGTTTCTCAAAAGAAAACTATCGCTGCTGTAGGGGCAATTCATGAATTGCCCAAGAGACGGATATTGAGGGCAGGCGCGTATGGTGGGTGAAGCGAAGCGTAACCCACCACCCTGTTTGAACGCACGTGGTGGGTTTCGTCCCGATGAAATCGGGGCTGCACCCACTCTATAATATTGAGGCAAATTTGTTCTGTTTCCAGGCGTGTGCTATGCTGATAACAGCTTCCGACCGGGTATGGTCAAGTTCCATATTGGGGGTAAGCCCCACGCCCCTGACGGGGCACCACCCCAATAAACCGAGAGCCTTAGATAAACAATGAAAATGACGCCCCACAACCCGTCATTCCGAACTTGATTCGGAATCCAGGCGGGGTGGTGCGACTGGATTCCGGCGAAGGCCGGAATGACAAACTGCCTATTTTCGAGGTAGATTCATGGCTGAATCAAGCGACCAGAGATGGAAGACCGCTCCGCTGGACTGCTGGCAAAAATGCAAAGAGTTGCGGGTCAATCATTACAAAGATGTAGCTACTGCGCGTGAACGGGGCAGGCTGCTGATAAGCGGGGGGGCGGCTTCTTGCGAGACGCTTCCTGCAGGACTGGGTGACTACGTATTCTTCTGCGGCGAACCCTATGGCGCCAGCGTAAGCTATGATACCCCCTTTGGCATGGCCTGTGTTGAAGCTACCGAAGCCCACGGTTTTGCCCGCGACCTCTGTGCTTATATGCGTAACTACTGGGGTTCCATGTTTCTGGACAAATATCTTTACGGAGGCCCCTTCCCTAAACCGCATTTCTTTCTCACCTCCCATGAGTGCGACAGCCATGCCAAGTGGTACCAGGTGGCGGCTGAGCACCTGGGTGTACCTTACTTTGCTCTCGATTGGCCTCTGGCTGGCTATGGAGAGAAACGGGAAACAAGAATCGAATATCTGGCGGCCCAGATGCTGGATGCCATTGACTGGATGGAGAAGGTCACAGGCAGGAAATACGACGACGAAAAGTTCGTTGAAGCCCTGGACTATGAGTGTGAAGGGCTGAGCGACTTCGCCCGGGTCCTGATTCTTAATCAGTCTATCCCCGCTCCCCTGGATATGAAGGCCCTTCTCACCCTGTATGCTCCATCGGCCATCACCAAGCACACCCGGGAAACCCGGGATTTTTACAGGATGCTACGGGAAGAGGTCCAGTACCGGGTGGACAATGGCATCGCCGCAGTGGCTACAGAAAGGTTCCGGGTAATACATGACAATGTGCCCCCCTGGTTCTTCCTGAGTCTCTTGCGCATTCTGGAGCAATATGGTGTGGCGTGTGTCTCTTCATTCTATCTCTTTGCCTTCGCCGGCTTCGTTGAGGACCAGGACGGGAACTGTATTCCCGCGCCAACTCATAAAAGCCTGGGCCTACGCTTCAAATGCAGGGAGGATGTGGTGCGCTTCTACGCTCAGTGGCTCATAGACAGGCCTGGTTTCGATATGTACTCGTGGGCCGGGCGCAAGACCGCTCACCTGCTGAAACAGATGGAGCAATGGCACGCCGGAGCTATGATAATGCATCTGAACCGGGGCTGCGAGGGTCTCGGCCAGTACCAACTGGAATTGCAGTCTACCATGCTGGCAGCCGGGATACCGGCGCTGGCTTACGAAGGCAATATGGCAGACAAGAGGGAACTGGATGAGCGTCAGGTGGTGGACCGTGTGGAGGCTTTCATGGAAAGCCTGGGGCTTAAGAAACTGGAAAGCTAAGTTGAGAGCCGAGAAAGTAGGGACACGATGCATCGTGCCCCTACTTTTATTTCTACCCCACCCTGAGATTCTTCACTACGTTCAGAATGACAGGTAAAGGGGACTCTTACCATACAATAATAAAAAGTCGATGACCATTATCGTGACCCCTACTCGATTCGTTCTATAAACCCCTCTATCCGTTCCTTCAGCGCATACTCGGTGACAAAGGAGGGGTCGTTGGTATCCACATCCAGCACCAGGCAGGGGATACCCTCTATTTGAAGACCATCTTTGATGGCGCGGATGGCGGCATTGGCCTGGCGGCAGCCGGTATGCGCCCAGAAAATAACCCCATCCACGCCATAGGTTTTAACATCCTCCCTCACTGCATCCACCCATAGCTCCACCGGACTGTATGTCAGATAGGCCACCGGTTCTGCCAGAGAACGCTGGGCCAGGGTATGTAGAGGCCGGGAGAAGTCCCAATCTATCTTGCCGAAGTGGTGGAAATTGGTCTCGCTTACAACATAGGCGCTGTGCTCCTTTTCCATCCAGTCCAGCAGCTTCCAGAGATGGTTAGGGGTAAGGAAAAGCGATAGAAAACGGAGGCGTTCCCTGGGGTTTTTATCCCGGCTAATACGCCTTTTTAACTCGTCTCTCACTATCTCCATGAACTGGACCGCCTCCGGCCTGCCTGCCCAGTACCAACGCACCAGGAAAAGCTGAAGCCCCAGGCGGCTATTTGCCGGGTAGGGTATAGCCGCCCGAAGCTGGCATATCTCCTGGTTCAAGTCCAGCGCCTGTTTTGATAGCCGAAGCACCTCCTGAAGGCGCTCCTGTCGCAACGGCCTGCCCGATACCTTTCCTAAAAACCGGAACAGATCCTCCAGTTCACCCTCAAGGTAATCAGTCCCTTTTTCATCAAAGATGTAAGGGCTGTCAAAATAGAAGCCCGGTGCATTATATAGGTGGGTTAGTAGCTCGCTGCTTTTGGCGTTATTATCGCAGGACTCGTTGCTCCAGACGACCGCATCTACAGGTGGCGCCCAACGCTGCAAAAAGACCGCCGCCGCCAGGCGGTGCACCGAGCATACTTCCGGGGGCAGTCCAAATGACTTGGCAGCGCCCAGCAATGACTCCTGTTCCCGGAGCATGGCGGCTATAGTGCAGGAGACCATGCTGATATGAAAGGGCACCATGTCCATGGCGTAAACCATTTCACACTGGACATCATCGCTCTGGGTGACTACTAACTGGCCCCGTTCGCGGGCTTTGAGCAGGTTCTCAAAATATCTATAGAGCAATTCATAATACAGACCATCCCAGGCATTAACCGGGTTTTTAGAGCGGTAGTTAGCGATGCCCTCCAACCCCTTAAGTACCTGCTCTATCGGGCTAATCTTGTCTATGTTCAGAGACACTCAGGCGCTACTCCTTTTTGATATGGAGATATTGTAATGGGAAAAAGGGATATTGGCAAATTAAAGAAGCAGTAAAAATCCAATTGCACAGGCTTCGTAAGTATGTTATAGTTTGCTAAATTTTAGAGAGAGATTTTTAATTCAGGAGGTAAGTAATTGGTAGAACGAGTAATCGAACGGAGCCGTGAACCGGAGCCGGAGGAAACTACTTCGGCTTATACCTTCCAATGGTTCAGGGACAGGGAGACACAACTGCGGGAAGGCACCGTAGTAATCAGAGGCAAAGATATAAGATGGGAGCAAAACCGCCAGTCAGTCATCAAACCCTATCTAAACCCGGCCAACTGGTCTAAATGGGGTTCACCCGAATGGATGATGTTCTGCAATCACATAAAGAAACAATCGGGAAAACATGTGCACCAGGGAGGGCTTGGTATCTTTGTCCTGCAGGGCAAGGGATATACGGTGGTGGATGGCGAGAGGTTCGACTGGGTAAAAGATGATCTCATTATATTGCCTGTCAGGCCGGGAGGTTGCGAGCACCAGCACTTTAACCTGGACCCGGATATCCCGGCGGTATGGCTGGCCATTACCTTCGTCCCCTTCCGCATGGCCTGCGGCAACGAGGCCCGGCAAAAAGAGTTCTCCCCTACCTTCGATGGAGTGGAGAAGTTTGTGGCTGAGCCGACACAACATGTGACGTGAAAGTCCGGGTAAACGGAGGAGTAAGACAAGATGACTACGCAAAAATTCATCCGGGTAGCTTTTATGGTAATTGCAATGCTGATGGCAACCTCGTGTGCGCAATCGCCTGCACCTGCTCCCGCGCCAGCTACGTCTGTACCGCCGGCCATAGCCCCGGCTCCGGTAACAAAATCCGCTTCTGCCGAAGATGAAAACTGGGCTAAAACAGTAGCTGCTGCAAAGAAAGAAGGGGCCATAACCATCTATTCAACGGGATTTGTCGCTGATGTTGGCAGACACATCTCAACCGAATTCCAAAAAGAATTTGGTATCCGCGTGGACATACTGGCAGGCAACGGTAGCGTCCTGCTGCAGAAAATACTGGTAGAACAGAGTATGAAAGCGCAAATCGGAGACGTGTTCAACATTGGTGGTGCGGGGAGCACCAGCGATCTGATTATACGCGGAGGCGCAGAAAAGATTGCCGATGTTCTACCGGTTTTGCGCGACAAGAGCGTATTCAAGGTGGACCCGGTATATTCACCGGGTGGAGAGGGTATTGTGTGGGTTCTCGCTTATTCCGGCGTGAACGTCAATACCAATCTCGTAAAGCCGGAAGACGAGCCAAAGTCGTACATGGACTTGCTCAACCCGCGATGGAAAGGCAAGATTGTTAGCGCTGACCCTGCTACTACAGGCGGGTCCACGTCGTTCTATTATATTCTACGGTTTCATAAGGTACTTGACCTGGATTATTACCGGCAACTGGTTAAACAAGACATGGCGATATGGAAAGGCAATCCCAGGGAGGGAGTAATGATGGTGGCCAGGGGCGAGTACTTTATGGAAATAGGTAACTCAACCGATACGGTAGGGCCGATTATGGGCGCCGGAGCACCTTTAAAGACCTTATCTTTGAAGGAAGGTGTTGGCGGTTACCTGGGCAATATAGTAATCCCCAAAGGCGCACCCCACCCTAACGCAGCCCGTGTATTCGTAAACTGGCTGCTTTCAGCACGGGGGCAGGAGACCTACGCCAAAATTGCCAACTCTACTCCGGTGCGAAAGGATGTACCCGACTACATCCACCCGCGAGCACAGTTGGACAATCCTAAAGTAATCCCGCAAACGTGGGAAATGCAGGAGTGGGCTATCAAAGACATGGCTGCAAAGAACATGGAGCAGATTTTCGGAAGGTAATTGGATAGAAGCATTGGAAAGCTGGGGACAGGGCGTGTTTCATATCCAAGACCACTGCTGTTTGTAGCGGATCCGGAACATTACCGATTTGGATAACATGCTAACAAAATATTAGACTCATGGTTTTCACTAATCAGAAAATATGGATGCCGGTATGCCCTATAAGTTTATCATCGTGGTAACCCTCGCCCTGGCTATTGCAGTTGGTTCGTTTGTAGCACGAGTAAGATGGACAAAGAACCAGGCCTCAGAGCGGTTACTTAAACTATTACACCACCTTAAAAACCAGGGGGTGAACGTATCTTTGTTAAAAAAGGGTGATTTACAGCCTAGAATAGAGACCAGAGATATTTTGAAATATACTTCCCGCTCTGAGGACATCGTTGAAATTAAAGAAAAAAGTATAAATTATGTTTTCGCTGACTGCATTACGGGCAAAAATACAACAATTTATTACATAGATTATGTTGTCATATCAGCAAACCAGTTTACCACAAATTCGTACAAAACCACTAAGCTTGTAAAAAAGCGGAGCTTTCCAATTTTTGGTAAAGTACTCGACCTAGAGTGGAAGGGAGATCAAATGCTTGCTAACTCCCTTAACAATGATTATTCGTTGAAAGCGAAATTAATAAAAAGCCCCGAGATAAATAAACTGACCTGCAATCCGGTAATATATCCTAGGCCCGATTATGAATATTATAAAATAAGGATCAGGTATTTATTGCCAACAAGCGATTTTTTTGAGGCGCTGAACTCTGTTGGAACACATTTGAAATTTTTATAAACTGACGCAAGGTTTTAGGAAAGGACTGCGGGATAATCCAATGGTTTACAAAAGATATGAGACAAAGCCATTGGAGTGCTGGCAAAAGGCCAAGGAGTTAATCGGCAGCTATTACCGTGAGGTGGCCACAGCCAGAGAGGAAGGGAAACTCCTGGTAAGCGGCGGCTCCAGCTCTATGCTGGTCTTACCAGCCGGCTTGGGTGAGTATGTGTTCTGGGGAGCGGAACCTTATGGCGCTGTCATAGCCAGCAATCCTGAGTTTAGCCTCCAGTGCGCTGAGGCAGCGGAGTCGGTTGGTTTCGCCCGGGACCTGTGCTCCTATATGCGGAACTACTGGGGATCCATGATTCTTAACCGCTATTACTTTGGGGGGCAATTCCCCAGACCGGATTTCTGCTATACAGTGAATTTCTGCGACTCCCACGCTAAGTGGTTTCAATGGGTGTCGGAGTATCTGGGGGTTCCCTTTTTCGGGGTGGACTTCCCTTTAATTCCCATAGAATACGGTAGAAAGCAGCAAAGAGTAGATTACCTGGTGGGCCAGCTTTACGACGCCATAGAGTGGATGGAAAAGGTCACAGGGAAGAAATACAATGATGAAGCTCTGATCGAGGCCGTACAAAACGAGTGTGAAGCCCTGTCTATAATGGGGGAGATAGCGCTCCTGCAACAGGCCATCCCGGCGCCTCTCAGCCAGAAATCTATGTTCTCCATTTTTATTATCCCCCATCTCATAGGCCACCGCAGAGAGGGCGTAGAGTTTTGCCACCAGGTAAGAGATGAGCTAAAGTACCGTGTGGCTAATAAGTTCGCTGCACTGCCTACGGAGCGGTGCCGGCTTATGGATGATGCCCAGCCACCGTGGTACCTGCTTCACCTGTACAGGCATTTGGAGCAATACGGCGCAGTAGTCATTGGCTCTCACTACAGCTTTTTCCTTGGGGGTAACCTTGTACAGGATGATAATGGTACCTTCGTGGCGCCCAGAACTCTGGAGGAGCGGGGCTTAAGGCTAAATAACAGGGATGATGCGCTGAAGGCAATGGCCGAGTTCTACCTGGAAAAGCCCATTATGCCTTGTTTCACCAGCACTGAATATAAAAGCCAGATGATGCTCGGCATGGCAAAACAATGGCATGTAGATGGGATTATCCTTCATTTGAACAGGGGTTGTGAGGGAGTTACGCAGGGAGTGCTGGAAAACCGGCTCTTCCTGTTAGATGTGGGGATACCGGTGATGACCTATGAGGGTAATATGGGGGATAAAAGGGAGTGTAACGAGGCCGAAGTTTTAGACAGGTTTGAGTCGTTTATGGAAAGCCTGGGACTAAGCCGGCTTGAGGATTGAGGGATGGACGATTCCTGCATCCCTGTTGCTCTGCATTGAGCGAGCTTTTGTCATCCTGCTACGACCCCCCCACCTAAAATATAAGCGTGCTCCAGGTCCGGGAAGTTTGTGTTGTTTTTGAACGAGAGCGTTGGAGCAATATACCGGGTGGGCCAGTGCGGAGCTTACTATCCAACAAGGAATAGCTTTAAGCATTTTGTAAGGACTCTAATATGACCAATGTGTCATTACGCGGTTGGTTCCATCTGGCTTTCCTGGTCTCTGTAGTACATACGGAAAATCACAGTTGAAATGTTTCGCGGACCAGTGAGATGAAAAACATTGTATTTTACACAATTGCAGGTGGCGTAATTGGTTTAGTAGCCCAATTTGCCGGAGCAAGTCTTTCTGTGACGCTGCTCTTATCTTTGGTAGGTCCTCCCGTCCTGCTTTTGGTCATTGCAATCCTCCGCAATAAGGGAATACTCTGACGCAATCGTTTTGGTAGCTGGTTGGTTCTATTTGGTCCTGACCACCCCTAGACTTTTTAAACCGTAAACCGCTCCACAGCCTTATCGTCCAGCTCCAGGCCCAGTCCGGGTTTTTGAGACACCAGCATCATCCCGTCTTTGACCTGGGGCGGCTCCTTGAACATTGGGAATGCCCATGTCATATACTCCACAATCAAAGAGTTGCGAAGCGCCGATACCAGGTGGCAGCCTATCTCGGGGAATACATGGGGGGCGATGGCCACTTCCCTCGCCTCGGCCAGGGTGGCTAACTTCCTATAACCCGTGATGCCGCCAACCCTCTGAATATCCACAAGTACTATATCCACCGCCTTTGTTTCAATCAGGCGCATTAAACCCCGCGGTGAGTACACCCACTCCCCGGCGGCTATTGCCATATCGAGTGCTCCGGCCACCTGAGCGCTGCCCTCCAGGTCTGTAGCCGAAACGGGGTCCTCCATCCAGTAAATGTTATACTCTTCCAGCATACGGCCGATGCGGATAGCCTGAGGCGGCTTCCAGCTCTGCACGGCATCTAACATCAAATTTACTCCATCGCCTATTGTCTGACGTATTGCCTTGACCCTTTCCACGTCTTTTTTTAGACTCGGGTCATGGCCGATGTGGAGTTTGATCGATTTGATCCCTTGTGACAGAAAGGTTTCTGCCTGGCGGCAAAGCTTATCGACAGGCAGGTCGGGCCACAGGCCGTCGCTTGAGTATAAGGGCACGGCAGTCCTGTCGCCGCCTAATAGCTTACAGAGCGGTTGCCCTGTTATTTTGCCTAATAGGTCCCAGACCGCAATATCTATCGCCGATATGCAATCCACCACCAATCCCTCTGTTCCTAAGAAGGTTGTGTAACGGCGCAGCTTCTGCCATATCTTCTCGGTGCAGAAAGGGTCTTCACCGACTACTAACGGTAGCAGTTCGTCTATCATAGCTTTGAACACATTTATCCGGCTGCCATTCAAAGCCAGGGCATAGCCAAAGCCGTGGTGCCCTTCATTGGAATACATCTGGACCAGGACATAGGAAACAGATTTGGCCTGAAACCCGCCGGGGGTGCTGAACCCCCACTGCAGGGGAATGGAGACTATTCTAGTAGAGAACGTACTTATTTGCATCTTATAACCTTTCTTAACTATTAAATACTAAATCCGAAGCACTAAATCCTAAACAATATCAAAATAACAATTACCCAAAGCACAGCCTTCGTTTCTTTGACTTTGGAG
>Ga0082335_1008703_pt1 | contig 11380 bp, 10 predicted proteins | sample Subgrocontami58m_FD_72375 | JGI IMG/M metagenome (GOLD analysis project Ga0082335, IMG submission 72375) | Subsurface groundwater microbial communities from S. Glens Falls, New York, USA - GMW37 contaminated, 5.8 m (SPADES assembly) (version 2) ...
TGGCGGGCAAAGGCGAGGTGGTGATCGACGGCCGGGATGTCCGGACGATGACCAGCCAGTCGCTCCACCGGCAGATGGGCATGGTGCAGCAACAGAACTTCCTCTTCAGCGGCACCGTGCTGGACAACATCCGGGTGGCGCGGCCGGAGGCGACGGAGGCGGCGGTGCGGGAGGCGGCGGCCCGGCTCGACTGTCTCGATATTCTGGATGCGCTGCCGCGCGGCTTGCACACCGAGGTGGGCGAACGCGGCGCGGCGCTCTCGGCCGGCCAGCGGCAGCTCGTGAGCTTTACCCGCGCGTTGCTCGCCGATCCGCGGCTGGTGATCCTCGATGAGGCGACGAGCGCGATTGACGCGCTGACGGAGGCGCGGCTGCAGCACGCGCTGGTGGCGCTGTTGCGCGGGCGCACGAGCTTCGTCGTGGCGCATCGGTTGAGCACGATCCGCCACGCCGACTGCGTGCTCGTGCTCGATCAGGGTCGCGTGATCGAGCGTGGCACGCACGCGGAATTGCTCGCGCACGGCGGACATTACGCGGCGCTGTACCGGCAATTCGTGCAGGTCGACGAGCGCGGTTGAGTGCGTCGCGGGTTCCCCTCGGGCGAAAATCGGCGGATTCTCAGAGGGAGGCCGCCCCGTTCTCCCTCTAGAAAGTTGAAGATTTTCCTATGCAAACGCGCGTTTTTCCCTCTAGAAGTGCGATCGTCCCAGAGGGAAATACATTACAACCCAAACTCATCATGGCTAAAAAATCAGCTCGTAAACCGAATGCCGCGTTCATGAAACCGGTCACGCCCGACGCCACGCTCGCCGCTGTGGTTGGCTCGGCCCCCTTGCCGCGCACGGAGCTCACCAAGAAGCTCTGGGCTTACATCAAGAAGAACGGTCTGCAGGACAAGAAGGTCCGGACCCAGATCAATGCGGACGACAAGTTGAAGCCCGTGTTCGGCGGCAAGGCCAAGGTTTCGATGTTCGAGATGACCAAGCTCGTCTCGGGTCACGTTTCCTAAGCTCGCCTCTCGCGAATTTTGAAAGACGCCGCGACTCCGGTCGCGGCGTTTTTTTTGCGTTCACTTGAGGCTTGACATGCTAGCTAAGTGATATCACAACGCTAGCTAATCCTCCTCTTGCTTCATGAATACCACCGCGCCGCTTTCCCAGTTGCAAAGTCACGAACAGGTTGTTCAGCCGCTGAGTGGCGGTCTGATGCTGGCCGTCAATGTCATGCTGTATGTCGCACCCATCCTCTTGATTCTCGGCACGGCGCGCGGCGGTGGCGGCGGTTTGGTATTGCTCGGTGGTCTGCTCCTCCTGGTCGCCGTCACGACCTCGCTCGGGTTTTTCACGCTGCAACCAAACGAGGCCGCCGTGTTGATCCTGTTTGGCGCCTACAAGGGCACGGTGCGCGACAGCGGATTTTTCTTCACGAATCCGTTCAACAAGAAGGTGAAGGTGTCGCTCCGGGCGCGCAATTTGAACGGCGAGAAGCTCAAGGTGAACGAGCGGCGCGGCAACCCCATCGAGATTGCCGCCGTCGTGGTGTGGCGGGTGCAGGACACCGCGCAAGCCAAGTTCGATGTGGATAGCTACGAGAACTACGTGAAAATCCAGAGCGAATCAGCGGTGCGGCATGTGGCCAGCAGCTACGCCTACGATGATGGCGAGCCGGACGAGCCTACGCTGCGGGGCGGCGCCGACATCGTTTCCGCCGCGTTGACGCGCGAACTGCAGGAACGGCTGGCGAAAGCGGGCGTGCAGGTGGAGGAGGCGCGGCTCACCCACCTCGCTTATGCGCCGGAAATCGCGCAGACGATGCTGCGCCGCCAGCAGGCCGAGGCGGTCATTGCCGCGCGGCAAAAGATCGTGCATGGCGCCGTGAGCATGGTGGAGATGGCGCTGAACGAGCTCTCGGCCAAGAAGGTCGTCGTGCTCGACGAGGAGCGGAAGGCCGCGATGGTCTCCAACCTGCTCGTCGTGCTCTGCGGCGAATCCGAGACGAAGCCGGTCATCAATACCGGCACGCTTTACAATTGAAGCAGGTTGCCGTCCAGCGGACGGCGCCCTCATCGCGCTCCGCCCCGCGGCGTTTCAGTGGAGGTTTTCTGCCATGGAATACAAACTCATCAACGTATCGGTCCTGTGGTCGTTCCGCCCTGCCTCGGAGAAGCTCACCCGCGCGGTCAACGACGCCATCGCGCTGGGCTGGGAGCCGCTCGGCGGCCCGGCTTTCCTCGCCAAGTTCCGAATGGTGCAGGCGATGATCAAACGGCGTTGAGCCGCCATGGCGTCCGACGAACGAAAGGCTTTTCTCCTGCGCATCGATCCCGAGTTGTGGCGCGACTTGGAGGCCTGGGCCGCCGATGAACTGCGCAGCGTGAACGGGCAGGTCGAATACCTGTTGCGCCAGGCCGTGCAGAAACGGAAGCGCGCGCGCACGGACGAAGATGAAGGGGGGCGGAAACGCTGAGGCCGGCCCGGGCGGATGATTGCAACGGCCGCGCCCGGCCCTTCAAGATTGCGTGCGGGTCGCGGGCGCAATTGAGTGCAGCGCCGCTCGGAACGTCCGCCGAGCCGTTCCATGTCCCTGCTTCAATCGAGCCAGCTGAAAATCGCTACCGCGTGGGCGGCGATCTTGCTGAGCGGCGCCGGCATCGGATGGTGGAATGCCGGTCGGCACGTGAGGGAACTGACCGGGCAGGTCGTGCGCGGCACCACCCGAGCCGCGATTGGCTTCGACGCCGCGGAGGTTCGGCAACTCGGCGCCGCCGGCGATGCGGCGCATCGCGGCGCAGTCGAGGCACGGCTGCGCAAATTCAAGGCAGTCGATCCGCGTATCCGCTCGATTTACCTGCTGCGCATCGACGAGGCCACGCCTCAGGGCGTGCCGCTCGCGCATTCGGGCGCCGCCCCGGTGGCCGCGGCGGAAACCGCGGCCCGCCCTGGCGCCGCCGCCGCGGGCCTCGCGCATGTGCTGCTGACAGGCGAGCCGACGGTCGAAGGGCCCTTGTCGGATGGCACGTCGGACTGGATGCGCGGTTGGGCGCTGATCGACGACGCCACCAATGCTCCGCCCAGGCACGTGCTGGGGCTCGACATCGATGCCGAGGGCTGGCGCACGGAAACCTGGCGCGCCGGGTTCGAGGGAGCGTTCTACTGGTGGATTCTCTTTGGCCTGCCGTTCGCGGCGTGGCTCGTGATGCGCCGCCAGCACGAACAGCGCGAGGTCATCCGCAACCTCTCCGAGGCGATGGAGCAGAGCCATTCGGCCATCATGATCGTCGATCTCGAAGGCCGGATCGAATACGCGAACCGCGGGGTGTGCCGGCAAATCGGCTATGGGCGGCGCGAACTGATCGGGCGGGAGTGGGGCGAATTTCAAACCGCCGCCGCCGGCGCCGGCGCCACGGGCGAGATGCTCGCGACCGCGCGGGCCGGCCGGCCGTGGGAAGGCGAATGGTTCAGCCGGCGCAAAGACGGCACGACGTATCCGGTGCGTGGAGTCGTCACGCCGGTCAAACACCGCGATGGTTCGCTGGCCTGCTTCGTGGCGGTCTACGACGACGTGACCGAGACGAAGGCCCGCGAGGAGGAGCTGCGCGATGCCCGTGATGCCGCGCTCGCGGGCGATCGCGCGAAGGGGCAGTTCCTCGCCACGATGAGCCACGAGGTGCGCACCCCGCTCAACGGCATCGTCGGGTTCACCAGCCTGCTCCTCGAAACGCCGCTGTCCTCCGAGCAGCGCGAGTACGTGCAAACGATCCGGATGAGCACGGAAGCGTTGATCCAGCTGACCGGCGACATCCTGGACTTCGCGCGGATCGAGTCCGGCAAGCTCAAGCTGGACCCGCTCGCTTGCGATCCGCGCGAGTGCATCGAGGATGCGCTGGATTTGCTGGCCGCCAAGGCGGCGGAAAAGAACCTCGAGCTGCTGCACCGCGTGGCGCCGGACGTGCCGGCGGCCATCATCGCCGACGGCGGACGTCTCCGCCAGGTGCTGGTGAATCTGGTTGGCAACGCGGTGAAGTTCACCGAACGCGGCGAGGTGGAGGTTTCGGTCGCCGTCGGCGCCGCCGCCGGGCCGCCCGCTGGGCGGCCGTCCGCCGAACGCGCCGGCCACGGTCCGCCCGACGCGGCCGCCGCGGAATGCACCCTGGTTTTTTCGGTGCGCGACACCGGCATCGGCATCGCGGCCGAACACCACGCGAAGCTTTTCCGGCCCTTTACCCAGGTCGATGACACCACGACGCGCCGTTATGGCGGCACCGGCCTCGGCCTCGCGATCTGCCGAAACCTGGTGGAACTGATGGCGGGCCGGATTTACGTCGAGAGCCAGCCCGGCCATGGCTCGACTTTTTCATTTTCCGTCCGCGTGCCGGTGGCGGCTCCGCAGCAGCCGAATCATGATTTGGCCGGGCTGCGGTTCGCCCTCGCGATCGGCTCTGAACCGCTGCGGCGCGAGCTGGCGGCGCTGGCCGCCAGCTGGAACGCGGAGGTGGTTACGGCCGCCAACGCAGCGGAACTCGCTGGCGGCAGCTGGGACGTCGCATTGGTCGAGGTCACCGAAACTGCCGCGCGGGACCTCGCGGGCAAGGGGAGTACCGCCGATTGGCCGCCGGACAAATGCCTGGGCCTCGTGCCCATTTCGCTCCCGAACGACCTCCGGGCCAGCTTGCGCGCGCACTTCCGGCTGCTGGTGAACAAACCCGTTCATCACGATACTTTGTTCGGTTTGCTTTCGGGGGCGCGCGTCAACGCGCCCACCGGCGCGCCACCGACGCAGTTTGGTTTCCGGGTGCTGGCCGTCGACGACAACGCCACCAACCGACGGCTCATCAAACACGTGCTCGGCAGCTTCGGCTGTACCGTCCGGTTGCTGGAGGACGGCCGCCAGGCGATCCATGAACTCACCGCCAACGCCGGCGATTTCGACGTGGTGCTGCTCGATCTGCACATGCCCGAAATGGATGGCATCGCCGCCCTGCGCGAAATCCGTTCCGGGCAAGCCGGTTCGCGGGCGCAGACCATGTGGATTATCGCGCTGACCGCGGATGCGCGCGAACAGCAGCGCGCGCGCGCGATGGAAAGCGGGGTCAACGATTACCTGACCAAGCCGTTGAAGCTCCAGGAACTCGAGACGGCGTTCCGCCGCCTGCGCAGCGAACGGATGGCGCGGAAACGGTGAGCGCTCGGCCGCGCGTGGGCCGCACCGCCCCGACGTGACCGCGCTCAGGAGGGCGCGGCGACGACGCTGGCCGCGGCGGGCGCCGGCGTCGAGTGGGCGGGGGCGGCGTTCGCCTTCCGGGCGCGGCGCCCCAGCGCATCATACGTGGCGTACTTGTACAGTTCGCCGAGCGTCGGGTAGTTGAAGCAGGTTTCGATGAACAGATCCGCGCCGGCGCCGGCGTGCAGCGCGACCAGCCCAATATGCACCAGTTCGCTCGCCTGCTCGCCGATGGCGTGCACGCCGAGCAACTTCATCGTGTCGGCGGCAAACAGCAGTTTCAGGAAACCATTGCGCGCCCCGATGATCTGCCCGCGCGCATTCGCGTCGTAGTGGGCGACGCCGGCGACATACGCCTGCGCCTTTTTCGTGAGCGAATCCTCGGTCTCCCCCGCCATCGAGCATTCCGGTATCGTGTAGATGCCGTACGGGAGGATCGGCGCGACGCGCGTTTTGTATTTGAGATCGAAGGCGTGCACCATCGCGACGCGCGCCTGTTCCATCGAGGTGGCGGCCAGCGCGGGAAACCCGATCACATCGCCGGCGGCGTAGACGTGCGGCACGGCGGATTGATAGTGCGCGTTCACTTCAATCAGCCCGCGCTTGGCGGGGGTGAGTCCCGCGGCGGGCAGATTGAGTTGGTCGGTGTTGCCACTCCGTCCGGCGGCGACGAGGATCGTGTCGACGCTCACCTTGCCGCCGGAGGCCAGGGTGGCGACGAGATGGGCGCCGGTCGAGGCCACCGCCGCGACGGATTCGTTGAACCGCAGGTCGACTCCCATCTCCACCATTGAATGGGTCAGCAGCTGCGCCACCTCGCCATCGAGAAACGCCAGCAGCCGCTCGCGGCCCTCCAGCAGCGTCACGCGGATGCCCAGCGCGGCGAACATGCACGCGTACTCGCAGCCAATCACGCCGCCGCCGACCACGAGCATCTCGCGCGGGATGTCGTGCAGGTTCAGGATCGTATCCGAATCGTACACCCGGGCGTCATGGAAGGGAAACACTGGCGGACGGAACGGGTGGCCGCCCGTCGCGATCAGCACGACATCGGTGGTGAGGTTGGCGGGCGGTGCGCCGCGATTCTCGAGCCGCACAGTGTGCGCGTCGACGAACGAGGCCTGGCCATTGTAGAGCGTGATGGCGTGCCGCTTGAGGTTGGCGATGATCCGCAGGTGCTCGGTGTGCTGCACCTGCCGCTCGCGGTAGAGGAAGTCGCGCGCGGTGACTTTGTCCTTGAGCGTCATGCTCACGCCATAGAGGCCGCGCTGGCGGAACCCGGAGAGGTAGAGTGCCGTCTCGCGCAGGGTCTTCGAGGGCAGCGTGCCGGTGTTCGCCGCCGCGCCGCCGAGGACCGGTTCGCGTTCGATCAGCGCAACGCGTTTGCCGAAATACGCCGCTTGCGCCGCGCCTTTCTCGCCGGCGGGGCCGGAACCGATCACGATCAGATCGTAGTGGGTGGGGGACATGACGCAGCGCGCGAGCGACCGCGGTGGGGTGGCTCGAAGTGTGGACGGTCACGGGCCGAAGTAAACGCTGCAGTGCGCGGCAGAACGGGGTCAGGCCGTTACATGTTACAATGGAGCCATGGCAACGTGTCCGAGCCTGGCAGGCGTTGTAACATGTAACGGCCTGACCCCATCGAAATTGCCCCCATCGAAATTGCCGCGGGCCCCAACCACAAATTTTGTGGCGACGCGCCGCGTCGGCCGCAGGCTGTTCGGTTCCCATGCATTGCCCGCCCGCCGAACGCACCCGCGCCCTGCTGATGCTGGTGCTGGCCAATTTCTTCTGGGGCCTGAGCTTTCCGCTGATCAAGGCGATCGTCCTGCTCCACGCGGTGCTGCTGCCCGCGGCGGGGCTGTGGTTTTCGGCGATTTACACCATCGCGCCGCGGTTCGTCCTCGCCGTGCTGCTGATGCTCGTGCTGCGCCGCGGCGAGGCCTGGCGGGCGACGTCCGCCGAGTGGCGACAGGGTCTGATCCTCGGTGGCTTCGCGGCGGCCGGGATGCTCTTTCAAAACGACGGGCTGCAATTCACCGCCGCCAGCACGTCCGCTTTCCTCACGCAGTTTTCCGCGATCCTGATCCCCGGGTGGATTGCGCTTCGCGCCCGCCGCAATCCCGGCTGGCTCGTGTGGGTTTGCTCCGCCCTGGTCCTCGCCGGCGTGGCGATTCTCGGGCGCTTCAATCCGCTCGCCCAGTTCGGAGCGGGCGGACCGGGGCTGCATCTGGGCCGCGGCGAATGGGAGACGCTGCTCAGCTCGCTGTTCTTCATGGGCCAAATCCTCACGCTCGGCTCGAAACGCTACGCCGCGAATCGCGCCGAGAAGATCACGTTTATCATGTTCGCCACCGAGGCGGTGGTGTTTAGCGTCCTCGCCTTTGGGACCGCGCCTTCGGCCGCAGCGTTGCTCGTCCCGTGGCGGTCGATGGCCTGGGTGGGGCTCACGGTGCTGCTGACCGTGCTGTGCACCTACGGATCGTTTTCGCTCATGAACGCCTGGCAGCCGAAGATCACTTCGACCGAGGCCGGGCTGATCTACTGCATCGAACCCGTCTTCGGCTCGCTGATGGCGCTGTTCCTGCCCGCGATCTTTTCCGTTTGGGCCGGAATCGACTATGCCAACGAGACTGCGACTTGGACGCTCGTTGCGGGCGGCGGCCTCATCACGCTCGCCAACGTGCTCCTGCAGCTGAAACCGCCGGCGAAGGAGTGAAGTGCGCCCTGTCGCGGCGGTCTGTGACCGCCGGATTACAGGTCTCGCACTTGTTCACGGCGGTCACAGACCGCCGCTACAGACCGATCATGGTTTCGGCGCGGGTTGGACCGGCACGACGATGCGTTTTTCCACCGTCCCGGCGCCGGCCGCCGGCGGTTCTCCGCTCGTGCTCGTGGAAAAAGTCATGACCTGGACGTTCTCGCGAACCGCGGGGGCGCCCGTTCCGTGCGTGAAAAACAAGTCGCCGCCGCCCGGGCCGGTATCGACCGTTTGCCCACCGGTGACGACGACGCGCGAAACCGCCGGGCTGTCTCTAGACCCTGCGGGCATCACCGGGTAGACGCTCTGGCCGATCGTCATGAGGTTCGTCGCGCCCGCCGGCGGCGTGGTCGAATATGCGATGCCGCCCTGGAGCATGCCGACCCACGGTGAGCGCTGCGCGTACGCGTCGGCGGCCTCGGCCCCGAGTGCCCGCGTGAGGTCCGCCTTCGCCTTCGTGGCCAGTTCCTGGATTTGGCTCCGGCGCTGCGGCGGGGTGAGCGTGGTGTCATTGCTGATACGCTGCGACTCGGCCGCCAGGCTCTCGCGCGCCGCCACCACCTGGTCGGTGGTGGCGGCCGGCAGGTTGAGCCGCGTGACGAGCGATTCCACGTTGCGGAGATCCGAGTCGCTCGCGCGGCGAACCGCGGCGAATTTTTCGTCGCCCAGCGCGGCGCGGACGTCGTCCTGCAACTGCCGCTGCGCGTCCATCCGCTGCCGCATCACCTCGGGGTTCACCCGCCCGGTCGTGGCATCCAAGGGATATTTTTCGTCGAATGCCTTTTGCAGGGCGTAGAGTTTCCGAAAATCCTCCTCCGTCTCGATGCCTTCGCCATAGCGGGCCCGCACCGTCGCCGCCGAGGGGGAAGTCCGCATCTCGTAGGCCAGCCGCTCGTCGGGCGTCAGTAATGCACCGATGTCGCGGTCGCGCTCCGCCCGCAGCAGCCGCAGCTTCTCGCGGTCCGAGGCGAGCTGGATGCCGCCGGCGCCGTACTTCGCCATCATCTCCTCGTAGTCCTGGAGGATGCGGCGCAGGGCGTCCCGCTTCTCCGGCGAGAGGAACGCCAGCGAACCGGCATTGGACCCGAGCGTGCTGAGGTCCTCGCCGAACGCCGCGAACATCGCGTCCGAGATTTCGCGTCGCACCTGCAGCAGCTGTTCGCGCGAGCCCGGCGCGGCCTCGCGCTGCCGCCACCAGCGGTTGTCGCCGGACTGCGCGGCGCGCGCCGCGCGGATCTTCTCTGCAATCCGGGCAAAGGCGCGCCCAAGCGCAAGGTCACGGGCAACCTCGGGCGCGACGCCCGCGGCTTGCAACGCCGCCGCATCGCCTGACTCCAGCGCGTTGCGCAGGGCATCCGATGGCGCAGGCGAGCTCGCTCGACCCGTCATCGCCGGCTTCGCGCTGGCGACTTTGGCCGCACCCGATGCCGGCGAACGATTCGTGGCGACGTAGGCGGCGACGAGCGCGACATTGGCCAGGAGCGAGGCGGTGAGCAGGGCGGTGGTCGGTTTCACGGGGAGTGATGAAGGCTTGGCCATAAGCGGCGCAGCGCACGCGAATTGTCTACCGGGTTACCCCTGGGTGCCAGCGCATCGTCCGCGCTCGTCGCAGGGTGCCGGCGACCAGTCGGACGGTCCATCGGGTGTTAGGTCGAGGCCGTTGGGGCAAGGCTGGCCGCCGGCTGCGGTGAATCTCGCGGCGCGGGTCGTGCGGCGCGAAGGGTTTTCGGTAAACGAGTTGTTACGTGCGTTGCGGCGCAATGAATTGTCCCGTCGCCAGGAACGCGCGGACTTGCCCGATCACCGGGCTTCGCCAGGCGAGCCAAGTGTGGGAATAGGGGAGCACGATGTGAGCGGTTTCGCCGGCCAGGTGCGTGGAAGCCACGCTGACCTTGCCGTCGTTGGGCAGCGGAATGGTCGCGGCGAGCAGCGCGTTGATCGGTTTGTTGCCGGCAATGATCCCGAGCGCGGACGCCGCCGTGCCGTCGCGCAGCGGCCAGCCACCCAAGGCGCGGGGCGCTGCCGTCGCCGCGGTGCCGAGCCGCGCGCCGTTGATCCCCGTGCACCAGCGGTATGGCGGGAACGCACCGAATCGGTCCGGTATCTCGCTTCCGGCATTCGGCGGCGCCAGCATGACGACGCGGCCGAGATTCGGCGGCACCCCGCCCGTGGCCGCGGCGTGGTTCACCCACATCCGCAGGACGATCGCGCCCATCGAGTGAGTGACGAAGTGCACCCGCCCTGGAGCCGAACACGGCGGCAGTTGGGCCGGCAACCACTCCGTGGCCAGCGTTTCGAGGGAATGCGTCCGCGAAGCATACGTGGCGTTCACGACGTTGTAGCCATCGCGACGAAGTTCGCTCGCCAGCCGCGCCATCGAGAAACTGGTCCGACCGAGTCCATGCAGCAGGACGACGGTATCGTCGGAGGCAGCGCCGCACGTGAGGGTCACGGCCAGATAACCCAGCCAGCCAGGTAAAAGTTTCACGTGGGAATGGGCGCGGACGTTGCGCGCGCGCGGACGGAGACGATCGCTCTCAGCGTAACGGCGGATAACACGACAACTCCTCCGACCAGTGCCCAGCCCGAAGGTTTCTCCCGCATGAACAGCAGCACCCACACCGGGTTGAGGATCGGCTCGATGACCGGTATGAGCACGGCCTCGAGCGCTGTGACATGCCGGATCGCCCGCGCATACAACCAGTACGACAGACCGAGCTGCACCACCCCGAGGAGGCCGAGCGCAACCCAGCCCGATGACGGCAGCAGGGGCGCGCGGACCAGCCAGGGCAGGCCAAGCACGAATGCGAGCAGGTTGCCGAGAATGATGGATTCGACGGCCGAGCCGTCTTTTTGCCGTCGCAGCGCAATCGTCATGCCGGCGAAACAGATTCCGCTGAGGACACCGAGGAGGTCGCCGTCGAGATGGCCGAGCGTGAGGCTGTCCTTGAAGAAAAGCAGCATGCCGCCGAGCGCGGCGACGATCGTGAACCAGTCGGCGCGCGTCGCCCGCTCGCGCAGCAACCACGCGCCCAGCAGCGCGACCCACACCGGCGCCGTGTACTGGAGGAGAATGGCGTTCGCGGCGCTCGTCAGGGTGGTGGCCGTGCAGAATGTCACGGTGCACGCGGCATAGCCGATCGCCCCGATCACCTGGTCGCGCGAAAGATGAAACCGCAGCCGGCGATTCGTGAGCAGCAGGAAGAGCGCGGCGATCAATCCGCGGCCGCCGGCCACCGCCATGCCCGGCCAGCTGGTCGCGATGAACTTGATCAACACCCCCGCGAAGCTCCAGCAGAGCGACGCGGCCACGAGCAACAGCACGGATCGGGTGTGGTCGCGGTTCACGGATCCTCGTGGATTGCTTCGTGCGTGGCTGCCGCGCAACGAGAATCACCG
>Ga0082335_1008704_pt1 | contig 11379 bp, 10 predicted proteins | sample Subgrocontami58m_FD_72375 | JGI IMG/M metagenome (GOLD analysis project Ga0082335, IMG submission 72375) | Subsurface groundwater microbial communities from S. Glens Falls, New York, USA - GMW37 contaminated, 5.8 m (SPADES assembly) (version 2) ...
TTCCGGCTGTTGAAGAAGATGACACCAGCTACCCGCCCACCCAACTGAAGTGGATAGCCAGCGAGGGATTGGATGCCGAGATTGATCACCTCACGGTTTACGCGCTTATCCCAAGGGGCATCGGAGATTATCACTGGCTCTCCGGTCGAGAATATTTTGTCAGTCAACCCACCCTCCTGGCGCGGTTCAGTCGCCAGATACTGTAATTCCTCAGGCGCCACAAAGGTCTGGATCTTTTCTCCGCTCATGCCTCGCCAATGAACAACCGCCATTTCAGTATTTAGCAATTTATTTCCGGTTTCCACAAGAGTGGTCAGGATATCTTCGTTCTTGGACAATCGATTCAGTTTGAGGCTGGTTTCATGCAGGAATTCCAGCTCCTCAGCCTCATTCTTCATCTTGGTCATCTGCTCGGCATTTTCGATCGCGATAGCTGCTTGGCCAGCATAGCCAATCAAAAGATCGCTGTCATCCGGAGTGAATGTCTCAGTTTTTTTAGAATTGCTGAGAGTCATAACCCCGATCTGCCTGCTCTTGCTGGTGATCGGAATACACAACATCGAGAGTATTTTGACTTCCAGGTTTTCAGATGGCTTAAAGTGGATGTCTTCAATTGTATTCTCTACTATGATCGGCTGCTGTTGCTCAAATACCCAACCTGCCAAGCCTACACCTATCTCAAAACCCAGCGATCCCCAAGTCTTTCTCGCGTAATCGAAACTGGAAACCTTTAAGATCAATTTTCTGCTTTGCCCATCATAGAAATGGATTGAACCACGGTCAGCTACCGGGATCGCCCGCAGGACCGACTGGATCACATGCTCAAGGATCTCATGCAACTTATGGATGCTGTTGACTGTCTTGGATGTCTCAATCAATTCCTTTAGACGGGTCTCCAGATTTTGGATATCACGCTGATCCCGCATATACCCCACTTGCCCCAGAATGGTCCCCTTCTCATCCACGATTTGTTTTCCGGAAAGCATTATCGAGATTTGTCCCCCGTTTTTTTGGACTAGCACAAGCTCCGTGGTTCCAATCATTCCCTCATCTTGGATTGCGTCATAGACTTTTCTTGCCTTCTCTTTGTCCACATAGAGCCCCTCAACCGATTTGCCGATTAATTCAGACCCTGAATAACCCAGCAGAATTTCGGCTTGCCGGTTGACTGTGATGATTTTCTTTTTGGTATCAATGGCAATAATGGCATCAATTGAGCTGGAAATTAAAGCTTCCAGTCTCCGCTTGCTTTCCAGCAACTCAGTAAATGAGGCACCACCAACTGTTGGTTCAGAATCAATTCCCATCATGGCGTCATCCCTCGCTTTATTATCATCGATACTTGATCTCACTTAAACTGAAAATGGGAATAATATTTAAAGAGACGTTATCAACAGAAAAACTCCGGTAAAATGCGCTTTTCATACTTGGATTTTACGCGATTTATTCAACACAAAAGAACCAATATAATCACAATCTGGTCACAAATTAATGAGAACGTGAGCATGACACTCCAGTTTTACCTAGCTGATATGGAAATTGTACATCCTCCTTTCATGAACAATAATTCAAAAGTTTATAAAACGAGGCCCGGAATGGGGCAGGTTTTACACTTGCCTTATTTTATTATTAGTATGTCTCTTTATGACAAGCTTGGCACATGATGACATTCACATCTCAATCTGCTATTTTGCACTGCTGCTTTGTTCTGCGCCACGGAATAATACCCATGTGAGTGAAATGGCGGTGGTGTATAAAATGCCCGTTGCGATGAATAACGGCGTGAAACCATAATTTTCCTGCACAATTCCAGAAATATACGGGCCAACAGCCCAGCCCAATTGCCACGAGATGTTCAAGATGCTGTTGACCAATCCTTGTTCTTTTTCAGGTGTTTGCTCCATGCAAAAGGCGGAATATAGAGGCGCGGCCATGTTCATCAACGCAGCGCGAAGAAGGAAACTGATACCTGCCATCCAAAGATAAGGGGTGAAGCCAATGGTCATCAAAAAAATAAGGCTTCCAAACTGAGTCAATACGACCGTGCGTATCTTTCCACCGAGGCGCATCGAGAGGCGCGGACCGATGAGGCTTCCCACGCCGATCAACAGCGAAGTTAAACTAAATAATGTGCCAAGTATGGAGTCAGCAATATTAAAGCGCTCACGCAGGAACACATTCATGTATGGGATGAGGATCGCCGCACCAGAGCCGATCAGCAGATTCGGAGTGACTAGTTTTAAGATGGTCAATGCCCGGGAGGAGGAAATGCGGCCTGATTCCGCACCAGGTTCAGGTTCAGGAAGAGGCGCGCGCGGTTCCTGCATCAGCCAAGTGGGTATGATCGCGGTTGTCCCAAGTAATACACTGGTGATCAAAACGGCTTGATAGGCGCTGGCGCTGGTGGCGTCCACCTTGAGCAGGGAGCCAAAGAGCGCTGGTAATTGTCCAGCAAAGACACTGCCCACCGCGCCTGCCAGGGTTTGCAAACCATAGTTCAAACTGAATAATAAGGCGCGGTTTTTATTATTCGAAAGCTTCATCATCAATGGCGCGAGGCTCACGAGAAAAAGCATATTGAAGATGCCCGTAAGAAAAGCCATGATAAGGATCAGCGCGGGTTGATGAAATGTGACCTGCCCGATCATCGTGATGCTGGCGAGCGTGATGCCGATCAGGATGGATCTTTTACGCCCGATGCGATCCGATAGCCAGCCGATGGGCACGCCAAATAACAAGGCCGCCATGGATGGAAGCGAATTGAGGATGCCGAGAAAGTCACGCGAGAATCCGCTCTCGAGCATGTAAAAGTTATAAAACAATTGCCAGCCGCTAAAGATAATGCCGTTGATGATGGTCATCCACAACAAAAGTTTTGCGGATCGTTCAAAGGAGTGGATGGGATCTATGTAGTTTTGTTTGATGTGTGTGAGGATGTTCATGTTTGTCCCTGTCTTTGCGATGAAATCACCCCCATCATAATTGATTTTTTATTGAGTAGACTTATACAGTGAAGTACGCACTCAAACACGTCGGGCAGGTGCACTTTGAACCGTTCTCTCCCCAAGATTTGCGCTCAAAACCGTGCCGAGGATGGAGTCATCGGCCTGTATTAAGTTATCACGGGGGGTCAATCAGTAAAAAATGCGGGCTTACGGTTTGCCCTGTCTTATTACCAACACACCTCTTCATGATAAACTCGGCACATGTCAACATTTACAGCCCTCGCACATCCAAACATCGCATTCATAAAATACTGGGGAAATCGCGATAATGCCCTTCGACTTCCTGCCAACGGCTCCATCTCGATGAACCTCGATGGGTTGTTTACAAGTACAACGGTAACATTCAATTCGTCCAAACAAGATTCCCTTACGATCAACGATCATGCCGTCACTGGCAAGGGACTTGAACGCGTCTCATCCATCCTCGATCTTGTGCGCGGGATGGCAAATATCCATGAAAGCGCTGAAGTGGTCAGCACGAATAATTTTCCCGCCGGCGCAGGGATTGCCTCCTCTGCGGCCGCATTCGCGGCCCTCGCGCTCGCTTCCTCCCACGCCGCAGGCTTGACTCTGTCCGAAGCGCAGTTATCGCGTCTGGCGAGGCGCGGCTCGGGTTCGGCATCGCGCTCCATCCCCAGCGGATTTGTCGAATGGAAGATGGGCACAGGCGATGATGATTCGGCGGCGATTTCAATTGCGCCGCCCGAACATTGGAATCTTGTTGATTGCATTGCAATTGTCAACGCGTCTCATAAAAAGACCGGCTCCACCGAAGGTCACGCCATCGCAGGGACAAGTCCCTTGCAGAATGCGCGCGTGACAGATACTCCACGCAGATTGGAGTTGTGCCGGAATGCCATTCTCAAAAAAGATTTTGAAGCATTTGCAAACATCATCGAACATGACTCAGATATTATGCACGCAGTCATGATGACATCCAATCCGCCGCTGATGTATTGGCAAGCCGGGACCGTTGGCATTTTCCACGCAGTCCGCGAATGGCGCGCCCGTGGCTCCCCCGTGGCTTACACCGTAGATGCCGGCGCAAATGTGCATGTGATTGGTTTAGGGGAGCATACCAAAGAAACAGAAAAGCGTTTGAGGGAACTACCCGGGGTGAGTGATGTTTTGGTTGCAGGGGTGGGCGGCGCGGCAAGGATTATTTAATTTGCTGATTGCTACACTTTCGTCGGCACGCACGAACGGTTGAAATGAATCGTTAAAACCATCCATAAGGTTAAGTCCATCTCCTCGGGTGAAATCAGGCAGTATAATTCTGGAATTCTTTTTATTTGGAGTAACCCCGTGCGTGTTAAAAATCTTCTTCTCGCTCTTCTGGTCATCGCCATTTTGAGCGCCTGTGCAGGCGATTCCACAGAAATCCCGGCTCCCACTGCTGTACCCACCCATACACCGCCGCCAACAGCCACCATCATCCCAACACCATCCACACCATTGGCAATCCTCGTCCTGCCGGAAGATATGGACAAAACTTCATTTGACTTATATCAAAAAACAGTCTACGACCTGGCGCAACAATCCGATTATCGTTTTCAGGTACGCAACCTGCTGACACCGGAAGATCTCGCTGACCCAACTTTAAAAGTAGTGATTGCTCTGCCGCCTGACCCGGGCGTTGCGTCCCTGGCACCCACTGCGCCCGCGGTTCAATTCCTCGCGGTTAATATTCCGAACCTTTCGGCGGGCGCGAATGTCAGCGTGCTTGCACCGGATACACAGGTGGATTTACCTGCTTTCCTCATCGGCTACACCGCAGCGATGCTCACAGAGGAATATCATATCGGCATGTTGATTCCCCAGGGCGATGTGAATGCACAACGCGCCTATACCGCCTTTCAAAATGGAATGAGATATTACTGTGGTTTATGCCGAACATTTTTCTTTACGCCGATCACCTACCCAACTTATCTTGAAATTCCCGCAGATGAAAATCCGGGCAGGTACGGGGGGTATGCCAATCTGCTGATCAATGACTATGATGTGGACACCCTTTACATTTACCCAACCCTCGCGAATCCAGAATTTCTCGCCTATGTTGGCACGACCGGTGCACTGCTTTTCGGCACATCCATGCCAGAGCCCCGCCCCGGCGGCTGGGTCATGACGATTAGCCCGGATACGGTTAAGGCGATACAGACTGCTTGGCCCGACTTAATCGCCGGGCAGGGTGGAATTAACGTTCAATCCCCGCTCGGAATTGCGGATGTGGATCCAAGCCTTCTCTCAGCTGGAAAACTCCGCCTCGTTCAGGAAACCCTGGAAGGCTTGCTGGCGGGTCGAATATTAACCAGTACCCCATAGTAGGCTGAATACGACCAGCCAAATGGCATTCGTTGACGACAACTACCTTTCCGCCCAGACAGGGTTTTGGCGGAATAGATTAGATATGCAACCATTGATTTTATCTATATGATATTAGAGTGCTCTCCCCAAATAAGACGTTTTCTCGTTGTAATAACTTCCCCTCTCACTTCGGGAGAGGGCAGGCGGTGCACTGAGCCTGTCAAAATGGTGAGGGCATTTCACGGTATTCAATGTTTCTCTTAAAAGTCATCCACATACTTTGAACGCACTCACCCAAAAAGCCGATTCGCATGGTGAGTGAAATCAGTGTAGAATCAAGGCAATCCAGCAACATCCTGAAAGGATAGCAACTATGAACCTGCGTTGTATCTATTGCCAGACCCCGTTCACGATCAGCCGCTCCGAAATGCTCGGCGCCATCATCAACATGAACGAAAAGAACCAGAATCACTACGATGCGCACTGCCCGCGCTGTCGCCGTGCGAATTCCATCTCACGCCAGAGAATGGAATTATTCTACCCAAACTGGGCTGAAGCCGCCAAGAAGCAAGGCGCTCCACCTGTCGCGCCGCCACTGCCGGCCAGTACTTCGCTTAAGACAGAACCTATCCCCAAATCCGGAAAAACCGCAGCGGGCAAAGCTCCTGCCAAAAAAGCCCCTGCTGTAAAATCGTCTCTGGCAGGGAAGAAACCTGCGACCAAGAAAACAACTTCAGTTAAAACAACAGCGAAAAAGGTTTCCCCTAAGGCTAAAAAGAAGTAATAAAATTTTTTGAATATTATACAAAGCCGAAAAGAGCATCCTCTTTAAGGCTTTGTATTTTTATGGGATAAGACGATGAGTATTTGCGCAGTTTTTTTTGATTTTGGCGGCGTCATCCAACGCACCGAATTCCAGGCTCCTCGCATGCATTTGGGTGAGCGTTTCGGCATGGACTTTGAGGAGATAGACACGCTTATCTTTGCAAGCCAATCTGCGCGGCAGGCCTCTGTGGGTCAGATCACAGAAGATGCGCATTGGTCGGAAGTATTGAAGAGGCTCAAACGCCCCGCCTCCGAATTGCAAATGATCAAGAATGAATTTTTCGGCGGAGATGTGATTGACCGTAATCTGGTTAACTTCATCCATTCCCTGCGCGGAAAATTTCACACGGGGTTGATCACCAATGCGTGGAGCGGAATGCGCGCCTTTCTTGAAAAGGAAAAGTTCATTGAACTCTTTGATACCGTCATCATTTCTGCTGAAGTCGGTGTGATGAAACCTGATGTAGGAATCTATCACATCGCTTTGGAGCAGTCCAAAGTTAAGGCAGAGGCAGTGGTGTTTGTTGATGACATCCAGGCGAATATTGAGGCTTGTGAGAAGATCGGCATGAAAGGTGTTTTATTCAAGGATCCACAGGAAGCATTGAGCCGCGTGAAGCAATTATTGAAGAAAACTTAATTTACTGGAAGTGTGTTTATGAGCAGGTGTTGTAGCTTTCCGTAAGCCGAGGCAGCTCATGGTTTGTGGACGAGGCGGAACATGCGAGCATCCCGCAGGTTTTCATCAAATTTTGGGTAGTGGTCAAGTTGAAAGTGACAGTTCTTAACGCGAATTTCGCGAACGGGGCGAAAACCGCGAAAAGCCAAAAAAAATTCGTGAAATTCGTTCAATAAACCTGTGAGACGGCTTATTACGAAGCGGGTGGAACTTCAATTTGCGAGGTCATCGCGCCGGGCGTGGATCGTGTGCCAAACCATGTCATCGCCACACCGCCGACTGCAATGAGTCCCACAAGGAAGGGCAATAACCAGCCCACGCACGGGATCAACCCAACAAATCCACCTACAAGCAAGAGCAGGAATGTGCCAAAGCCAGTTGAGAGGACGGGCGCCCAGGTTTGGTTAATGGCATTTGTGAAACGTTCCCCCACTTCCTGTCCAAGTGCGATGATTCCAAATAGCCATGCCAATGGAATGATAAATACAACGATAAGCGCGACAGGGATGAGGATCAGCGTAATCGTCATGATGAGTATGGCAAGCGGTGCAATAACAAGTGTAAGCAATCCAAAACTTCCTGCCAGAACCGGCTGACGGGCGATCGTATCTCCAACACGCTCCAATTGGGGTTGTAGGAAAAGTGTAAGTAACATGCCAATTGCTGCAATTGCCAGCGCGCGCCCGATCACGTTTGCCACTTCCCAAAATGGATTAAAGCCTATGTCAACATTTGGCGCATCTGGCACATTCGGCACGTTCGGTACATTGGGTACATTGGGCACATCTGGTATATCAATCGGCGGGGCATTGTTCACGATCTCGCCGCTTACCTGTGCACCAGGCTCCTGTATTACCTGTCCGCCCATCGTCACAATATCACCATTTACAATGGCGGTTTCAGTCAATAAGGCCTGACCTCCGATCAAAACAATATCGCCATCAATTCTTCCTGAGATGGTCAGGTTGCCCCCAACCAAAATGACATCGCCATTGGCATTCCCGTCAACCTTGAGATTTCCTCCGATTAACGCAATATCTCCATTCACAGCGGCACCTTTCTCAATATCAGCATTCCCACCGACCACGGCCAGACTGCCATTGAGTGTTTCGTCACTTTCAAGTATATAGTTTTGGCCCAATAGGAATACATCACCGTCGGGCTCTTGTGCATAGGCATTGCTAGTTGGCAGGAATAAAAGCGCCAGCAAAAGAAAGATGGTTGTTAATTTTGTTTTCATAGCTCTCCTGTTTGTGGCGGGAAAAAGCCTAAACACAAAGGGGGAAAAAGCATTGATTTCCTTCGTGACCGTTGTGTCCTTTGTGTTTAAAAAAGTTTTTATTCTCATGCTGAAACTCCTTGCGGGGCGCGGCTAAACCGCCAGATTGATATTGTCCACAAAAGGCAAAGGCCAGCCAGGGCGGATACAAGCACCATCCACATATACGGCGGGATAAAGTCTGGCAGAATGCGCAGCAAAACAGTCATCAATTCCGTTAAGGCTTGCAGGGAACTAACGGCAAATAGAAAATAACTGATTGTCGCTGTGATCCATTCCACTGGAGACGTGATGACTGCATATAAATATGGCGCTGCGATCCAGCCAAGCAAACCCACCCCGCCCAATATCAACACCACCATGCCCCACAACTTGCGGCGGCGTTCTGCGATCTTTTGAGCAACAAGACGCTGCTGAAATCTAATGACAAAACCTGCCGCAGGCACAGCCACAGTTGCAGAACGCAAAGCCAAACCAATCGCAGAGAGCGCCGTGCAATAGTTGCACGTCCGCAAATGCAGGTCAAGTTCGCGTTTTTCGGCGGATGGTAAATTTTTATCATTCAATAGCCATTCTTCAAAAGGCTGGTGATTCATAGGGTCTCCTTTCGGTTTCGGCGCGTGTTTCTTCTTCCTGCCATAAACCTGCCAGTTTCTTGCGCGCGCGGTGCAGGCGGCTCTTCACCGCGCTCACTGTCAAACGTAAAGATTCGGCTATTTCAATTTCAGAATAGTCATACCAATAACGCATGATGACCGCGGCGCGGTCGGTATCATCGAGGTCTTTTAGCATGGCATGGATTCGGTCGCGAGTCTGACCTTTGACAGATTCAGCCTCGGGGTTGGGGGAATCGGGATCGGGCAATTCATACGTGTTGCCCTCGTCATCCTCCACATCCATCGAAAACATGGAAAATTTTCGACGCCGCAATCGGTCAATGCAATAGTGCGCCGCGATGGAAAGCAGCCATGTCGCGAACGGCCGTTTCTGATCGTAACGATGCAGGTGCTGGAAGGCGCGCAAAAACGTTTCCTGCGCGGCATCTTCAGCCAGGTCAGGCTCGCCCAACATGCGGTAACACAGGTTGAAAACAGGGGTCTGATAGGTCTCGACAAGCTGCGTAAATGCCTCGTCACTGCCTTGTTGAGCCTGAGCGACCCAGGCTGTTTCTTCGTTCACGCGTGCTCCTTATAGACTTTCTACTTTTCCTACGCAGGAGACGGCAGGAAGTTGCATTTACGGATTACGCATTACGTATTCCGTAATGCGTGATTCGTAATTCTAATGATGATGCCCATTCCCGCTTCCCTCCGGACCGAGAACCTGCTCCCACTTCCCAAGCGACTCAGCCCTTTGAGCAAGGAAAATGGCGATTGCCGTTGTGAGTGGCACGGCCGCGATCAATCCAAGCGAGCCGACCAGGGTCCGCACGATTTCCTCGGCAATAAAAGAAAAGTTGACCAGATACCCATAGTCTCCGCGTGCGAGCGAAAACATCAGAAGCATGGGGAGCGATGCGCCTGCATAAGCGAGTACCAACGTGTTGACCGTAGCCGCCACATGGTCCTGCCCAATTCGCATTGCGGAGTTGTAAAGATCGCGAAACCCAAAGTTAGGATTCGCATGATGAAGTTCAAAGACAGCCGAGGATTGAGTGGTCACAAGATCATCCAACACGCCCAGCGCACCGATGATCATACCGCCGAGCAAAAGTCCGCGCAAGTTGATGGGCGTTTCCATCAATTGCATCAGAAACATCACATTTTCATCGCCTGTGCCGTTCAACTTTGTGAACACCACAAACAAGGCAGAAAGCGCGCCTGTGAGAAACAAAACGAGGATCATGCTCAATACAGAGGCATGCGTCTTGAGATTCCAGCCGTAGGTAAGATAGAGGGTAACACCCAATAAAATGATCGAGCCGATAATGCTCACACGCAATGGATCTTCGCCAACCAAAATATGCGGAATAATGTATCCAATAATGATATACAAACTGAACGCCATGCTCAGGAGGGCGCGGAATCCTTTCCAGCGGCTGATAAGAATAATGGCAACTGAAAAAATACCAGTCAGCCATAAAACCGGCGTGCTGCGGACAAAGTCCACAAAATACGCGTTGACCACATTATCAGGTGTCTTACTGATCGAGACCATGACCTTATCGCCGACTGAGAGCAAATAATCATCCGAGCGGATCTGACGCCTGCCATAATCAATTTCCATGGGGATGCCCGCATACTCGCCTGAGAGGATATTCACACGCGCGATCTGATAGGTCTGCTTGTGACCGCCCATATCCACTTCGCCCTCTTCGATGATCTGCATAACCTGCGCGCGGACGGTATCCGAGCCAATGGTGGAGAATCCGTCACCGGGCAATTGCACCTTTGCGAAGGATGAATACAATACGACTGCAATGAGCAGTAAAAAAGGAAAGAGCCATGATCTATTTTTCATGGCTCAAATTATAACTGGTGCGTAAATATGAGCAGGTCACATTTACAATGTGATGGTTTTGCTACGGTAAAAAATACTACCATCCCTTTGGCGTTGCCGCACCGTAGCTGGGACAGATATATTTATGCTCCACAAGCCCAGCTTTTCCAGTGTTAACAAAAATGGACTCTGGCAATGGCCAAGTCCATTTTTTACTTCTTCTTATTCTCTTTATTTTCTCTCCGCCACTTGACGCGACCCTGATTTTTGTGCGTTGTATTTTCTCGCGGGGACTTTTTCCATCAAATGGATCAAAGATCGCAGGGCTTCGTTGACAGATTACGAATCTGAAAAATATTCAAGCACATCGGGAGCCAGCAATGCTGCGCCTTCCATCAATGTGTAATGGTTGATAACCTCCGTCCCATCGCTTTTATGCACGCGGACTGTATATCCTTTATCCAGCGGGCGGTAAAACTTCCCTCGCTCGGCTTTGCTAAAATCATATTCAGGGTGTATTTCGTCGCTCTTCTTTTTTTAGTGGTTTTCATAATTCTTTTCCCGATTATACCGCGAAGACGCTTTATTAAATCCGCACTAATCTATCCATAGAAACAATATCTTCCGCAAGCCTCTTATCCTCTTTCGTCTTTCTTCTTACTTTAGCTCATCCTCCGGCATCTGAGACTCTTCGATCAAATCCTTTGGCGTTGCCGCGCCGCAACTGGGACAAATATAATTATGTTCAACAGGAATATATGACCGCGAACAAAACGAACAGGTGATGGGCATCGGCTCTTTCGGGACTTCCTTTACCACTTCCTTTGTCACTTCGCGGGTTTCGACAC
>Ga0082335_1008707_pt1 | contig 11374 bp, 10 predicted proteins | sample Subgrocontami58m_FD_72375 | JGI IMG/M metagenome (GOLD analysis project Ga0082335, IMG submission 72375) | Subsurface groundwater microbial communities from S. Glens Falls, New York, USA - GMW37 contaminated, 5.8 m (SPADES assembly) (version 2) ...
CATAGGTTCAGAAGCGGTATCCTCAGCGCTCGCGAGCAGTGATGCAAAGATGAACTCAACTGCAGATGTGTGTGTCGTGTCCCGCTCGGGCGACCTTGCCTACACGTACGGAAAATACCAATCAACCCAAACCCCTGACGCTGAGTCGGGATCTTTTGTGAGGATTTGGAAAAAGTATTCGGGCAACTGGAAGATTGTGCTCGACATCGTTTCTCCAAACGCCAACGAGTAGTGGTTAAGACTTTTTCATTCGGTTGATTCGGCTGTGCCCTTTTGCTATATTGATTCGTGATTCTTGAGGGACGCTTAGCTCAGTTGCCTGTCCGCCGTAGTGCTTTTTACGTAGGCGGAGTTCATAGCGCCTACCTTGCAAGACGACTACCGGACGCTTAGCTCAGTTGGTCTAGAGCGCCGCCCTTACAAGGCGGAGGTCGTAGGTTCGACCCCTACAGCGTCCACAAGCTTCTTCTGGTTTAGAGCGTCCCGTCTCTTCGAGACGGGAAGGTCGTCCCGATGTCTTGAATCGGGACAGCGTCAACATTTCTTCCCGAAATTCTCTCATCTGACTTTCTCTCATGATGCAAGCAATCATTTTCGACTACGGCAACGTTATTGCCACTCTCGACAATTCATTATTTCTCCAACGCATCGCACAGCATTCGACGCTTCCAATCGAAGAGATCAAACGAGTTATCTACCACGAGCCCAACCTGTCGCGTCAGTATGAAACCGGTCAAATCAGTTCTGACGGATTCTATGAGCAAGTCGTTGATCTCTGCCGTGTCTCGATGTCTAAGTCCGACTTCAGGCAAGCGTTCACGAATATCTTCACGACAATTCAGCCGACCCTTCAACTTATCAAAAAACTGAAGCCGCATTACAAGCTTGCGCTTCTCTCGAATACGAATGAATGGGATTATCAAGCCGAAATTGAGACGATGGATGTCTTCCCGCTTTTTGATGCGATTACCGCTTCCTATCAAATTGGAGCGATGAAACCCGATGAACGAGTGTACCGTGATGTGCTGCAACAACTCGCTGTACCGCCCGAAGTCTGCGTGTACGTTGACGACATCAAAGATTATGTTGAAGCCGCAGAACGAATTGGGATTCATGGAATTCACTACACTTCACACGAATCTCTTCTGAATTCGCTAAGGGCGTTGGGAGTAGAAATCTGAGCTGTATACTTCTCCGTATTCCCTTTGTGTAACAAGGTTGTAGAATCTTGTTTTCTGAGCAAGATTTTCCAAGCCAAAGAGGAAAAACAAAACCACAGATTTCACAGATTCACACAGATGAGCTCTCCAAATCATTGGGTGGAATGGCGGTCGAGTTGAACTCATAAAAGACAATCAGTGAAAATCTGTGAAATCTGTGGTTCATTTTTTTTGGTTGCGGCTCTGCCGCGCTGTGTTCTCCGTGCCTGGCTGCTCTACGAGTCTATCAACTCTTAAAGTCGTAGACCTGGTAGGCACGAACTCTGCGTTTGATCGCTCTCCTCGTTGGATTAGTTTCGGATTTTTCCTATGTTAATCAGAGTTCAACATCATTCCTCACGACTATGAACCACAATAACGAAATCCTCAATCAAGCCCAAGCCTACGTTTCCTCTCTTCTCAATGGAAAACTCCCCGGCTGGGCAGTGTATCATAATCTCCGACACACGGAAGAAATTGTTGAAGCGGTACAGGAAATTGGAGAGGGGAGTAGGCTCAACAAATCTGAGATGGAAATTGTGCTGCTTGGCGCGTGGTTTCATGATGTTGGATATACGGAAGTTGCTGATGGACATGAAGAGAAAGGCGTTGAGATTGCGACGCAGTTCTTGCAAGCGAAAGGCTATCCGCAAAACAAAATTGAGCAAGTCGGAGGCTGCATTCGTGCGACGAAGGTGCCGCAGTCGCCCAAAACTTTTTCCGAAGAAATTGTGTGTGACGCCGACGTGATTCATCTCGGCAAGAAGCGCTTCTTTGATAAGAGCGAATTGTTGAGAATGGAAATGGAGCTGCGTACCGGAAAAACCTTCACGGATGTTGAGTGGTTAAAGAAGAATGTAGAGTTCATTTCGCAGGAGAATTTTCACACCGCGTATGCGAAAGAAGAATTCTCAAATCGCCGCAACAAGAATCTTGTGACATTACAGGAGCAATTGCGTGATGCGCTTGCGAAGAATGACCAGGAGAGTGTGAAGTCGCTGGCAAAGAAGGACAAGGCTGCTGTCAAGTTAGAGAAGGAAAAGAGACCCGAACGCGGTATCGAAACAATGTTCCGCGTCGTCCCGAAAAATCATCTCGACCTCAGCGGGCTTGCAGACCACAAAGCGAGCATTCTCATCGGCACTACGGCAACGATAAAAGTAATTGTTTTCAGCGTGCTGCTGTCGAAGCTGGACACGCATCCCTATTTTACGATTCCAACGTTCATTCTTCTCGGTGTCTCATTGGCGACCATGATATTTGCAATTCTTGCAACTCGACCGAACGTCACGACGGGAACGTTTACTCGCGAAGACATCCACCAAAAGAAAGTGAACCTGCTCTTCTTCGGAAATTTCTACAAGTCGACGCTGGAAGATTTTGATTGGGGGATGCGTGAGATGATGAGCGACAGTGATTATCTCTATGGCAGTATGATTAAGGATTTGTATTTCCTCGGCAGGGTGTTGGGGAAAAAATATCGCTACTTGCGCATTGCCTACAACATTTTTATGTGGGGATTGATTGTGTCTGTTGTTGCATTTGCGATTGCCATCCTGACTGCGCCGGTGCTTCCGGTGCAATAGCTAATGTGAATGAGTTCATTGCCACGACCTTCATTCGTTCGCAGGAATATCCCGCTCATCACGCTTCTTACCGTTCTTGTTCTGATCGCAACCCGCCAGGTAGGGAACACCCATTTCCAGATTTGGCAAGTGATGGCGCTCGCCGCCGGCAGCACGATTGGGGGCAACCTGTTCATCCTTGGCACAGCGAGCAATGTCCTCATCATTCAGAATGGAGAGAAGAAGGCGAAGCAGACAATCACATCTGGGGAGTTTGCGCGTGTCGGCATTCCGCTGACAGTGGTGAATGTGGTGGTGTATTGGATGTTTTTGAAATCTGTGTCGTGTCATCAGTAGGGACGTGGGCTTGCCCCGTCCAAACCAGTATGGGACACGGCAAGCCGATGTCCCTACGGATTCTGGTTCACTCGTGTTTCGCTCCACCTTGACCCGAACCTCAATCTTCATTAGCTTTGAAATGAAACGAGTGATTCGCCATGTTCAAAACCTGCGTTGCCCTGCTTCTTGTCTCTCTCATTCTTGTATCAGACTCCCGCGATCGTGAGCGGGAAGAAATGGTGCGCACACAGATCGCCGAGCGGGGAATCGCCGACATTGCGACGCTCCGCGCCATGCGCAGCGTTCCACGTCATCTCTTCGTTCCGCCAAGCTGGATTGACGACGCATACGACGACAGACCTCTCCCCATCGGTTACGGACAAACGATTTCTCAGCCCTACATTGTTGCGTACATGACGGAGCTGGTGAAGCCGCGGCGAGGGCAACGCGTGTTGGAGATCGGAACCGGCTCCGGCTATCAAGCCGCAGTGCTTGCGGCAATTATTGACAGTGTCTTCACGATTGAAATCATCACCGAGCTTGCGACGCCTGCTGCCGAGCGACTGAAGGCTTTGGGCTACAAGAATGTTGTCGTAAGAAATGCAGACGGCTATTATGGCTGGAAAGAGAAAGCGCCGTTTGATGCAATCGTTGTCACTGCTGCCGCCGAATACATTCCTCCGCCGCTGATCGCGCAGCTCAAAGATGGCGGCGTGATGGTGATTCCGGTCGGCACGCCGTTCCTTGTACAAACGCTTATGCTCGTTGAAAAGCGAGGGAACAAAACCACAACCCGCAGTCTCATTCCCGTCCGCTTCGTGCCGCTGACTCGTGGCAAGTGAGCCACCGATGAAGAAACTTCTCGCCTCCGTCGCCCTTCTTTCTGTAGCCCTCATCGCATTCCAACTTGTTCTCATGCAAATTCTCTCCATTGTCCAGTGGTATCACTTTGCATACATGGTCATCTCCGTTGCGCTGCTGGGCTTTGGCGCAAGCGGAACGTTGATTACGCTTGCTCGCGAGTGGCTTTTGAAAAGAGAGGAGTACCTGTTGCCGCTGCTCATGACGTTGTGCGGCGCAGCGATGGCTGTTGCCGTTCGCGTCTCTCAATCTGATGCCATCCGATTTGACTCATATCTGTTGTTCGTGGAAGGTGGGCAAGTTCGTCGGTTGGTGCTCACCTACTTGACGTTCTTCGTTCCGTTTTTTGTTGGTGCGCTTGCCCTGGGATTGATATTCGTCCGGCATGTTCAACGGATTGGCAGTGTGTACTTTGCAAATCTTGTCGGCTCAGGTGTTGGCGGACTTGTTGCACTTGTGCTGTTATGGCTCTTCATGCCACAGCAGCTTCCGTCGATTGTGGCGTTGCTCCCGATTGCGGCGGCGCTGTTCATCGTACCATCAAAACAGAGAAGTCCGCTCGTGTTGATGGCTGCCGTGGCTGCTGCGCTTGCGTTCTATTTCCTCTCCTCACCACCTCAATTGAATATTTCAGACTACAAAAGCATTCGGCGAACACTGAATCTTCCCGATGCGAAGGTCGTATTCGAGCGAAGCAGTCCGCACGGATTAGTGCAGGTTGTTTCATCTCCTGCGTTGCGCTACGCTCCGGGTTTGAGTTTGACGTTCAATCAATTCGTTCCTTCCTGTCCTATTGTGTTCAACAACGGTGATTGGTTTGGGCCCCTCGTTGCACCGACGCATGGCGATGAAGTATTGCGCTCCACAACTCTCGCATTGCCGTATGTAATGAAGCTGAGAGAGCGAGTTCTGGTTCTACAAGCAAGAACAGGGATGTTCGTCGCTCAAGCACTTGAGAACGGCGCCCGGCATGTGACAGCCGTTGAGGCGCATAGCACCGTTCTTTCACTTATGCAACATGAACTTGCGCCTGAGACGGACTCGCTGCTCTTCCATCCGGCAGTCAATGTTCGGAACATGGATCCGCGAACATTTCTCTTGACCGATACTTCGTCCTACGATCTGATTGTCCTCCCAACGCTCGATGCGTTCGGCGGGACGAGCGGGCTGTACGCAACCCAGGAACAATATCTTCTGACGAAGGAAGCAGTCCGCGAAATGTGGCAAAAACTTTCACCGGATGGTGTCATCTGCATTACATCATGGATGGATTATCCTGTGCGAAATCCATTGAGGGTGTTGGCAACACTCGTCGAAACACTGAGCGAAGCCGGCGTCGCGAAACCGGCTCAGCATATCGCAGCAATCCGTAGCTGGGGGACGATAACATTTGTGGCGAAGAGAACACCCTTAACGAAGGCAACGAGTGACAGCGTCAAAGCATTCTGTGAGCGAATGGCGTTCGATCCGGCGTTGCTGCCGAATCTTGATCCCCATGAGCGAAACAGAAACAATATTCTTCAAGATGAGTCGTTCTTCAGTTTGCTTGACGCGATTGTTTCGGAGAACCGTGAGTCGGTGTATGCGGCGTATGACTTCAACATTCAGCCTGCGAGCGACAATCGTCCATACTTCTCCCAGTTTTTACTCTGGCGGAGCGTACCGAAGCTCAGAGAATTGTTCGGTCAACATGCGTTTCCATTTCTTGAGCTTGGCTCTTTGATTATTGCCATGACGTTGATTCAAATCTCTGCTCTCGCGGTTATGCTCATTCTCTTTCCACTGTTCCGCAAAGAGAAAATGAAGCAGAGCAAATTCTCGACGTTCATGTACTTTGGCGGACTTGGTTTAGGCTATATGTTTGTTGAGATGGTTCTTATCCAACGGTTCATTCTCTATCTGGGTCATCCGATGTATGCGACGGCGGCAGTTATTGGTGCGATGCTTATCTTCTCAGGTGTTGGAAGTTTGCTCTCATCGCGCCTTGCCGTGACTTCATCCCTACTCCGTAAAACGGTGGCACTGGTTGCAATGATGATCTTCGCTTATGGAATCATCATTACTCCTCCGGAAGGAGTCCTTCGGACATTACTCCATCAATCCATCGCGCTGCCCGCGTTTGTGAAGGCGGTACTCTTGTGTCTCCTGATTGCCCCGCTGGCATTCGTCATGGGCATGCCGTTTCCGCTTGGCTTGAGAAATCTTTCAGGAAGAAATGATGAAGGAATTCCGTGGGCATGGGGAATCAACGGATGCCTGTCGGTGATTGCGGCGCCGCTGGCAACGCTGGTCGCGGTTGAAGCGGGATTCGTTGCTGTAATGATTTGCGCGGCCGTGACGTACGCTCTCGCGGCACTCAGCATCAGATGATCATCCTTTGCGTTAGCTTCCTGAGTTGTGTGAAGCACCAGTTGCATTTGTCGGGGGAAAGAATATATTTGGATACAAAAGTATCCATACGGATACAAAAGTATCCAAAGAGGAGTTGGTCTATGGTATTCCATAATGTCCTTGACCAGGTGTTTTCGACGTGGTCGCACATAGCAGTACTCCGCGTGCTGCAAGATGCTGCCAAGGGGTTGACAGGGAGGGAAATTGCGCGGCTCGCAAAGATGAGCCACCGTTCCTGTTTGAAGGCGTTGACGACATTGGAAGGTCTTTCAATCGTCAACCGTCATCGGGGCGGGAGAGACCATACATTCGCGTTGAATCGAGAGCATCTTCTCGTGCAAGAGGGAATCATTCCATTGCTGAAGCTCGAACAAAGGTTTCTCGACTCACTTGTTCAACTGCTGAAAAAGAAAGTGGGCAGCATCGTTGTCAGCCAGATTTTGTTCGGAAGTGTTGCACGGAAAGAAGAAGATGCGTTGAGCGATTTCGATATTTGTTTTGTTGTCAAGCGCAAAGCAGAGAAAGAGCGGGTTGACGCGTTGTTAGATGGTCTGTCGCCGATTGTCAAAAGCAAATTCGGCGCAAGACTCTCGCCACTTACATTGAGTATTTCAGAATTCGCAACGAGAGCCACACGCGACAAACCGCCCGTCTGCAACATCGTGAGAGACGGCGTCGTGCTGTCAGGAAAATCTTTGCGGGATTTGACGAATGGCTCGAGGTAGCAGACGCGTTTCTGAAAGTGGGCGATAACGCTTGTTGCGCAAGACGCTCTCGGTGTTTAATTGCCTCTTTACTTGCTTGCCACTTCAACATTTTGTAATCTGAATTGCCATAACACTCAAACAATTGCTTACGACACGCAAGAATCCCAACTATGACAAAAGACGAAGCGTACCAAGATTTCATCAAGAGATTCAAACTTCTTATTGCAAAGAATCCGCTGCTTGTCAAGACAACTCTGTCAAACATCTTCACCATGAGACTCATTGGCAACAAAACCCATGGTGATTTGGCGGAGATTGCGATTGTAGAGTTCATCAATCAGTACATGTATGACTTCAAGTCTAAGCATGTGGGCAAGGACCTCTACAGAGCGAAGGAACACGAAGAGGATATTGAAGTACTCAGTGAGCTAACCAAAATTGCTTTTCCAATTAGTTTGAAAGCATACGGAGACGGTCCGTTGCAGCTTTCTACCGACAAGAATTCAAAGCTGTTTCCGTATTTGTCCAAATTCGGGAAAGTAATCTCGTCTTCAAAGGAACTGAAAGAGATATTTCAGTCGGAGGCTCTTTCAGAATTTGGAAACATCAATGTTATGCCTTTGATCTATCGAGAGAAAGAGAAGCAGTGCAACATCATGCTGTTCGATCACAGTCTAGCGATCAGAAATACTGCGAGGATTCAGAAAGAATCTGCTGGGAAAGGCAGGATACATCCTGTTTATAGATTCTTCGACAAAGAAGATCAATACATTTGCGAAGTGCGGTATGGCGGTGTCACGGCAAATGCTTTGCAGCGCGGCTTATGGACGAACACAAAAAACGCTACGAATTATTTTGACAGCGCAACGAATGGTTGGATTGATTACTCTGACAATCCCGTCCTCGTGAGACTATTCAGCCTTGCATTGGTTGCATCGGAGAAGGGGCATGAGGCAGCGCAGGTCATCCTCCAGAAGGACATTGACAGCTTGAAGAAACAATCAGGGCTATGAGTCAGATCGACATTTTTGGAAAAACAGAAATTCGCCCGCCCATTACGGAAGGGATTAAGTATGCTGGTTCCAAGCTCAAACTGCTTTCTCCCATTCTAAGCATAGCAGATGAATTGGATGTGGAAAGCGTCTTTGATGGTTTTAGTGGTACCACGCGAGTGTCCCAAGCGTTTGCCCAACTCGGGTATCAAGTTATCAGTAACGACATTTCTCTTTGGTCAAAAACGTTTGGTCAATGCTATCTACTGAACACAAAACCGTCTGTTTATTTCCAGCAGATGATTGATCATTTGAACAACACGCAACCCAAGAATGGTTGGTACACAGAACATTACGGTGGCACTCCCGTTTCAGATACGAAGAGACCTTGGCAAATTCATAATACGATGATGCTCGATGGAATACGAGAAGAAATTGATAGGATAACTCACGATGAAATTGAAAAATCAGTGCTGCTTACAAGTTTGATTCATGCTCTTGACGAAGTTGACAGCACGCTAGGACATTACGCGGCGTATCTCAAAGATTGGTCTCCGCGATCATATAAGAAGATGTTTTTGAAAACACCAAGGCTGTTTAATTCAACCAACGATCATTCGGTGAATCACGCAGACATCATGAATGTTGTTGATTCGATTCATGCTGACCTCGCGTATTTTGATCCGCCATACGGCTCGAACAATGAAAAAATGCCCCCAAGTCGCGTTCGCTATTCATCGTACTATCATGTTTGGACAACCATCATCCAGAATGATTCTCCTAAAATATTTGGGCGGGCTAATCGAAGAGAGGATACAAGAGATGAGGTTTCCGCTTCCGTCTTTGAAGAATTTAGACGAACCTCAGAAGGGAAATTTATTGCGATAGATGCTATTGAACAATTGATTCGTCGAACGAATGCCAGATACATTCTGCTGTCATACAGTTCTGGAGGAAGAGCGACGAAGTCTGAATTGGTTGAAGCGATTGAGCAAAATGGAAAACTGATTAAGACAGTCAGCATCGACTACAAAAAAAATGTCATGGCAAACATGAGATGGACGCATGAATGGATCAATAGCGATGGCGACAATACCGAGTATCTGTTGCTGATGGAGAAGAAATAGATCCATCGTTCAACTTCATCGAGCATTTCATTCTTCAATTTGAGAAATGGGAGAATTTATGCAAAGCATGTTCCTTAACCCGTCGTCACTCAACCGCCGCGCATTTCTCAAACGTTTTGGCACTGCCTCACTCGGACTCATCGCCGTCGAAAAACTTCTTGCTGATCCGTATGCGTTTGCGTTGCCAACTCTTCCGATACGAACATCTCCGATCAGAATTAAGGGAACTGTGAGATCATCTGGAAAAGGAATTAGGGGCGTTCCAGTTTCTGACGGAGTTACAGTTGTGAGCACGAAAGCGGACGGAACGTTCGAGCTTGTATCGGGCGGTAATCAGGCCTTTGTGTTTCTCTCGCTGCCGTCGGGTTACGAGATTCCGATGAATCCAACAGGGACGGCGCTCTTCTACAACCCAATCGCTCAAGACGGCGACACAATGAATGTGCAGTGGGATTTGATAAAGTTGAAGGCATCCGATGAAGAGCACGGCTTCCTCCTTCTTGCCGATCCGCAAACGCTCGACACGGATGATATGCAGCGCTTCCACAGCGAAACTGTTCCCGACATTCAATCAGTATTGAAATCGATTGAGACGAAATCGCTGTTTGCAGTCGGCTGCGGCGACATTATGTATGACAAGCTGCAACTGTTTCCGGAGTACGAAGCAGGTGTGAAGAAGATGGGCATTCCATCATTCCAAGTCCTCGGCAATCACGATGTGGAAACGCTTGCGCAAACAGATGAAGCGGCAGCAGCAACGTTCATGCGATATTTTGGTCCATCGTATTACTCGTTCAACAGAGGGGAGATTCACTATGTCGTGCTTGACGATGTGTTCTGGCATGGCGGCGGTTACATCGGCTACATTGAACAAACACAACTTGATTGGCTCAAAGCTGATCTCGCACTGATTGAAAAGGGAAAAACGGTTGTTGTCTTCACGCATATACCGTCGTACAATGAACAGCATTTGCGTATGGGAGAGAAAACGCCGTCCAAGTCGGAAGTCGTGGTGAATCGCGAAATCCTGTATCGCCTGCTTGAGCCGTACCGGTCGCACATTATTGTCGGGCATATGCACGAGAGCGAGCATCTTGTTGATCACGGCATCCGCATTCACGTCGGCGGCGCTGTGTGCGGTGCGTGGTGGACGGGCGACATTTGCTTTGACGGTACGCCGAATGGTTATCCTGTGTATGAAGTGAAAGGGAATGAGCTGCGTTGGCGGTACAAATCAACAGGAGAGTCGTTTGAACATCAGATGCGTTTGTATCAACGCGGCAGCGACCCGAAGCGTCCGGACGAAATCATCGTGAACGTATGGGACGCAAATGAAGATTGGAAAATTGTGTGGTATGAAGATGGCGAACGCAAAGGAGCGATGATGAAAGGAAGGGGAATGGATCCGCTCTCAGTCAAGCTGCATTCAGGCGACCAGCTTCCGGTGAAACACAAATGGGTTGATCCTGTAAACACAGACCACTTGTTCTACGCGAAAGTTTCTCCGAATGCGAAAGAAGTAATTGTTGAAGCGACGGATAAATGGGGGAGAGTATATACGCGTAGAGCTTAGAGCGAAGAGCAAGATGAACTCTGCGTTTACGCCTTGACCCGACGCCCTAAGCTCTTTGCTCTATGCTCTTTGCTCTATGCTCTTTGCTCTGCGCTCTAAGCCCTATGGTGCAAAACCGTAGCGCTTCAGAATGCTCGTATAGAACTCTTCGAGGTCAGGTAGGTTCGTCTTAAGAATGGATTTCAGAATCGCGGGGTCAATGCTCTCATAATCGTGAATGGCGATATTGCGGAAGCCGACCATCGAAGTCATTTTGTTCGTCAAGAACTCAGAGATGATTCCTGCGCGCTGAAGCATGAGAAAGTGTTCCTTTATGTTCGCGGGCAGCCCCAGCCCTTCCGATGAGACGACGTGCGCAGCCAAATCAATTGTTGATTGCACCGTGCGCTGCAAATTCAACACAAAAATATCTTGAACATTGAGACCATCAAGTGTTTGAGGGTCCAAGTTGGTTACTTCTCGTATTCGTCGCAAGCATCGTTGAATGTTGCCGACTTTGCCAAGAACAATATTCTTGTCAGGCATATATTCGCCCCTTGAGAATGTTATCCTCAATCGGTTTCCGCACTCTCTTCAAATCGTCATACTCATTGATTGCTCTGACAAAAAATGCATGCACT
>Ga0082335_1008711_pt1 | contig 11367 bp, 10 predicted proteins | sample Subgrocontami58m_FD_72375 | JGI IMG/M metagenome (GOLD analysis project Ga0082335, IMG submission 72375) | Subsurface groundwater microbial communities from S. Glens Falls, New York, USA - GMW37 contaminated, 5.8 m (SPADES assembly) (version 2) ...
TCTATGACCGCCGACGAACACCGCGCGATTTTCAACTGCGCTCAACGGCGGTCATAGACCGCCGCTACAACGATCAGAACAGCCCATCGCCATTTTCCTCATGAATCCAGCCATTGAAAAACTGAACGGGATGCTGGCGACGGCGCGCGCCGAGGTCGCCAAGGTCGTGATCGGGCAGGACCAGGCGGTCGAACTGGCCTTGATCACCTTGCTCACGCGCAACCACGCGCTGATCGAAGGCGTGCCCGGCATCGCGAAGACGCTCCTGGTGCGGACGCTGGGCCAGGTGCTCGGCGTACCCAGCGGTCGGGTACAGTTCACGCCGGACCTCATGCCGGCGGACATCACCGGCACGAACATCTTCAACCTGCAGACCAACCAGTTCACGCTGATCAAGGGCCCGGTGTTCACCTCGTTCCTGCTGGCGGACGAAATCAACCGCGCCCCGGCCAAAACGCAGGCCGCGCTGCTCCAGGCGATGCAGGAACGCCGGGTGACGATCGATCGCGACACGCACGCGCTCGACGAGAATTTCACGGTGTTCGCCACGCAGAACCCGGCCGACACCGAGGGCACTTATCCGCTGCCCGAGGCGCAAAAGGATCGGTTCATGGTGAAGATCAAGATGGAGCCGCCGAACCGCGACGAGGAGCTCACGCTCGCGCGCCGGATGCTGGGCAACGACGCGCCGGAGGCGGTGCTGGCCTCGGGGGCGGTCGGCGCGGTGCTGCAACCGGGCGAACTCGCGGCGGCGCGTGCGGCGTTGACCGAGGTGACGATGCGCGAGGAACTCGGCGCCTACGTGGTCGATCTCGTGCGCGCGACGCGGGCGCACGAGAGCGTGTTGATCGGGGCGGGCCCCCGTGCCACGCAGGCCCTGCTGCTGGGCGGCCGCGCTCGCGCAGCGCTGGACAGCCGCGACTACGTGACGCCGGATGATGTGCGCGGGCTTGCGACGGCAGTGCTGGGCCACCGGCTCGTGCTGCGGCCCGAGTTCGAAATCGAGGGCCTCACGATCGACGAAGTCGTCACCCGCGTGCTGGAACAAGTCGCCGTGCCGAGGTGAGCCGCTGGCGCGTCAAACCCCAAAGCTTTTGCCCTTGATGAGCCTTGTCCCTTCGCAACGCCTGTTGTGGCTCGTGTTATATACGGCGCTGGTCGCGGTCGGCGTGGGGCCGCTGCCGGAGCTCACGCCGATCTGGCTGCTGGCGCTGGGCGCGGCGGTGCTCGCGGCGTTGATCGACGCCGGCATTTCGCTGAAACGCGCGAGACCGCCGGCGGCGAGCGTTCCACCGGTGCTGCGCTTCATGCGCGATCGCGAGGGGGCGATTCCCGTGACTTTCACGAATCCCGATGGGGCCGCGCGCCGGCTGCGCGCCGCGCTCGCGCTGCCCGCGGCTTTCGCGTCACGCGACGAGGAGGTGTGGGTGGATCTGCCGGCGGGCGTTCCGCGGTCGCAGATCGACTGGCGCTGCACGCCGCGCCAACGCGGCCGGTTCATGAACGTGGTGGTGTGCCTCGAAGGCGGGTCGGTGCTCGGGCTGTGGCACGTGCGGGCGCGCACGGAGGTCGCGTGCGAGTTGCGCGTCCATCCGAATCTCCTCAGCGAGCGCCGGCAGATCGCGGCGCTCTTCCTCGCCCGCGGCCGGCCGGGGGTGCGCGTGCAGCGCACGCTGGGCCGCGGCCGCGAGTTCGAGAAGTTGCGGGATTATCTGCCGGGCGACGGCTTCGACGAGATTCACTGGAAGGCGAGCGCGAAGCGCGGCCGGCCCGTCACGAAGGTTTTCCAGGCGGAACGCACGCAGGAAATCTACGTGGTGATCGATGCCTCGCGGCTCAGCGCCCGGCCGATCGTGCATGACGGGATCGAGCAAACCGTGCTCGAACGGTACGTGACGTCGGCGCTCGTGCTGCTCCTCGCGGCGGAAAGGCAGGGCGACAAGTTCGGGCTGGTCGCGCACGACGACCGCGTCCGGCTGAGCGTGCGCGCCGGCACTGGCACGCGGCACTACGCCGCCTGCCGCGACGCCATGCTGGCGCTGCACGCGAGCGAAGCGACGCCCGATATGCCGGAGATCGTGCGCCAGCTGCGGGCGCGGTTTCGCCAGCGCGCGCTGTTGTTTTTTCTCACGGACCTCAGCGATCCGGTGCTGGCGGAGGATTTCACGAAGCATGTGCGGCTGCTGGCGCGGCAACACCTCGTGCTCGTTGGCCAGTTGCCCGCGCCGGAAGTGGCGCCGCTCTTTGCGGGCAAAGAGGTCGCCACGACGGAGGACGTTTATCGCCGGCTGGCGGGCCACGCGCGCTGGGCCGAAACGCGTTCGCTGGCGCAGCGGTTGAAGCCGTACGGCGTCACGACCGTGCTGCTCGACAACGAGGGCATGGCCGCCCAGCTCGTCGCCCAGTACATGAAGGTGAAGGAGCGACAGGCGCTGTGAGAATGAGGACGACGGGACTACGGGACAACGGGACGACGGGACGACGGGACTACGGGACAACGGGACTACGGGACAACGGGACGACGGGACTACGGGACAACGGGACGACGGGACGACGGGAGAACAGCATAACAAGACTTACGGAGGAAAACATGAGAAACTATAAGAACATCGAGGCGTGGAAACTAACCGACGATCTTACGGTGATGATTTACGCGCTCACGCGTCATTTCCCAAGAGAGGAATTGTATGGGATTACAAGTCAGCTTCGCCGCTCTGCTGCTTCTGTGCCGACCAACATCGCAGAAGGATCTGCGCGGGACAGCCAGAAAGACTATTTGCATTTTCTCTACATAGCGCGCGGATCGCTGACGGAGGCGCAGTATCTTGTGCACTTGGCACACCGGCTGGGATATGTTGATTCGGACGCAGCCGAGAAACTTGCCGGCGAAACGAAGCGGGCATTTGGTTGCCTGCACGGACTAATTGGCGCGGTCGAAAAGGAAGCCGGAAAGATCGGGCGAACGATAGCGGCCATCACGAGTTTCGTAATGCTGTGGCTTGTCCATTCCAAAGTTTCAAATCTCGGTTAGTCCGGTGGTCTCGTCGTCCGGTCGTCCCGTTGTCCCGTAAATGATCGTTAACCTCGAGCGATTCATTGCCGAGGAACAGCCGCGGTGGGCGCGGTTGGATGATATTCTGCGGAGACTGGCCGACGATCCGTGGCGCAAGCTGCCGCTCGCAGAGGCGCGGGAGCTGGAGTTGCTTTACCAGCGGGCGGCGGCCGATCTCGCACGGCTCTCGACTTACGCGGCCGAGCCGGAGGCGCGACGTTACCTCGAGAATCTCGTGGCGCGCGGGCACGCCGAAATCCACGGGGCCCGCGGCGAAGGCGGCCGGCTGCGTCCGATGGAATGGTTCGCGCGCACGTTGCCGCGGACGTTTCGCCGGAATGTCCGCGCGTTCTGGCTCGCCGTCGCTCTCACGGTCGCCGGCACGGGCTTCGGCGGCGCGGCGCTCGCGCTGGATCCCGGCGCCAAGCAGGTGTTGATGCCCTTCGAGCACCTGCGGATGTCGCCGCGCGAACGCGTGGCGCGCGAACTCGCCGATCGGGGCGAGCATCTCGCGGACGGCAAGGCCCAGTTCTCGGGGCTCCTCATGACGCATAACACGCGCGTCGCCCTCACGGCGATGGCGCTCGGCATGTCGTGGGGCATCGGCACGCTCGTGCTGCTGTTCTACAACGGCGTGATGCTCGGCGCGGTGGCGATGGACTACGTGCTCGATGGCCAGACGGCGTTCCTCTTCGGGTGGCTGCTCCCGCATGGCACGATCGAGATTCCCGCGATGCTTGTCGGCGGCCAGGCCGGCTTCGTGCTCGCGGGGGCCTTGCTCGGCCGGGGCGAACGACTGCGGCTCGCCGCGCGCCTGCGCCGCGCGGCGCCCGATGTCGTGACCTTGTGTTTTGCGACGGCGGTCATGCTGGTCTGGGCCGGCATCGTCGAGGCGTTCCTCTCGCAGTACCACGAACCGGTGCTGCCTTATGCGGTGAAGATCACGTTCGGTTGCGTCGAGGCGGCTGCACTTGCGTGGTACCTGTTTCGCGCGGGACGGGAGGTCGAGGAAAAATCGGCGACGCCACGTCGAACGCCGACCGATGATTGAGGTGTGATTCCGACGATGAAACTCCGAATTGGCTCTGCAGCGGTGAACACTCAAAGGTGGACGGCGACCTCCCGTCTTCGTCCTACGGGCTTCGACGCGGCGGAGAATTCTCGGCGCGCCGAAGGCTCGGCGAAGGCGGCCGGGCGCCGTCGGGCCGCATCCACCGGAAGAACGCGCCCGGAGGTCGCGTTCCACCTCAAGCCGACTGCATGGCTCAGGATGACAAGCCAATGCAAGGCAGCAATTCCTGGCGAAGCGCCATGACTGACCGCACGCATCTCCTGCGCGTGCGCACGCCCGAGGGCGTGGCGTTCACGGTGCGGATCGCCAGTCCCGTGCTGCGCGGCGCCGCGTTCATGATCGATTGGGCGGTCGTCGCCGCGGCGTCGAGCATCGTCGGGAGCGTGCTGGGGCTCCTGCACCTCCTGAGCCGCGATGTCGCCGGGCTCGTGCTCACGGTCGGCTACTTCCTGCTGTCCCAGGGCTACGGCATCGCGACCGAGTGGCTGTGGCGCGGCCAGACGGTGGGCAAGCGGATGCTGCGCCTGCGCGTGGTCGATGCGCGCGGGCTGCGGCTGTCGTTCGCGCAGATCGTGCTGCGAAACCTGCTGCGGTTCATCGACGGGTTGCCGGTCTTCTACCTCGTCGGCGGGATCGCCGCCCTGGTGAACAGCCGCGGGCAGCGGCTCGGGGATTTGGCGGCGGGTACGCTCGTGGGGTGGGAGCCGCCGGGACCGCAGCCGGACTTCGCGGCGCTGCGCGGCGACCAAGTGCTGACGCACCACGGCGAGGCGGGCCAACGGCACCGCCGCGGCCCTCGAGCCCGTGGCAGGAGGGACAGCCGCGGCTGAACAGGAGAGCCTTGCCTTCGGGCACCGGGTCGGCGGCATCGGCGAGGGATGCCGCCCGGCCAGGGCCCCGGTAGCCTTCGGCTGGCCCGACCACGACCTGGGCCGTGCGCCCGTACCCGGCGTCCCACCCTGCGGAGAGGTTGGCGTGGGTGTAGGGGCTGCGGGCGCCGATGGATAGAACGAGCGTTGCGAGGGACGCGACCACAACAGCGGCGATGGTGGCGAACGTGTAGTTTCTCATGGGGTTGGCGGTTGACGCCGCGCTTCACCTTCTTCGCTGCCGGCGGAAGGGTCCTGTGTGTCCACCGTCTCTCCAGCCGTTCCCCCATCGTTCCCGGCGGCCGCCATGCGGAAGATCAGCGTCACGACGAAGCCGTAGAGGGACCAGACCACCAGGAGAGCGGCTGGGATCGGCCAGCCGCTGATGTTGGGCCAGATGGCGGCCATCTCGCGCGGCAGTCCGTAGGGTGGTGTCTCACCCAGGAGCATGACGGGGCCGATCGGGGGGGGGCTGTTCAGGCCCGGGATGCGCACACCGGCCTGCTGGGTGTAAAGGGGCTGCGCCGTCTCGCCCACAGCCATCTGGCCGCTGGCCCGGGAGGGCTCGTAGCGCTCGCTGCCCGGGAACTCGGCGCGGATCGTCACTGTGCCCTGGCTGCGCATCTCGACGGTGGCCACCGCCAGGCCGTCCTTGTTCGTTGCTGTTCGGGCCAGGACGGCATCTCCCTTGACGTTGAGGAAGCTGGAGGGGCTGGTGAACAGGATGGCGGCCTTGGGGATCGGGTCGCCATAGCTGTCGACCAGAAGGGCCTGGAGCGTGATCCTCTGCCCCATCTCGGCCGCTGGGGGCGTGCCGATGCTCATGGCGGTCGGCTCCCGTGCCGGCTCGGCGAGGACGGGCCCCGGAGCGGCCAGCGCCAGGGCCACGAGGCCGGCAAGGGTGGTGCGCACGACCGGACCACCTCGCGACGCTGTGTTCATCAGGGAATCCCACCTTCGGACATGGTTCCGGTCATGCGGTGCGGCGCCTCCTCGGCCGGCGCCTTGCTGCGGGACGGCTCGGGCCCTCGATGCTCGACGACTTCCCAGACCGAGATCACCGGGAACAGCTTGCCGAACACGGAGATGAGGAAGGCGAAGAGGGCGAAGGCTCCGCCGAGAACGGACCATTCCACCCACGTCGGCAGGTAGTCGGCCGGCTGGTAGGGCATGAGGGGCACGCGAAAGCCGGTGACCACGATGAGGTAGCGCTCGATCCACATGGCCACCAGGACGAGCACGGCGGCCGTCACGATGCCCTTGATGGTGCGTGTGCGCGGGCGCAGGATGATCAGCCCGGGGATGACCAGGCCGCCGATGATGTAGAACCAGAAGAGGCCGGCAAAGGGGCCTACCATCAACTGCTGGAAGTGGAAGCGGGTCCCCTCTTCCATCTTGTACCCCGTGGTCACGTACTCCGAGAGGTTCATGTACCCCATGATCAACGTGAAGGCGCCCAGGAGGTAGCCGAGGTTCACGAACTGGGTCTCGGTGATGTACTCCTCGAGGTGGAGCAGGCGCCGCAGCACCGCCATGAGGATGATGATGGCGGCGATGCCCGAGAAGATGGCGCCAGCGACGAAGAAGGCACCGAACACGGTGCTGTTTACGGGGTCGCGCAGGGTCATGGCGAAGATCCACGACACCACCGTGTGCACCGAGACGGCCACGGGGATGATGACGACCATCATCACCGTCATCGCTCGCTCCAGCGCCTGGCGCTGCCGGACTGTGCCGGTCCAGCCGAGGGAGGCTGCTCGGAAGAACCACCGCTGCCAGCGCTGAGCCGTCGGGCCGAGACGATCGCGACAGAGGGCGAAATCCGGCACTAGGGGCAGGTAAAGGTAGAGCATGCTGCCCGTGAGATAGGTCGTGATGGCGAAGACGTCCCACAGGAGGGGAGACTGCCAGCGGCCGTAGAGGAAGACGTGCAGGAGGCGGTCCGGTCGTCCCAGGTCGATGAGGGGGAAGAGGGCGCCGACCATGAGCGCCACGACTGTGATGAACTCGGCCATGCGGGTGATCGACATCTGCCAACGGGCTTTTGTCGCCCGCAGGATGGCGGACAGGAGCGTTCCGGCGTGGCTGATGCCGATGAAGAAGACGAAGCCGGCGATGTAGAGACCCCAGGAGATGCGGTCGCGCATGCCCGTGACGATGAGGCCCTGGTCGACCTGGGTGCTGTAGGCGTAGATGGCCCAGCCCATCACCGCCAGCAGGAACGCCAGCCACGAGAAGTAGGCCGGGCCGCCGGTGGCCAGGGGCCGCAGGGCCCGCCCCTCGAGGCGCTCGCGCCAGGACGGTGGCACGTTCCCGGCGGCACGGGTGAAGCCAGCGCGGCTCAGCGCGACCACGTTGCGGCTCCTTCGGCCCGTTTCTGCCAGGGCCACTGGGTGGCTTTGCGTCCCCCTCGGTAGGAATCGTGGCCCACCCCCTCGCCGTGGCCGGGGATGTAGAAGACGCGCGGCTCCGTGCCCAGGTGCTCCTTCAGCCGGTAGCTCGAGTGCTCGGCCAGGAAGCGCGACAGCCTCACCACCTCGCGTCCGTTGGTGGCCAGGTCCTCCTCCAGGTCCCCGTAGTAGATGGCGTTGTTGGGGCAGGCTCGCGCGCAGTAGGGCAGGCGGCCCGCGCGCGCCAAGTGGGGGCAGAAGTTGCACTTCATGACCGTCCCCTTGCGGGCCGGGGTCTGGTGCTCGGGGTCGTACTCGACAAACAGCGCCTCGGGCGGCTGGGGTGGCTGTCCCCAGTTGAAGAACCGGCGGTCATAGGGGCAGGCCTCCATGCAGATGCGGCACCCGATGCAGCGGTCCTGGTCGATCAGGACGACGCCCTCGGGGGTCGAGAATGTGGCCGCCACAGGACAGACGTTGACGCAGGGCGGGTTCTGGCACTGCTGGCACGGCGTGGGGATGAACTGTACGCCGCCGCCGGGCAGCTCGCCCTCGTAGACCTCGATCCACTGCATGGGCTCGGGCGCGAAATGCCCCTCGATGCACGCCTGGGTGCACTGGGGCGGCTTGTCGACGGACTGGCAGCCGTCGCACTGGCGCAGGTCGATCACCATGGCCCAGCGGCGCAGCCGCTTGCCCGGCACGGCGGCATGCACGCCCTCATGCGGGGCGGACCCGTTCTCGATGCCCGGGCCTCGGCGGGCGGCGCCGACCAGGGCGCCAAGCGAGCCGAGGGCGAGGACGCCCGAGCCCAGCGACTTGAGGAATCTGCGCCGGCCCGACTTGGGAACCGCGCCAGCCGGTGGCGGTGACAGCATCTCTCGGTTGGTCATCGGCCGGCTCGCTTCTGGTTCCCGCCACGTCTTGGGTGGTCGACGCGGGCCGGACCGGCCATCAGATGGTCCATCTGGCTGATCAGGTCGTGGGCGTCGAAGGGGAGAGACACATAGCCAACGGTGCGCGGGTCCGTGGCGTTGGACGGCTTGACTGCCCCGAGCAGCAGCACCCGAGGGGGGGACGCAGATTGGCGGAGAAGCAGGTCAAGCGTTTCGCGACCGCTGCGATCAGGCATGTCGTCGGCCACCAGCACCGCATCGGGGCGGTGCTCCTCGACCGCGGCCAGGCACTGGGTGGCGCTGGCTACCTCGGCCACAACGTCGGCGTGCCCGGCCAGGGCGAAGCGCACTACAGCGCGCATGCGCTCGTCGGCGTCGGCCAGCACCACTCGCAACGTGACACCTCCTGTCTCCCTCCGAGGGACGGCCCCTTGGGCCGCTGCCTGCCTATCTGGAATCCATGCTACGAGCGCCATCTGAGCAGTCTCTGACGGTGGACGCTGCTTGTCTGGCAGTTGTCTGACCGTACGCGGGGCTGGTTGGGGCGACGGGCCGGTCGACCTACCAGACTGGTGGATAGCCTTAGACTGGCAATGGTCGCCGGTTGGGAATGCGCCGGGCGCGCGGGCTGGCCGGCGGGCCGGCCTCAGGACGCCGTGGTTGGCCTGGCCAGCCAGTAGCCGACACCGCGCTTGGTCAGCACCAGGCGGGGCTGGGCGGGATCGTCTTCGATCTTGCGCCGCAGCCGCCGAATCGCGGTGTGGAGCAGTTGGGTCTCTCCCTCGTAGCCGGGGCCCCAGACGCGCCGTAGCAGCTCCTCCTGGACGAGGACCCGGCCGGCGTTGACGGCCAGGTGCTGCAGAAGCCTGTACTCACCGGGGCTGAGATCTACGTCCCGCCCGAGCCGAGTGACCCGGTGCTGAGTGAGATCGATGGCCAGGTCGCCGACGGCGAAGGTCTCCGGAGGGACGGCCTGGTCGGCCTGCTGGCTGCGGCGCAGCACCGCCTCGACCCGCGCCAGCAGCTCCTCGGCGCCGAAGGGCTTGGTGACGTAGTCGTCGGCACCCAGGTGGAGCCCGCGGACCTTGTGGGCCTCCTCGGCCTTGGCTGTCAGCATGATGATGGGCACCGGGGACCACTGCCGGATGCGGCGGCACACCTCGTAGCCGTCGAGGTCCGGCAGCATCAGGTCGAGGATGACCAGGTCGGGTGATTCCCGCTCCAAGAGGTTGAGGCCCGCCAGGCCGTCCGGGGCGAGAAGTCCCCGGTAGCCCCGCCGCGCCAGGTTCAGATCGAGGAGCTCGCGATAGCGCCGCTCGTCGTCGATCACCAACACACACGGCTTATTCATGTTGGCTGCGCGACGGGCAGCGTGAAGCGCAGGACGGTTCCGGGAGTGGCGCCGGGCGGGCGGCCCGGGACCGGGCTCTCCGCCCAGATGCGGCCGCCGTGGGCTTCGACGATCCCTTTGCAGATGGCCAGTCCCAGGCCGCTCCCGCCGATGGCCCGAGTGCGTGCCGCCCGCCCCCGGTGGAAGCGGCTGAAGAGCTGTCCGAGCTCGTCGGACGGGATGCCCATGCCCTGGTCGGCCACGCTCACCTCCACCTCGTTGCCCTTCGCCACCGCTGCGATGGAGATCCGGCCCCCGTCGGGCGAGTACTTGATGGCATTGTCGATGAGGTTGTAGAGGACCTGCTCGGTCCGGTGCGCGTCCGCGGCAACGAGGGGCAAATGGGCCGGGACGGCGACTCGGAGGCGGTGGCCGCGGGTGCGGACGCGCAGCCGTTCGACCGCGGCACGCGCCAGGGACGACAGCCGGACGGGCCGGGGCTCGACGCTCAGCACCCCCGCGCCAATCTTGGACATGTCCAGGAGGTTGCCGACCAGCTCCTGGATCTCGTCGCTGGCCTCGACGATCACTTCCAGGCAGCGGCGAGTCGTCTTCTCGTCCTGCGGCGCGTCGGGCAGCAGCAGGGTGGTGGCGTAGCCCTTGATGTAGCCCAGGGGCGTCCGCAGCTCGTGGGACACCGTGGAGAGGAACTCGTCCTTGAGCCGGTTCAGCTCCTCCTCGGCCGAGATGTCGCGCAGCACATGGACCACGCCGGCGATCTTGCCGCTCTGGTCGCGGATCGCCGATTGGGCGGTGGCTACCGCGACGGTCTGGCCCTCGCGCTTGAGGACGGTTTCCTTGGCCCAAGCCGGCGTTGAGGTCTGGGAGGGGGGTGAAGGGCTTGCGTCGAGGTCCACTTCTTCGCGTGGCCCGTCGGCGGCGCGCAACACCTCGCCGTAGAGGCGCCCGAGGGCCTCCTCGGCGTGCCACCCGGTGAGCACCTCGGCCGCCGGGTTGAAGGCCGTGATCCGGAGCTGAGGGTCCGTGGTGCAGACGGCGTTGGCCATGGAGCCGACGATGGCCTCGTAGCGGCTCTTCTCGACGGCGAGGGCCTCGAGCGCCTGGTGGAGGCGGCGGCGCATATCGTCGAAGGCCTCGGCCAGGGCCCGCACCTCGCCTTCTCCCTGCAGGGGCACCGGCGTGGAGAGGTCCCCGGCGGCGATGCGGCGGCTGGCGGCGGTCAGCGTTTGCACCGGCCGCGCGACGCTGCGCGTCGTCACCCAGACGAGGAAGAGAGCGATGGCGAGGGATATCCCGCCCAGCAGCGCCGTCTGCCCCCGCCACCGGTCGGCGAAGGCGAGAAACTCGGCCTCGGAGCCGCCCAGAGTCAGCCCCCAGGGCACGCTCGCCAGTGGCACGAAGGCCATGATGTGCCGCTGGCCCCGTTCGGCCGGGTCCTCGTCCCCGATGGGCTCGGTGGTCGCGACACCTGCTGCGCGCCCCTCGAACAACGGCCGGTGGAACTCCGGATGCTCCGCTCTGCCGAGCACGCGGCTCGGCTCGGTCGAGATGATGACCATGCCGTGCTGGTCGAAGAGTTCGGCATGCCCGGTATGGCCAAGCCGGCGCGCGCCCTGGACGAGTTCCTGGAGGCTCGAGTGGTTGAGGTCGAGGGCGGCTCCGAGCACGCCTGCGGGACGGCCGTCCTGATCCCGCACGGGCACCGCCAGGACGACAGTAGCGCGACCATTCGCGCCC
>Ga0082335_1008712_pt1 | contig 11365 bp, 7 predicted proteins | sample Subgrocontami58m_FD_72375 | JGI IMG/M metagenome (GOLD analysis project Ga0082335, IMG submission 72375) | Subsurface groundwater microbial communities from S. Glens Falls, New York, USA - GMW37 contaminated, 5.8 m (SPADES assembly) (version 2) ...
GCCGTGCGTCGTGCTCGCACTGTTGCGGGCGCACGCGTCCGTGCTGGTCGATCCCGCCGCGGAACTCGCCATGCCCGCTCCGCCCGCGTGGCCCGAGGACCTGCCGCCGGAAGTCGCTGCCTGGGTCGCGCGAGACTCGTTCGAGGCGCGCGTGGGCGACCGGATTCTCCGGCCTGCGCCGGAGCGGGTGCTCGAGGTGATCGAAGCGGCGCTGCGAACGCGGACCGACGAGATCGAATTGGAACGCGGCCTCGACGACCTGCGCGACGCGCCGACGGAAAAGGACGGCGAGGCGATCCGGCGTCAGGAGAAGCCCTCGCAGCGCTCGAGGAGCTATCGGGCGCTGATCCGGCACGGCGGCGCCGCCGGTGCGTGGGACCTGTTTTTCCCGGGGGCGCTGGCGACCGTGGGAGCCGAGCCGCACGCGGTCGTGCGCGCGATGGCGCTTTTCGACCTGGCGCGGGCGGCGTGCGCAGCGAACCGCCCGCAGCACGCGCTCGCCGCCGCCGCGGCGATCGACCGGCCCTTCGTGTTCGGCGAGGAATGCCGGCTGATGGCGGAACTCGCCGCGGAGGATTGCCTGCGCCGACTCGGCGATCCGGTGCGCGCCCGCGAACTGCGCGTCCGCATCGCGGCGTCGGTCGCGGCAGCGCGGAGCACGACCGTCCGGGCGAACGCGCTCGTCGAGCTGGCGGAGCACGCCCTCGCGGCCGGCGAGCCGGAGGCGGCGGCGGGACATGCGCGCACGGTGCCTCGGCCGGCACTGCGGGCGCGCGCACTCGCGATGGTGGGCCGTGCCTTTGCCCGGTCGGGCAGGACCGGGGAGGCCGAGGCCGCGTTTGGTGAGGCCGACAAGGTGGGCGAGGTGCGCGACGAGGTCGCGCTGGCGCGAGCGGAAGCCGGCCTACCCGGATCCGCTCGGGAGCGCGCGCTCGCGGCGCTCGTCGACGCACGCGGGGCCGCGGCCCTCCTCGAGCACTCCGACGCGCGGAACCGGATCGCGGGCGCGCTGCGACTGATCCAGGCCCTGCCGCACGGCGCCGAGCGCGAATCCGCGCTCGCCGCGGCAGCGCTGGCGACGCTCGAGTGCGGGTGCCGAGACGAACTCGCGCGCACGGCGCAGGCGCTGCTGGATACGGAGACTTTCGCGACGTATCTGCTGGGCATCGGCGCACCGCGGGAGCAGGACGGGGAGCCGGCGACGGAAGCGGGCGCAAAGTCGAGCCCCGGGACCGAGGACCGACGCTGACGCCTCGCCCGTGCAATCCGGAATCCCGCGCGGGACCCGAATGACCGGGGGGGTCCCGGTCGCACCAACCCGACGCGGCAAGGAGTGAACCCGCATGATGCCCACCCTGGGAGCGCGGAGGCCGCCGCAGCGGGCCTGGCGCTTCATCGCCTTCGCCCTGGCTTGCGCGGCGATCGCCGTCGGCACGGGTCGGGCTCAGGAGGCGCCGGAGGGGCCGACTCCGCCGCCGGGCGTGCAAGTCTCCGCGCGGCTGCTCACCGGCATCTGGCGACCTGCGCAGCGGTGGAACACCGCGATCTTCGAGTTGCGCAACGACGGCGGCGAAACCGTCGCCGCCGAATGCACCGTTCGGCCGGAAACCCCGACGGATGCCTCGGCAGCGCGCACGGAGTTCGCGTTGCCGCCGCGATCGCGGCGGCGCGTGTTCCTCTCGTATTGGGCGGGGTTCGCGCGCGAGGTCGTCCTCGAGGTGCGCTTCCCCGGCCGTCCAGAGTCCGGGTTCACCAGCAGTCCCGCGAGCGATATCACACCTCCGGGGGCCTTCGTCGGCGTCCTCGCCGAGGGCGCATGGTCCGGACCCCAGGAGGTTCAGGAAGACATCATCCGCGTGCGCCTGCGCCCCGCAGACATGCCCGAGCAGGTGGAAGCGCTGGATCCGTTCGACTGCATTCACTGGATCGATCCGGTCCCGGGTGAGCTGTGCCCGGCCGCGTCGGATGCGCTGGCGCGCTGGATCCAGCTCGGCGGGCACCTGCTGGTCGAGACCGCGGAGCCCGGCCGATTGGCCGGGTTGCCGGCCGCGCTGCCGGAGATGGTCGGCGAGCCGGTCACCGCGACCCGGCTCGGGGATGCGCCGGCGGCCCGGCCCTTCGCCGCCCTGCGGCTCGGCATCCCAGGCCGGAAGAAGCCGGCCCGGACGGAACTTGGAACCGACCCGGCAACCGCGCCCATGGAGTTGGTCCAGACCGAGCATGGACCGGTTGCGGTGACCCTGCCGGTGGAACTCGGTCGGCTCACGGTCGCCGGGTGGCGGCAGCGGCCGGATCTCCCGGATGCCACGGCGATCTACCGACGGCTGCTGCGGCTACCCCCCACGGTCGAGAACCAGGCTTGGGCCGGGTACGAATACGGACAGGCTCTGCATTCCGCGCTTTCCGCTTTTCCGGTCGAAGGACTGCCGGGCATCTCCAGCCTGGTCGCGTGGGTTCTGCTCTACGTCGCGGTCGTGGGTCCGCTGGAGTGGTGGTGCCTGCGCCGTCTCCGCCGGCCGGTGTGGACGTGGTGGACCTGCCCGCTCGCCATCGCAGGGTTCGCGGCCCTGCTCTGGCACTTCAGCGGAGCCGCGGACGTCCGCCCGGTGCGAACCCGCAGCGTGCAGTTCTTCGACGTCGCGTCCGGGGGATCCTTGGCCCGTGTGATGGTCCACGGCGCCGCCTTCTACCCCGATCCCGCGCAGGTGGTGGCGCGCATCGCCGCTCCGGACGCCGAGCTCTCTCCGCGCAAGCTGGACTGGGGCTCCGGGTCGAATGAACCGCCGATCACGTACCACGAAGAGGAGGCGGGCGTCCGGACGCGGCTCTCGGGGGGAGAACTGTTGGGCGTCGCCGGCCGGTGGACCGCGACGGGACCGTGGATCGAGATCCGGGTTCAATCCACCCCCCCGTATCGTCGGGTGACGTGCGTCAATCGCTCCCCCTACGACTGGGGTCCCGGCAGGCTGTTTCTCCTTGGGGGTGTCGCGGAGTTGCCGGAGTTGCCGGCCGGGGCTCGATTCGACGTACGAGCCACTCCCGATCCCTCGGAAGCCACGGATCGTCCCCGGTCCGGCTGGCTGCCTCCCCATACCCAATACACCAGCCGCGGCCGTCCCGCCGAGGACGACGGCGAGTCGGCATCGGGAAGGACCGTCTTGTTCATCGCCCCCGTCACGGGGGCGCCTTGCCCCCTCGAATTCTCCGGCGCCCCGGGCTGGGAAGAGCGGTTCGACTACGTGCGCTGCTGGGTAGAAGTAGAGCGATGATCGAGATCGAAGGCCTGTCCAAGCGCTATCGCGACACCGTCGCGCTCGAAGGGCTGAACCTCAGGATCGCCAAGGGGGACATGTTCGGCCTGATCGGTCCCAACGGCGCGGGCAAGACGACGCTGATCCGCATCCTGGCCACGCTGCTCCGACCGAGCGGGGGCGTCGCGACCGTGGCCGGGTTCTCCGTGGCGAAGAACCCGCGCGAAGTCCGGCGGCGGCTCGGCTACCTGCCGGACAGCTTCGGCGTCTACGAGGAGCTGACGGTCGAGGAATACCTCGAGTTCTTCGCCGGGATCTACGGCCTGCCCGCCGCCCGGCGCCGACGGGTGATTGGCGACGTGTTGACGCTCACCGACCTCCAGGGCAAGCGCGAGGGAGTGATCGGCACGCTCTCCCGCGGCATGCAGCAGCGGCTGGGCCTGGCGCGGGTGCTGGTCCACGATCCGGACGTGCTCCTGCTCGACGAGCCGGCCAGCGGCCTCGACCCGAAGGCCCGGGTCGAGGTGCGCGGGCTGCTGCGCGAGCTGGTGTGCATGGGCAAGACCATCCTGATCTCCTCGCACATCCTCGAGGACATCGCCGACCTGTGCAACCGCGTCGGGCTGATCGAGCGCGGTCGCCTCGTGGTCGAGGGGTCGCTGGCCGAGGTGATGGGCCGGGTCCAGAGCGTGCGGCGGATCCGCGTGCGCGCCCCGGCATTCCCTGAGCCCGCCCTGCAGCGCATCCGGGCGCATGCCGCGGTGCGCGACGCCACGGTCGCGGGCGACACCCTCACGGTGCTCGTGGCCCGGGACTGCGCGGAGATCACCTGGCTGCCGCAGGCCCTGATCGAAGCCGGAGCGGTGCTGCGGGAGATCACCGAGCTGCCCTTCAGCCTCGAGGAGGCCTTCCTCGATCTCACCCAGGGGGAGGTGACGTGAAGGCGCTCGCTCACCTCGTCCTCAAGGAGCTGCGCGTGAGCGCGCGGGAGCGGCGTCACTACTTCGTCCGGGTCGGCTACCTGCTGGTTCTCGTGGGCATCTTTCTCCTCTACTGGACCGCTCATCGTTCGAGCTACGAGTACCTCGGTCAATTCGGTGCTGCGCAACTCGCGGAGCTGGGACGGCAGCTGTTCTGGCAGGCCGCTGTTGCCCAGAGCATCCTGGTGATCGTGATCGGTCCGATCCTGAGCGCAGGATTGGTCAACAGCGAAGCGCGCCGGCGCACCCTCGGCCTGCTCTACGCCGGCGGGCTCGGGTCGGTCGGCATCGCGACCGGCAAGTGGCTCGCCTGCGTGGTGCGCACCGCCCTCCTGGCGGTCGCCGCCCTCCCGCTCCTCCTGATCGCCAAGGCGCTGGGCGGCGCGACGCTCGGCCAGCTGGTCTTCAGCACGTGGGGCGTGCTGATCCTCGCCTGCTCCGGCCCCGCGGTGGGGCTTTTTTTCTCCTCGGTGCTCGCCCGCTACCACACCGCCCTGATCGGCACCTTTCTCGGCCTCGCTGCCCTGTTCCTCGGCCCGCTCTTCTTCGATTCGCTCGATCGCATCCGCTTCTTCGTCGACCCGATCTCCGTGCTGGCCCACGTGGACGATTTCCGCTGGATAGGGCGGTCGCCGCTCGAGGCGATGCTCTCCTGCACCGCCGTCCACGCGATCCTCTCGCTCTTCATGCTCGCGGGCGTCTGCTGGCAGCTCCCGCGGCTGGTCCACCGGACCGCGGGCCCTTCCTGGACCAAGAGGCTGGGCGCCTGGATCGATCGACTCGCCGAAGTGCGCTGGCGCTGGAACCGTTCCTTCGGAACCGCCGCCCGCCCGGCGCTCGATTCCCTCCTGCGCCTGGAGTGCGCCACCGGGCTGACCCGCACCCGCCGGGCGCTCGGGCGGCTCGTGCTCCTGCTCTACGTGCTGCTCGCCGTCACCTACCTGCTCGCGGGCGCCAACCTCGGCCGGAACTCCACCCTGCAAGCGCTCGATGCCGTGCTTTCCGGCTGCGCCTTCCTGGTGGTGGCCGCCGGGGCCGCCTCCTCGGTGTCGCAGGACGCCGAGCGCGGGACGCTCGACTCGCTCCTGGTCTCACCGCTCGAGGCGCGCGACATCGTGCGCGCCAAGACCCTCGCCACCCTCCGCGGCGCGCTGCCGGTGCTGCTCCTGCCCACGATGCACGGGGTCTTCATGCTCCTGGCCGACCTCTATTCGCCGCGCGTCTTCGCGCGCAGCCTCGCCGTCGCTTGGACCTATTCTTTTTTCTGCTGCGGCATGGGGATCCTCGCATCCACCCTTTTCCGTCGCTCGGCGACCGCGACCCTGCTCGTCCTGGCGGGGCTCGCCGCCGCGATCGTCGGACCGCCGCTGCTCTCCCAACTCGTCATGAACGGGGGGGTGAATCACGAATGGAGAAACGTCATCGCCCAAGGTTGCCCGTTCGTCATGGTATCCGAGGCAATCCGCTACCGCGATTACGCAGCCAGCTTCTGGAGCCACGATCCCTGGAGCGAGACGGGGCAGTGGTTCGTCCCTGGCTGGATCGTCGGTTGGACCCTGGCGGGTCTGGCGATGGTGACCATCGCGATCAAGTGCTTCGATCGCTGCACCGGCCGGATCAGGACACCGCAGCGGACGGGCGATCTCGCGACTTGACCCGATCCACGCTCACCGTCGATTCTCCTGGTGCAGTCGTGGCCGCTCCTGGTGATTCCGTGATCGACGGGCTCGCGGGTGGAGGTTACAGTTCTTCCCACTTCACACGCTGGTTACGATTCGAAACGCCCCTCGGCACGGTGACCGCCTGGCGATGTTTCCCCATAATGTTTTTGTGTATCTAGTTATGGCGTTTCAACGGATGCGTTTCGGGGCACGCTGGTTGCGTAAGAGACTGGCGTCCCAACCGCGAAGGAGCCACGAAATGACGCGCACCCGCCGATCCGACTCCGCCGCCTCCACCACCGAATACTTGGTGATCATCGCCGCAGTCTCGCTGGCGCTGATCGGGTCCGTGACCCTCTTCGGCCGACGCGTGGCGCGGTTCTGGGAGGCGGATCTGGCGACCACGGATCAGGGCTCGCCGGTCGACTCGACCGTGTCCTTCCCCACCACGCCCCTCGATCGGATGAAGGCGGGCGATACGCCTCCACTCGGGACGCTGCCGGAGACGGCCACCCCCGACGACCACCTGCGCTACTATGACTCCCTGCTCGATTGCGCGGCGGGTCGGATCGCGGACCTGTCCCGGGACGACCTGAGCTACGACGAGCTGCCGCCCGCGATCGACCTGACCGGAAATCTGGACGAAGCCACGGCAGCGGCCCTGCGCCGGACCCGGGCCAGCGGAGCCGGCAGGCAGGAGCACGGCGCGACGATCGTCAAGGATCCGCAGGGGAACCTGCACGTGGTCAATCCCGGCGCCGGCGTGACCAACGGCTTCACGCGCAACCCGGCGGTCCCGGAGGAACAGGCCGGAGGCCGCGTGGTCGGCACGTTCCACACCCACCCCGACGGCTCGCCCTTCAGCGAAGCCGACACGGCGTCCACGGTCACGGGGAAGCTCCCCTTCAAGCTGCTGCAGAACACCGACGAGCAGTGGCTGCTGGTTCGCACCAGCGACACCCCGGACCAATCGCCGACCTCGGGCCTTTCGCTGGACGACGCGGTGAAGCACGCGCTCGGAGAGGCGGGGCGGTCATTCGACGACCCGGACGCGGCCGGTTTCGTCAGCGCGCGCAATCGCCAGGCCACCGAGGACGCCCTGGCGCGGGTGGCGCAGGAATTCCGGTTGGGCCTGTATCGCGGCCAGCCGGGATTCAGCCTCGGCCGCGTGCCGGTCCCCGACGCGCCGGCCCGGGCGAGTTCCTCGAGCGTCCCGAACATCCCGGACGACATCCCGGAAAGCGGAGAGGCGCCGAGGTAGACCGGCGACGTGCGCTGGGCTACGAACCGTCAGATTCTTCGCGCCAAGCGAAGATAAACAATTCAGTCCCGGGAATTGTCGCGGCGCGCGAGGATTTTCGCCGTTCCCGTTCCCGTTCCCGTTCCCGCACCCGACCATCGGGAACGGGAACGGGAACGGGTTTGGTTGCGGCCGTCCAGGCCGCGCTGTGGGAATGCGCCCCTATTGGTGGAAATGGACCGTACCGGACCTTAGAATCGGGCCTCGGTTCCAGCGGCCGTGTGCCGCCTGACTTTGCATAGGAGTACCCACATGCGCACGTTCTTCGCCTTCATGCTTGCCCTCCTGGCCGCGCTCGCACCGGCGCGGGCCGCGTCATGGAAAGACCCGAATTTCGACGAAGCCTTCAAGACCTACGAGCTGATCGTGGTGGCCAAGATCACGAAGGCGGCGCCGACGGAGACGCAGGTCGAGATCGTGCGGGTGCTCGCGGGGGAGGTCAAACCAGGGGACGCCGTGACGATCCTGCGCGCCCCGGCCGAGGCCCAGTTGGAGGCCTTCCCGAGCCCGACGGTGGGGAGCACGCGCCTGATCGTGGCCCGCAAGCACCCGCAGGAGGCCGGCAAGTACGCGGCTTCGAGCGACACCTACTGGTCATTCGAGGTGGAGGCCGACCGCGCGTTCCTGCCGATCCGCGATCCGTTCACCCGGGCGCACGTGGCGGTGGCCGATCTGGAGGTGCTGATCCGGCACCTGCGCGGGTCGGACAAGGCGGCGGCCGAGGCCTTCGCCGACGAGATGGCGAAGCGCCTCGCAACGGTTCCGGCGCAGACGGACGTGGTGGCGGAACTGGAGACGCAGCTCTTCACGCTGGAGGTGCTGCACCTGACCGGTTCGGCGAAGCAGTTCGACGCGGCCCTCCCGCTCCTGAAGTCCTCGCACCTGCAGGTGCGCTGGTCGTGCGCGCGGGCGCTGCGGACCACCGGCGGGGAGAAGGCGGTCGCGCCGCTTCTGGAGGCGCTCAAGACCGAGAAGGCGCCGCAGGTGCAAACGGCGATCGGCTACGCGCTGGTGCAACTGGCGCCCAAGACGGGCCGCGAAGTGCTGCTGCAGGTGATTCCCACGGCGTCGAGCGAGAGCCTGAGACTGGGACGGGGGCTCATGCCGACCGTGGCGAACACGCTCCCCGCCCCGCGGGCGATGCTCATCGCCGCGCTGATGAAAATGGACGGCCAGGCCGGCGGGGTCACCGAATTGCTCGCCAAGGCCGAGGAGTACTGGAAGTCGGTGGCCGGCGGGCCGGAGAAGAAGTAGGGCTCAGTAGTTCTTCAGCACCCACGAGGCCCAATCCTTCTGGAGTTCGTCGCACGAGCCGAAGTGCTCGACCATGAGGGCGTTGAGGTCGAGCTTGGCCTTGTTGGGCCGGATCGCCTTGAAGAAGGCGGCGAGCTGCTTCTTCTTTTCGACCGCCATCCAGTCGATCACGCTCCAGCCCTTCATCATCTCCCTTTCGGACATTTCATTCAGGCCCGACTGAAGCATCGCCTCCATCTTCGGGTCTTTTTTCTGCGCGACCTGCTCCTTCACGGTCTTCTTCCAATCGGCGACGCCGCCTTTGAGCGCCTTCATGACCGAGGCGCCTTCTTTCGCCTGGGTCACGCAGTACTGCTCGCACGTCCCGCTCAACCGGAGGCTGAACCAGTACGCCATCGCCTCGTACATCCAACCCTTCATCTGGGAGGAGGCGAGCCCGGAGTATTTTCCGGTCAGCATGTGCACGGTGTGGTGGACGACCACGTCCTTGGGCCACCGCTCGCTGAACTGGCCCTGCCAGGCCTCCCAGCGGTTGTTGGAGTAGCTGATGTCGCCGGAGACCTTCATCGCCTGGTCGAGTTTCTGGCCGGTGTAGCCGCTGAGCTGCTGCACCCACTGCTGGTGGTTCCTGGGTTCACGGAACATGATGATCTCGACCTTCTCGCTGAACATGACCGTGTTGGCGGGCATCTCCATCAGCGCCATGAACTCGCTGTAGGTCTGCTCCGCCAGCTTCATGAGTTCCTTGGCGGCTTCGGCATCGACGAAGGTGTAGAGCTTGAAGTGCTTCGACTCGCGCTTGCTGATCTTCAGCTTGAGCTTGGACTCGATCTCGCTCGGCTCGGCGATCTCGGTGCCTGCGTCGCCGCCGGCGGAGACCGGCGGGTCGCCGGACGCCGGCAGGGCGAGCGCCGCCGCCAGCAGGGTTACCGCCCAAAGCCCCGACCGCACGACCCCGTCCATCCGACGCATGGGCCACCTCCTGCTGATGGGTGTGGGGATCGGCGTGCCGGCGAAGACGCCGGGGCCACTCCCTCATTCGAGACACTCGGTTCTTCCGACGGCCGCGCCCCCGAGGCGCGGCGCGCGGGGAGTCATTTCTTCTCCGGGGGGTCTTCGGGGCGCGCGGCCGGCGGCCCGGGCCAGCCGACGACCGCGAGGAAGGCCCGGAAGTCATCCTCCGCGGGGCCGGTCCAGCGCAGGGAGAGCACCCGTCCGTTCCGTTCGTCGATTTCACCGACCTGGAAAAGCTTCGCCCCGTCGGCGCCCGGCGCCGCGGTCGCGATCAGGCGGCGGCCGGCCGCGGAGGTCACCCGGGGATCGACCGGAACCGCGTCCTTCCCGCCCCGACCGGCTGCGGCCTCGAGCGAGGCCGCGAGCTGCGGGTCGGCGCCGAGACCGGGCAACTGAATCAGCCGGAACTCGGCGGTCTGCCCGCCGGGTCCGCTGAGGCGGCAGAGGGCGGGGTAGACGCCGGGTGCCGTATCCGCCTCCCAGCCCTCCGGGAGGGCCAGGGTCGCGCCGAGGCCGGGCCAGGAGAGCCTGCGGGCGCCTTCGGCGGCCACCCGTTGGGCGTCCCGGGGCTGGGCGGGGAATTCGGGGAGCACGTCGAAGCCCGCCCCGGCCCCGTCGGGCAGCCCCTTGGCGAGGGCACGAAACGCCTCGGCCGCGTTGCGCACGAGCGACGCCGGGGGCACGTTCGGCTCCGACTGCGTGTCTTGCGGGGGAGTGTCGCGGGTGATGGTGGCAACGTCGCGCCAGTAGATGGCGCGCGCGCGCCGAAGGACGGCGATCACGTTGCTCAAGGCGTCCCGCGCCTCGGGATAGTAGGTGATCGCGCGGTTCTGCGCGACTTCTTCGAAGCGGGTCACGATCCGGGAGTAACTCGGCCAGCACTCCCCTTCGACCCAATCGCGCCAGCCGCGGCCGACCTGGGCGCGCTTGGCGTCGGTGAGGTCCTTTTCGCGGTGACCCTTGAGGAAGCGGATCGTCCCGCGCGACCATTCGGCGCGGTGCCAGAGGCCGATCCAGAGGTCGCGCAGGGCGCGCCCGGATTCGACGAATACCGCGCGGAGCTGGGCGCGGCCCGCGGCCTCCTCCGCCTCGGCCCCGAGGCGCACGTTGCGCGGCTGAATGGCGCAGCGGGCGAGTTCGGGGCAGCGGGTCCAGAGATCGGGCGGCTGGTCGGGCTCGAGCACCTGGGGGGCGACCGCGTAGAGCCCCGGCGGCAGGCCCGGGTACGGCCCCCACTCGGTGACCAGCGGATCGCCGGTCGCGTCGCGGCTGAGCATGGTGAAGCCGGCGTTGCGACCGTCGAGCGCCAGGCCGAGCCGGATGCTGGTGCCGGCGGGGACGCGTGCATCGACTTCCACGAGGAAGCGGACTCCTTGATCGTCGGAACTGGACTCGACCTTGGTGATGGTCACCTGATACGGGGGCGCCGGGTCCTCGGCAGCGGCAGGAATCGCGGGCGCGAAGAGGCTGAGCGCCGCAACGAGGAATCCGGGCAACCATGCCGGCACCGACACCCGCGTCCCGAGGGGATCCCGACGGTCGCGGGACGGGGCGGGAGATCTGGGCACGCTGAATACCTCCTCGAGCTGGGCGGGACTCATCGCAGGTGTTTTTCGACCACGTTCAGGGTCACGAGCGCGAGGGCGGTGGCCACGACGGGGTCGTCCTCCGACATGAGGGGAACGGGGTTCTTCCAGGCGCCGTGGACCTGTTGGCGCGCCAGCAGCTCGATCGCCAGCTCGCGCGCCCAGTCGCGCGGCGACGCCGCGGGGTCCGGGGACTTCAAAGTCTGCGCACCGACGGCCTCGAGCGCCTTGGCGAGCGATGCGGTCCAGTAGTAGTAGATCGCGCGGTCGTAGGGGACCGGCGCCTCAGCGCGGAAGCCCGGGTTGCGGGGGGCGGGCG
>Ga0082335_1008714_pt1 | contig 11360 bp, 5 predicted proteins | sample Subgrocontami58m_FD_72375 | JGI IMG/M metagenome (GOLD analysis project Ga0082335, IMG submission 72375) | Subsurface groundwater microbial communities from S. Glens Falls, New York, USA - GMW37 contaminated, 5.8 m (SPADES assembly) (version 2) ...
GCCGGTGCTGGAACTGATCCTTCGGCACGCGGCGGCGCTGACCAACGCCCAGACCGCCCGATACGTCGAGTATGATGGAACATTGCTGCATCAACGGGCGGTGGCCGGGGCTGATCACGATTCCGCGCTCGAGGCGCAATTTCTGGCCCACTGGCCGCGCCCACCCGGCCCGGAAACCGTGCCCGGACGGGTCATCCTGGCCGGCGGGCCTATCCACATTTCGGACCATCAGAGCGAGACCGAGATTTTCCAGCCCGGCCGCGCCCTGGGCGCCCGGGCCTATTACGCCATGCCGCTGCTGCATGGGGGCCGCATCATCGGCGTCCTCATCCTGGGGCGTTACGATCCCGGTGAATTCGACCGGTCGGCCATCGAACTGGTGCAATCATTCGCGGGACAGGCGGTGATCGCGCTGTCCAGCGCGGCCGCGCTGAAAGCGCTGCGGGAGCGGACGGCGGATTTACAGGAAGCGCTGGAACAGCAGACCGCCATCGCCGAGGTCCTGCAGGTGATCAACGCGTCTCCGGGCAACCTGACACCTGTCTACGAAGCGGTTCTGGAAAAGGCCATTCGTCTTTGTGACTCGGCATTCGGTGGACTACTTACTTACGATGGCGAGTATTTCCATCACGCGGCGACGCTCGGGTTTCCGCCCGCCTTGGCGGAACTCAATGGTCAGTCATTCCGCGCGGCCCCAGGGGGCTCCAGCGACCTGCTCGTCCGGGGTCAGGACGTTGTGCTTATTGACGATCTGGCTGCGGATGCCGCGTATCAGACGAGCAGTCCGCGACGGCGTGCGATGGTCGATCTTGGTGGCGCGCGCTCCACAGTCTGGATCGCGTTACGTAAGGACGATGTGCTGCTCGGCTTGATTACGATTTATCGGCAGGATGTCCGTCCATTCTCCGACAAGCAGATCGCACTGTTGAAGAACTTCGCTGCCCAGGCGGTGATCGCGATGGAAAACGCGCGCTTGCTGAACGAACTGCGTGCCCGCACCGACGAACTCGCCCGGCGGCGGGACGAATTGCGCGTCACCTTCGAAAACATGGGCGACGGCGTCGCGATGTTCGATGCCGAACCGCGCCTGGTTGCCTGGAACGCCAAGTTCCAGGAAATCTTCGCGGTTCCTTCCGAACTGCTTGAACAACGCCGGACCTACGCTGACTACATCCGGTTCCTGGCCCAACGCGGCGATTACGGCCCTGACACGGATGTGGAGGAACAGGTCCGCCGCATCACCGGCAATGCTGGCCAGCGCGGCGTTTACGAGCGCAACCGCCCTGGCGGCCGGGTGATTGAGATCCGCAACAACCCGGTGGACGGCGGTGGCTTCGTGCTAATCTTCTCCGACATCACCGAACGGAAGCGCAGCGAGGCCGCCATCGCCGCCGCCCGCGACGCGGCCGAGCAGGCCGCCCGCACCATCGAGGCCGCCTATCGCGACCTGAAAATCGCCCAGGCCAACCTCGTGCAAGCCGAGAAAATGGCCTCGCTCGGCCAGCTTACCGCCGGGATCGCGCACGAAATCAAGAACCCGCTGAACTTCGTCAACAACTTCGCCGCCCTGTCAGTCGATCTGCTGGCCGAACTGAACGAAGCCGCCGCGCCGGGCTTCGCCACACTGACCGAAGACCAGCGCGCGGACATCGACGACCTGTCCGCCATGCTGACCACCAACCTCCAGAAGATCACCGAACACGGCAAGCGTGCCGATGGAATCGTCAGGGCCATGCTGGAACATTCCCGTGGCTCGTCCGGTGAGCGGCGCGAGGTTGATCTTAACGCACTAGTGGATGAGGCCCTGAACCTCGCCTATCACGGTGCCCGCGCGCAGGATCAAAGCTTCAACATCACGCTGGAACGGGACTTCGCACCCGGCATCGCGCCGATCGAACTGAACCCGCAGGATATGACGCGCGTATTCCTGAACATGTTCACCAACGGGTTCTATGCCGCCAACAACCGGGCGAAAGAGAGTGCCGAACGAGGGTTCGAACCAGTCCTGAAGGTCTCGACCCGCGCCGTCGGCGACACAGTGGAAATCCAGATCCGCGACAACGGCACCGGCATTCCCGCCGATATCCGCGACAAATTGTTCCAGCCCTTCTTCACCACCAAGCCCACCGGCGAAGGCACCGGGCTCGGCCTTTCCATCACCTACGACATCGTCACCAAAGCCCATGGCGGCGCAATCGAGGTTGAGAGCGAGGTAGGGACCTTCACCGAGTTCACCGTGACGCTTCCGCGGCGGATGTTCGCCAATGCGGAGAGTCGGGCATGAGCACGCAACCCGAGGCGCGGATCGCCGAACTGGAAGCCGAACGCGATGCCGCCCTGGCACGCGAAGCCGCGCTGGCCGAGGTGTTGGCGGCCATCAACCGCAACCCCAGTAACCCCACCCCGGTGTTCGAAACGATCCTCGCCAAGGCGCACGCGCTCCTCGGCGCGTCGATCGGGACCTTGTGGACGTACGACGGGGAATATCTCCACGGCGTGGCGACCCATGGGCACCCGGACGATGTGGCGGCGTATATTCGTCGTGAGCCCGTGCCCCCAACCGGCGATGTGATGAGGCTGATCGAGGGCGAACCCTTCGCCCAAATACCCGATCTGCGGGCGGCGGGTCCGATGGCGCCCGGTATCATGAGCATGCTCGTCGAGCGAACCGAGGTTCGCACGGTATTGATCGTGCCCCTGCGCAAGGACGGCGGATTTGTCGGCCAAATCACCGCCTTCCGGACCGAGGTCCGTCCCTTCGTGGACAGGGAAATCGCACTGCTGGAAAACTTCGCCGCCCAGGCGGTCATCGCGATGGAAAACGCTCGGCTACTGACCGAACAGCGGGAATCCCTGGCGCGGCAAACCGCGACGGCCGAGATTCTGGAGGTCATCAACCGCAATCCCGGCAACCTGACCCCGGTGTTCGAAACGATCCTCGCCAAGGCACACCAGCTTTGCGGCGCTGAGATCGGCTCGCTCGGCGTCTACGAAAACGGAATGTTCCGCAAGGTCGCGCGCCACGGCTACCAAGGGGAGGCCGACGTGATCCTCAGCCGCCCCTACGCGCCCAGCGAGAACCATGCGCCCTTGTTCCGGGGCGAGCCGATCCATATCCCCGACACCGCGACCCATCCCTGGCCCGACCCCGAGCACTCGCACGCGTTCTTCGGGTCGAGCGGCCTGCGAGCCTGGCTGGAGGTGCCGCTGTGGAAGGACGGCGCGCTGCTGGGCAGCGTCAGCGGCTTCCGTCGCGTGCCGGGGGCGTTCTCGGACCAGGAAATCCGGCTACTGGAAGGCTTCGCCGCCCAGGCGGTGATCGCGATGGAAAACGCTCGCCTGCTGGACGAATTGCGGGAACGCACCGCCGAACTGGCCGAGCGGAATGATGCGTTTTCGGAACGTATAGATCATCAAGCGGCAACGATCGATGTGCTGAAGGAAATGGCGGCCTCGCCAGACGATCCGCAGCCGGTGTTCGACCTGATCGTCCGGCAAGCCCAGGCGCTATGCGGCAGCCGAAATGCGGCGTTGTTCGAATACGACGGGACGATGCTGCATTACCGGGCGTGGATCTACGCCGACGGTTGGACCGATGCGCACGAGGACTACCGCCGGCAATTCCCGCGGGTGATGACGCGGTATCCGAATCTCGCGGTAAACTCGGCCATCCTGGAAGGTCGGATCGTCCATATCCGCGACGCGGATCGGGAACCCGGCGTCGCGCCCGCGGCACGGGCGAGCGGCATCCGGGCGGGGGTCGTGGTCCCAATCTTCAGGGACGGCGCGGCGGTCGGCGCCATCACGATGACCAACCACGAGCCCGGCGGTTTCTCCGACACCCAGATCGAATTGCTGCAAACCTTCGCCGAACAGGCGGCAATCGCCATGGGCAGCGCCGAGACGTATCGCGCGTTGCAGGCCCGCACGGCGGATTTGCAGGAATCTCTGGAATACCAGACCGCGACATCCGACGTGCTGAAGGTCATCAGCCGCTCCGCGTTCGATGTGGTACCGATACTCTCGACGATGGCGGAAACCGCGGCGCGTCTGTGTGGCGCGAAGCAGGCCACGGTTATGAGGTACGAGGACGGAGAGCTTCAGCTCGTGGCGAACTTCGGCTTTCCGCCTGAATACGCCGCGGCGTTGGCGGCAATGGGCAAATTCCCGCTAGACCGGGGCACGCCAAGTGTTGGGCACCGATGCCTCGCCGAATGCGCCCCGGTGCATGTTCGCGACATAGCGGCTGTCCCTGGATACCCAGACGAGGCGATCCGTTTGGGCAAGCAGCGGACGTCACTGGGCGTTCCGCTGGTGCGTGACGGCGAGCCGATCGGTTGCATCGTACTTGCCCGTCAACGGGTCGAGCCGTTCACCGAACGTCAGATCGACCTGGTCAGTACCTTCGCCGATCAGGCCGTGATCGCGATCGAGAACACGCGGCTGCTGACGGAACAGCGCGAGGCGCTGGAACAGCAGACCGCGACGGCGGAGGTGCTGGAGGCGATCAATCGCTCCTCCGGCGATCTGACGCCGGTGTTTGATATCATCCTGGAAAAGGCCCACGCCCTGTGCGGCGTGACCATGGGCGCGCTGCTGGTTGTGGATGATGACGGGATGCATCGGGCGGTGGCGACGCGCGGCTACTCCAGGGAGACGGACGAACATGCGCGCCAGCCGCGTCCGCTTTTCCAGGAAACGCTGGAAGGCTTGACCCGGGGCAGGCGTATTGTCCACCTCCCGGACATGGGCGCGGACGAAACCATGATGAACAGTCCGTTCGCGCGCCGGTTCATCGAACTGTCCGGCGCTCGCACCTATCTCATGATCCCGTTGCGCAAGGACGACGCCATCCTCGGCATGATTAGCGCGGTTCGTACCGAGGTGAAGCCGTTCTCCGAAAAGGAAATCGCCCTGCTCGAAAACTTCGCCGCCCAGGCGGTGATCGCGATGGAGAACGCTCGCCTGCTGGAAGAACTGCGCGCGAGCACCACCGAACTGGCCGAACGCAACGCCGCCTTCGCCGAGCGGATCGACCATCAAGCGGCGACGATCGACGTGTTGAAGGAGATGTCGGCCTCGCCCGGCGATGCGCAACCGGTGTTCGAACTGATCTGCCACCAGGCGCGAGCGCTGTTGGGAACCGAAACGGTGGGGTTGTTCGAATATGACGGCACCCTGGTGCATTACCGGACCACGACGAGCCTGGACGCCATGGCCGGTACCGACGCGGCGGCGACATACAGCCGCTCGTGGCCCCGGGTTCCGGACCGCGGCTCGCTGACCTGCCGCGCCATCCTGGACGGTGAGATCGTGCATATCCGCGATATCGCGGCGGAGCCGAATATTTCCGAAATGGTACGGGCTCTCAGGCACAAGAGCCAGGTTTCGGTCCCGCTGATACGTGATGGCCGCGCGATCGGCGCGATTTCCACCGGCAGCACCCGGGTCGACGGGATTTCCGACACCCAGGTTGAGCTGCTGAAGACATTCGCCGAACAGGCGGTGATCGCCATCTCCAGCGCCGAGACCTATCGCGCGCTGCGGCAGTCGCTGGAGCACCAGGGCGCGACGATCGATGTGTTGAAGGTGATATCGACCTCCACCGGAGATACGCAACCGGTGTTCGACACCATCCTTAATCAGGCGATGAAGCTATGCGGCTGCTCGTTCGGCGGGTTGGTCGAGTTTGACGGTGAACTAGTGCATCGCCGGGCGATGATCGGGTTCGAAGAGGCGCGTCTGGCGGCCTATTTGCGCACGCTGCCGCCGGCAGCGCCGCCGACGCGGGCCAGCGGGACCGGGCGCGCCATTCTGGACCGGAAGGTTGACTATGTTCGGGATAGCCTGGCTGATCCCGATATCCCTGCCGCCGTGAGGGGTCTCGGCCATCGATCCGGGGTCGCTGTACCGCTCATGCGCGGCGATGCGGTGATCGGCGCAATCGGCATCGCCCACAAGGACGTGGACGCCTTCAGCACCGCGCAGATCGAGCTGTTGAAAACCTTCGCCGAACAGGCGGTGATCGCCATTGGCGGCGCCGAGACGTTCCGCGCGTTGCAGGAGCGGACGGCCGCGCTCGCCCATCGCAACAGCGAGTTCGGGGAACGGATCGAGCAGCAGGCCGCGACCATCGACGTGCTGAAGGTGATGTCCAGTACGCCGGATGACACACAGCCGGTGTTCGACCAGATTGTTCGTCGGGCCAAGGAGCTATGCAACGGCAATACTTCCGCCTTGTTCCAATACGATGGCGCGTTGGTTCACTTCCGGGCGATGTACAGCGATGTTGATTTTCAATCACCGGCCTTCGTGTCGTATTTGGCGCAATATCCAATGGCGCCTACATCAGGGTCGGTTCCATGCCGCGCGATCCTGGACGGCCAAAGCATCCACATCACCGACGTTCTGGCGGAACCCGGACTCACTCCCGCCGTGCGGGCGCTGGTAGCCGATGGAAACTATCGATCGCAAATCGTGATCCCGTTGATGCGCGACGGGCAGGGCATCGGATGCATCAGTCTGACCGCCGTCGAGCCCGGCGGTTTCGCCGACAGCCAGATCGCGCTGCTGCAAACCTTCGCGGAGCAGGCCGTCATCGCTATCACCTCCGTGGCCAACTTCCGCGCCCTTCGCGAACGCACCGCCGAACTCACCCGCTCCGTCGCCGAACTCCAGGCGCTGGAGGAAGTGCTGCGCGCGGTGAACTCCTCGCTCGACCTGGACACCGTGCTGTCCACGATCATTAGCCGCGCGGTGCGGCTGTCGGAAGCTGACGAAGGCACGATCTACGAATTCGACGACGCCGAGGATGCGTTCATTCTCAAGTCCACCTACGGCATGGCCGAGGATCGCATCGCCACGCTCCGCGACTCTCGGATCAAGCTGGGCGAAACCCATCTGGGCCGAGCCGGGCAGGCGCGGGCGCCCGTGCATGTGCCGGATGTGCAGGCGGATCCGACCCTGTCCGAGAGCGCCAAGGCGGCTCTGGCGGGCATCCACGCCGTGCTCGCTGTTCCTCTGCTACGAGACGACAAGGTCGTCGGCGGCTTGGTGATCCGCCGCCGCACTGTGGGCCAATTCCCGCCCAGCATCCCGACCCTGCTGCAAACCTTTGCCGGCCAGTCGGTCCTGGCGATCGAGAACGCAAGGCTGTTCCAGGAACTGGCGGCCCGTGGGGAAGAAGCGCGGCGCGCCCGCATCGCCGCCGAGTCGGCCCTCGCCGACCTGCGCCGCACCCAGGACCGCCTGCTGCAAACCGAGAAACTCGCTTCGCTCGGCCAATTGACTGCCGGCATCGCGCACGAGATCAAGAACCCGCTGAATTTCGTGAATAATTTCTCCGACCTGTCGGTCGATCTGCTGGCGGAACTGAACGAGGCGGTGGCGCCTGAAAGGCTGACCGTCGCCGACGACCTGCGGGCCGAGATCGACGAGATCACCGGCACCCTCAAGACCAACCTGGAGAAGATCGCCCATCACGGCAGACGCGCGGACAGCATCGTAAAGAATATGCTGCTGCATTCTCGCACCGGGGCCAGCGAGCATCGGATGATGGACCTGAATGGGACGGTCGAGGAGGCGCTGAACCTCGCCTATCACGGGGAACGGGCGAAGACCCAGGGATTCAACATCACGATGCAGACGGATTTCGACCCGAAGGCAGGCGCGATCGACGCATTCCCGCAGGAAATCAGCCGCGTTCTGCTGAACCTGATCGGCAACGGCTTCTACGCGGCGCATAAGCGGGCCGCGCGGACAGAGGACAAGGGCTTCGAGCCGACCCTGAAAGTCACCACGCGCGATCTGGGGGACCAGGTCGAAATCCGGGTGCGGGACAATGGCACCGGCATCCCCGAGATCGAGCGGGAGAAGATCTTCGAACCGTTCTTCACCACGAAACCGGCGGGAGAGGGGACCGGGCTCGGACTTTCGCTGAGCTTCGACATCGTTGTAAAACAGCACGGGGGAAGCATGGCCGTGGACAGTCAGACCGACTCGTTCACGGAGTTCACCGTGACCTTGCCCCGCCGGATCGCGGAGGGAGCTGCGCCTTGACGGTTCGTGTCCTGGTCGCCGACGACGAGCCTGACGCGGCGGCGTTGTTTCAACAACAGTTCCGGCGGGAAACGCGCCAGGGTCTATACACACTTGAGTTCGCCCTTTCCGGCGCCGCCGCGCTGTCTAGGCTCACACACGATGCCAATGGCAAGATCGCGCTTATGATCGCGGATATCTCGTTGCCGGGCATGAGCGGGATCGAATTGCTGACGCGTGCCAGGGTGGCACGGCCGGATATGCCGGTTATCATGGTCTCGGCCCACGATGAGCCCGCCAGTGTGGCGCGGGCGCTGTCCCTGGGCGCCAGTCTGTTCCTGGGTAAGCCCGTGGATTTCCCGCGATTGAAGCAGGAGATCGCGGCGATTGTCGCGCGGGACGGAGGGAACGAATGATGACGACAGTTATCTCGCGGGCCTTCGTCCGCACCCCGACGCTGAATTCAATATCACCCCGCGCGACCGATCGTCGTGAATAACGGAGCCAAGCCATGACCATCACAGTTCTGGTCGTCGACGATGAGCCGGATGTGGAAACCCTGTTCCGCCAGCAGTTCAGGCGGGAGATCCGTCAAGGCCTCTACACGCTGGACTTCGCGCTGTCGGCGAAAGAGGCGCTGGACAAGCTGGATGGTGGCATCGGTGAGGAGATCATCTTGCTGGTCTCCGACATCAACATGCCCGGCATGACCGGGCTGCAGCTGCTGCCGATCGTGAAGGAGCGCCGGCCTGATCTTCCGGTGTTCATGATCTCGGCCTACGGCGACAAGGATACGGTGGCGACTGCCCTGGAATGCGGCGCGAGCAAGTTCCTGGCCAAGCCGGTGGACTTCGCGCAGCTGAAGCAGAACGTCTCGGCGGTGATCGCGTGTGATGGGGGCGGAGGATGATCGCACGGATCCTGGTCGTCGACGATGAACCGGATCTGGAGCTGCTGATCACGCAGCGATTCCGGCGACAGATCAGGGACGGATCATACAGTTTTGCATTCGCAACCGACGGCGTGAACGCATTGTCGGCCTTGGACAAGGACCCGGCGATCGACATGGTGGTCAGCGACATCAACATGCCGCGCATGGATGGGCTGACGCTGCTGGGCAAGTTGCAGGAGCGGGAGAACAATCCAGCCACGATCATCGTTTCAGCCTATGGCGACATCTCCAACGTGCGGACGGCGATGAATCGCGGCGCCTTCGACTTCGTGATGAAGCCGATCGACTTCGCGGACCTGGAAGCCACCATCGCGAAGACTTTGCGCAGCGTGGAGATCAATCGCGGTCTGCAGCGCCGCCAGCAGGAAGCCGAACGGGCGCGGGCGCAGTTGGCGCGGTATTTCTCTCCCAGCCTGGCGGACAGCCTGACCGGGGTTGAATTGGGGGCGGAACGGCGTGTGGTGACGTCGCTGTTCACCGACATCGCCGGTTTCACGACCCTGGCGGAAAACCTTGAACCCGCACTGATCGGGCCGCTGCTGAACGAATACCTGACCGGCATGACCGAGGTCGTTTTCGATCACGGCGGCACTCTGGTGAAGATCATCGGTGATGCGCTGAACGTGCTGTTCGGTGCGCCATCGGAACAGCCGGACCATGCGGCGCGGGCGATCGCCTGTGCGATGGAGTTGGACGCCCATGCCGAGGCGTTTCGTTTGCGCTGGGCGGAGAAAGGGGTCTCGGTCGGGCTCACCCGAATCGGGGTGAACACAGGATCAGCCCTGGTCGGCAGTTTCGGGGGCGGACGCTTCTTCGACTACACGGCCTATGGCGACACGATCAACATCGCCGCCAGACTGGAAGCGGCGAATAAGCAGTTGGGAACCCGCGTCTGCGTCAGTGGCGCGGTGGTGGAACAGATGCCCGATTTCCGTGGCCGGCCTGTCGGCAATCTGATGTTACGGGGCCGCACGGAATTCCTGCCTGCGCATGAGCCCATCACCGTCGAACGGGATGCCCATCCACACACCACTGCCTATCGAGAGGCGTATCGCCTGGCTGAAGCGTGCGATCCAGGCGCTCTTCCCGCCTTTGCCGCCCTGTTGGGTCAGGACAGCAATGACGGGCTGGTGGGGTTTCATTTGAAACGACTGCTGGCCGGTCAGACGGGCGTCGCGATCACGCTTGACTGACCAGACGGCGATTATCCCGCCATAGTCCTACGCTTTCCGCGCGGTGATCAGGGTCTGGCCACCCGGCATGGGGGTCGGGGACCGCGCGATGTCCTTGAACCCTGCTTCCGTCAGCCATTCCCTGTGTTCGGCTTCCGTAAAGGCAAGCCCGCCATCATAGACGTTCAGGAATACCAGGTTGAAGCCCACGGTCGACGCCGGCGACGTACGGGAATCGTCGAGGATCGAGCCGAGGATGAAGATGTGTCCTCCAGGTTCCAGCGCCTGGCCGACATGGCGCAACAGGGCGCGGGCGTGTTCGGGCGCCAGGACCTGAATGACGGATCGAACCACGGCGGCGTCGTAACGGCCTGGCGGCGGTCCGGCAACGACGTCTCCTGAAAGGATGGAAACACGATCCTGCATGCCAGCTTCCACAATGAAGATGGGGGCATAGGATACGACGTTGGGCAGGTCGATGATCGTCGCCCGAAGCCCGGGCAGGTTCCGGCAGGCCCCGATCGCCGTGCCGCCCGGTCCGCCGCCGATATCGGCCAGATGCGTCACGCCGGCGGCAGTCAACATCGGGGCCAGCGCCGCGCCGCTCGGCACCGAACCCGCGTACATGCCGCGGTAGATGGCGGTCAGCCGTTCCGGGGTTTCCTCCGCGAAATCAAGCTTCATGCGCGCCTTGCCGTCCCGGATGGAACCAGCGGTCTGCATGGCCCAGTGCCATTGCTGCGACATAAGCTCATGCCTGCCGCCGATGTAACGGGGCCGCCCGCGCACCAGGAATTCATCGGCTTCCGGCGTATTGGCGAACAGGTCGTCCTTGACCGTCAGCAGTTCCGCATTCACCAAGGCATAGAGCAGCGGCCCCAGCTTGTCCGCGCCCACGCCGAGCGCCGTCGCGATCTCGGCGCAGGACAACGGGCCATCCTTCAACGGTGTGAACAGGTCCAGTTGCATGCCAGCCAGCATACCCAATGACTGATAGACCGAGGTAATATGGCGCTCGATCGTGGTGGGAGCCTGGACGCCGGTCATCGTTGTTTCCCCATTTTGGTGTGATATGAACGGTCACTACTGTCCGGTTGATGGCGAACGAACCTTCGGTAGGCATCTGAAAAGAAATGGCTTTCAGGCGTTTTTGCGTGGTGTCGATTTGAAGTTGGCCGCGATTTCCCGGACCCTTTTCC
>Ga0082335_1008715_pt1 | contig 11360 bp, 9 predicted proteins | sample Subgrocontami58m_FD_72375 | JGI IMG/M metagenome (GOLD analysis project Ga0082335, IMG submission 72375) | Subsurface groundwater microbial communities from S. Glens Falls, New York, USA - GMW37 contaminated, 5.8 m (SPADES assembly) (version 2) ...
TATTCCATAGCAGATCTGCCTCCTTTCAACTAAGGTTCAAGCGCAAACAGATGATAGCATGGATCACATTTCTGTACTATCCCTCGTCCAGGTAACCGCAGGCCACATTACATGATTCTTCCCACGAGGTGTATAATAGGGGCCAAACCGGCTCGAAACGAGTATTCTAAGAAAGAGGGCGCCGGGTACGACCCATATTGCTTGCCGGAAAAAACAGGAGGCCACCGTAGCGCCGTTTAATGTTAAGAGACAGAGTACGATGAGCGACTCCAGCCGCGCCGTGATGCCGGGCGGCGGCCCGGAAATGGTCAAGCAGTCCATCATTGATGAAATCATTCGCCGCATCGTAGAGGTCGCCCAGCCGGACCGGATCATCCTTTTCGGGTCCGCGGCACGCGGCCAGATGGGCTCGGATAGCGACCTCGACTTCCTCGTCGTCAAGAGGGGCGTCGCGCACCGGCGCCACCTGGCGGAACAGATCTACCTGAGCCTCTTCGGGATCTCTGTTCCGGTTGACGTGGTCGTGGTCACGCCGGAAGACATCCAGGCTCTTAGGGACAAAGTCGGAACGATCATTCGTCCGGCGATCGAGGAAGGCAGGCTGGTCTATGTCTCCTGAGCGGGCGGACCCAACCAGTCCGCAGGAATGGCTACGAAGGGCCCGCAGCAACCTCGCAAGAGCAAGAATTCAACGAGGAGGTTAGCATGAGTTATAAAGACCTGCGTGGCTGGATCGAAGCCGTCGACCGTATGGGGGAGCTCAAACGCTTCGAAGGCGTGGACTGGGACCTGGAGATCGGCGGTCTCATTGAGATAAACGGCCGGGAGAGCAAGAAGCGCCAGGCCCTCCTCTTTGACAACATCAAAGGCTACCCATCTGGCTACCGCGTCCTCGGCAGCCTGATCACCTCTCTCCCCCGCCTGGCCCTTACTACCAATATGCCCCAGGACATTTCCGAGGTGCAATTCGTGCGGGAGTGGCGCAACCGGATGCGGTCCATGAATAACATCCCGCCGGTCCTGGTCAACAAGGGTCCGGTCATGGAGAATATCATGGAGGGCGACCAGATAGACCTGCTCAAGTTTCCCGCCCCCAGGTATCACGAGGAGGACGGCGGGCGCTACATCGGGACGGCCAGCGTCACCATTACCAAGGACCCGGACAGCGACTGGGTGAACCTGGGCACCTACCGGGTCATGGTCCATGACAAGAACACCATCGGCTTCTACATCTCTCCGGGTAAGCAAGGGCGAATCCACCGGGAGAAGTACTATGCCGCGGGCCGGCCTTGCCCGGTGGCCATTTCCTTCGGCCAGGACCCCCTCCTGTTTATGATGGCCGGGCTCCAATTGCCCCCTGGGGTCTGTGAGTACGATATCGCCGGGGGCATCAAGGGCGAGCCCATCGAGGTGGTGCGGGGTGAGGTGACCGGCCTGCCCCTGCCGGCGCACTCTGAGATAGTGATCGAGGGGGAATCCCTCCCCACCGAGAGCCGCTCCGAGGGCCCCTTCGGCGAGTTCACCGGCTATTACGGCAGCGCCGAGAGATCGGAGCCCATCATCAAGGTGAAGCGGGTCCTCTACCGCAACAACCCCATCATCACCGCGTGTCCCCCGTACCGCCCGCTTAACGACAGTGATATCTTCCAGGCCCCTTGCACGGCGGCTGTTATCTGGGAGAACATGGAAAAGGCCGGCATCCCGGACATACAAGGGGTATGGATGCATGCCCAGGCCGCCATGTGGGCCTTGCTGGTGGTCAGCATCAAGCAGCGGTATCCCGGCCATGCCCGCCAGGCCGGCCTCATAGCCTCCCAGGTCCAGGGCGGCGCCTACATGGGACGCTACGTGATAGTGGTGGACGACGACATCGACCCGTCCGACATCAACGACGTGCTCTGGGCCATGGGCACCCGCTCCGACCCGGCCCGTTCCGTGCAGTTGCTGCACCGCTGCTGGAGCGGCCCTCTGGACGCCGCCATCCCTGTCGGCCAGAAAGGGCTTAACTCCCGGCTCATCATCGACGCCTGCCGGCCGTACGAATGGCTGGCGGATTTTCCCCGCGAGGTCAAAACCAGCCCAGCGCTCCGGGAACGGCTCTTCCAGCGCTTCGGGAGAGAAGCCGTCCTGGAATAGATGGCTGCCGCTGTATGCCAGGCGGGCGCTTCAAGGGATGTCCCCTGGGCGTCGTATGACGCGCCCCGGGAACGCCGAGCCCCAGCTCGGCACGAACGGCCAAGAGCCGCCCGGTACCCAGCGCGCCCAGCCCCATAGCGGCTGGTACAGTCGGGGATACCTGCCTCACGCTGACTTTCCGGGTCTCCTACAAATGATCACCTACCGTCTCGCGGATAGCCTCCCGGCCGAAGTCCTGAACCAGATCGGTAACGAGCTGCGTTCTATCCCGCCAAATCGGCGGCAAACGGAGAAACGTAAGCGGGTAGAGCGGTGGCTGGATGCCGGCCGAGGCTCCTGCGTGCTGCGGGAGCCCGCTGCCGCCGACTGCGTGGTGAAGACCTGGCAGCGGTTCGCAGGCGAGCGATACGATTTGATCGCCTGGGTCGTGATGCCCAACCACGTGCACGTGATGATCCGGGCTTATGAGAGCGCCGCGTTGGGAAAGATCGTGCAGTCCTGGAAGAGCTACACGGGAAGGCGGCTTGCCGAGCTGGGGCTCGGCGCTCCCGGAGGCGGCGGGACGGGCACAACAATATGGATGAGAGAATACTGGGACCGGTTCATCCGCGACGAGAAACACTTCCATGCAGCCTCAGAGTACATCCACGACAATCCAGTCAAAGCAGGATTGTCGAAGAATCCCCGTGATTGGCCCTGGAGTAGCGCGCCGAGCTGGCCTTCTCTCTCGGGAAGAGATGCGCAGGTTTGAGGCCGCCATCAGAATACAACTGGATATTCACTAATGACTCGACCACGCCGGCCCGCCACTCGGCCACGCCGCCGCTCTTGCGCCTCGGAAACGATGCACAGCCAAAGCTTGTTGTCGAGGGCGTCGTCGACCCAAAAACCCGTTCCGATAACCAGCGCCTGGCGCCGTTATTTGGAACCTGACACACGCGAAAACTCATACGAATAATTAGGCAAGGTGCTGATAAGGGTGGTCATAGGAAGTGCGACCCGTTCTCTCGAAACGTATGGCAACACACAAGGATGAGAAGCGAAGGGGAGGAAGTCCTCACCTTTAACAACTTGATGCTCGATGCTGGGTGCAATCCCCAGCCACCGAGACGACCGGAGAAATGCCTCTCCCCCACGGTAGCGTCTGGTCATCAATCCATGAAGCGGGGAGCAAACCGAGTGTCATCCGAATCCGACGGATTGGCATCGGGGCGGGTAGCTACGGACAGCGAATGCGCATGAATACCCATCGTCAAACCAACAAGCCCACTCGGGTTAACGGGCTTGCCCAAAAGGGATAAGTCAGGGTTAGCGGGCGTATGGGGGAGGTTTCACATCAAAGAAAATGGGCACCTCACCTCCTGGTGCCTTTTTGACTGGTGTGTTATTAAGGGTTCTGGGAGGATTCTTTGTTTGGTCCGGAAAGGCCTTCACAAGCTCGTCGTCTGCCGGAAAGGTGATTAGCAAATTATAGTCCGACCCTTCGAACACTATAATGCGGGAAGCCGCAATCTTGCCCACAGCTGTCCCCGCAGGCAAAGCTTTCCCCACTCTCCCTATACCTACAGGGGTGATGTCTCCATAGAACGTGTATACCCCCGATCCATCCTTTCTTGGGGCATCTATTCGAAATCCGTCAAGCCAGCCAGACTGGTTCTGTTCCACACCTGCAACGTGCAAGTCCTCTGGGATCGAAATCGTTTCACCGGCTTTAAGTGTAAATGCCATTCCGCTAGACTTCCGGCCAGTGAAGTTCGTCCATTCGACGTATTCGCCGGTTGCACAGCCTTTAGGTGAGAGGATACCGCAGTCGAATTCCTTTCTAGCTTCAGGAGTTGGAACAACTTTAGTAGGTTCAGATGTAGGGGTTGGAGGTACTTTTGTAGGTTCGGTAGCAGGTGTTGCTTTGGGCGGTTCCGGAGTTGGTGATGAGGTGGCAGCAATAGGTGCGGCAGGTTCCGGTGAACGGGTAGAAATAGACCTGACTTCAGCCGGCCTTTGTGGTGCGCAGGCAGCCAGAAGGATTGAGCAGAGAAACAGTGCTCCGATGAAAGCCCGGCAGTCCGTCCGCATTTCGCGCACCCCCCTTTCTAAAGCTCGGTGCCACTATATGGCAAAACAGCGACTCTGGCAAGCGGCAAATTAGAGATCGAGGCCCGTTCCTATAAGGGGCGTTCTCGGAACCAGCCCTCTCAGAATAAGCAGGGCGGCCGGCCCTGACCCCGGCCCCGCCTGCACCCTATACACCTTCAGCACCTCATCTCCATAGTGGCTTATCACCTTGACCGCAATCCGCCCCGTCTCCGGTGGATCAAAGGGGCCGGCTCCCGGTGTCATAGAGGACAGACCACGCCGCCTCGTCGATCTCCGCCTTCAGCGCCCGCTTGAGCTTGTCGTATGGTTCTTCGGCCCCGGTGAGATAAGAGTGACGCACGAAAAAGCTCTCGCCGTTGCAATCGGTATCTATGAACCAGCAGGCGATGTCGTAGATAGAAACACTGCGACTTTGGTCAAGCTGCGTCTAGACTTCATTTCCATAGTTACGATTACTCCGACTTGGGCGGCAGTCTTGTTTTTGGTTTGTCGGTGAGGTAGTTGTCGGGTGTGGTGACTCGACGCCCCGACTTGGCTTCAAGTTGGCGACGGGCGTTGCCCGCGACTTCTCGATCCAGTCATCGGGGTAGCCCTTTTGCCTGAAGAGTTCGCGCATGCGGTGCTGGGCAAGCTCAGGGTTCTCGATTTCCTGCACGCGTTGGTAACCGACCTCAGCCAGCCAACGCTTGAACGGCTCGGCCTTGGGGCTGGGGATCGACTGAATGATACGGAAGGCGGATTCGGTATTGACCGCCTCCGAAGCGTAAGTCTTGCCGTCCGCTCCGGTTAGCTTGACCTTTCTACAAAGTGTAGAAAGGTCAACGTCCGACGACGCCTGCTCGCGGCGTTTCATTGCGTACCAATACTTTTGGTGGACTGGCACTGTCGGTCAAGGCGCCAATAATGTCGATTACCGAGAAGTACCACTGGTCATCAACCCAAGCGCGGCGAATCTGCCTCGCCCCGAACACGATGATCTTGCCCTGGGAATCGGAGGGCGACTCTTCGCTCACGATGTCGTCACCTTCATCGCGGCGCGCTGGGCCACCCTGCCAGCGGCCTGGTCCTCGGCGATCTGGCGGCAGGCGTCTTCGTAGCGATTGGCGGCATGGCGCAGGAAGATCACGCCCAGCACGGGCATGCAGTATTCGCTGGAAGTCAGCTTGGAGTTGGCGCGAAGATTGTCCGCAGCAGCCCAGAGGCTGTCTTCGAGCTGGTTGAGGTTATGACCTGGATTTATGAGCTTGGCGCGTGTACCAGCCTCGGACAACGGCATTCCAGTCTCCCAACGGCCGCTTAGTGAGAACTCCCGCCTGGCGCTCCCGGCACCTTGGGCTCCCAGTGCTCCGGATCATACTACGATTCCATGAGACCGACTCGGTTTTGGAAACCGAGTCGGTCTTGCCGAGCGCACCACGATACTGCACCGCAATTACGATCGGGTGCACTGGTTGACGGCGTATGGACAGCCTGGGATTGCCCCGTGCCACGCCCCTACCAGCATAGAGATCCCCGGCCCTCACTCTCCTTGCGATGAGGGTATTATACGCTTGGCATGTCTGCCGGTAAAGGGGATCACGACTCCCGGGTGTGATGCAAAGTTTTGCGGAAGGGCAGAGGGTATCACGGGAGCGCCGGGCGACCTCTCCCTCGGTCCCTCCCCTGCGAGGGGAGGGAAGTCTGGGTCTCCCCCCTTCCCTCGCAGGGAAGGGGGTCAGGGGGTTAGGTTTCCCCGAGCGACAAAGCCGCCTGTACTCACGCTACGCAAAATCCTGCATCACACCCCAGGCGTCTCGCCTGTGCCACTGGCGATATGTCCAGGGTTTTCATATTCGTGGTGCCCCAATGGGCATGGGACACTGCGGTGAAGGCGTAAGGTCGTTCGGGCCGCGGCCGGCGGCGTTTACAGGCGGTCTTGTCTCTGGTATACTCCGCGGAAAGGCGAGGGGGTCTGGTTAAATGAGAGGAGGGGGCCAAAAGGAGCCCCGTATATCCCAGATTGGTATATATGAGAAGGGGTGGCCTTCCAGAAGGGCTACCCTTTATGTTTACGTGGAAGGCGACCCTTCTCTGGGCGAAGAGGCCCTCGCGGCGGCCTCCCAAGAGGCCAATCGTAAGTGGCAGCAAAGCCGCCTTTCCTCCACCGGGGCCCTTCAGGAAGCGGCTGTCGCCGGTATGCAGGCTATGGTCCGCGCGGCGGCCGCCGGGGCCGGCGTACCTGGAATATGCTGTGCCACCGTTCAGCCGGAAGGAACGTACCTGGCCCTGGCAGGAGCTGCCAGGGCCTATATCCTGGGACCCCAGATTTGCCGCCGGGTGGCGTCTTCCAGCCCGTGGGACCCAAACCACGTGGACGTTCGGGAGGAACCCCTGCCTCCCAAGGGAATGCTTCTCCTCGCGCCCGCGATACTGGAGGCAGCCCTTCCCCTTCTCCAAGGAGGCCTGCCTCCCAGGGAGGTCCAGAGGCTCATAAAGGCGTGGCTCCAGGACAAGCCTCAGCTCTCTGCTCTGGTGGCAGGCTTTGATGATGGCCGGGAGCTGGCCCTGGGTGTAGGAGCACGGGCGCAGGCGGAGGAGCGCGAAGAGGAAAGGCAGCCCTCTCCCCCGCCGGAAGCCAGGGCCCGACCATCAGCCATCAGACGGTACACAACCTCGCCGGCCGAGACGCCAGATGACGAGGCGCCGGACGAACCCCCCTTCCCGGTCCTGCGAGCGCTGCGGATTCCGCTCTTGGTCCTGGCGGTACTCCTGGCCCTTTTGATTCTGGGTGGTATAGGCTGGTACCTTCCAAGCCGGCAGAAGGGAGTGGACGAGACCCGCCTCTCCAGTCTGCTGGAGAGCGCCAGCCGGGCGCGCCAGGAGGCCCTCCTCTACAGCGATCCAGCCTTGGCCCGGAATATCCTGGCTCAGGCGGAAGGCCTGGTGGCAGAGGCCGGCGGCATCCAACCCAAGGACAAGAGGGTGATCTCACTAAAGCAGCAGATAGAGGGAGACCTTGACCGGGTGAGCTCGGTTATCCGCCCGGCCAGCGTCACGCTCCTGGCCGACCTTGCCAAGCTGGGCGGGAGCCAGAGCAGCCCCTCCCGGGTGGTGCTCGACGGCAATAACCTTTACGTTCTGGACAGGGGGACCGGCCGGCTTTACAAGTTTGTAGTCGACCAGGGAGGCCTGTCGCTGCTGAACCTGCCAAACAACATACTGGTCCGCAAGGGAGACCTGCACGGCGGTATCCCGCTGGCGGACCTCTGGGAGTCCTTCTGGATGCCCCCCGGAGCGTTGCGCCCGGTGGGAAGCCTTCTGGCGTTGGGGCCACAAGGTATCCTCCTGGACTACCGGCCGGAAAAGGGCGTTCAGGTGTTGCCTCTCAGGGGGGCACAAGGCTGGGCCTCGTTCCGGGCGGCCCGTGGATTTAATGGCAACCTTTACGTCCTCGATCCCGCCGGGAACCAGGTATGGCGCTACATCCCTACTTCCAATGGTTACGATAGTGAGCCGCGCGGTATCCTGGAAGATGCCCGGATCAGCGACGCTGTAGATCTGGCCATAGATGGCAATGTGTACGTGCTCACGGCCCAGGGGACCGTGTGGCAGTTTGCCGGCGGCCCTCCCAGTGCCTTTCGGCAAGAGAAGATGGACCGGCCCCTGACCTCACCGGCGGCGATCTTCGCCACTCCATCTTCCCGCTACGTCTACGTCGCAGACCGGGGAAACGGACGCATCGTAGCTTTTACCAAGGAGGGGGAATTCCGCTTCCAGATAAAGGGGGAAGCTCTGGAAGGGATTCAGGGTCTCTTCGTGGATGAGGGCCAGGGCCTGCTTTATCTGGCCTCTGGCCAGAAGGTCGTGGTTGCCAGCCTTACTCTACCCAAGCCATGACCCGGATCCTGGCCATCGAGACCTCCTGCGACGAGACCGCGGCCGCCGTGGTCGAAGATGGGCGGCGCATCCTCTCTAACGTGGTAGCCTCCCAGGTGGAGATACATGCCGTCTACGGGGGAGTAGTGCCGGAGGTGGCTTCACGCCAGCACCTGGTCATGGCTATCCCTACTCTGGAAGAGGCCATGTCCGAAGCCAGGCTATCCTGGCAAGAAGTTTCGGTTGTCGCCGTAACCCATGGGCCGGGCTTGGCCGGCTCCCTGCTCGTAGGAGTCAACCTGGCCAAGGGGCTGGCCCTGGCCCACAGCCTCCCCTTGTTAGGCATCAACCACCTGGAGGGGCACATCTACGCTAACTGGCTGGAGCCGGACTTTCAGCCTATCTTCCCCCTCCTCTGCCTGCTGGTCAGCGGCGCTCACTCCGACCTTATTCTCATGGATGGGCCCGGGCGGTACCGCCTGGTGGGGCGGAGCAGGGACGATGCCGCTGGGGAAGCCTTCGACAAGGCGGCCCGCATCCTCGGACTGGGCTATCCGGGCGGCCCGGCTATTCAGAAGGCCGCCGCGGGGGGCGACCCGCGCCGGTTTCCGCTGCCCAGAGCCTGGCTGCGCGGCACCCATGACTTCAGTTTTAGCGGAATGAAGACCGCGCTCCTCCGGCTGGCCCAGGGCCTGGAGCCCTCCGGGCAGGCGCTGCCTGCAGGAGACCTGGAGGCCCCAGGGCAGGCGCTGCCTGTAGGAGACCTGGCGGCCGCTGGACAGGCGCTGCCTGTAGGAGACCTGGCGGCCGCTTTCCAGCTCGCTGTGGTGGAAGTCCTGGTAGAGAAGACGCTTCGGGCCGCGGAGCGCTTCCCAGTCGCACAGATCGTCCTCGGTGGCGGCGTGGCCGCCAACCTGCTCTTGAGGGAAACCATGCTGGCGCGCTCCGACCTGCCCATTTACGTCGCCCGGCCGGCCCTCTGTACCGACAACGCCGCGATGGTCGGCGCCGCCGCTCACTACCGCTTCATCCGGGGCGAGCGAAGCTCCCTGGACCTGGACATTTACCCTAACTTGAGGCTGGGGTAGTTGATAGCGGTCAGCGGTCAGCCGTCAGCCAAAAGCTATCTGGCGCTAGCTATTATATGAAGCGCCTCAAGTATTTGCGCCTGCGCGGCGATGCCAGTTGCCAGTCGGCGGCGGGCTCTCAGCCGTGCCGGTGGCTGCCACCAAGAGCCCGACGCTGGGGGAGGCCCGCCCCGGGCTAAAGCCATGGGCTAGAATAGCGAAGCCCGCTAAAGGGGCTGATTTGGAGCAACAACCGGCCAAGGTAGCTGTTTTTCACCAGCTGTTTGGCAGTGCAGCCTGGCCTGCGAAGATCATACTGAAGAAATCGAACGTCTGCCCCGGGAAACCGGCCTTAGCCCCTTGTAGGGGAGGCTCATGAGCCTCCCCTACGGCCTTGTAGCCCATGGCTTTAGCCCGGGGCGGGCCGGTTCTACATAAAGCGTCCCATAGGCGCGCATAGCGTCCTGATGCAGACTTGCCATTTCGGTCGGGGTGTCTCTCTGTAGGGGAGTATCCGTAACTACTTATGACGCCACATATAGCTGTCAGCTATCAGGCGTCGGTTTCGAGGGTCCGCCCGTCCAGCCACACCTACGGCAGCGATATCCGGTTTCTGTAGCCTCTTAGCTTCTGTAGTGGCAAGGCATGCCTTGCCAGTCCGGAGATGGGTGCAACGCGCAATGCCGGCGGGACGCCGGCGCTCCCAGCGTACCCTCTTCGTCGGATCTCGGCGCCTCGTTACGGGCATCCGCAACTTCCTCTGAATCTGCCGGCTTTCAGTATTGTTCTTCCCGGCGAAACCAGTTAAACTATATAGAAAACTATAGAAAGGGCAGGGTGGCAAACGTGATCAAGGGAATGGAGAGCATAACGCTTTTTAGCGAGAACGCCAAGCGGCTCGCCGAGTTCTATCGGGAGAAGGTGGGCCTGAATCTCACGACCGAGGCAGAGATCGGGGACAAGGGAGAAGAGTTATACGGCTTCGAGATGAGTGAAGGGAGCGGCTTCTACGTTGTTGACCATTCCGGGGTAAAGGGAAGGAACCAGCAGCCAGAGCGGACCATCTTCAATCTTGAGGTGGACAAGATTGAAGATGCCGTGAAAAGGCTCGACAATCTTGGTGTCAAGAAGATTCAGGACACCTATCACGTTGAGGGGTACGGCCTGATAGCGACGTTTGAGGACCTGGACGGCAACTATTTCCAGTTCGTGCAGACTCGGGAGAGCTAGAGGCTGCGGACCGGCAGGGCTGCCACCCGGTCCAGGACCACTTGCAGGGGGACGACGTCGGCGTACTTCATATGCATGTCGAAGAGGCTCACCTTGTGGGATACCACCGCTCGGTCGCCGCTGCACTCCTCGGGAAGGACCACCTTGTAGTTGTAGGAGAAGGCGTCCACAACCGTGGCCCGAACACAACCGCTGGTGACCATGCCTGTAACAATCAGCGTATCTACTCCGTGGAAGATGAGGAGGTCCACCAGGCTGGTGCCGAAAAAGGCGCTGGGATGCAGCTTCTGGATAACCACTTCACCCGGCAAGGGGCTCAGTTCCTCAACGATCTCGTTGTTGTCGGGCAAACCTGGCTCCAGCGGCTTGTTCTCGGTTGTCTTCCAGAGCCCCCGCTGTGCCGGGCTTACGGGCTCGATGCCCGTGGTGAAGAAGATGGGGAGGTTCTTGCCCCTGGCCGCATCCAGTAGGCTCCGGATGGCTTTAGTCGTGGGCACACCCATCTCGCTGGAGCCCAGGGGATAACGGCTGTCCGCAAAGCCGTAAGACATATCCACCACCACGACAGCCGGCTTCTCCCCGAATCCCAGGTTACCTCCCATCCCCGCCTTGGCGAACATCCGCTTGTCCGAATCAGGTATGACATCGTCCCAAATAGCCATGGTTACCTCCTGCCCGCTGTTGGCGGTAGTCTAGCACGGAGGAGTACGCGTGTCAAAGATTGGTGAAGGCAAATGTAGCCGCAGGCTTCATGCCCTGCGCTTCACGCCTGCGCAAGCTGAGGATCAATGAGACGGAATACACCATGGCGTCCAAGACCCGTCCGGGAAAATGCGCACCGCCTGCCGAGAGAAGCGTAGCGGGGCGAGGTCGCCGCCTCGATTACCATATGCGTTGGCCCGCCGCACACCGCTCTTCACGGACCCGGCCGTGGTCAGCGAGTTCGCGCAGATGCTACGCGCCGCGGCCGAGCGGTGG
>Ga0082335_1008716_pt1 | contig 11360 bp, 8 predicted proteins | sample Subgrocontami58m_FD_72375 | JGI IMG/M metagenome (GOLD analysis project Ga0082335, IMG submission 72375) | Subsurface groundwater microbial communities from S. Glens Falls, New York, USA - GMW37 contaminated, 5.8 m (SPADES assembly) (version 2) ...
GAATAAAACTCTTCAGGAACATACCGGGAAAGCGCAGATTTTGCCACCACCAATCTCTTTTTTGCTATTGCATGCGCCCGTTTATCCCTGGCATATCCGATATCTGTTTGCAGTCTTTCTTGTTGTCTCGTTACAAAAAAAGAGGTTATAACTGCAATTGCCGGGATAGAAAGACACGCTATAAAGAACGGATTGGTATACATGCGGTTTGCCTGATTTTGCAATGAAGATAGATTTGTCATAATAGGCAGGATATCCTGGGTTAGTATGTGAGCTTGTTGTTTTGTAGATGCGATATTACTCCCTGAAAGCGTCAGTTGAATTGGCATTTCCTGTTCACCTGCTTCGACAACAATGGGTATAGGTTCTTTGGTAATCGTCCTGTACTGTCCTGCACGTGGGTCAAAAAAGCTAAACACAATTGCAGGAATAGATTTCAGATCTGTCTTTTGAGGTTCAATAACCTTACTAAACACCTTTCGTCCTCGAATCAATTCCTCCCGATTGGTGATTTGGGTATTAGATTCGGCAGGATACAGTTTAAAATCCTTTTCATTGTTCAACACCAGCAAAGGCTCATTTATGGTTTGGATGTTCCCTTCGCCGTATACCGACATGGAGATCGTGATTGGGTCTCCTACTTTTACGTGCTGTGTCTTCATCGAAACATCCATGTTATAAGTGCCAACTGCACCATTAAATTCTTTAGGTTTCCCCTGCTCAGGCAACGGCTTAACCTTTAAGGCAATCGACCCTGTTGCCCTCTCAACGGGATACCTCTTCTGCCCCCTTCCAAAGAAGTCATCAAAAAATGCATCCGAGAAAAAGCTGTCAAACGGCGAATCCCGTTGCTCTCTCCGCTGTTGAATAATTAAATTGCACTTTAATCTCGCCTGTGAAATCGTAAGTTCTCCGGAAACCATCGGGAAAAGGCCTGTGCGTAATTCTAGTACATTGTACACAATCCCATCCCGAATTTCTTCGTACTGCCTTTGGTCGCCAAGCTTTTCTTCCATAAAATTTTTTGTGCCTGGCGCCACATAATCTAGATCAGCAACCGGCAATCCCTTTTGGAAATAAAATCTGAAGGAAAGCACAACCTGTTCGTAGATATAGGCCTCGTTCTTGTCGGTACGCAACTCAACAAAAACAAGTTTTCCAATGTCTGGGGCTTGCGAACCCGATGAGGGGACAGCACCAACCACTTCCACGGTTACAGGGCTGGAAGAGTAAACCTTCCCTTTGTATTCAACCGTAGACGGCCCGATTGTGAACTTGCCTTTTGCGGCTGGCTGCAACACATACGTATACCCTTTACTGGCGGAAACAACGCCGTTGATAATACTTGTCTGCGCTGTAATTTTTGGACCGAATAATAAGGTAAATCCATCGATACTGGGAAATGAGGGAGGTGAAGTGTCCTGCGTTCCGTGAATAGTAAGGGTCAATTGTAACCGGTCGTTTAAGGTTAATGAATTCCGATCAATGGTTGCTGTTAAACTAATATCCTCTGCAAAAGTCTTCTCAATACATCCAAAGATTATTGCAATTCCGAACCATAGACTAAAAAACCTTGCGTATTTTACCATCTTACAACACCTTTCTAAAACATAAAAGCCTAGTTCACCACAAAGTACGCGGAGATCACAAAGATTTGCAAATTAAAAACGTATCAATTTAGTTTTTTGAAAAATTTATCAGTCATGAGCTCCGTCAGGAGCAACCTGTTTGTAGCGAGATAGGATGCCATAACAAATATCAGCTCCGTAGGAGCGGCCTGTCTGCCGACAGGCAGGCCGGTTTGCATATCAATCATATACAGGTCGCTCCTACGGAGCTGATCATATATTAACGATTAATTGCTACAAACAGTACACCCTTAACAGGGCTTAATTTTTCCAAAACACTAAATTGATACCTAAAAACAAATTACCAGTCCTTTTCAACTGACTTATGCTGGAGAGGCTGCGTATCTCTTACCATAGCCCTTGCCTCTTTTTCTGACTGATTCAAGGCATCGAGCAATCGTTCCGCTTCCTCTTTCGACATCTGTTTCATTTCCTGCGGTCGCCGCTGTTGCTGCTCTTCGGGCTGGTCTTTTTGTTTATCGTTATCAGACTGACTGTGATTCTCATCTTTCTTGTTCTCATTCTTTTCCTGCGTGGGCGGTTGTTTATCTTTCTGTGATTCTTGTTTTTCTTTGTCCTCACCCTTCTTTTCACCGGGCTGTTCGTCTTTCTTATCCTGGTCTTCTTTCTGCTGCTGATCCTTTTGATCCTGATTTTGCTGTTTCTGCTGCTGTTCTTTCATCTTCTTTTCAACATATTCATAGTTGTATTTGGCATCGTTTTTTAATGCACCAAGTTCTGTTGAAGCGGGTACTGTTTCGTTAATATAATCCACAGCCTTTTTATAACATTCCAGCGCCTCTTTCATTTTACCCTGCCGGTACAGGGTATTGCCCATATTAAAACTTGATTTTGCCTTCATTACTCTATCATCGGATTTTATTACCTTTTCAAATAATTGAGATGCCTCATTATATTTGCCTCTTTTGTACTGAACGTCGGCAATGTTAAAATCCAATTGCGGTATTTCCGGGGAATCTATTTGTGCATTCACGTATTTATCCAACGCCCCGTCATAATTACCATCCTGGTAAAGCTGATTTCCTTCTCTTATTTTATCGGCCATCGGGTCTATCCAGCCTATGGATGACAACCCAAGTAATAAGGTCAGAAAAAAACTTAATAATTTGTATCTCTTATCCAATATATTCATGTACAGGAATTTCAAAGTTTTTGGTAGGAGCCAACTCCTGTTGGCGACCTGGCACACCACGCTGTTGTGAATTGCCGGTCGCCGTCAGGAGACGGCTCCTACCTTTAAGTTGCCGAATGCCTAATTTATAAGGCCGCATTCTTCTTTTCACTTGCCTTGGTAACTCTATTTCCATTTTTTATTCTATCCGGCAAAAAGTTCTCCAGGGCAATGAGAACAAGTGCTACAAAAAGAGGAAATTGAAAACGATTTATATATCTTTTCACCCGCTGAGTCTTATACGTGGACTCTTCTATCTTTGCAATGCTATCCTTGTAAATCTTCTCCAAACCCCACTGTGTTCCGTACGCTGGTGTATAAAGTCCATCCGTTTCCAATGCAATTTTATTTAAGGTAATCTCGTCTAATCTTGACTTGATGACCTGTCCCTGTCTGTCCTTCAGTAATGTATCCTTACCACTTTCATCCTTAATCCTGATATAAGAACCGTCTTTCTTTCCCACACCCACCGTATAAATAACAATACCCTGTTCTTTTGCCTGTATGGCCGCCTTTATGGGGTCATTCTCATGATTCTCGCCATCGGTAATCAATATGACAGCCTTGTGATTTTTTGAATTTACCTCAAAGGTGGAAACACTTTTTCTTATTGCCTCTGCAATGGCAGTACCCCCCAGTGGAATAATGTTTGTGTTTAAATCGTTTAAAAAAAGGCGGAATGCTCCATAGTCTGACGTTAATGGGCAATAGGTAAATGCCGAACCTGCAAATGCAACGAGGCCAACCCTGTCTCCTTCCAACACATTTAACAAATCTTCGACCTCCCTTTTTGCCACTTCCAGCCTGTTGGGTTTCACATCGTCAGCCAGCATGCTCCGGGAAGTGTCAATGGCAATCACAATATCAATACCCTTTTTCTCAACTGCCTCCCAGTGATATCCCCACTTGGGTTCAATGAGTGTAAATATCAAAAAAAGCACACCCACGATTATCAATGTGGCCTTGAGCCATTGTCTCTTCCAATTAATTGAGAGTCCGGTTTTTTGTAATAACTCGATATTTGCAAATATATTCAAATCCTTCGCCTTTCTTCTGAAGACGAGGACATATCCAAGAATTAAGAGTAGAATTACCGGAAGTAAATAAAGATAGTTAAGGTTTCCGTATTTCATAGAGTAATGTTCAGAAATTTTCAACCTTGTATTTAAGGTATTTTCCTGTATCTTGTTTTGGTCAAACCCAATTCAAATAATAATAGCCCGAATGCTGGCAGTAAAAAATAATGAAACAATTCGTTGTATTCCGTGTAGTGCGTTACCTCTGATTCTGTTTTTTCAAGTTTGTCTATCTGGCTGTATATTTCCTTCAGAGATTCCGTATCTGTTGCCCTGTAATATTTCCCATCTGTTATTTTTGCGATTTCCGTCAGAGATTCATCGTCTATATCAATTTTTACTTGTCTCATTACCTTGTTCCCGAAGAGGTCTGCCGCGGGAAATGGAGCCAGCCCTTTCGTGCCAGCACCTATTGCATAAATTTTAATACCAAAGGTTTTGGCTATTTCTGCGGCAGTAAAGGGATCTATTTCTCCTGCATTGTTCCTTCCATCTGTTAGGAGAATGACTACTTTACTCTTTGCCTTAGTACTCCTGAGCCTATCCACAGACGAACTAATGGCAGAACCTATTGCCGTGCCATCTTCAATCATCCCGATCTCCACCTTCTCCAGAAGCTGCAATAACATCCCATAGTCAAGTGTCATCGGACATTGCGTATATGCCCGTCCGGAAAAAACGACCAAACCGATGCGATCATTTATGCGCCTCTGAATAAAATCTTTTACCACCTGTTTAATGACATAAAGTCGATTATACCGTTTGCCCCCCATCTCAAAGTCTTCCGCCAGCATACTCCCCGAAACATCCACAGCAAGCACAATATCTATCCCTTCCGTGGTTACCTTTGTTTGTTCATTTCCGTATTGAGGCCGCGACAGGGCAACCACAAGCATCACAATGACTGCAGACCGGAGTATAATCAATATATATCTATGACGTTGAAAAAATGAGGGTTTCAGTTTCTTTAGCGTCTCTAGAGAGGGAAAGAGAACCTGGTTTGTTCCCTTGCGGCGGAGGTAAAAATAAACTAAGGGCGGCAGAATAACAACAATTAATAAAAGTACTAAAGTGTCATGGAAAATCATTGAACGCAATTATTATCTTTAAAATACGTATCAGCTTCCCCCCCTCCCACCAGGGGCGGGGGAAAAACGCTTACTCCCCCTCGAGTGGGGAGGCCAGGTGGGGGTGCTGAACTGTTACTAAAATACTAAACGGTTGATAGATGAATTTGTTCACCTTTTTCAATGGCATTCCAGATATCTGATTCGGAAAGTTCTCTATCTATGAGAATATCAACTATAGCCTGGAGCGCACCGTTGGTTGTTGTAAGAAGTCCTTCTATACCACTCTCCGGTGTAAAATACCTGTTTATAAACATCTTGTCTTGTTTATATACTCGGGCACCTGCTAATTCTTTCTGATCACCCATGTTTAACTCGTATTCCATTAAAATACCTTTATCCATGAAACCTACATTTAAACATACATTAACACTGTCTATTGACAACAATTTAACCTCTTGCTTCTTAGAAAGGATTTCCTTGATCTCCGGTGTACAATAAATACCCCACACTATCTGCAAATTTTGTTTAAGTCTAGCAAGTTCTTCATCTGAAATTTTACGCATTTGTACCCTTGATGACTTTTTACCTGTTTTACTTGCAACACCTTTCCCACGGCTTAAATATTTATCTAAAAATTCCTCTGGCGCTTTAACCATTTTCCCTCTCCTTTTTAAAAAAAACCTTTATCTGTGATTTATCTTCATAAACGAGTTAAATTAATATTAATAAGGATGGGTGAAGCGAAGCGCACCCAACACATCGGTTTGAACAGATTGAATTGTTCTGATGGGTGCGCTTCGCTTAACCCATCCAGCATATTTCACTTCTTTACCTTCACCATTAATTTCTTTTTCATACCATCCGACTTAAATGTCAGCAGTGCACTTCCCTTCTTCTTTGCAGTTATGATAAACGTCGTTTCACCACTGTCATTTGCCTCTGCACTTTCCGGTGATACCGATATACGCTTCCTGCCTGCCGTATTGATCTCTGTCTTTATAGTCACACCATCCGGTATGCAGCCATCCTTACCGGTCAGTTTTACGATAACGCCTTTACTCGTTCCGACATTAAGAGTCAGTTTATTCTCGGAAAGCATTATCTCACTCACCTCACACCCAGATGTGGGTGTCGGTGTGGGTGTCGTGGCTGAGGCGGAAAGATTACTATCCAGCTTCGATACAAAGGCATCAAAATCACCATCTAGAGAGGTATCATATGCCCCGCTCGTGGTCGGAAAGTCTGACGATTTAGTATACCCCGTCACATATATATTCCCGCTTGTGTCGAGGGCGAGAGAACGACAATAATTCGAACTAGACCCGCCCAGGTACGTGGATGACAGCAGACTCGTTAATTCACCGTTAAGCTTCGAGACAAAGGCATTACCAATAGAGGAATCATATGCCCCGCTCGTCGTTGGAAAGTCTGAGCTAGCATCCCCCGTCACATATACATTTCCGCTTGTGTCGAGGGCGAGAGAATTACTATAATCAGACCCAGACCCGCCCAGGTACGTGGATGACAGCAGGCTTGTTAATCCACCGTCCAGCTTCGAGACAAAGACATCTACAGTCCAATAATCATTACCATTAAAAGAGGTATCATATGCCCCGCTCGTCGTTGGAAAGTCTGTTGATGAGCTAGTATCCCCCGTCACATACACATGCCCGCTCGTGTCGAGGGCGAGAGACTGCCCTTCGTCCCAATAAGACCCACCCAGGTACGTGGATGCCAACAGGCTCGTTAATCCACCGTCCAGTTTCGAGATAAAGACATCAGCACCATAACCACTATAACCAGTATTATTAGAGGTATCATATGCCCCACTCGTGGTTGGAAAGTTTGCTGACTCAGTATATCCCGTCACATATACATTGCCGCTTGTGTCGAGAGTGAGAGAATTACCCACATCAGTATTAGACCCGCCCAGGTACGTGGATGCCAGCAGGCTCGTTAATCCACCGTCCAGCTTCGAGACAAAGACATCAGCACCATAACCAGTATTATAAGAGGTATCATATGCCCCGCTCGTAGTCGGAAAGTCTTTTGAATAAGCCTCCCCCGTCACATATACATTCCCGCTTGTGTCGAGGGTGAGAGAATAACCATAATCATGATCAGACCCGCCCAAGAACGTGGATGCCAGCAGGCTCGTTAATCCACCGTCCAGCTTCGAGACAAAGACATCATAATAAGGATCATCCCAATCACCATTATAAGAGGTATCATATGCCCCGCTCGTGGTCGGAAATTCATACGATTTAGTATATCCCGTCACATATACATTCCCGCTTGCGTCGAGGGCGAGAGAATAACCCCAATCATAATCACCCCCACCCAAGAACGTGGATGCAAGCAGGCTCGTTAATTCACTGTCCAGCTTCGAGACAAAGACATCTGCATAAACACCACCACTATAAGAAGTATCATATGCCCCGCTCGTGGTTGGAAAGTTAAATGAACTAGTATACCCCGTCACATATACATTCCCGCTTGTGTCGAGGGCGAGAGAATTACCCCGATTATAACTAATCCCACCCAGGTACGTGGATGCCAGCAGGGGGTCGATGATGAGGTCTTTTGTGCGGTCGTATGAGGCGACGGTGAAACCGTAAATGAGTTGGGGAGTTTGGGAGTTGGGGAGTTGAGAGTTTACAGCATGATCCACGATCCATGATGCAGGATGCACGATGCTTGATGCACGATTATCTTGTATCAAGGCGCAAAGGCAGGATGGGTTAAGCAAAGCGAATCCTCCCCCTTCATCCCCCTCCGTGAGGGGGACAGATGGTTGTCCCCCGCTGTCGGGGGTAGGGGGTGGATTGGGTGCGCTCCGCCCTTCGACAAAGCTCAGGACAGACTTCACCCAACCTACATCCTGAATTCTGTATTCCACCGCTACCTCCACCCTCTTGCCGTCTATCTCCTGATATGCTATTGGTTTGGTAAATTTCACAGGCCCAAGCTCCGTTTCTACCGCAAGCTGCCCTTCTTCGTTTACCGTAATGGACTTTGCGCCGCTGAGCTGTACCTTGATTTGGTCTGGATTTGATTTAGGTTTTACACAAAAGAGTTTTTCTACGTTGTTCCCATATGCCTTCAGCTTTAATTCTATCCCGTCGTAGATGTCTCCGAGCGATACTATGTCATACGTGGATACGTTTGTCTTCCATTTCGACGGGTCGTTGCCCTTGAAGTAGTTGACCTTTGTGACGGAGGGGTCTTCACCCTGTATTGTCTTTACCCTTGCACCAACAAACTCCTCACGGAGGGCGACTCCCGATTTTAGATTTTGGATTGCGGATTTTGGATTTGGAGGATTGGAAGGGTTTTTTGATTGCGGATTAGCGGCCTGTTGGGTGCGCTCCGCTTCACCCAACCTACATTCTGACTTCTCCGTCTTCGGCAATGCATAGACGATCTCGCCGTCCTTCGTCACGAACACCGTTCCCCCGAAGGTCTTTGCATAGAATTCCACCCGTTCGTCTACCTGTCCATTATTGGCGATGAAAGGCATCTGGAGTTTCCGTGTTTTTTGGGCGAAGTCTTCCTTTTCTAATGTAGTATTTGAGATTTGGGATTTGGAATTTATGACTGCCTGTTGGGTTTCGCACTGCCCAACCGCGCTTGCATGTCTCGCCTCGTCTGATTGCATATCAGGCGCATTTTCCTTAGGGTTACAAAGGTACGCCATGCCAGATATCACGGACAAAACCAAAAAAATCCCGAATACAATAAATACCGTCTTCCACGTCTTCATCTTATTTCAACTCCCTTAATAAATGAATAAAATGAAAATTCCTATACTATCAAGTTACTAATAATGGCCAAGAAGTATGTGGTATGCGTAATGATCCGCTTGTCTCCTCCATCGTATCTCGTACTTCATACCGCATCCAATAAACCGATACTTTCGCATCTGGTCATTGGTCTGAGGCTTTGCCTCGCTAGTTTTTCATATCATCTTCTAAACGTTCTATCGTTTCGTCTATAAATCGCTTTGCTGCATCATAGGTTTCTTTAATCTCCAAATTAGATGGCCCGTATTTAGCATACTTTACCATATCGCAACGCTCAAGAAATTCCCGAATCAATATTTTGTGAGTATCATCTAATTGATTCGTATGTGCCATTTCCGTAAGAAATTCTTCTGTCGTGCGCTCAGGCGCTAATAAACTAAACCGATCCTCAATATAATGGCGCAGAATATTGGTTATGCGATAATAATACTCCCTGACTAAACCTTTCGCAATCAGATCCTCCTTTAATAACCTCTCTAGTAATTCATAGGCAATCTCTTGAGGAGTTCGTTTAAACGTCTGTTCCTGAATTTTTGATCGCTTTTTAAATTTACAGACTAATCCATAAATAATACCTGATAATAAAAGCACTCCCAGCCCAACGGAAATCCATAAAATCAACCGCTTGAAACTCGTAGGGACGTCTACGGGAGGAAAGATGTCTTTTATGTCACCTGAAATTTCTCCTTCTTTTAAGACCCCCTTGATGTCAATAATTACTTCACTTGTAGCAACTTCACCATCACCCTGACTCCCTTTGTATTTTATTTTCAAAGATGGAATCGTTTGACGACCAATTTCATATGAACTCAGTACATAGTCTCGTTCAACAATCAAATACTCATTCTTTTCTCTTTTAGGTGTTTCAGCTAGGCCAATTTCGTTTATAGTAAAGACACCGATTTGCTCACCGACTTCAGGAAATTGTATGGTAATATCATCCTTATATTTTACCTGAATTCCAAATTTTATCTTATCGCCAATCGTTACTTCACTTTTATCAACATGTGCAGTTGCCTCTACGAATGCCCTATTTTCAGTATCATTTGATTTCTGAGCAAAGGTAATATCTTTTGAAAGTACCAGTGTATATACAACTAATACTAAAATCAATAGCTTACTCAATATCTGATACCCTTTTATCGCCATGTCAAATAAAGACGATTTATAAACAAGTTATAAATATTCTATGAATTTTCGTATCGGTTCCCCCCTCCCCTAACCCCTCCCACCAGGGGCGGGGGGAAAACGTTTCATCCCCCTCGACTTCGTCGTGAGCTCAGTCGAACGATGGGGGAGGACAGGTGGGGGGTGCTGAACTGTTATGAGTTTTCTTTAATATCTCTTTTCCCGTATCCTGAAGAAGCGGACAATGGGCTCTACATGATGTCTGTTAGTATTGATCAGAATTTCATCGACACCCATTGATCGGAACAACCTCGACCGCTCCTGCCTCCGACGGTTGTTCAAAGCGCCAAATTCTCTTCTCGCAAGCGAGTCTGCCGTGTCAAGCAGCAGTATCTCGCCTGACTCCGCATCTCTTAATTCAATAAAACCCACATTGGGTAATTCTTGTTCTCTGGGGTCTACAATGGTAATCGCAATCATATCATGCCTTTTATTTGCAATACGCAACGCATGCGCATAATCATTTGCTATAAAATCAGACACAACAAACGAAATTGTACGCCTGTGGGTTATCTTGTTTAAATATTCTAAGGCAACGGAGATATTTGTCCCTTTGCCAGTCGGCTGTGCACACAGAAGTTCGCGGATGACCCTCAGAACATGTTTTGGGCCTTTTTTTGGTGGGATAAATTTCTCAATTTTGTCTGTAAACATAATCATGCCTACCTTATCGTTATTCTTTATGGCAGAAAACGCCAAGATTGCGCAGATTTCTGTTGCGACCTCATTTTTCAAATGCTTTATTGACCCAAAATTTCCCGAGGCGCTCACGTCGACAAGAAGCATCACCGTTAATTCACGTTCTTCTACATAACGTTTAATGAAGGGGTGGCCCATACGGGCAGTCACATTCCAGTCAATCGTCCGGATTTCATCGCCAGGCTGGTATTCACGCACCTCATCAAACTCCATACCCCGCCCTTTAAAAACGCTGTGGTACTCACCCACGAACGCCTCATTGACAAGACGACGGGTATGAATCTGTATCTGCCGGATTTTTTTTAATAGCTCTTTTGAGATCATGACTTATAGTTTCTAAAAAATAAGTAACTACTCAGCATATTGAGTAACTTAATTTTAATAAATAACATATAACAAGGAATGAAAAATGTTTAAGTGTTTTTTTACTTTTTAATTGTTCATTTCTTGTTATATGTTATTCATTTCTTTAATATAGTCAAAAATAACACCTGCTGAGCAGTAACAAAAATAATAACTTTGCGCCTTTGCGGTGAACTATTACCTGAATCTTGCACTAAATTAATTGCTAATGAATATGTTACTCTGTAAGCCCTCTTGCTATTGATTTCGCGGGAGATTTACGCAAAATAGACATTTAACCCAGTGGGTTAAATATTAAAACCAACAAAATTCTCTCTAAGCCTTTAATAATAAGGGTTTCC
>Ga0082335_1008722_pt1 | contig 11354 bp, 15 predicted proteins | sample Subgrocontami58m_FD_72375 | JGI IMG/M metagenome (GOLD analysis project Ga0082335, IMG submission 72375) | Subsurface groundwater microbial communities from S. Glens Falls, New York, USA - GMW37 contaminated, 5.8 m (SPADES assembly) (version 2) ...
AGTCGAAGGCAGCGGCGTAGAAGCGGGGCTGGAACTGGCGCAAGGCCACCAGCAGCATGCGGGCGAAGACCAGGACGGCCTCCACGGGCTCCCCTGCCTTGGTGGTCAGGGGCTTGCCCTGGCCCCGCATGGCGTGGAAGGCGCGGTGGACCAGGGCCGGAGCATCGATAAGCAAGAGAACTGGCCGGTCGGCCATGCCGCTGCTTTCCGTGAGGCCAAGTGACGGCTGGATTATAGCACCGGCCCTGGGCGTCCCTCGGTCTGCCTATAATATGTCTGGACGAGCGCAGAGAGCGCGCTGAATAGCAGGGGGCAGTCATGGACGAGAAGCGTCGAGCCGAGATCAAGGAGTACGTCCGCCAGCGCTACGGCGCCATCGCCGCCAAGGACGCCAGCGCCTGCTGCGGGCCAACGGGGCCGGTGGAGGTGACGCTGCTGTCGCCGTCAGCGCCCACTGTGAGCACTCCCCTGGGCTGCGGCAATCCCACGGCCATCGCCGCGCTGCGGACCGGGGAGGTGGTGCTGGACTTGGGCTCTGGGCCGGGGCTGGACTGCCTGTTGGCAGCGCGGCGGGGGGGGCCTACCGGCCGCGTCTTCGGCGTGGATATGACCCCGGAGATGCTGGAGCTAGCCCGCGAGGGCGCCCGCCGAGCCGGCGCGGCGAACGTGGAGTTCCGCCAGGGCGACATCGAGGCGCTGCCGGTGGACGACGCCAGCGTGGACGTGATTATCTCCAACTGCGTGATCAACCTGGCGCCAGACAAGGACGCCGTGTTCCGCGAGGCCTTCCGGGCGCTGCGGCCGGGGGGCCGGCTGTGCGTTTCCGACATCGTGGCGCTGGAGCCTCTCGGCGATTCCCTGCGCAGCGACCTGGCCCAGTGGAGCGGCTGCATCGCGGGGGCGCTGGAACGGGAGGACTACCGCCGCCGGCTTCAGGCCGTTGGCTTCGTGGAGGTCGCTTTCGAGCAGGTGGGCGGCGCTCCCGGGGGATGTAGCGGTCCCGTGCCTATCGCCAGCATGGACATCATCGCGCGCCGGCCAAAATAGCGCCGCGGCGCTAGTCGGAACATCAGCGGCAGCCCAGCGCAGGAGGACGGCATGTCTAGTGTCCAGGACGCCATCACCGTCGCCGCGCCGGTGGAACGCGTCTGGGAGGCGGTGGTGGACTTCGAGGCGCGCCCCCGCTACTCGCCCCGTGTCAAGGAGGCGCGCATCCTCGATGGCGGTCCGCTAAGGGAGGGGAGCCGCATCCGCCTGCACGTGGACCGCGACCGCTTCACGCCCGTCGTCGTGGAGCTGCGGCCGCGGGAGCGGCTGGCGCTGCTGGTCAAGGGGCCCGGCTTCCATGCTCGCCACGCCTACGAGCTGCGGGCCGCCGGCGTTGCCACGACGGTGACGATGAGCGCCCAGCTAGGTGGCTTCCTGGGCACTCTGGCGGGGCGGTTCATGCGCGGCTCGGTGCGCCGCGACCTGACCGACGAACTAGAGGCCATCAAGCGCGCGGCCGAGGCCAGCCGCTAGGCTAGCGCCCCGCTCCCTCAAAAAGTAGCGCCGCGCCTTTAGGACACATCACTTCCTCCCCCCGCTGGGGCAGGAAGTGATGTGTGACAGCGGAACGATCGCTAGGTCCGGGCGCCCTCGCGCTGCTCCCGCATGTTCTCTCGGGAGCGCTGGCCCTTTTCCAGGAGCTCGATGCCCCCCTTGACCTCTTCCAGAGCATTGCCCAACCGCGCGTCGATATCCCGGAGGATCTGCAAGGCGTAGGCGTCCGCATCCTGACGGCGGGCCTGGGCCTGCTTCTCCGCCATGGCGATGATGTTGTTGGCCTTGCGCTCGGCCTCGGCGACGATCTGGCCGCCGTGGGCCTCGGCCTCTTTGGCGATGCTGCTCTCGCGGACCTTGATACGGGCCTCTTCCTCGGCCGCCGAGAGGATGCCCTTGGCCTGCATGAGGCCCTGGTTGATAACTGAGTCGCGCTTCTGCAGGACCTGGGCCGCCTCCTTGATGTCCTGGGGGACAGCCACCCGCATCTGGTCGATGAGGTCCAGAATGTCCTCGGTGTTGATCATGCGCTTCTGCGCCAGGGGCACCTTGGTGCTGGCCCCTATCAGGGCCTCAGCACGATCGATGAGCTCCAGGATTTCCATGGGTGGACTCCCTTTCACCGGTCCGGCGAGCACCGCCGACCCGGACTTAGCTGACACCCCACCCGCTGGTCGTCACCGGCGCAACTTCTCCCGCAGCGCTTGGGCTACGTGCTGCGGCACCAGATGGTCAATGGTACCGCCCAGGCTCGCCACTTCCTTCAGCAGCCTGGCGCTGAGGAACTGGAAGGCCAGGTCTGATACCAGGAAGACCTGCTCCACCTCTGGCGCCATGTGCTTGTTCATCATGTTCATCTCGAACTCGCTCTCGAAATCGGTGGCGCTGCGCAGGCCCCTCACGATGACCTTGGCCCCCATTTTCTTGGCGAAGTCCACGGTCAGGCCGTTGTAGGGGACCACCCTCACGTTCTCCAGCTTGGCCACCGCCTTGGCGAAGAGCTCCACTCGCTCTTTGGTGCTGAACATGAGGTTCTTCTGAGGGATATCGTAGACTCCCACCACCACCTCATCGAAGAGGGCCGCCGCGCGGGTGGCGATGTCCAGATGCCCGTTGGTCACCGGATCGAAGCTGCCGGGATAGGTGGCTCTGATCACTCCTCTGCTCCCTGCCAGCGGTAGATGGCGATGACGGAGTCGCCGTGGCGCCGCTCTCGCACGCGTCCGAAAAAACCCTGCTGTTCCAGCAAGGACGTGCGCCGGAAGTGGCGCACCACGATGGTGCTGCCCGCCCCTACCAGCGACGAGGCTGTGAGCCTCTGGAGCACCTCTGGCAGGTCCGAGGCGGCGAAGGGCGGATCCACGAAGACCAGGGAGAAGGGCCCCTCCGTCAGGTTACCCAGCGCCCGTCGCACGGGCATCCGCCACACCCTGCCCCGCTCGCCGTAGCCCGTGCGCTCCAGGTTCTCCCGGATCGCCGCGCAGCCCCTGGCGGTCTGCTCTACGAACAACACCTCCTTGGCTCCCCGGCTCAAGGCCTCGATCCCCAGGGACCCGACGCCTGCGTACAGGTCGAGCACGCGGGTGAAGTCGGCGCCCAGCGCCTCCAGCATCGAGAAGATCGCCCCCCGCACCAGGCCGGTCGCCGGCCGCGCCAGGGTGCCTTTGGGTCCCCTCAACCTCCTGCCCTTGGCCTCTCCGGCGATGACCTGCATCGGGCTCCCTCTACCGTTGGCCCGCCGGAACAAGGCCCATTATACACACACCTCTGGTTTCGTCAAGGTCTAAAACCCGATTCGGAGAAAATCCCGCGGGTCGGGATTTCGACCCCCGGCAGGACGCCCTTTTCTCGGTGCAAAGCCTGGTCAGCCCTTCTTCTTCAGCAGCGAGGTCAAGGACGAGCCGCCAGCGCTGCGCTCTCGCAGACGGGTCATGGCGTTCATATGGCTGTGAAAGCGGAAGGCGGCGTCCAGGTTCGTCATGATTTCGATGGCGGTGTTGAGGGCCTCTTTGTTCAGCCTCAGGCCGTCGGCGGGGACCTGGGCCATCTGCTCCGCCAGCTCCAGCACGGCCCCCTCCAGCTTCTCTCCCGGGACGGCCCGGTTGATGAGCCCGATGCGCTCCGCCTCCTTGGCGTCGATCAGCTTGGCGGTGAAGAGCAGCTCCTTGGCCCGCTTGGGGCCTAGCAAGTAGACCCATAAGGGCATGCTGGATACTCCTCCCACTTTCTGGGCGGGGTGGCCGAAGACGGCGTCCTCAGCGGCCAGCGTAATGTCGCACAGCATGGTCAGGTAGCAGCCTCCCGCCAGGCAGTAGCCCCGGACCATGGCGATGGTGGGCTTGGTAACGTTCCAGAGCTGCTGGTACATCTCGCGGACGCGGCGAGTGGTGGCGAGGGCGGCGTCCAGGGTCCAGTGGTCGGCGCCCTTGGGCAAGCTGGTGTAGTAGCTGCCTCCCACGATGTCGTAGCCGGAGGAGAAGGCCTTGTCCACGCCAGTGATGATGATGACCCGGATCGCGGGATCGGCGTCGGCCTGGGCGAGGGCGGCGAAGAGGTCGTCCAAGAGCTGGTGGTTCAGGGCGTTGCGCTTCTCGGGGCGGTTCAGGGTGATCTTGGCGAACTGCCCCTGCAAGACCTCATAGAGGACAGTCTTGAAAGCCATCATCTGCCTCCTAGCGATGTGACGCCATCATAAGCGTGGGCCATGCACCCTGGCAACGAGGGTCGACCGCGGCTTTGCACAAGAAATGCCTCCTGCACAAATAATCGGGCGGCTGCACAAAAAATCGCTATGCGCTTAGCGCCGTCAGCAAGGCGGCGATGCCCTGTGGCAATTCACACTCCCAGATCACGCGCACGCGCCAACCAAGGGCGGCTAATGCCGCGATGTTGGCTGCGTCTCGTTCCATGTTGCCTTTGATCTTCATCTGCCAATAGGCTTTGTTGGACTGCGGCCACCGAAACCTCTTGCACCCATGTCCATGCCAAAGGCATCCATGCACCATTACGATTGTTCGATAGCGGGCGAGAACAACATCGGGTTTGCCGGGCAAGCCAGCTTTATGGAGGCGAAATCGGTAGCCTTCTTTGTAGAGAGCCCGCCGCACGGCCATTTCCGCCGATGTATCGCGTGAGTGCACGCGGGCCATTATTTGGCTGCGGACTGCGGGACTAAAGGTGTCCGCCATCAGTCCTGTGTCCTTTCTTCGCCCGGCTGCGGCGGTCCGCCCAAGTCCGCCAACCTGGTTGCAGCAAGCCGCTCCAGCCTTCGGGCCTGCGTGAGGAGCGTCGTTCGCAGCCCCCTTTGCACCTCCCTCTCGCTAATGACTTGGGCTAATCGGGCAATCGTGCCAGCCCGTCGGGCGATTCGAGTGTCCGGGTGAATGCGCCGTTGGTATACATCCTCCGGGACTATTCGAGCCTTTATGGAGGGCGGCAACTCCAGGAGCGGGGCGGGCTTCACAGGAACCTCATTGAGCACGGCACCGAAACTGGATTCAGCCAGCACTCTCTGAAAGACTACGTATTCGGCTGAGTTCAACTGGCGCTTTACCGCATCAGATTTTCTCGGCAAGCCTTGGAGACCCCAAAAGGGCCACATCTCCACATCCGCCACTTCAAAGGGGTCTAACACGCTCATGGCCACAGCATCGGTGCGCTGATTTGTGAGATGCCGTCTGATGCGAGTGCGTAGGCGCTCGGTGGACTGGCCTACGTAGATCGGTTCCCCGTCGTAATCATAAAACGCGTACACGCCATACTTGGCGTCTCCCACTCTTTGGCCTGTTGCATCCTGAAGGTCTAGAGCGTTCTTCAAGCCCCGCAGGATTGCCGCGACTTCCTCCGGAGGCAGCCCGCGACCACGGCGACTAGGCATAAGTTGTGACGCCTTCGGTTACTGGCGGCCTTACGAGCGGCACCAGATAATGGCGCGCAAGCCAAGCTACGACAGGAACGCATACCGCATCGCCAAGAGCAAATCGGGCTTGGCGCTCGGTGGCTTCTCCGAATTGCAAACCGGGGGCACCTTGGAGACGCGCATATTCCCGCGCCGTCATCCAACGCACCCGCACATTCCCGTTGCCGGCTTCAACCAGGGCTTGTTTGCTTGAACCACCGCTCCCAGTGCGCAAACAGCCGCTGATGCTGTCCGGACGGATTTCCCACACTGGGACGCCTCGGCGAGTCCGGCGATAGGCCGTGGCCCATGCAAGCCGTTTGGAGCGCCGCAAGGACTCTAGGCGCTCCGCCTGGATCGGGGAGAGGGAGGCCAAGAACAGGCCCAGCCGCGACACATCCCACCACAAATCTTTGATTGGCTCCATGCGCTCCACCACACCCGCGAGCGTGGCGTCTGTGGTCGGCAGCGGCGGGAGCCGCAGAGCATGTATGGCCAAGTCAGGATGACTTTGAACGAATCGGCCTGCCCAGTCCGGGTGCGTCTCTGAGGAGGCCCAGGCATCGGGCAAACCTGTAGTCGCACCCACAATAAACAGCCTGGGGCGACTCTGGGGGATAAAGCTTCTAGCGTCTAGCGAGAGAATGTCGCAAGCGTAGCCCAGCCCGTTCAGCGCCGCTATCGCCGCGCGCAGGTCATTCCCGTTCGACGAAGTGGCAAAGCCAACGACGTTCTCCAGAAGTATTGCCTTTGGTTTGCGATGGCCCATTTCTCCAAGCACCCGCAGGAACTCCCATAGGATGCTTGATTCCGCGCCATCCAGCCCAGCCCGGTTGCCTGCAAGAGAAAGGTCTGTGCATGGAAATGAAGCAGTGGCCAAGTCAACATCGGGGACCGACCCGCCGCTAATCTCGCGCACATCGCAGAGGTGGAAGCAGGAAGCATCGAAATTGGCGGCGTAGATGTGGCGCTTGGCGCAATCTATGTCGTTGGCGAAGACAATATGACAGCCTTCTTGCTCTAGGGCCATGCGCACAAGCCCAACGCCAGCGAAGAACTCAGCGACCCTTGGAGCGGCCTGGCAGTTCACGGGATGGTTCCCCCCCGGTTCAGCGCCCATGATACAGGTTCGCCTTCAGAGCGCAAGGTAGTAGCAGTGTTGTCAGAGAAGTATGAAGCCTATTGACAACTGCGGCGCATGGGAGTATTATAAACATGCAAGAGGTTAGGAGGCTCTTGCATAGAAGAAGGAGGGTGTTCGCAGCCGAAAAGGAGGAGGCGCTCATGCCCGTCAAGGCCCCGACAGTGCCAACGAAAGTGCTCGTCCAAGTCCGCTTGAGCGATGAGCTAGTGAAGGACGTGGACCACCTGAGCATCGAATGGGGCCTGTATCGCAACGAGACCATGGAACGGCTGTTGCGAGAGGCGTTGGACACATATAAGAAGCAAGGGAGCCTATGGGCGTTTAGCACGCCATAGGCTCCCTTTTTTGTCAGTCGGGGCGGCCCCGCCTGGAAGCTAGACCACCCCGACGCCGTTAGATGCCCTGGCCCGCAGGATGGGAGGCGGTTCCGTAAACCGCCGGTAAGGAGTTCGAGCCTCCTCCAGGGCACCAACTGGATATGAGTGGCGGCAGGTGCAGCAAACACCCGACCGCCGGAACACGGAGAGATAGCTCCATGTCCACTGAATATCCTAGCACATGTGCAAACCCCCGCGAAAGCAAGGGCCTTCTGATAGCAGCGACCTGCAAGATTGCCAGGAAGGAAGGCTACTGGCAGGTCCCTTCCCAGTCGGGGGTTGGCGCGTACCAGGTGAACCTCCAGAAGGGCTCTTGCTCCTGCCCTGATCATGAAGTCCGGCAGGTCAAGTGCAAGCACATCTTTGCGGTTGAGTTCACGGTCAGGCGGGAGACTGCGCCAGATGGGACGGTCACTGAAACCAAGACTGTCAGGGCGACCAGGATAACCTACGCCCAGGACTGGACGGCCTACAACGCGGCCCAATCCGAGGAAAAGACCCGGTTCGGCGTCCTCCTGGCCGACCTCTGCAAGGGCATTCCCCAGCCCGTCCACGAGGGCAGGGGCCGCCCGGCGCTCCCGCTGGCTGATATGCTCTTCGCCTCGGCCTACAAGGTCTACACGGGCTTCTCGTCGCGTAGGTTCACCAGCGACCTTCGGGACGCCAAGGCCGAGGGCCTGGTCGCCAGCGAGCCCCATTTCAACTCGGTTACAAACTACCTTGCCAACCCCGACATGACGCCGATCCTGAAACACCTGGTCATGGTAAGCAGCCTGCCCCTGAAGGCCGTCGAAACAGAGTTTGCCGTTGACTCTTCCGGCTTCACCACCTCCAGGTTCATCCGCTGGTTCAACAAGAAGTACGGGCGGGAGACCGACAACAGGGAATGGGTCAAGGTGCACCTCATGTGCGGGGTGACTACCCACACCGTTACTGCCGTTGACATCAGCGGGTGGGAGGCCAACGACACCACGTACTTCGTCCCGCTCCTGGAGCAGACCGCCCGGAACTTCCGCATGGCCGAGGTCTCGGCGGACAAGGCGTACCTGAGCCACAAGAACGTTGCGGCGGTGGAGGCCCTGGGCGCGACGCCCTTCGTCCCGTTCAAGAGCAACACCTTTCCGACCACGGAGGACTCGGCCTGGGGCCGGATGTACCACTACTTCATGCTGAACAGGGACCAATTCCTTACCCACTACCACCTTCGCTCGAACGTCGAGACCGTATTTTCGATGTGCAAGGCGAAGTTCGGCGATTCGGTTCGGAGCAAGGGAGACGTGGGGATGGTCAACGAGGTTCTGTGCAAGGTGTTGTGTCATAATATCTGCGTCCTGATCCAGGCGATCCACGAGTTGGGCGTCGAGCCTAATTTTTGCGCACAGTTGGGCCTTGCGCAACAACTCACCGCTTAGGGAGGGCAACATGGTTATCGACCTGTGGGATTTGAAGGTGGGGGCAAGGCTTGAGCTTGAGTCCGGGGCCGTCGCGCAAGTCGCGGCCCCAACCGAAGACGGCGAGTGGATCAAGGTCCAGTATGTCAAGGTGCCCGAGAACCCGGCCCTGGAGGGCACGGAGGACCTTTGCTCCGTTGACGAAGTCGCGGGGTTGGCGTGATGAGGGTTTCTTGTGCAGAAACGCGACTTGCACAAAAGGTCGGGTGAAAAGGGCATTTCTTGTGCAAAGCCAGTGAAGGGGGCACAGCCCCCCTCCGGGGGTTCCAGAGGATGTCCCCCTGGCCCTTCATTTCATACTACCCCCTTCCTGGCTAGAGCGTACCCTGAGCGAAGCCGAAGGGGCGAACGGAAAAGGTTACGCGGACTTACGACGTAGCCCCTGGCAACGGGTGCTAAAATAGGCGCGGCGCAGAGCGCCTCGAACAGCTAGGAGGATGGGGTATGGACTTCAGATTCTCTCCGCACGAGCAAGCCTTCAAGCAGGACGTACAGGACTTCATCAAGAAGGAATGGCCCAAGGAGCCAGCGTCTGACACCGATGATATGGAAGAGGAGTCGAGGCAGTCGCATCTGCGCGGCCGCGCCTTTGCCAAGAAGCTGGCCAAGAAGGGCTGGCTGGCGATGGCCTGGCCCAAGCAGTACGGCGGGGGCGGCGCCTCCCACATCGAGCAGCTCATCTACCACGAGGAGATGAGCTACCGCGGGGCCCACATCGATACCCCCATCTCCATGGGTCTGAGCTGGGTGGGGCCCTCCCTGCTGCTCTACGGGACTGAGGAGCAGAAGAAGACCTTCATCCCCAAGATCCTGAACGCCGAAGAGGGGTTCTGTACCTTCTACAGCGAGCCCGGCGCCGGCTCCGACCTGGCCGCCATGCAGACCCGTGCCGTGGCCGACGGCGATGATTTCGTGGTCAATGGCCAGAAGATCTGGACTACCGGCGCCCATCACGCCGAATGGGGCTGGCTGGCGGCCCGCACCGACCCCACCGTGCCCAAGCACAAGGGCATCAGCATGTTCCTGGTGGACATGAAGACGCCCGGGCTCACGGTGAAGCCCCTGGTCAACATGGCCCACGTGCATTCTTTCAACGAAGACTTCTTCGACAACGTGCGCATCCCCAAGCAGAACCTAGTGGGCGAGCTAAACCGGGGATGGTACCTGCTGGCGGTGGCGCTGGACTTCGAGCGCTCCGGCGTGGGCACCTTCGCCGGCCACACCCGCAACCTGGAGCAGCTCCTCGACTTCGCCCGCAACACCAAGAGCAACGGAGGGCGGCTCTCCGACAACCCCGCCCTGCGCGCCAAGCTGGCGGAGCTGAAGGTGGAGATCGAGGCCGGCCGCTTCCTGGCCTACCGCATCGCCTGGATGCAGAGCAAGGGGCTGGTGCCCAACAAGGAAGCCTCCATCTCCAAGCTGTTCGGCTCCGAGCTAGGCCAGCGGCTGTACAAGGCCGGGATGGAGATGGTGGGGCTGTACGGGCAGCTGGACAGAGGCAGCAAGTGGGCTCCCCTGAAGGGAGCCATCGAGCGCGGATACCTGTCGTCGGTCTCGGCCACGATCGCCGCGGGCACCTCTGAGATCCAGCGCAACATCATCGCCCAGCGGGGGCTGGGCCTGCCGCGCTAAGCTTCCCTGAAACTGTTGGCTCAGTAGAATAACCAGGAGGGGGCTTCCCGAGGGAGGCCCCCTCCTAGTCTCCCCGGATAAGGCGTCGGCATGCAGCCTGCCAGGCGTACCTCTTGAGTGCAAGACCTACTATGCTTGCCCTGCCACCGCTATCGCCTCCACCTCGATAAGAAAGTCAGGGTTTGCCAGGCCCGAGACTACCACTAATGTGGAAGCCGGCGGTTCGGAGGTGGGAAAGTATCTTGCCCTGACCGCGCGCACCTTGGGAATATCCTCACTTCGTGTGAGGTAAGTCGTGACCTTCACCACGTCTTTGAACGAGAGCCCCGCTGCCTTCAACACCGCCACGACGTTCTGGTATACCTGGTCGGCTTGGGCCTCGATGTCCCCCTTGCCGACCAGGCTGCCCTGCCGGTCCAGGCCCACCTGACCGGCAAGGTAGACCGTGTTGCCCGCCTTGATCGCGTGAGAGTAGCCGCCCCCGATGGGCGGGTGGACGTCGCCCGGAGTTATGACCTGCTTGGGCATGATTGCCTCCTCATGGTTGTTCTCGACCATCCCCCTGCACTTAAACCGGCTCAATAGAGTAAGAGTCGGCCTGGCCTCAGACGTGGGAGTAGCTGGGTGGCAGGCCCCAGGCGTCGATGAACACGCGGGTCTTCGTCGGTTGCTCCAGTAAGCGTTCGATGCGCTTGACGAGGTCCTGGCGCTCGGCGTTCGCGGCCCACTTGCGCCACTCGTCGAGGCTGTGCCATTCGCCGATGACGATGTGGGTGCGGGGCTGCTCCACATCTAGGAGCGTCTCGCCGGAGATGTAGCCGGGCTGGCGCAGCGCCCGCGAGCGGAGCTCCTTGAGGAGCTCGGCGAGCTCCTTTTCTTTACCGGCCTTTACCGTCCGCTCCATGATGACCTTCACACTCATGGCGTCCTCCCTGGCGGGGCCAAGGCCCCGCTGATCACGGCTTCTTAGGGGCCAGTCTCTGGCGCTCTTCTTCTATCAGGACCCGGCGGAGCACCTTGCCGATGGCGCTCTTGGGCAGCTCCTGGCGGAACTCGACCAGGGCAGGGACCTTGTAGCGGGCCAGCCTTTCGCGACAAAAGGCAATGATCTCCTCCTGGGTCACGCTCTGTCCCTCCTTGAGGACAACCAGCGCCTTGACGGTCTCGCCCCGGTAGGGGTCGGGGACGCCGATGGCGGCAGCCTCCTTTACACCGGGATGCTCGAAGAGCACCTCCTCCACTTCGCGGGGGTAGATGTTGTAGCCGCCGGCTATGATCATCTCTTTCTTGCGGTCGACGATGGGGAAGAA
>Ga0082335_1008724_pt1 | contig 11353 bp, 10 predicted proteins | sample Subgrocontami58m_FD_72375 | JGI IMG/M metagenome (GOLD analysis project Ga0082335, IMG submission 72375) | Subsurface groundwater microbial communities from S. Glens Falls, New York, USA - GMW37 contaminated, 5.8 m (SPADES assembly) (version 2) ...
CTTTATAAGGGCCGGAAGGACCGAATCCTGTCATACTGCATACAATTATTCGCGGGTTGAGCTTTTTCAAAGTCTCATAGTCGGCCCCTAACCGGGCTAAAGCGCCGGCCCGGAAATTGCACAGGAGCACGTCCGAGCGTTTTATCAGGTCAAACAATGCGCCCTTGCCCAGGGGTGTGCCCAGGTCCAATACCACGCTTTTTTTACTCCGGTTGTGAGCCAGAAAATAGAAATGACCCCTTGTGCTGGTAGGGCTCGCCATGCGCCGCCGGGCTTCTTCCAGGTCCCGGGTGGCGTCGCCTTCCGGCGGCTCGATCTTTATCACCTCCGCCCCAAGGTCTCCCAGGATCATCGAGGCGAATGGTCCCGCCAGTCCTACTTCCAAAGCTATTATTCTAACACCGGAAAGTAACTTTTCCATTTCATCAAACCCTCAAAATACAATAAAGGGAAACTTATTATTGCGCCCTAACATTTTCACGTATGAATTTAGCGATTTCTTTCATAGAAGTCCCCGGCCCGAAGATTGTGGCGATACCCTTATTCTTGAGTTCAGCCATATCTTCAGGGGGAACGATACCGCCGCCGATAACCAGAACGTCTTTCGCACCCTTCTCCCTTAGCAAGTTAACAACCCGGGGGAAAAGAGAGCTATGGGCGCCGGACAGGCAACTCAATCCAACCACGTCAACATCCTCCTGAATAGCGGCCTGAACTATGGTCTGCGGAGTCTGCCGCAAGCCGGTATATATAACCTCGAAACCTTCATCCCTCAGTCCCAGGGTAACCACCTTGGCCCCCCTGTCATGTCCGTCAAGCCCGGGTTTAGCGATTAATACCCGGATACGTCTTTTATCGTCCAATGTTCTTTCCTCGCCTTCATCTTCCTTTGAAAACGGGCTTCCGTTTCTCCGCGAAAGCCTTTCTGGCTTCTTTAGCGTCCTCGCTTTGCCAGCACTTGTCTATGATTGTCTGAATCTCTGCCTCTGCCTGAGGGGCAAGGGTTTGATAAGCGAGTAATTTTGCAATCGTTATCTTGGTGCCGGCCATGGCCAGCGGCGCGTTCCCTGTCATGTCCTTAGCAAAGGAGTTGGTAAAAGATAACAGGCTTTCTTTCGGAGCTACATGATTCACCAATCCTATTTCCTTTGCCTTGCGGGCATCAACAAATTTAGCGGTTAGAAAAAGCTCTTTGGCGTTCCCCAATCCTATCAAGTTAATGAAACGCTGGATTGCTTTATAATCGTAGACCAGTCCCAGTTTTACCGGGGGCATGGCAACCTGAGCGTTATCGGCTGCAATTCGGAAATCACAGGTGACGGCCAGATCGCAGCCTGCCCCGGCAACGTAGCCAAAAATCATAGCGATAACCGGACAGGGACAATTAATAATACTCTCCCTGGCATAGGGAAGAGCCGACTTACGTCTTTCCCCCTCCCCACCTTCCCGGCTGCTGAGCAGATCCATCCCCGAAGAGAAAGCCTCCTCGCCAGTGCCCCTCAGAATAACAACCCTGACATCTCCGGTTGCCTTGAAGGAGTTCAAAGTATCACCCATTTTAGTAAGCACATCGGCATTCAAAGCGTTTCTTCTTTGAGGGCGGTTGATGGTAATTGTGCAGACAAAGTCCTTTATTTCTACCAGTAGCTCATCTTTAGATACTGAATCCATTACTATATAACTCCATATTCGTGGTATTCTCCAAAAACCTCACGCAAACTATCGCAGATTTCGCCTACCGTGGCATACTGTTTCACAGCCTCTATAACCGGAGGGAAAAGATTTACCTTTTCATCGGCGGCGGCATCTTTCAGCCGCTTCAGGGAGGCGGTTACGGACCTGTTGTCCCGTCCCCGTTTTATTTTATGCAGCTTGGCTATCTGTTTTTCCTCGGCCTGTTGCCGCCTTCTGGGGTCATAGGGATGCGGCGACTGCTGTTGCACTGTAACTTCCAGTTCGTCCGGCCCCAGGAAGCTATTTACGCCAACTATCACCCTTTCTCCGGTTTCAATCTCCTTCTGGGTTTTATAGGCATTCTGGGCAATCTCCCGCTGCAAGAACCCGGATTCAATGGCAGCTACTGCCCCTCCTACGGCATCGATACGTCCAATGGTTTTCCAGATTTCCTCTTCCACCTCATTGGTTAATGCTTCCATATAATATGAACCGGCAAACGGGTCTATGACATCACAAAGCCTGGCCTCATGGAAGAGTATCCGGGCTGCATCCTCGGAGAGCTGCTGTGCCTCCAGGCTTGTGCCCAGTCCCAGGGGCTCGTCATAGCCGGGTCCAACGGCGGGAACATCACCGCTGAGGGCAATGGCCACTCCCCCCAGCACAGTCCGGGTGAAGTTATTCAAGGGCCGTTGCCTGGTGGTAAGATTAGCCAGGAGCCGCCCCGGTATTGTACGTACAATCCAACTCTTCGGGTCTTTAGCTTTGAGCCGTTCCCTGGTCAATTTAGCCCAAACCCTCCGGGAGGCGCGGATTTGCGCGATAGAATGGAGGATCTCTATTGTATGGCATCCACCTGTCCCCAGGGTGAAATAGGGAAGAAAGTCGTCCACATCCAGGCCGCCTTCCTGAGCAACCTGAGCATAGGCGATGGCATTGGAGAATTGATATCCAAACGACCTTACGCTATCGGCGCCGCCGTCCCGGAAATGGGCGGAAATGCTGATAATATTCAGGGATGGCACATTTTTCCTGAGGTAAACAAAGCTATCCCGGCTTAGGCGTAAAGCGGGTCCGGGTGGAAATATGTAAGTGCCGCGTCCTGTATATTCTTTAAGGATATCATTCTGGGGGGTGCCCCGGAGTTTATTCAAGGGGACGCCTTTTTTTTCCGCCACCGTGATAAACATCGAGAGCATGATAATTGCAGGAGCATTGATATTCATGTTTGTGGCAACCCTGTCCAGACCCAGGTCCCCGCTGAAAGGTTCAAAGATTGTTTCCATATCCTGCAGGGTATCTATGGCCACGCCGGTTTTCCCAACCTCCCCTTCTGCCATGGGGTGGTCGGAATCATAGCCACACTGGGTAGGCAGGTCAAAAGCCAGATTAGCCCCCACCCGCCAGCCACGGGCAATCATATCTTTATAATAATCCCTGGTATCCTCGGCAGTGGCATAGCCGGAGTAGCGTCCTGCCCTGGCCAGGCCCGCCACAGCAAAGGGGCCGCCGCCTTTAACCGGGCCGGTGCCCGGCACCATGCTGGGATAGGTGCTGGCTGTATAAGGGTACTCTCCGGGGAAACCGACCTTTTCCAGAAAATCAAAATCGGGAATATCTAGAGGGGTGTAAAACCTGTTGGGACTTTCCGTGGCTTTAAACCTCTTTAAAGATTCTTTAAGAGTTCCTTCCTGCCACTCTTTCTTTTTCTTTTCTATTTCTCTTAATTTGTCTACAGAAAACATTTTCTTTTTACCTCTATCATGAAGTCTAAAAAGAGGAACCCCGGACCGTTAATGTGATAAACTTTTTCTACGGAACACTGTCTGTCGTTCCTTATAGCGGAGGGGATTAAACTAACTGCTACCGCCATGTAAAAAATAATGATGTAAGCCTATAGGTTTTTTATGTTGTTGTCAATAACATTCGGGGAAACGTGAAATACAACGATTCTATAAGGCTATGGCGTCCGCATCGGGAGAACTACTGTAGCCGAGCCAGGCGTGGTTATCCCCTCACGTTGATTTTCAGCCCAGATTTCGCAATCCACATGTCCTTTCCCATCCATAACGTATTTCTTGGTTACTTTCCCTTTAACAGTCAAAGTATCTCCGGGGAAGTTCATTTTTCTCATTTGCATGTTGAATTTCTGTAGCCAGCCCTGGTCACCCATCCAGTCCGTGACAACACGGCTCAGGGCAGCATGGTAGAAACCTGTATTTAAAAACACATTGGGTTGCCCCTGCTTGTGGGCAAACTCTAAGTCGTGGTGCTGCCGGTGGTAATCCTGAGTCCCGCTGGTCTGTAAATGCCAGCGCAGCGCATCGAGGTGCAAGGAATAGCCAGTTGGTAAATCCTCTCCCTCTCTAACATCCTCAAAAAAGACCTGCTGTCTCATATTTACTACTCCCTTCAGTTTATGTTCCGGTTAAGGCTGCACCCTGGTTAATTGTTCGGGTGTCGTGGCCTTTATCTCTTCGGGGCTTCTGTGTTTCACCAGTGTATTGTGCAGAATAGCGACAGGTTCAAGATGCTGGTTAAGATAGGTTGTTTCGCTAACAATCCAGAAGGCTTCGGGATCAAAGCGGATTTGTTTTAAATAAATGTCTACCACCTTTTCCTTTTTGCCTATCCTGTCCCCCAGCCGGACAACCTTAACAAACTCAATCGGGCCGCCTAAATTGACCACGCTCTTACCAGCCGTCGGCGGCACCAGCATGGCTGAATCGTCTTCTTCCCCCTCTTTTAACGGCGGCCAATCGATCTCAGGGCCGCTGGAGCTCGGCCCGTAGCGCCGCAGTCCGAATATGGGGATCATCAACGGCGGACATATTATGCAGCCCCAGGTAGTTTTTTGGGCGTATTCCTCGTCCAGATAAAGCGGGTTTTCGCACCTGACCATGTGGCACCACCTTCTGATAGGCTCCCGCTCCACCGGATACCGTCCCCATATGAGTTTTGTCTCTCGGCCTATCCATTTTCTTGACTCGGCTAAAATCTTTTCACAATATTGAGACATCTCCTATCCTCCTTGCAGGAAACTGTTACTGGATACCTTTCCTTAATAAAGCTCTGAAATGAAACCTTGTCCGATATTAGTTAACAACAAGTAACCTTAATTCTTAAGGAAGTCAGATGCCAATTTGTCATCCTGGAGCATAGCGAAGGATCTCAGGGTGGTGGGGTAAATATCATATGAAAATTTTGGGATTGCCACCCTACACTGAGATTCTTCGTCATCCTGACAAGTCAGGACTCCTCTAGAATGACAGTCCACCTCTACCTCCCCACCAACTTGTCAAACCACTTCTCCCGGAACATCTCCGTAGATTTGTCGAGTTGCTTTACCGTTATTACCAGAGGTCTGGTGATTTGCGCCTGGAGAGCCTCGGGACGAAAATCGGGGATATCCTTACGCACCATCTTGTTTCCCTGGGCTTTACCGGCTATGCTTTGTCCTTCCGGGCTGAAAAGCCAGTTAATGAGGACCCGCGTTGCATTGGGATTCGGCCCGCCGGTGATAGCGGCAATCGAGGCGGTAGTAAGCAGCGTACCATCCTTTATATCAATGGCCTGGATTGGGGCGCCCTCCAGGGCGAACCGGCCGGCATTGGCATCGGCCCCGTCAACCACCAGGTTGATTTCTCCCCGGGCCAGCGCGGGAAACGCTTCCGCTCCGGTTACGTAGAAACGTGGATTCTGCCGGTACAAAGCCTTTATATAGTCTTCATCCCAGACCTTGGCGTCCATCAAGACCACTATCATTTGATAGGAGGAAGTAGTCAGCCGGGGGTCGTTCATGCCCATCTTACCCTTCCAGGCGGGAGTTAACAGGTCTTTCCATAACTGAGGCGTTTCAGAAGGCTTGACTAATTTGGGGTTAATATAAGGTGTATACGCCAGTACCCGCCACGTCAGATTGGCTTTATCCTGAGGATCCACGACTGCAGGCTCCACTAACCACACCCCCTTCTCTCTCAATGAGGGCAAATCATCATATATAGGCATAAGGAGCTTATCAACCCTCATATTATCGATAAGTCCAACGCTGCCCTCTGTCATGTCTGCCACCTGCTGGCCCATACGTCTCTCGGTCTTTATTCTTTCGGCAAACTCGGCCCCCCGGCCTGTCATGATTGTTAAAGTAATGCCGTATCTATCCTTGAAAGCTTTGGCCACCGCCAGGCCGATATCCCCTACCCAGGTAAAGGAATAGGCATTGACTTTGCCTTCTTTCCTGGCTGCCTCCACTATTTTGGCCCAGGCGGCGTCCTGAGAAGTAAGAGGTGGGAGGTTGGAGGTTGGAGTGCCTGCGGTGGTACCCGGAGCTATTGGCGCAGCAGTGACGCTGGCAGGAGGCGCCTGTTGTTGGCCCGCCTGGGGGGTACAGGCCGCAAGCAGGCTAAGCAAAATGATTGATAATAACCACGGCTTTGTCTTACTCATACAGTTCCTCCCAAAATTGTATTTATCACAGAGCTAACAAATATCCCCACGAATCTTTTGAAGCATATGTCTATGCGTCAAAATATCCGTTGCAGGCAAGCATAGCCCAGCGCTTTGGCCTTGTCAAGCAAATACAAAATATGCCACTTATTGAACCTTGTCAAAGGTGACACTGCCTTACTCGGTTGGTGACAAGCACGGAGGCATGTCCCACCGGTGGGACTGCATTATTGTAAAATGCCCGCTGTCTCTAATTCCCTGTATTCACCCTCCGATATACCGAGGATTTCTTTACATACCATTTCGGTATGCTCACCCAGGAGAGGAGCGCTTCTAAGCTGCGCCGGTGTCAAAGATAAATGGGCCGGCCAATCAAGGTGAAGTGCCATGCCCATTTCGGCATGGTTTAGATATTTAAAATAACCCCGATGTTTCACCTGCGGGTCATTTTCCAGCAGGTCCCGGGTATCCTCTACAACGCCGGCTGCCACGCCAACTCCCTGCAGCTTGACCATGACCTCATCCGGACTGAAGTCGAGAGACCAGGCTGCTACCAGTGTTTCCAATTCGTCCTCATGTTCCTTGCGAGACTCCAGGGCGGCAAATTTGGAGTCTTTAACCCATTCAGGATTACCTATAGTCCGGGCAAAGGCGAGCCATTCTTCCTGTGTTTGGACGGCTATAACACACCACCGGTCATCACCACGGCAGGGGTAGGCGCCGTGAGGCGCTGCATGGGGAGACCGGTTTCCCTGGCGCATCTGCTCCCGTCCATTAGCTGTATAGTCCAGCAAAGCTACTGCCAGAAAATTCAACCCGGCTTCATATTGGGAAAGGTCAATGTATTGCCCTTTCCCGGTACGGCGACGGTACTCCATTGCCCCCAGGAGGGCTACTCCGCCAAACCACGGCGCATAGAAATCGGTCCAGGCCGGGTTTGGCGCCACACCCACCCTGTCCGGCCAGCCGGTGAAGTGATTGAAACCAGCCAGCCCTCCCAAATTCCAGCCAAAGCCTCGCTGCTCCCGGTGAGGGCCGGTCTGCCCCTGGTTACTGCTACTTAACATAACAATGTCGGGCTTTATTCCCTTTAAATGCCGGTAGCTAAGGCCCATTCTCTCCATAGTGCCGGGTCCGAAATTTTCCACCACTACATCAGCCCAGGCCACCAGTTTCTTGGCCACTTCCAACCCTTTTGGCTGGCTTAAATCAAGTCCCATGCTGTATTTGCTGCTATTTTGAAAACGGAACGTACCACCGCGGTTAACCCCCGGGATCCCGTCTTTGAAGGGGGCGCCCGCCCTGCTGGGATCAACCCGTTTCCGGGACTCTATACGGACAACAGTGGCGCCAAAATCGGCCAGGGATTTGGTGACAAGAGGGCCAGCGAGAATCCAGCTAAAATCGGCTACCTTTATCCCTTCCAGGGCTTTCCTCGATACAACCGGAGTTTGGGCGCTATTTTGAGCTACCGTCTTTTTAACGGGTGGCGGATCTATTTCCCGGAGAATTTCCTCGGTATGCTCACCGATAAGAGGCGGACGGCGGCTGATGCGCCACGGCGTCAGGGATAGCTTGCAGGGAGCGCCCGGATAGGTAATAGCGGTACCTAACTCTGGATGCGCCACATTTACCCAGAAGTTACGAGAAGTAAGCTGTTTATCTTCCAGGATATCGCGCGGCGTGTGGCAGGCTGAAAGCGGGATGCGGTTTTTCAAAGCCCTCTCATTAAGCTCGGCTTTAGTACGGGTTAGAAAGAAACGGGCAATCTCATCCTGCCAGGTTGCCACTTCTTCATCGAACGCTTCAGGGAGGTTAGTGGAATCCCAGTTTACACTGGAGAACTTACCCGTCCACCCCCGCTCCTTCATCCATTGCGCCAGTGGTTCCATTCCACTGCGGTGAGAGCTTCCCATCACACTGAGGATCACGTCTCCGTCCTTGCACGGCCAGACCTCCCGCTGCATGAGCTTGCCCCTGGCACGTAAAGGCCCCATGCGGGGGCACAGTTCACGGCTGAATTCCCAGAAAGATAGGCCTGTGCCGAGGGTACGGAGCACTCCTTCCCTTATGGATACATCCACGTGCTGTCCGAACCCGGTGCGCTGCCGGTATTGCAGGGCGATCATACCTCCCAGCGCAGCGTGTACGCTCCCGAAAAGGTGCGCCTGCGGGAGGCTGACCCGGACAGGAGGCCGGTCTGGTTCTCCCGCTCCGTGCATCTGGCCGCCCATAGCCATGAGTATAATGTCCGGGGCCTTGAAGTCGCGGTAAGGGCCTGTCTGGCCGAAGGGTGTAATGGAGATTACGATGATGCCCGGATTAATCCCGCTAAGGATTTCATAGCTCAATCCCAACCTGTCCATGTGGCCGGGGAGAAATGATTCAATGACAAAATCCGATGTGGCTACCAAACGCTTGAAAACTGATTTTCCTTCTCCGGATTCCAAATCAAGGACCATGCTCCGTTTGCTCGTGTTGAAGGCAAACCAGGGAAGGCTCTTCTCCCTGTCCTGGATGTCGTGGTAAAAGGGGCCTGTGCTGCGGACGGGATCTCCTTCGGGGGGTTCTATTTTGATGACATCGGCTCCAAAATCACCCAGCACCTTGCCGCAGAAGTGGCCCTTTTCATCGGTCAGGTCGAGTACCCGGTAAGGAGACAGGGTGGAATCAGGATAATTCATCGGGATGCCAACTTTCAATGCTTCACGCGGGGCATCTTCGACTCTAACCCCTTCCTCTTCAACTCGCTCTCAAAAATCTCCCTTATCTCCGGTTCCTCGTCCCCATATTCAATCTGGTTTCCACCCTCCCTGGCGCTTTCCAGCGCTGCCGAGTGTCTTACCATACTGACACGGTAGTTAATGCCGTACTTGGCGTTCCCCCAGGTGACGGCCATATATTTGGCGGGCTTGTTGCCCGTGTTGAAATGCTGGTGGAACCAGAAGTCCGGCGGGACAAGCATACTGCCTTCATGCCAATCCAATTTCTGTTTTGGTTTGCCTTCCGGCCACAACAGAGAGTAACCCTCGCCGCTAAGGATAACGACATGGGCGCCAGGGCCGTGACGGTGAGCTTTTTTATACATTCCAATCGGGAATTCAGAGATATGAACCCCCAAGGTATTGCTCGCCATAGCAAATTTGATAATCTTGGCTCCGAGGCCTCTTTCCGGCCGGTCAGGCAGGTTGAAGCTATATGCGTCAGGAATGAAATTGCTTTCCCATATTTTCCCCATACCCATATCGAGGGTCTTGCCTTCGGAACTGAAATAGTCCCGGCGGGCATCGTATCTGTCTTTGAATACGTAATTATTATTAAAGGCAAAGTCAACGCTTCTGAATAGATTTAATATTAACGGCGCAGTCGTTACGACCAGGAACCTTACCGGCTTGTTTCCCTGGCCGTTGAAATGCTGCCGCCAGGTGTTAAGCGGCGGTGAAAAAATACTACCCTCCTGCCACTCGAAAGTCTGCTTGTTTCCACCGTCGGTCCAGATATTGGTTGCCCCCCGCCCGGTGAGCACAAAAACAACCTCCTCGAACATACACTTTTGAGGTTTTAAACTTTCGCCGGGAGGAATCTCACAGATATAGGCATCATCGGCGTCCCCGGTTCCTGTCAGGTTCACAAAAGCGCCTAATCCCCCCTTGCTCGGCCAAGGTTCAAGGTGAACGGTTTTAAGGTCTTCAATGTAATAGCCCTTTATTACAGGTATGGCTTCGGATTTTTGCCATAGCTCGTAAGGGGTGGCTATCTCGGTTTCCTGCTTACTTCCAATTGGCGGGTCAGTCATTCTTTCCTCCGATGTGCCTGGTTGAGTCTACTTACTGCCGAATATCTTCTCCATCGTCTTGGCAGCCAGGTCTTTCCTGGCCCACTCTTCCATCTCCCAGTTCCGTGCCCAGATTTTCTTAGGGACTACCAGGGCACTTGGATTGGTAAAATCCGGGACATCCTTTCTGATAGAGGTCACCGAAGCAGCCTCGGCGTAAGAACGCTGGCCTTCCTGGCTGAGCAGCCAGTTTACAAAGACCCTGGCTGCATTGGGATGAGGAGAGCCTTTCATGGCCACAACAGCCCCTAAACCGGCCGAATTCCCGTCCTCAGGGGTCAAAACTTTCAGAGGTCCACCTTCAGCTATTATCGGGGCTGCTATATCGGTTGTGCCTGATAATAACATTGGAAACTCACCCCTTGCTATCTTCATATGGCCCTCGGTGGCAGAGCCTCCCCAAATTGCCATATCCTGTTGCGCTAACCGGCTGAAGTAGTCCAGATCCAGCACTTTATGGTATCTCAAGTTAGCATAGAAGATAGTGCCGCCACTGGTGCGGGGGTCCTGGGTCAGGATTTTGCCCTTCCAGTTAGGACTAAGCAGGTCTTTATATGACCGGGGTTCATCCTCGGGTTTAATCTGCTTAGTATTTATTACCGCATCGCCGTAACCCATCGCCCAGACCACGGCTTCACCACCGGGTGAATAAAAGGGATCGACTTTGAATTTCTCTTTGTCCCGTAGCGAGGGAAGCCCCTGAGCAATACTCTCAGCGCCCCCGAGTAAGACCAGTTCAGCAATACTGCTAGCCGAACGGGAATTCCATAAATCACCCACAGGCCGTTTCATGGCTTGTTCTATCTTTATTTTTTCAAGGAGAATAGCGCCACTCCCAACCAGTATCTCGACTCGGATACCGGTTTGATTGGTGAAGTCCTGGGCTATACGGCGGCCTACATCGCCTACAAAGGCAACGGAGTAGATTGTTATTACTCCCTCCTGTTTAGCTGCTTTTACAATATCAGCCCAGGCGGCATCTTGAGAAGTGGGAGGTCGGATGTTAGAGGTGGGAACGGATGTCGGGGCTGGTGTGGATACCACTGGTGTTGATGCAGGTGGGGTTTGGGGGGTGCACGCGGCCACCAACCACAGGGAAATTACAAACAGTGGAAAAAATAACCAAAGCCTCGCTTTACTCATTGCGCCTCCTTTATTTCTCTACGCTACCCCATCACCTTCCCCAAGGGCAGACACGAGGTCTGCCCCTACAACCTCCTGCCTCTCACAACCCTATTTCTCTGGCCACTACCTCCCGGTGGAAATCGGCATCGCCATAGGTTACCTCGGCAGCCTTGGCCCGGCGGTAGTAGAGCTGCATATCGTGGTCTTTTATAAAGCCGATGCCGCCATGCACCTGGTGCCCCAGGGCCGTTACCCGCCGGTAAGCCTCGGATG
>Ga0082335_1008725_pt1 | contig 11353 bp, 5 predicted proteins | sample Subgrocontami58m_FD_72375 | JGI IMG/M metagenome (GOLD analysis project Ga0082335, IMG submission 72375) | Subsurface groundwater microbial communities from S. Glens Falls, New York, USA - GMW37 contaminated, 5.8 m (SPADES assembly) (version 2) ...
AAACCTTTCCCGTCTTGCAGTCGCCGCAGATTGCGGGTGAGAAAGGAGATCGTCCCCTTGTACAGATCACGCAAGCACCCTTCGATGTCCTGACTGTCCCGGTATTTGTCACCGGAAGGATCGTTGCCGACGAAGGATACAGCCTTGATGACGAAGGCGGGGCGATGTCTTTGAGGATTGCGCCCAAAAAGCATGACTCCGGCGAGATTGAGCGTCGCCTCACGCGCCAGGCCGAGATTGTTCAGCAAGCGCCCCAATGAAAGGCCGTCCCTGTCGAGCGCCTTGTCCAAGGGCTCCCCATACAGCTTTTCAAAGAACCCGCTGAAGTGCTCCAAGTCCATGTCGCCGGTTGTGGTTCCCTCGACGGGCAGTTCGTCCGCGTGAATGAGGTCGGCGCTTTGGAGCATCCGTTGGACTTCCTCGCGAGAAGTCACGCGGCGCTTGTCCGCTCCCGACTTCACCCAGAATACGCCATTGTTGTCGGCATAAGGCTTGGAGATGCCCTCCTGCACGGTGACGACCATGACCAGCAGCCCTCCGACAGAGATGTTCTCGGTTGTGGGGTTGATCGAGGGCCGCACGCGGTCGGTTGCCGTGTTGGATATCAGTTGGTTGATTCGGCGGATGTCATCCGCCGAAAGCCCGACAACCGTCCCCTGGTCGTTGACCCCGATGAGGATCAGGCCGCCCTTGCTGTTGGAGAAGGCCACAAGGTCGCCCGCTACCGATTCGGGGTTCGTGATGTTCTGCTTGAACTGCGTGCGACTGTCTTCGCCGCGTCCGATCAACTCGATAAGTTCTATTGCTTCCATAGATGATAAATCTCCTTTCGCCGGGCGAAGGCTTCGTGCCCGCCTTCCATGATGGACACGATCGCTTTTTGGATGTCCGGATCGTCGATGCTGCCCACCTTGACATCACCATGCCCGGCGGCAAAAGAGCATGCGCCCACTTGTTCGGCATCGCCCAGAACAGGGAAGTTTGCATTGTGTGTGGCGAAAATAAACTGAATGTCCTTCTTCAAGCCCCGGACAAGTTTGATGACGTCTTCGAAGATCGTCTGGTTGTCCAGATCGTCTTCCGGCTGGTCAATGATGATCACGTCGTTGCCGCGCTGGCTCAGGATGAAGAGGATAAGCGCCGATGCGCGTTGGCCGAGGGAGTGGTCACGAAGCGTCATCCCGTGATACTCGATGGTAAAGCGGTTCGGGACCTGCCACGTCAGCAAGGCCGCCTTGGCCTCGTTGAAGTACTTCCTGAAGACCTCGCCTGAGTCGCCCATGCCGCCGCACAGGGCGGCGAGTGACGCATGGACGGACGCAAAATCGGCGTGCTCCTTCACTATGGCCACCAACGTGGCCTCCCGCAAGCGGCTCCCCCGCACGTTCGCCTTGAGTTGCTCCAGGAATGAGTTCTTGTCGCCCTTGTATTCCGCCGTGATGCGCAGGGCTGTTTGTCCATCGTTGAGCTTCTTGATTTCAGCTTCGATCTGCTTGAATTCCCGGTGCCAAAGGTCCGACAGCCCCTTCAGTTCCTTTGTGAGATCGTCCTGCATGGCGGCCTTGCGCGCCTTGCCCTTCGTGATTTCTTCAATCGCCAATTTTGCCTTCTGCAGGTCGGCGTTGAGACGGACAAAGTCATCGGGGCGGACGGAGACGCTTCCTTGTTGCTGCAACTGGGCGCTCAACTTCCGTTCTATCGCGGCAAACTCCTCTTTCAGAGCATCACGGCGGCGCTCCAACTCGCTATACTTTGCGCGCAACGCCTGGACTTCCTGGCGCAATTCCGCCAGAAGTTGCCGGCCCTTTTCCGGCAGTCGACGGATACGCGCAAAAATGTCGTTGAACTCGTTCATCAAATCGGCGTTGCCCCGCGATTCAATCCGTCCGTGTGCAGACAACTCGGCTTCTTGCACGCTTAGAAAGTCTTCCAGTGCGCGAACGAACGATTCGGCCGCATCGACAGCGCGACGCGCATGGGTTACGTCAGCATTGAAATCCACCTGCCGCCGCAATTGCTCCTCCACCCCGTGCCGGCGGAACAATTCCAGTTTGAACTCCGCGTCTTTGCGCCTGGTTTGGTATTCCTGTTCCAGGGCATCCAGATCTTTCAACTTTTCCATGTTCGATAGGACATCGAGTACTCGTTGCTTCTGCACCGCGATTTCTCGACGCGTGGAGTCCAATCGCACACCGAGCAACTTTTCTATCAGTTCCCGCTCGAAGCCTTCACCTTTGGGAATCAGTTCCTTCTGACCAAAAAATAGCGGCTTGTTGATCGCGGATTGCGTACTGACGCCCGGTCGTAATTGGTCTCCGACATACACCCCCGCCCTGTCGTTCAGGATACGACGAACCTCGCAAAACCTGCCTTGGGCATCCTCGGCTTCCACGATCACCTTTCCACCACTCTGCAACGCGAAACGCACCAAGTCTTGCTTGTACTTCCAGTCGGCAACCGTCTCGTCACAAGGCAACTCCAATGCGTAGCGCAGCGCTTCCAAAACCGCGGACTTACCGCTTCCCCGGATGCCGATCATGCAGTTGAGTTGATCGGAGAAATCGAAGCGCTTCCCGTCCAGAATCCCACCCTCGAATCGAATGGAACGTACCCACGAATGTGGTTGGCGGCTTGGTTCACTCGGGGCGATCCGGTCCGCGCCCGGCTTCAGGGCAAACTGGACCGCCTCGAATGTGAACGCTCCGATCTTGATGAACGTCGTATCGCCGCGCCCGATCTCGGCCATGGCTTTAGGGTCGGAACCTTCGATCTCTGCGGGATACCATCCTCCCAGCCAGCCCTGAACTTTCGTCCGCCGATCACGCGTGCCTACCTTCTGGAATGCCGCCGTGCGGGATCGGAAGAGCTCATTCTGGCCGAGTTCGGTTATCCTGCCGCCGTCAAGCCCGCCCCACAAACCGTTGTTCTCTTCAACATGGGCAAAGATCAGAAAATAGTCCTTTTCAAACTTATCCAGTTCGCGGAGTGTTTCCAGAAGATCGTGGTTGGAACGGGCGTTGCTGTTGTCATAACCGGTCTGCCCCGCGAAGGTCAGGCCGAGAAAGCCGTTGATGTGGTCCGCGTTCTCGCGGTTTTCGACCCATTCATCGTGGAAGACCACCAACGTGTGAATACCGTTACGGCCGTCCTTCACCGACAACTCGACTCCGGGCATCAGATAGATGTCTTCCTTTCTTGCGGTTTTCCGGAGTGCCTTGAACTCGTCCCGGTCGAATTTGTTGTGGTTGGTGATAACACCGACCCGTATGTCCGCTTGCTTCAGCGCCGCTACGTATCGCGCAACGAAATCGTGCTCGGTACCCGCGTCTTCGAATTCCTTATCCCGTCGAGTATGTAAGTGGAAATCCGCCCGTACCCATCGACCTCCGTGAGCGAAAAAGAATGTGTTTTCAGTCATGGCTTTTTTCTCCCTGTCGCGTCTTCTTCACTTCACTCCAGCACTTTAATCAACGCCCCCTTACGTTTGAGCGAAGCAGCTCGCCAGTCCCGCCAGCGTCATGTTGACGGCGATCTCATCGTGCGGGATGAGGAGATATGTCCACGGTTTCCCGCCGTAGCCGGCAGCATAATCGCTCGCCTGCCTGCACCACTTGACGGCAACATCCCGTTTGGCCAGCACTTCCCCATCCGTCATCTGGTTGGCCGCTTTCGGTTCCATCATGTATATGCCGTCGGCGGTTTCGGCAACAAAATCCGGCTGATATTCCGGGTGGTCCGGGCCCCATTTGTAGAAAATCTGGAACTGCCCTTTCGCCGGCCGGAACCATCGGAGAGATTCCCGGTCCAATATGACGGCCAGCATACGTTCAGGGTCCGACTGGAATTTCTGCACCGGATAAAGGCACCGCTGAAAGCCACCGAACAGATGTTTCGCCATGTTGTTTTTGTCCGGAGGCGACAGCCTGAAATCGAGCACCGGTTCCGTCGCCGACACCGTATAGGCGCTGGGTTTCAACTCTGAAAACCCTTTGCTGACAATTACTTCGTGCTCCACCGCTTCTTCCCAACGGTGTTCCTGCATCTGCGCATGAACCAGCCGGGCGATATCACGCTGATGAAGGCGCAACACCTTGCGTATGTCGTCTTCCGGGAGATAGCTGAGGAAATGCCGAACCACCTGGCCGGCGAGGTCGTAGAGCAGGTCGGCATGGTCGTCGTATGCCACATCGTCAAAGTCCACCAAGCCGCCGACGATGTAGTCTTCCATCCGGCGCTCCGCGATACCGCCTTCCCACATCCCCAGCACTTCCAGTTGATTCGTGCGCAGGTGCTGAATCCACAAATCGTCCGAAGGCGCCGGATAGTTGAGCACCCCCAGATCCAGCGTGAACGACCGGAACCCGGACCGTACCTCGCTTTTCGGGACCACAAGAATCTTCGGTATATCGATGGTCTGTTGCACAACAAGCTCGGCGGTCTTCGCTACTACCGCCGTGAAATCGGGCGGCTTCGTCAGCCCCTCCAGGTCCGGCTGCGCCGGGCGATATCTGGCTCTCACCTCGCTCTCGACGAACGCCCGCACCTCTCCATTGGCGAGATACGTGACGCTCGGTAGCTTCTGCGGTTGGTTCTCCAGTGTCCGGATCACTTCATACGTGATTTGCGCAACTCTTCGGTCTTCCGATGCCGGAAAAACCACGGTCGCATCTTTCCCGGCAAGTTCCGTATTCGACGACGTTCGCTCCGGCTGGAATCCCAGCTTCGTCGCCAGATTCGATTGCGAAACCACCGTTACCGTCTTCTGCTGAAGCTGCTCCGGATCCAGAACAACCTGTTGCAGGCGAATCGCCGATTCCGGTTTGTTGGCTTCGTCGATGATTTCCTGGAACTTGTCGTGCGCGACGATATTCAGCCGGTCCACCGATGAAACACCCGTGCGCTTCCCGTACGGCAGCCGCAGACCCCGCCCGATGGATTGCTCGATGAGAACGCGCGCGTTCGCCGCGCGTAGTGGGACGATGGTATATAGGTTCGTAACGTCCCACCCTTCCTTGAGCATGTTGACGTGGATCACGATTTCGGTCGGCTCTTCCGTGTGCTCGACCTTCAGGAGGCGATCGATCATCTCCTCTTCGTCCGCGCCGGTCCGGCTCGAATCAACCTGAATGACTTTCTCCTTGTAGCGCCCTTCGAAAAACGCGTCCGAACGGATCAACTGCAGAAGCTGCCCGGCGTGCGTGGTGTCGCGTGCGATGACCAGAAGGAACGGCTTCACGATGGCGTTGCCGCTTTCGCGGGCATACGTCTCCAGCTCCACCTTCACGCTTTCGTGCAGCCGTACCCCGTCTTCCAGCTTCAGCCGCTCGATCTCCTCCGGCGCCATGCCGGCTGGATTGAAATTCTTGCGCGTCACCACGGCGGGCTCTTTCACGAAGCCGTCGGCCATCGCCTTTCCCAGCGGGTAATCAAAGATCACGTTCTTGAACGGCATCACGCCTTTGCTCGTTTCGACAACCGGAGTGGCTGTCAGCTCCAGCCCCAGGACCGGCTTCAGCTCGTTGATCGCCCGCACCCCCGCGGATGCCCGGTAGCGGTGCGATTCGTCCATCAGGAGCACCAGATCGTCAAGCCCCGCCAGATAGTCGAAGTAGCTTTCCCCGATGTACTCCGAAAGCCGCTTGATCCGGGGCGACTTGCCGCCGCGCACTTCGGAGTTGATCTTCGAGATGTTGAAAATGTTGACTTTACAGCGCGGCAGTTGGTCGAAGAGCGTGCCCGCCTTCGCCTCGTAGTTGTCGCCGGTGATCACTTCCGGCGCGTTCACGGCAAACTCGGCGATCCCCTTGAACACATATTTCGGCGTGTTCGGCGTGAAATCGGCGATCAGCTTGTTGTAGATGGTCAGGTTCGGCGCCAGCACGAAGAAGTTGTTCATCCCGTGCGCGAGATGCAGGTAGCTGATGAAGGCGCCCATCAACCGCGTCTTCCCCACACCCGTGGCCAGCGCGAAACAGAGGGACGGAAATTCGCGCTCGAATTCGGTCACCGTCGGGAACTCGCTCCGAATCACTGCAAGCGCAGCGTCCAGGTCCGCCGCTTTCCTCGGTGGAACGATCTCCGTGATCCGGGCGAGAATCTCCAGCGATTTGCGTTGCGGGGGACGCAGGCTCAACCGCCCGGCGATCGCATTGACGTGGCGGTTCACAACTCCACCTCGTCGCCGAACAACGGTTGCTGGCCCAGCTTCGGCGGCGCCTTGGGGAGGTTTTCCACTTTGAGGCTGTAGTCGTCGTGCCCCCATTCACAGCGGGAGAGCACCTTCGAGGGGATCTTCTTCACCGTCAGGTTGGGATAGCGATCGGCCTTCCCGCGGAACGCGGTGCAGAGCACCAGCAGGGTGCGATTCGGCCCGACCTCGTCGCTCAACTGCTGAAGCTGGTCGGGGCTGAGATTCTGCGTGGTGATGTAGATGAAATCCCGCTCCGTCGAATGGCCCTGCCGCCAATAGACCGCATCGCTCGGCGCATAGACAAACCCCTCCAGTTTGCACACCGCCTCGGCCAGCATGGCGGCGTTGAACTCCTTGCTGATGACCCAGTTCCCCCACTTGTCCTTTTCAAGCAGTGAGGGCGCAAGACGGAAATAGCGAAACCCGCCGCCACCTCGCCAACCTTCGACCTCGGTGATACCACCCGGATCTTCACCGTCGATGACTTTCTTCATGCGGGGGATGATATGCGTATGACAATGCTCACCCAGCTCCACCATGATCCAGCGACGGCCCATCTTGTGCGCCACCGCTCCGGTGGTGCCGGAACCGCCAAAGGAGTCGAGGACCCAATCATCCGGTTTCGTGGCGATTTCTACTAGGTGACGCAAAAGACCTTCTGGCTTTGGGAACTGGAACTTGTTGTCTTGCCCAAACAGTGCCACGCTTTCGTAAGTCCCGTGTTGGGTATAAAAACCATCGATGATTGAAGTCGGCTTCGTCTGGCGTTCTTCGCCTTCCTCGTCCCGAAGATACTGCTTGTACGATACTGTGACCTTTCCGTTTCGTTCGGTGAAAACAATCCCGTTCACAGCCATAGCCTTTTTTACCCGCTCCTCCGACCACTGCCACTGCTTTTCAGGCCAGATATCTTCGCCTTTGTATTTGATCGAATATCGCAGATTTGGCCGTTCGTCATTACTCGTAGTGGCTAATGGTTGTAGACGAAAGGGGCCACGAATTTTATGGTGTTCATCCTTGAACTTGTAATACTTTAGGATCTTCTCATCGGGGGGAAGAAAGAGGGGTGGAAGCTGTTCAATTTCTTTAGCGTAACAGAGGATGAACTCACTCTGATTCACGACATATCTGGACTTCGCGCCACCTCCGTAACTCTTTTTCCACACGAAAAGATCGACTCGGTTCCCACGGCCGAACACTTCATCAAAAAGCACTCCCGCATGGAAAAGCTCTGTCGTGTCGATTGAGCAAAAGATCAGCCCGTCCTGTGTTAATAGCTTTCGTAGGATATCGAGTCGATCCCGCATGAGTGATAGCCAGAGAGAGTGCTCGACACTGTCGTCGTAGTGCTCGAACGCACTGCCTGTGTTGTAAGGCGGGTCAATGTATATGCATTTTATCCTGCCAGCGAATTCCTGCTCCAGCGCCTTCAACGCCAGCAGGTTGTCGCCGAAGATCAGCCGATTGTCGAAGAGGTCGTTCTCCGCCACCCGATGCGGCGCGTGATACGACTTCTCCGCATCCTCCAGCAAGATGCGCGGCTCCAACCGGGGCCGGGTCTCCTTCCCGACCCAGGTCAGTTCGAGTTTATTCTTATTCATTTATTCCTTTTCGGGATCAAGCGCATTTCGAAGGGCACTATGTCTTCGAAGCATATATCGGTCAAATTGAGGAACTGTGAACGCCGCCAACCCATAACCAGGCGTGTAGAGTAAACCTTTTTCAATCAATCTCGAACGAATTGGACCTGCTTGCTCGGTGGTTTTATGTAGCCGGCTGGCTACCTCGGCAGCGCGGTGAGCATTCGGGCCAAGTTCCGCCATGGCATACATGTACTTCAATTCAAATTCTGTCATCCTCTCTGCGCGAACACGGAAAAAACTCTCATCAAGTTTGCCCTCTACCAAGGGCAAACATCTTCTGGATACTTCAACGTCAATATGCGTTGAGGGGGCCTCATCCCAAACGATTCTTCCGAACTCTTGTAAAAAGTATGGGTACCCTTGTGTGTAATCAATAATGAAATCAACAGCGGCACCAGAGAACTCGACCCCCAAGGTTCGTGCGGGCAAAGTAAGCGCTTCTCGGGCGTGAGTGGCAGGATTAAGTTCTCCTATGTGGGGGAATTTGAAAAGCCTCTCACTATACGACTTTGCTTCACCGGCTAAGCGCGGAATTTGGGGTAGTCCAGCGCCGGCAAGAGTAATAGGTAAAGAACGGCGAGTCGCTTTATGCAATGCTGTTATTAAAGCCTCCAATTCTTGTTGTTGAAGATATTGAATCTCATCCAGCAAGAACAATATACCCCTCCCCTTTTCTTTTGCCGCCTCGCCAATCGCTAAAAATATATCTGATAAATCTTCAGCCAAATTACCGCTATCTGCTACACCATTCAGGGGTTCATCTAAGCCTACGGCAACAGAACCGTCCGCATTGAAGGTTAAAGTAAAAGACTTTAATATTGCCGCGGCACGCCTTAATATATCGGTCCAACGTTCTTTTGCATCAAGTTGGAATAGAATTCGCCTGACTTGCCCGGCAATCTTTAGTTTAAATGAAGCGCCCTTTTCGACCTCCCATTCGATAGTGGCCCAATTCCTGGCCTCGGCCTTCTCGCGGAAAACGTCGAGGAGTACTGTCTTACCCACACCACGAAGGCCTGTAATTATCATAGATTGCTCGGCATAGCCGTTTTCAAGTCGCTGAAGCAATATATCAAATGACTCAATTTGCTCGTCGCGTCCGGCCAATACCGGAGGCTTGGTTCCAGCGCCAGGGGCGTATGGGTTGCGCCTTGGGTCCATATTCTCTCCTTTACAAACTAAACCATGTTTATCAAATAATGATAAAGTCGGAATAGTTTGTCAAGCCAGTATCTCTTTGGAGGAACGCGGCGTATTCACTGCTCCCAACGAAAACTTACCTTCAGGTCGTTCATCTGAGAAAACGGAACCAGGCCGCCGTGCTGGAGACGGCCTACGACGATACCGGGGTGGATATCAAGGCCTTTGGCAAATTTCTTAACCGCATCCTTGCTCTTCAGGAGGGGGAGCGCTTTGGCATGTGTCGGCGGTATCAAGTAATCACCGGCCCAGCGGTTTGCTTCCGTTTCTTCGGGAGAGTCTATCCCCTGGCTACCCGGGTCGTCGAGAAAGACCTCCCGTTTCCCGTGATGCAGGATATGCGCGGCTTCGTGAAAGAAGGTGAACCAGAATCGGTCGTTGGTCTTGCCGTACAACGAAAGCTGGATCAGCGCTCGATGCGGGCCCAGCCAGCGAGCGACACCGCTGACATGCGAACGGGGGATGGCGGGAACCAATACAAGCACCACACCGGATTCCTTGCACAACCTGCGCAGTTCCGGCTCGAAGGATTCCGGCGGACGAACCGTCAGTCCCCGGATCCGCTTCAGTGCTTCGAGAAACCGGACACGATCGAATTTCGGACCGTCGATCCGTTCGGCCTTGATTTCCCCCTGGCGCAGCCAAGCGGAGATCGCGCCGATATCGCTTTGCTCTTCCCTCGAACGTCGAAATGATCCTTCCATCGCGACGTAATGGCCCTCCCATTCTTCGGGAGAGGCCACGCCGAAAAACCGCAGCAGATCTTCCACCAAACTATTGGATTCCCTTGGAACAATCCTTCTCGTCGGGATGGCTTTGCTCTTCATCAACTCCTTGAGAGGAAGCTTTTTCAGCCAATCGGTCCACGCGCCATATTGGGCAACGGACTCCAGCCGGGCCTTCTGCGCCCGGAACTGCGCCTCCCGGGTCAACCAGAATTCCGTGGTGGAGCCGAGGACGCGCTCCAGGCGAACCGCCGTATCCTCGGTGATTGACGCCTTGCCGTTTAAGAGCAGGCATACATGTTTTGTGGTGTACCCAAGTCTTGCAGCCAACTCGGACTGGGACCAGCCACGCTCTTCGAGCAGGTCGGCGACGGTGTCGCCCGGCGGCGATATCCAATCCGGTTGAAAGGAAAGCCGTGAATCAGTCATGATAATCTCCGACGAAAACGATGAGGACGCGATTGACCTTTGACCAGTTGATCCCTACATCGCCAAGGCGGGGGGTCTCTTCGTGGTCCGGTTGGAACACGAGACGACGGCCGCCTTCCAGGCTCACCGAAAATTGACCGTCCCTGTCGCCGTGCAATGGATGCGGATTCCCCGCCACAAGATCGCTTACCCGGGCTGCCGCCTGAAGATCGGCTACCCGCGTCCGGAGCTTATCCGCGCATGTCTTCCCAAGCTTTCGGGCCACACCCTGCTTTTCGCAAAGCTCGCGAAGTTTCCTGTCCTTGAAATCCAGGTCCCCCCGATATCCTTAGAATATATCTATTTACCGGATTGGTAAATATAATGCAACTTACAGCAGTTTGCACCCACAGTAAAACGTAAATAATCCGCTCTTCTCAAAGCGCCGTTCTCCCGCGTATCCATCGAGAGTTGCAATCTCTAAGATCTATCGATCCATCCGGTTGAAGGGCAGAACGGCTCCACCGGTCTTTGCGCGCTTGATCGATCGCTTCACCTCGGGCCCGGCGTTGGCATGGACGATCCGGACCTCCGGGTGCTGAAGGGAATATACCCGAAAAATCTCGTCGGCGAACGCCTGCCCGATCTCGTCGATCCCCGCAAAATCGAGGATCACGACTTTGAACCGTTCGAACCGGGCCAGCAGGCGCTTGGCCTGGGACCGGGAGACGAGCTGCTCGGCGCCGTGTTTCGCCAATCGAACGGGAACGATCGTCCGGTTGAAACCGAAATCCTTCGGGGACGCCGTGTATTTTTCGAAGATCCGCTTCACCGTGCGGTCGCTCCGGTTCCGGAGGGACATGACGACGGTCGTCCCTTCCCCCGGGCGTTCGCGCTCCAGGATCCAGTCCTCCTCTTCCCCCGTCTTGTGGGAGAAGTACACGCCTCCGGAAAGGATCACGTAATCGTCGAACATCCGGGAGGCGAAAAAGATCCCCTCTCCGGTGTGGCGCTTCGGATCGGTCGTCAGCTTCCCTTTCGCCAGCTCGAGAATGGCGTGGCGCTCATCCTCGAGGCCCAGCTCCGCCTGGATCTTGCGGAAAATTCCGACTCCATCATCGGCGATCCACAGGGTCGTCGTAGCAGTCGTCGTTTCCGCCGTCACCGTCACTCGGGTTCCGCCGGAA
>Ga0082335_1008727_pt1 | contig 11352 bp, 9 predicted proteins | sample Subgrocontami58m_FD_72375 | JGI IMG/M metagenome (GOLD analysis project Ga0082335, IMG submission 72375) | Subsurface groundwater microbial communities from S. Glens Falls, New York, USA - GMW37 contaminated, 5.8 m (SPADES assembly) (version 2) ...
CCTTCCTGCCAAAGGTTGCCGGCGCCCGCGAAGCCATTGTAAAAGGTGGCCGCACCAGGATGCGCCCGATCCCCCTGACGGAAATTCCCCACATACCGGTCCGCGAGTAGGGGAGTTCCGGCCTCGGGGTTCGCGGGTCCATCCACGCACCGGTCAATCAAGAGGCGAGGGAACTCGTGGGCTACCAGCCGATCGTTCTGCAAGCGGAGCAAAAATTTCCCGTCTCACCGGCAGTGCTGTGGGATCTGTTGGCCAACACCGACAGGCTCAACCGCGAGATCGGCATGCCCCACGTCGCCTACGGCCCCGTGGTGGTGAGCGCCGACGCCTTCTACCGCGAGGCGTCCGCGCGATTCTGGGGTCTCATGGCGGCGCGCTGGCGCGAGTATCCGTTCGAGTGGGTGCGGGGCGAGCGCTACGCCGTCCTGCGCGTCTTCGAGACCGGGCTCCTGGATGTGTTCTACGGTGGGATGGATCTTCGCCCACATGCGGAGGAGACCTCGGTCCGGGTATTCGCAGAGGTGACACCGCGCACGCTGATCGGGTGGGGGATGGCCAGGCTGATGGGCCGAAGGGGAATCCGGGATACCCTGGCCTTCTGCGAGCGATCCATTGCGACCCGGAACTCCAGGGTGGACCTTCCCTCGCCGCCGAGTCGGATGAGCGCGGTGGATCGAGACCGCCTCGACCAACTCCTGGCCGCACTCCGGGGAACCCACCTGTCGGAGCCCCTGGTGGCGCGGTTCGCGCGGCACGTTGTGGCGGCCCCGGACCGGGATGTCCTGCGGATGCAACCGTATGCCTTGGCCGACGGATGGGGGGCGGACCGGGCAGAGGTCCTGCGCCTCTTCGTGCAGGCGGCGCGCCTGGGCGCCCTGTATCATACCTGGGAGATCATCTGCCCCAACTGCAGGGTCCCCCACGCCCAAGTGGCGACCTTGGCGGGGATGCCCGCCCGCGTCCACTGCGACGTGTGTGCCATTGAGTACGACACGGACCTGAAGGAGAACGTGGAGCTGCGCTACTCGGTGCATCCCTCGCTCCGCCCGGCCAGGGATGAGACCTATTGCATCGGCGGGCCGGCCAACTTCCCCCACATCTGGGCCCAACAGTACCTCCTCCCGGGGACTGAACGCGTGGTGTCCGTGACATTGCCGACGGAGCCCTTCCGCGTGCGCGCCCTGCAGGTCAATGCAAGCTGCCCCCTGGACCCGCATCCTGGAGGCCCATCCGAGGTGGCCTTCACCTACCGCGACGACGGCTGGTACCAGATGCGCCAGACATTTGCGCCCGGAAGAGTAACGGTGCGACTCCGAAACGAGACCGCACATGTCGTGGTCGCGGTCATCGAGCAAGTTCAATGGGATCCCCGCGCGATCACTGCGGCGCAGGTCATGACGCTCCCGGAATTCCGAGAGCTGGCACAGGCTGAGGTCCGGTCGGCAACTTAGTGCTTCGGTCCGCAATGACGGTGGCGTATTTCTTCTAGGGAGGTTCAGCGCAGGGTAACCTGGCTCGCGGTCGGGATTCAAAAAGCGCGGGCAGTTTCTCGAATGGGCGGAGTGGAAGCGGGTGAGTCTCGATTGCTCCGGCGAGCGTGGGATGCGGTTATCGCGATGGCCCTGCAACAGAAAAGAGGTGGTGCGGGGATATTGCGCGCCTGAGCTTCAAGCTGGGTGATTTGAATTTCTTGCTTATCCGGATGGTGGGATTACGATTTGTGATCCCAAGCCCACTTCCCGTCGCGCTTCACCCGGATCAAGTTGACCGAGTACTGGTACCGATCCGCCCGGTAATAGCTCTCCACCAGTTCCAGCGGCCGGTCTGGCTCGGTGTACATGACACGCTTGACATGCATGACAGGGGAGAGCAAGGGGATGTCCAGCCTCTCGGCGACCTCGGGGTCGGCGGCGGCGGCCTCCACAGTCTCGTGGGCCCGGGTGATGGGAATCTTCAGCTCCTCCTGCAGGATCCAGAGGAGGGGAACGCGCAGGAGCTCCTTCTCCCGGATCTGCTGCCCGATCTCCACCGGAAGGAAGTTGATCGTGAAGGCATAGGGTGCATCATTCACGTGCCGGAGGCGCTTGATGCGGAACAGCTCCGACTCCGCCGGGTCGAGCTTCAGCAGCTTGCGCAGCTCATCGGTCACTGGGACCCGGCTGATCTCCACCTCTTTCACAGAAACTTTCTGGACCTGGTCGTACAACTCCTCCAGAAATCCCGTGAACTTCATCGCCGGCAACCCGGTGGAGGGATGCTGGGCGACGAAGGTTCCTTTGCCCTGCACCTTGACAAGCATGTTGTCACGAACCAGCTCGCGCAGGGCCTCCCGGACCGTGACACGGCTGACACCCATCTCGCGGCTCAACTCGTTTTCCGAGGGGATCTGGCTCCCCGGGGCGTATTCTCCGCTCGTGATTCGCTGGCGGATCACGTGCTCTACCTGGTAGTAGAGTGGCACGACCCGGTGATCTCTCTTGAGCATCACTCTCCCCTTTGAATTAGGAATTCTGGCTGCTTGTTTTGTTAACTATACATTAAACATCTTCCCTCATCTGTCAAGAAATTTCCTGAACGTTGCAGAGGAGACCCTTTCTTCGGTCAAGATCCCGCTCCCTTCATGCCGCCATCCCTGAAGCCGCACTCCAGAGTAATCTCAGCGATTCATAGGAAACTCATCGTGTCGCGTATCTCCACATTCCGTCGTCCCCCGTCCAGTGGTCCCCAAGAAGCGCCACTGAAATTTCCAGCGAGCTATTGTTATCGTGATGAAGCAGGGAGCAATGGGACTCGGAGATCAGATTCCTGATCATTGGCAGCCTACCCGTTCAGGTCCTTCAGCTTGTTCGTTCCGGCTAGTTGATCGTTCTGGACCCATATTTTATTTCCACCCCGGAGAAGCAAGAGCGAAACATCTTGAAAACAAATGGCGAATTTTTCGCCTGTTCTATGGGTGAATATTCACATACTTTTAGCTTGACACCTTTTTAAACCCTGTGTTAGCTTGCGTCCCTGTATGGTCATCCATACATTCCTCTCCCTTCGCTGATACCGTCCGCCGCCGTGGGCAGGAGTTGGATACCTATTTCCCGGAGAGCCCCTCAGGTGGGTCCTTCGACAAGCTCAGGACGAACTCCCAGCCCCCGTTCCAGGTGGCTGTTTCTCGCCCGCCCGCTGACCCGCGTTTTTCCATATTAACTATTTGGCCAACTTCCTATTTGGCCCCCATGAACCCGAGGCGGCCAATCCAACCAGCAATTGGCGATTACCCAAAGGAGGACCAGTATGAAGCAAATGAACTTCAAGTCAGTCAGCAACCAGAGGAAGCCACAGGTGAACTTCAACCCAGTCAACAACCGGAGGAAACCACAGATGACGAATTACATGAAACGCTCGATGCTCGCATTGGCCCTCGCCGCAGCGGTGGCGCTCGGCGCAATCGCAACGCCAGCCCTGGCGCAGGACGGCGTGATCCGCATCGGCATCACGCTGCGCATGGTGGTCGAGAACGGCCTCAAGTATGGCCAGATGACCAAGGACGAGTTCGAAGCGGTCAACGCCACGGGTGGCATCAACGGCAAGAAGGTCGAGGTCATCCTGCTCGACGACGAGTGCAAGCCGGACAAGGGCGTCGCGAACGTCAACCGCTTCATCCATCAGCACAAGGTGCACATCGTGCTTGGCTCGACCTGCAGCTCGGTTTCGCTGCCCATGGTCGACATCACGGCCAAGGAGGAGGTGCCGCAGATCATCCCGCACTCGACCAACTCCAACATCACCAAGAAAGGCAGCGCGTGGGTGTTCCGTACGTCCGTTTCCGAACGGTTCTACGCGTCCGTGCACGCCAAATACCTGTCGGAGAACGTCGGCAAGAAGGTCGCCTACCTTTACACGACGGACGCCGCCGGCATCGGCTTTGCCAAGGACTACATGACCTACATGCGCAAGACCTACAACATCGAGCCGCTCTACGAGGCGCAGATGCAGGAGACGGATCTCGATTTCCGGTCGCACCTGCTGAAGATCAAGTCGCTCAATCCGGAAGTCCTTGCCATCGGCGGCCAGCTCGACGCCATCGCACGCATCGTCCAGCAGGCGGTCGAGGTCGGCATCCCCGCGAAGGTTCGTCGGGTTGCGGCGTCCGCAGCGGGCAACGCGCCAGTTCCCGAGCTGGCGGGTGATGCAGTCGTGGGCCTGACGTTCGCGCAGGCGTTCTCGTGCAAGGACGAGCGTCCGGTGGCGCAAGCCTTCGTCAAGATGGTGCAGGAGAAGTACAAGGTCCGCTGCCCGGATCACGACTTCAGTCAGGCCTACGAGACCGCCCAGATCGTGAAGCTGGCGCTCAGCCGCGCCAAGCTTACGCTGACTGAAGCGTCTCTCAAGACCGACCGTGCCGCCATTCGCGATGCGCTTGCCGGCATCAAGAACTACAGCGGCCTCGCCTCCGGACCGATCAACTTCTGCGCCGACCAGACGCCGCAGTGCCGTGACGGCAACCGGACCGGCATCCTGGTCGAGTACACCAAGGGCGGCAAGGACTACGACATGCGCGTGCTTGCCCGCGTCTCGTTCGAGCCGGACTTCGGGCTCTAGCACATCCGGACTGATCGTTCGCTGCCGGCGACCGGCTGCTCCAGTCGGTCGCCGGCACTCTTTGAAGCCAGCAACGTATCGGAACACGCTGTGATCGTAGATATTGCAAAGAGCAGTACCCAGAAGCCGACGGTCGGCGGTCGCTCGACCTGGCTCGATACTGTGCACCCAATCGTGCCTTGGCTGCCCGGCTTGGCTGTCTTGCTTCCGCTGCCCATGCTGCTGAAGAATAACTATCATCAGTACGTCGTCAACGTGATCGCCATCAACGTCATCCTGGCGGTCGGGCTCAACATCGTCAAAGGGTTCGCGGGCCAGGTGACGGTCGGGCACATCGCACTCGCCGCGATCGGAGCCTACACGTCGGCCGTAGTCTCGACCAAGCTCGGGCTGCCGTTCTGGGCCGCGCTACCGGCAGCGATACTGGTGACCGGCCTCGCGGGTGCCATCGTCGGCATCCCATCATTCCGGCTCGAAGGCGCGTACCTGGCGCTCGCCACGCTCGGGCTCGCCGAATCCGTGCGCATCGTTATTTCTGGGACCGAATCGCTCGGCGGCGCGATTGGATACGAGAACATCCCGCCACCTTTCATCGGCAGCATGGCGCTCGATGCCCACCGATCCTACTACTATGTCGTGATGCCGCTGGCGCTGCTTGGTATTTATTTCTCCTTCAGCATCCTGAGCTCCGACATCGGCCGCGCATTCAAGGCGCTACGCGAGGACCAGCTCGCGGCCGCGGCGAGCGGCGTCAATGTGCGCAAGTACAAGATTATCGCCTTCGTGCTGAGCGCGCTCTACGCGGGCTGCGCCGGAAGTCTGAAGGCGCACATGGCGCCGGGCTTCCTCAATCCCAACGATTACACGATAACCGAGATGGTGACCCTGTTGCTGATGGTCGTGTTCGGCGGCATCGGCCACATCTGGGGCGGCGTCATCGGCGCAGTGCTGGTGACGATCATCAACGACCTCACCCAAGACTACTACCGGTATCGGATGGCGATGTTCGGCTCGGTGATCGTGCTGACGGTGATGTTCATGCCGCGCGGCATTGGCGGCATGATCGACGACTACCTCGTCAGGCGGCGGTTCAAGGCGATCCGGGAGGCCAAGAGCCGTGCTACTTGAGGTCAAGAACCTGACCAAGCGGTTCGGTGGCCTGACGGCCATATCGAACATCGATCTCGCCGTGAAACCAGGCGCGGTGCACGGCATCATCGGTCCCAATGGCTCGGGCAAGAGCACGCTCTTCAATCTGATCTCGGGCGTGTACAAGCCGGAGCCCGGCGCCAGCATCGTGTTCGACGGCGACGACATCACCGACTGGGAGCCGCACGAGATCGCCCGGCATGGCGTGGCGCGCACGTTCCAGCTCCTGCGCATCTTCTCCGGCATGAGCGTGCTCGAGAACCTGCTCATCGGCCACCACGGCCTGATCCGCTACAACACCACCTCGGCCGTGATCGGGTCGCGGCGGGTGTGGGCCGAGGAGCGCCGCGTGCGCGAGGAGATGATGGAGCTCCTCGCTTTCATCGGTCTCGCCGATTACGCCGATATGCCAGCCGGCGAGCTGTCCGGCGGTGAGCGCCGCCTGCTGGCGCTCGGCCGCGCGATGGCCATGCGGCCGAAGCTGCTGATGCTCGACGAGCCGGCAGCCGGCTTGTCGCCGGTCAATGTCGAAATCGTGCTCGACACGGTTCTTGCTCTCAAGAACCGCTTCGGACTCACCGTGATCATCATCGAGCACATCCTGAAGGTCGTGATGGAGACGTGCGAGACGGTGAGCGTGCTCGATCACGGCGAGAAGATCGCCGAAGGATCGCCGGCAGCGATCAAGGAAGACCACCGCGTGATCGAGGCGTACCTCGGCAAGGAGATGGAAGATTCCGAGGTTCGCGCGCTCCTGCGGTCGGCATGATGTCGGCGTCATCCGACGAAGCAGGAAGAACCTGACTGAAGCGAGCGCGCTCATGCTGGAAATCAAGGACCTGGTTGGGGGGTATGGCAGCGTCCAAGTTCTCAACGGCGCCAGTCTCAAGGTCGCCCGTGGCCAGATTGTTGCGCTTCTGGGTGGTAACGGCACCGGGAAATCGACGCTGTTGAAAGCCATTTCCGGACTGATCAAGCCGTGGAGCGGCTCGATCACGTTCGATGGCGAGCGAATCGACGGCCTCAGACCCGATCTCATCGTGCGGCGCGGCCTCGTCCAGGTCACCCAGGGCAAAGAGGCCTTTCCTGGCATGACTGTGGAGGAAAATCTCAAACTCGGCGCCTTCGTGGTCCGCGACCGGGCCAAGACGAGCCGCGCACTCGATCGCGTCTACACATACTTTCCGATTCTGAAAGAAAGGCGCCAGCAGTTGTCCGGCACGCTGTCCGGCGGCCAATTGCAGATGGTGTGCATCGGCCGCGGCCTGATGTCGAGCCCTCGGATGATCATGCTCGACGAGCCGAGCTCGGCGCTGGCGCCTCAGGTCGTTCTCGACATCTTTCGCACCATCCATCGCATTACGCAGGACGGCATGACCGTGCTGATGGTCGAGCAGAACGTGCGCATGGCGCTTCTGCTCGCCGAGTACGGTTACGTCATCAAGGACGGCGTCATCCACATCGAAGGCCCTGCTGAAAAGCTGATTCATGACGACAATGTGCGGCTCTCCTACCTGGGCGGCACGGTTGCCAATCGCGAGGCGAGCCTCGGCACCGGTGCGTGACGATCAGGTTCCCATGCGGCAAGCGGTTCGACCCGCCAGACAAAGGTGAATTTCCGTGGGCTACTTCATCGATCTCGTGATCATCGGCCTCTCGATCGGCATGGTCTACGCTCTCGTCGCACTCGGTCTCTCCCTCATCTACTCGGGGCTCGACCTCGTCCATTTCGCCCACGGCGAGATCTACATGATCGGCGCCTTCATCGGCCTCATGCTGTTTCGGCATCTGGGGATCGGATATGTGCCGACGCTGCTGCTGGCGGTCGTGCTGACAGGCATTGTGGGCGTGCTCATCGAACGCCTGTTCTATCGCCGGTTGACGCGCGCAGGCGGCGGTTACACCGTTGCCGGCATGGGCATGATCATCGCGGGCTTTGGCATGTCGATCGTGCTGCAGAACGTCGCCTATCTGATCTGGGGGCCGAAGGCCCTTCCCTTCCCGGTGCCCTACGGTAGGCCCGTCGAGATCGGAAATCTTGCATTGCCCATGTCATATGTGTGGATCGTTGCCACGGCGCTGATCCTGATGTTCGTCCTTAATCTCTTGCTGAAAAAGACCATGATCGGCCTTGCGATCCGCGCGGTCGCGCACAACAAGGACATCGCCTATCTCAGCGGCGTCAACGTGCCGCTGATGATCTCGCTGATTTTCGGCATCGGGTGCGCGCTCGGTGCGGCGGCCGGCGTGCTGATCGGGCCGATCAATTACGTGCAAGTCTTGATGGGCACCGGCGTTCTGATCAAAGCATTCGCGGCCGCCGTCGTTGGCGGGTTCGGCAGCCTGCCCGGCGCGGTGCTGGGCGGCCTTCTGGTCGGCGTCATCGAGAGCCTCGGGGCCGGCTACGTATCCGGCACATACAAGGACATCTACGCCTTCGTGTTGCTGATCTTCGTGCTGATGGTCAAGCCATCCGGCATTCTCGGCGTCGAGGCCAAAGTGAAAGCGTGATGTTGCGGTGAACCGTCATTCGAAGGACCCCGCATGGGCAAGATCAGAATCGCCGTCGCAGGCGCCGGATTGATTGGGCACCGCCATATCGAACTCGCCTTGGCCAGCCCGAGTTGCGAGCTGTCGGCCATCGTCGATCCGGCTCCGGGCGCAGAGGCCATCGCCTCGAAGGCCGGTGTGCGTCTGTTCGAGACGCTTGATGAGTTGTTCGACACGGACCGCCCGGACGGCGTGATTCTTGCTACGCCGAATCAGTTGCATGTCGAGCACGCCTTGAAGTGCATCGACGCCGGCGTGCCCATGCTGCTCGAGAAGCCCGTCGCCCACACGCTGGAAGAAGGCGCGCGCCTGTGCGATCTGGCGGACGCCGCGAAGGCGAAGATACTGGTCGGCCACCACCGGGCCCACAGCCCGATCATGGCGCGCGCGAAAGAGGTTGTCGAACGGGGCGTTCTCGGCAAGCTGGTTGCGGTGATGGGCAGCGCGATGTTCTACAAGCCCGACGACTATTACGCCGCCGCCCCATGGCGTCGCCAGCGCGGCGGCGGCCCGATCCTGCTCAACATGATCCACGAGGTGCACAACCTGCGCATGCTGTGCGGCGACATCATCGCGGTACAGGCCTTCTCGTCCAACGCCACGCGCGGTTTCCCGGTCGAGGACACGGTGGCGATCAACCTGCGCTTCGCCAGCGGTGTCCTGGGCACCTTCCTGCTGTCCGATACCGCGGGCTCGCCCAAGAGTTGGGAGCAGACCTCGCAGGAGAACAAGAGCTATCCGACCTACCCCGACGAGGACTGCTATGTCGTCGCCGGCACCTTCGGCTCGCTGGCCGTGCCCACGATGCGGCTCAAGACCTACGAGAAGAAGGAAGACCGATCGTGGTGGAAGCCGTTCCAAGTCGGTGTGGCGGAACTCGAGCGCGCCGATCCGCTGGAGCGGCAACTGGAGCACTTCTGCGCCGTCATCCGCGATGAAGCAAAACCGCTGGTCACTGCACGCGACGGCCTCGAGAACCTGCGCATCACCGAAGCGATCGTCAAGGCTGCGCGCACAGGACAGATCGTCAATACCGAGGCGCACACCCACTGATGCGAGGAAGCTACGGCTGTCTGGCTGCTCCCTTACCTCCCCTTCTTTCAACCTGGAGTCCCTGTCATGAAAGTCGTCGTCCTCAATGGACCCAACTTGAACCTTCTCGGCACGCGCGAACCCAAGATCTATGGCTCGACCACGCTCGCCGACGTCGAGGCCAGCCTGCGAGCGCAGGCGAAAGAACTTGGCATCGAAGTCGAATGCTTCCAGAGCAACCATGAAGGCGCCATCGTCGACCGTATTCATGCCGCACGGGCCGAGGGCGTCAAGTTCATGATGATCAACCCCGGAGCCTTCACGCACACCAGCGTGGCGATCCGCGATGCGTTTTCGGGCGTCGCCATTCCGTTCGTCGAGGTGCACATCTCCAACGTATACAAGCGTGAGGCCTTTCGCCACCACTCCTATCTGTCGGACGTGGCCGAAGCGGTGGTGTGCGGCTTCGGAACCCTGGGCTACAATCTTGCGCTGCAATTCATCAACACCAAGTTGCGGCAAGTGGCAGCGCAGTGAGTCCATTCCGGGGCGTCCGGCCGGCGTCCGGCCGGCAGAGCGTATACCTCGACATGATCTCGGCACAAGCGCTCCAAGCCGAACTTGCCAAGCCGCGCGAACATGGCGCTGCCTGCGCCGGAGCGGCTGTGGCCACACCGGCCTCTTCCTTTGCTGAACTCCTTCGAACCCCGCCATGACTGCCACCGTCACCGACGCTCCGGCCGCAACGCCGGAGACGGACCAACGGTAACCAGTTGCTTCTATTCGACTAAAGTTTGGACAGCAATGACAGATGCTATTGGATAATTTTCACTTACTTTTGGCTTGACACCTTTTTGAACCCTGTGTTAGCTTGCGTCCCTGTATGGTCATCAATACAAGTATTAAACACTCGCACTCCTGATCTATCCCGCTGGCTAGCCTCACAAAAGGATCAGCGACCCCATCGCGGAGGACTGACGCCAGTATGGATTACTACTCAGGGTTGTACGACTCCCTGGAGATGGTGAAGTCTACCCGGACGAGGCGCCAGACTCAGCAGATCCCCAGGATGACTCCTGAGGAGAAGCAGAGCCTCCTCGAAGAGTATCACCCGGACTACCGGCTCTCGGGATTTCGCGAGATCCCACTGGGGCAGAACAAGGGCGAAATGGCCCCGCTGGAACTGGTGGAACTATTGGAAGCGCCAAGCCGCCTCAAGGGGATCCCTCTCGACCTGGCGCACCCGCACCACCAGCTGGACCTCCTCGTGATCGGCGGTGGGGGCGGCGGCTCGGCTGCGGCGCTGATGGCACGCGACGAGGGAGCCAAGGTCCTGATGGCCACCAAGCTTCGCCACGGCGACTCCAATACCATCATGGCAGAGGGTGGCATCGGAGCGGCGACCCGACCGGACGACTCGCCCGCCATCCATTACGTGGATACGATCCGGGGCGGGCGCTTCGCAAACGTCCCGGAACTCGTGCGCGCGCTCGTCACGGACGCCCCGCGAGTCGTGGCGTGGCTGGAGCGCCTGGGGGTGCTCTTCGACCGGGTCGAGGATGGAAATATCCTCACGCACACCCCGGCCGGCCACTCCCGGCCCCGCTCCCACTCCTGCCGGGACATGACCGGACTGGAGATCATGCGGGTCCTCCAGGATGAAATGCGAAACGCCCAGATTCCCGTCCTGGAATTCTCACCGGTCGTCGAACTCCTGACCGATCCCAATGGCGCCTGCGCGGGCGCCGTCCTCCTGAACCTGGACACCCGTCGGCACGTGATCGTGCACGCGAAGAAGACCATCCTGGCCACCGGGGGCATCGGACGGCTGCACATCCAGGGATTTCCCACGACCAACCACTACGGGGCCACGGCGGACGGCCTGGTGGTGGCGTACCGCGCCGGCGCCCGCCTGCTGTACGTGGACTCGATCCAGTACCACCCCACGGGGGTGGTCTGGCCGGAGCAGATGCTGGGCCTTCTCATCAGCGAGCATCTGCGCGCCAAGGGAGCCCAGCTCGTGGACCG
>Ga0082335_1008728_pt1 | contig 11352 bp, 8 predicted proteins | sample Subgrocontami58m_FD_72375 | JGI IMG/M metagenome (GOLD analysis project Ga0082335, IMG submission 72375) | Subsurface groundwater microbial communities from S. Glens Falls, New York, USA - GMW37 contaminated, 5.8 m (SPADES assembly) (version 2) ...
GGACTTGGGATTTGGGATTTGGGATTCGGGATTCGGGGGATTCCCGGGATTTGGGATTCGGGATTCGGGATTCGGGGGATTCGGGGGATTCGTCGCACCAGATCTGAAGGAGTGGCGGAAGCCTTCGGGTTCCCTTACGCGCTCGTTGAGCAGCAGCTCGATGTAGTCGAGCAGGAAACGGCCGCGATCCTCGAGGGTCACCTCGCGCGGCGCACGTCCCGCGGCGATGTCCGTGGCCTGGGCGAGAATCCAGGGATTGCGCAGCACGCCGCGGCCGACGAGCACGCCCTGCACGCCCAGGCGCATGCGCTCGATCACCTGCTCCGGCTCGATGCAGTCCCCGCTGCCGAACACCGGGATCGTCAGGCTTTCCGCGATGCGCGCCACCAGGTCCCAGTCCGCCGTGCCGCTGTAGCTCTGTGCCGCCGTCCGGCCATGCACCGCGATGGCCGCCGCGCCGGCGTCCTGCACCATCTTCGCCAGCGTCGGCGCGTTCCGCTCGTCGTCGTCCCAGCCGGCGCGCATCTTCACGGTGACCGGAATCTTCACCGCCTTCGCCATCGCGCCGATCACGCTCGCGGCCTGCGCGGGCTCCCGCATGAGGCTGCACCCGGCGTTGTGCTTCGCGATCTTCGGCACCGGGCATCCCATGTTCACGTCAACGATGTCGGCGCCCATGCTTTCGACGATCCGGGCGGCGTCGGCCATCTTCTCGGGATCGCCGCCGAAGATCTGGATCGCGATCGGCCGCTCCTCTTCCGTGTACTCGGCGTACTCGAGCGTGCGGTCGATGCCGCGCACGAGCCCCTCCGCGCTCACCATCTCGGTGACGACGAGGCCGCAGCCGCCGTGACGCTTCACGAGGCGGCGGAACGCCGTGTCGGTCATGCCGGCCATGGGCGCGATCGCGAACGGCGACGGGAGATTCACTGACCCTATCTTCATAATCACAACGATCAACGCAGAGACCGCAGAGATCGCAGAGAACACCATCCTCTGCGTGCTCTGCGTTCCACGTCCGTCAGTACGCCTTCACGTCCGCGGCGTCGACTTCGACGCTCACGGCCTGGCCGATGAGATTCACCGAGAGGACCAGGCGCGCTTTCGGGGCATCCTTGCGCACCAGGCGTCCGATGACGCCGCGCAACGGCCCGTGCACGACTTCGACCATCATCCCCTCGTGAATCATCGGACACGGGTCGTACTGCAGGTCGCTCGTGACGAGCACCCGGATGCTGTCGAGCTCGTGCTCGGGGATCGACGCCGGTTTGCCATCGAACGACACGATGTTCACGACGCCGACGCACTTCAGGACGGGCAGCGCGTCGGCCAGATCGAAGCGCGCGAAGCAGTAACCGGGGAAGAGCGGCCAGTCGATCTTCTTCTTGCGGTCCTTCCACCGGCTCCAGCGGGGTATCGTCGGCAGAAACGCGTCGATGCGTTTGCGCTCGAGCTGGTCGCGGACCACTTGCTCGTGTCGGGACCGGGTCCAGATGGCATACCACCGGGATTCGGGATTTGGGATTTGGGATTCGGGGTTCGGGATTCGGGATTCGCGGTTCGGGATTTGGGATTCGGGGTTCGGGATTTGGGATTCGCGGTTCTGGGTTTGGGGTCCGCTCTCCGACGGTCGAATCACCAAGCCCGAGTCCCCAATCCCGTCCGATTTCGTCACAGCGTGGGCGTCTGCTTCAAGCCCGCGTCGAAGGCTTTCTTCACGTCGGGATTCTTCCACTCGATGATCGCCTGCGCCCGCAGCTTCTCCAGGTATTTCCGGAACTCTTTCCTGCGCTTGTCGGTGAACACGCGCTCGCCGATTTGATCGCGCGCCTGCTCGAGCGTCATCGTCTGGGTCGGCGTCACCGTTTCGAGCTTCAGAATCTGATAGCCGCGCGAATTGCGGATGACCTCGCTGACCTCGCCGGGCTTCATCCCTTCAATCAGCTTCCGCAGGTCGGGCGAGATGTCGTTGACGCTGAGCGGTCCGATGAGGCCCGCGTTCGCCTTCGACGGCGAGTCGGAGATCTCGGCCGCGAGCGTCTCGAAGGTCTCGCCGCCGGTCGTGACGCGCGTGCGGATTTCCTCCGCACGCGCCTGTGCCGCTTCGTCCACGGCGACGTTCAGCCCCTTGGTGTCGCCCGTGACCGCGACGAGGATCTCGCGCAGCGTGACCGAGGGCGACGTCGTGAATTCCTTGAGATGCGTCTCGTAGTAGACGCGCGCCTCCTCGTCGGTGACGCCGATCTTCCCCAGCACCTCGTTCTGCTGCACGCGCTGGTGGATCATCTGCCGCTCCAGGTTGCGCCGCAAGTCCGCGATGGTCATGTTCTCGGCTTTGAGCGCGGCCTGGAACTGCTCTTCCGACTCCATCTTGTTTTCTTTTTTGATGTTGTCGAGAACGCTCTTGAACTGCTCGTCGCTCAGTTTGTAGCCGAGCTCCTTGCCGCGCTGCACGACCAGCATCTCGTCCACCGCGTCCACCATGATCTGCGGCGTGACCTCGTCGAGCGCCTTGCGGAGCTGCTCGTCGTTCGGATCGCTTTTCAGGTCGATCTGCTGGCCTTTCTGGCGCAGCGCGGCCACCTGCCGCTGCTCGAGGTCGGACTTGGTGAAGATTTCGCCGTTCACCTTCACCAGGATCTGCTCGATGATCTCGGCGCGCGGCGTCGCGATGGCGGCGAGGACGAGGGCGACGGGAGCGAGCGTTTTGAGTTTCATAGAGTTCCACTTTACCCTTGATCGAGGAGGTCGCTCAATAATCCGCCAACCTGCTCGAAAACGCCTCCAGGCGCCCTCGGATCCTCTTTCGCGGGCCTGGTCATCTCTGCCTTGTTGAACCCTGGCTTCACTTCGCCTTCGAGCGCCCTCGCAGTCCACCAACTCGGGCGCAGGGCGGCTCTCTTGGGATTTGGGTTTCGGGATTGGGGATTCGCTCGGAGCGACCCGCTGCCCGAATCCCGCCGAATCCCGATTCCCGAATCCCGAATCCCGATTCCCGAATCCCGAATCCCGATTCCCGAATCCCGAGCCCCGAGCCCCGAATCCCGAGTGCCGCCGAGCGACAGCCGCAAAGCCGCAGGCGGGACGAGCGTGAGCTCCGGCCGCCGCCGCACCAGCGACACGAGCCGCACGGGATCGACCTTCGCCTGCGGTCTGAACTTCAAGACGACGATGCGCCCTTCCCGGTCGATGGTGTCGATGTCGAGCCGGTCGGCCATCACCCGGATGCGTCCGTAGTCGGCCAGGTTCAGCACCGAGTCGGGAAGCGGCCCATACCGGTCGGCGGCCTCCTCGAGCACCTGATCGATTTCCTCGTCGTGCCGCGCGGCGGCCACCTTGCGGTAGAGCATCAGCCGCTGGTTCATGTCGGCCACGTACGACTCGTCGATTTTCAGATCCACGCGCAGGTTCACCGTCGCGCGCACATCGTCTTCGAGGTCTTCGCCCTTGAGCTCGCGCACGGTCTCGTCGAGCAGCTTCATGTACATCTCGAAGCCCACCGTGTCGATCTGGCCGCTCTGCTCGCCGCCGAGCAGGTTGCCGGCGCCGCGAATCTCGAGGTCCAGCGCGGCGACGCGGAATCCGCTGCCGAGGTCGCTGAACTCCTTGATCGCGGCCAGCCGCTTTTTCGCGACCGGCGACAGGTTGTCTTCCGGCGGGATGAGCAGATACGCGTAGGCCGGACGATCCGACCGCCCGACGCGGCCGCGCAACTGATAGAGCTGCGACAGGCCGTAGCGATCGGCGCGATTGATGATGATCGTGTTCGCGTTCGGGATGTCGAGGCCGTTCTCGACGATCGTGGTCGCCAGCAGCACGTCGAACTTGCGCGAGACGAAATCGAGCATCGCCCGCTCGAGCGCCTCCTCGTCCATCTGCCCGTGCCCCACGACCACGCGCGCTTCGGGCACGAGCCGCTGCACGAGGTTGCCGATCGAGAAGATCGACTCCACGCGGTTGTGGACGAAGAACACCTGGCCGCCGCGGGCCAGCTCGTTGCGGATGGCCTGCGCGATCACCTGCGGATCGAACTTCACGACGTTGGTTTGAATCGACAGGCGGTCCTTCGGCGGCGTCTCGATAATCGACATGTCGCGGATGCCGACGAGCGACATGTTCAGGGTCCGCGGAATCGGCGTCGCGCTCATCGTGAGCACGTCCACCTTCTTTTTCAGCTGCTTGATCTTTTCCTTGTGCGCCACGCCGAACCGCTGCTCCTCGTCCACGACGAGCAGACCGAGATCGCGGAAGTGCACGTCCTTCGACAGCAGCCGATGCGTGCCGACGATGATGTCCACCTTGCCGGCGACCAGATCGGCGATCGTCTCCTTCTGCTCCGCCTTGCTGCGGAAGCGGCTCACCATCTCGATGCGGACCGGGAACCCCGCGAAGCGCTCGCGCAGGGTTTTCTGATGCTGAAACGCCAGAATCGTCGTGGGCGCGAGGACGGCCACCTGCTTGCCGTCCATCACCGCCTTGAACGCGGCGCGCATCGCGACTTCCGTCTTGCCGTAGCCGACGTCGCCGCAAAGCAGACGGTCCATCGGCGTCGGCGATTCCATGTCGCGCTTGATGTCGGCGATCGCCGACTTCTGATCGACGGTCAGCTCGTATTCGAACGCGTCCTCGAACTCCTGCTGCCAGTGCGAGTCGGCGCTGAAGGCGTGGCCCGGCACGGCTTTGCGCGCGGCGTAGAGCTTGAGCAGCTCCTCCGCCATGTCGCGCATCGCCTTCTTCACCTTCGTCTTCACGCGCTCCCACGAGGTGCCGCCGAGCCGATCGATCGGCGGACGCGATGCGCCGGTGAACTTCTGGACCAGGTCGAGGCGCTCGACCGGGACGAAGAGCTTGTCGTCGCCAGCGTAACGGAGCTCGAGAAACTCCTGCAGGCTGTCGCCGACGCCAATCTGCTTCAGGCCGACGAACATGCCGATGCCGTGATCGACGTGGACGACGAAGTCGCCGACCTTCAGATCGCGCAGGTCTGAGAGAAACGCCTTCGTCGCCGAGCGCCGCCGGTCGGGTGCGTGGCGCTCTTCTTCGAAGACGTCGGCTTCGGCGTACAGCTGCAGGCCGGCGTCGGGCAGGCGGAAGCCGCGCGTGAGGCCGCCGACGGCGACGAGCACGGCCGCGTAGCGCGCGTCCTCGGCGCGCTCGACCGGAATCGCGAACACGTCGTATTCCTTCAGCAGCTCGATGGTGCGCTCGGCCCGGCCCGCCGTCGCCGCCACGAACAATGTCGTCTCGCCTTCGTCGCGCAACCGCCGGATCTCGGCGACCCAGTCCTGCAAGCGGCCCTTCAGTTCGACCGCCGGCTGACAGCGGACATGGCGGGACTCGGGATTTGGGATTTGGGATTTGGGATTGGGACTCGCTGGCGTCGAATCACGAATCCCCAATCCCAAATCCCGATCGCGAGCCCCAGCCGAGGGCGCGTCGTCGTCGAGCCCGAGGTAGGCGAGACGCGTAGCCTGCGCGAGGCGGGCCTCGACGAGATCCCACTCCGCGAAAAGAGCGTCCGGAGCGAGTACGCCGGCAGGCCTGAAGGACTCGGCACGGGCAGGCCTGAAGGCCTGCGCTACGTCCGTCAGATCCGTCTTCGAGGCGGCGGCGAGATTCTCGTAGCTCTGTTGGATCTGCTCGAGCAGCTTGATCGCGTTCGCATCCACTTCGTCGCGTTCGGACACGATGATGCGCGAATCGGTGGCGCGCGCGAGGTAGTCGAACAGCGTCGCTCGGCGATCACGGGTTTCGGGATTCGGGACTTGGGATTCGGGATTCGCGTCACGTGGGCCGGGATTCGGCCGCGCGAGGACGTCACGTAACGGCACGACGGTGACCTGATCGATCTGGGCGATGGAGCGCTGGGTGGACGGGTCGTAGGTGCGCAGCGTCTCGATGGTGTCGCCGATGAACTCGAGGCGGACAGGATGCGTCTCGCCGGCCGGAAAGATGTCGACGATCCCGCCGCGGATGGCGAACTCGCCGTGCTCGTCGGCGGGATCCTCGCGGCTGAAGCCGGCGTCAACGAGGAGCTCGGCGAGGTCCGTCGGCGCGATGTCCTGACCGGGCTTGAGCTCGAGCGCGGCGGCCAGCATCCGCTCGGGCGCGGTGACGCGCGGCAGCAGCGCCGCAGCCGACGCAATCACGACGCGCGCGGTGCCGCGCGCCACCGCGTGCAGCGCGCGCGCCCGCACCGACGTCACGCCGATGTGCGGCGCCAGCCCGCGATAGGGGTCGACCTCGTGCGACGGAAACGGCAGCACCGCGCGTTCCACCGCAACCTGCGCGAGGCCTTCGAGCGCCGCGAGGAAGAACGTGATGTCCGCCGACGCCGGCTCGAGGTCCGCATCGCTCGGCACGACGTACAGCACGACGCCGTGCGGCCGCGCCTGGGCCGCCGCTGCCACGAACAGGGCTTTCGCTGGCGATGTCAGGCCCGAGACGAGGCGCGCGGGGACGTCCATCCCGCTGCGCGTGACGGCGGTCTTGAGAACGGCGCGGAGGTTCAGCGAAGAAGAGGTGGCCACGGAGGCGTTTCGACCGCTCGAAACCTTCAGTTTATCAGACCCGCTCTCGCGCTAGTGGGGTGTCTCGACTGAATCAGTACCGGAAGCAACCACAGAGACACAGACAAGAAATGCAACCACGAAGGCACGAAGGCATCTATTGCCCGCTAGATCAGGCGAGGTCGCTCCAGGCCAGCTGTGCGTTCACTGGAAGATCCCGCGCGGCGCGGCGACCCAGCACGTTCTCGAAATCGCGCGCCTTGATCTCACCGGTTCCAGGCCGCTTCACCCACACGTTGTCGCGGGAGAACACGTCGCCCCCTTTGACGGCGCGAATCGTCACGACCGAGGCGTACGCGAAATCGATCGTCGGCTGCTCCTCCGGCAGAATCGTCTTCTGTCCGCCCGACGCGTCGAACACCGCGCGCGAGCCGCGGACCAGATCCGCCAGCTCCGCGGGATCGATCGAAATCGGCACGTCAGGGCCCGGCCAGGACTTGTCGGAGGTGAAATGCTTCTCGAGAATCCGCGCGCCCAGCGCGACGGCGGCGAAACACGTGTAGTTTCCGATTGAATGGTCGCTCAGGCCGACGACGGCGTCGGGGAAGACGGCGCGCAGCTCGGTGATGGCGCCGAGCCTCACCTTGTCATACGGCGTGGGATACATCGAGGTGCAGTGCATCAGCGCGTAGGCCACGCCGGCGGCGCGCAGAATCTCGACGGCCGGGCGAATGCTGTCGAGATCGTTCATCCCGGTGCTCAGGATCACCGGCTTGCCGAAGCCCGCCACATGACGGATGAGCGGATAGTTGTTGCACTCGCCCGATCCGATCTTGTACGCCGGAACGTTCATGCTCTCCAGCCGGTCGGCGGCCGCGCGCGAAAACGGGGTCGACAGGTAGATGAGGCCTTTCGCTTCCGTGTAGCGCATCAGCGCCCGATCGTCCGGCTCCGACAGCGCGCACCGCGCCATGATGTTCCAGATCGACTCGCTGGCGTTGCCCGGGATCACGTCGTTCGGGATCATTTCGTCCTCGATGACGTGACACTGGAATTTCACGCACTCGCAGCCCGCCGCCGCCGCATCGTCCACCATCCGCTTCGCTTTCGCGGGATCGCCTTCGTGGTTGATCCCGATCTCCGCAATCACCAGCGGCGCGGTCCCAGCGTCGACGACCCGATTGCCGATTTGAATGCGTCTCATTGGTGCGGCAGTCCCTTGATGCGCTGAATGATCGCCGTGGTCGAATGGCCAGGCTCGATCGCGACCCGGACGACCCGCCCGCCGCGCGCCTCGACGATGTCGCGGCCGACGATACAATCGTCGGCCCAGTCGGCGCCCTTGACGAGGATGTCGGGCTGCAGGGCGGCGATGAGATCGTGCGGCGTGTCCTCGTCGAAGACGACGACCCCGTCGACGCATGCGAGCGCGGCGAGCACTTCCGCGCGCTCGTCCTCCGTCGTGATCGGACGTCCGGGTCCTTTGTTCGCGCGGACCGATCGGTCGGAATTGACGCCGACGACGAGCGCGTCGCCGAGCGACCGCGCGTGCTGGAGGTAGCGGAGGTGGCCGGGGTGCAGGAGATCGAAGACACCGTTGGTGAAGACGATCTTCTTACCGGCGGCGCGCAGTCGCGAGACGAGTGCCGCGGCCTCTGTGCGGGTCACGCTGATTCACCACAAAGAACAAATGCAACCACGAAAGCACGAAGACACGAAGAAGATAACTGATTCAGCCGAGACACCCCACTCTGTTCGTGTTCCATCAGCGTTCGGCTTTGAAGATGATGTTCGGCGTGAAGGTCCAGTGGTGACGCGGGCGATAGATGCCGACGTCGTGCACGCGCGACTTGACGCGGAACGTGTAGAGCAGCCGGTGATAGTCGTAGGGAAAACCGTCCCGTTTGTGCACGGCGACGTCGAGCTTGTAGGTGCCCTCGACGAGATCGAGGCCGTCGATCGCGAAGCTCGCCTCGGCGTCGCCGGCGAGCCGCTCGGGGGTCATGTCCTCGAGATACGTGTTGGTGCCGTAGCAGCACACGCCGTCGGCGTTGAACAGGCCGATGCCGAACACGAAATCGTCGGTCGGCTGTGCCGCGTGGACACCTACGCGGATCGACATCGAGTCGCCCGAGTGAAACACGAACGACGGGTGACCCTCCGCGTCGAGCAACGCGACGCCGGTGATCTCCACCTCGCGCGAGCCCCAGCGCCCTTCGACCGCCCGATGGCCATCCGCCGGCGGCTCAGGGCGCTCTTCTGTCGCCTGGAACATGTTGGACGTCGGATCGGCGGGCCGCTCCGCGACGGCCTCCTGCCCTTCCCGCCCGTCAACCCCGTCCCGCTTCTCCTGCCCCTCCTGCCCGCCCTGTCCGCCCTGCCCGTGCGACGCGTTTTCGACCGCCTTCGCCGTCGTCGCCGCCAGAAGCGCTTCCTCGCCTTCTTCGACTTTCGTGAGATAGGCGCCGACGACCCGCTTGGGATCGCCTTCGGCCTGTTTCCGGCCCGCGTCGAGCCAGACCGCGGCGTCGCAGAAGCGCTCGATGAGGTTCAGGGAGTGCGAGACGAGCAGAATCGTCTTGTTGCTGCGCTTGAGCTCGGCGAACTTGTCGAGGCATTTGTGCGTGAAGCCTTCGTCGCCGACCGCGAGCACCTCGTCCACCAGCAGCACGTCCGGGTTGACGTTGATGGCCACGGCAAAACCCAGCCGCATGTACATGCCGGACGAGTACGTCTTCACCGGCGCGTCGATGAACTCGCGCAGCTCGGCGAAGTCCACGATCTCGTCGAAGCGATCCTGGATCTCGCGTTTGGTGAGGCCGAGCATGATGCCGTTGATGAAGACGTTCTCGCGGCCCGAGATCTCCGGATGAAATCCGGCGCCGAGCTCAATCAGCGCGGAGATACGGCCTTCGACCTTGACCGTGCCGCTCGTCGGCTTGGTGATGCCGGCCACGAGCTTGAGCGCGGTGCTCTTGCCGGAGCCGTTGCGGCCGATCACGCCGAAGGTCGATCCCTTTGTCACGGTGAACGACACGTCCTCGAGCGCGGGGAACGTCTCGCTCGGCTGCAGGTCGCGCAGGATGCTCCGCTGGAAGAGGGCGCTTTTGAGCGTCGAGAACTGACGGCCGCCGTAGCGGCGGTAGATCTTCGAGACGTGGGTGAGCTCGATCGCGTTCATCAGCGGGGAGACACAGAGGGTACGGAGGCACAGAGTTTAAGCAACCACAGAGACACAGAGACACAGAGTCTTCCTGGGCTCCGAAAGAAAAGACCTCTGTGTCTCTGTGCCTCTGTGGTTAATCCTCTCTGTGATCTCCCGTCTCTCGGTGTCCTCATCAGCCCGTCTCTCGGTGTCCTCATCAGCCCGTCTCTCGGTGTCCTCATCAGACGGCCTCGGCGAAGGAATCGCGCAGCCGGTCGAACAGCCAGTAGCCGGCAAGGAAGAGCAGGGCCGACCCCACGCCGAGCGCCAGCAGCCATTTCCAGTGGCCGAACGGGCCCTCGTTGAAGAACAGGACTTCCTGATACGACACGGCGAGATGCGTGAAGGGGTTCGCGTTGAAGAACACCTTGAACTGCTGCACGTCCGGCTGGAACCACGGATAGATGATCGGCGTGGCGAAGAACCAGAGCGTCAGCAGGTTCGAGAGGATGTCCCGAATGTCGCGGAAGTGCACGGCGAGGGCGGAGACGATGAGCGCCAGCGCCGCCGTGAACAGCAACTGAATGATCACCACCAGCGGGAACCAGATCACGTTCCACGGATTCGGCGGATGCTGATAGATCACCAGGAAGAGAATCAGGATCGGCAGTCCCAGGAAGAAGTTCACCATGTTCGCCAGCACGCTGACGATTGGCAGCACTTCCGCCGGAAACAGCACCTTCTTGATGAGATTTCCGCCACTGATGAGGGAGCCGGATGCTTCGAGCAGCGACGATGAGAACCAGGTCCACGGCAGGATGCCGCAGAACATGAACAGCGCGTACGGCTGCACGCCCTTGGTCTGGTTCTTCATGACGGTCGTGAACACGAAGGAGTAGATCAGGAGCAGGAGCAACGGGTTGACGAACGACCAGAAGAAGCCGAGCACGGATCCGCGGTAGCGCGCCTTCAGGTCGCGCGCCACCAGGCTCTGGATCAGGCCGCGGTAACGAATCAGCTTGGCGAGGTTGGCAAACATGTAGTGCGGACCTTCAGGTCCGCCCGCGCCGGGCAGGCCTGAAGGCCTGCGCTACATCATGCACGGGTGCGCGACCTGGACGCCACCTGCAAGCGAATCAGCGATTTCAGCAGCGAGATCCGGGCGCGCTCGAAATCGACGTCCATGGCCGGCAGCGCGAGCCGCTGTTCGGCGCGTTTCTTCGCGGCTTCGGCGCGCGTAACATCAATCTCGTCGGCTTTCTCGGCGACCTGCGCGAGGATCGTCACGCGGTCGGGCTGGACCTCGGCAAACCCGAAACTGATGGAGACGTAGTGCTTCTCCTGACCCTGCCGGTACCACAGCTCGCCGACCTGCAGCACCGCGAGCAGCGGCGTGTGCCCCGGCAGGACGCCGAAATAGCCGTCGAAGCCGGGGATCTCCACCTCGTCGACCGTCTCGTTCACGAGCGATCGGTCGGCCGCGACGATCTGCAGCATCAAGTGTGTTGGAAGAGCCATCGTGTTCACGCTGGACTCGGGATTTGGGATTTGGGACTTGGGACTCGGACAACAGCCGTCACGCTGTCCGAACCACTAGCCCCGCCGAATCCCCCGCCGAATCTCTAGAGCCGTTTTCACCACCACGTAGTGGCCGGCTTCAGCCGGCCTGCGGCGGTCCGCCTAAAGGCGGACACTACA
>Ga0082335_1008729_pt1 | contig 11351 bp, 8 predicted proteins | sample Subgrocontami58m_FD_72375 | JGI IMG/M metagenome (GOLD analysis project Ga0082335, IMG submission 72375) | Subsurface groundwater microbial communities from S. Glens Falls, New York, USA - GMW37 contaminated, 5.8 m (SPADES assembly) (version 2) ...
TGAACCGGCTGCGGCAGGTGCGGTCCGCGAATGGTGCCCGCGCTGCCATCGCCACACGCCGCGTAAATCCAGTTGTCCACACCCCACTGCGGATTGCTGATGCGGGTCCACATCTCGCCCACGCCAAAGCCGGTGAACAACGTCTCACGGACCTCGGCCTGGCCGTCGCCATCGCGGTCGCCAAGATACACGATGTCGGGCGCGCAGAGCACGATGACGCCATCCCGCGCGGCCACCAGGCCGTAGCACGGGGGCAGGTTGCTCGCCCAAATCGTCATTCGGTCCATGCGTCCATCGGCATTTGTGTCTTCGAGCCGTTTGACGGTGCCGTGGGATTCCTTCTCGGCACGCGCCAAGGCTGCTGGATTGGCGGCAATGCGCCGGACTTGCGTGTCCAGTTTGCCGGTTTTGTTCAGTTCGAGGATGTCGTAATGGCCTTCCAGGTTGTAGCCGTAGAGTTCGCAGACGAAAAGGCGGCCCTGGGCATCGAAGGCCATGTCGGTCGGATCGGCCAGGAGCGGTTCGCTGGCCACGAGTTCGATGCGAAAGCCGGGCGGAACGCGGAAGCGTTTGAGGCTCTCCTCGGGTGACAACGGCTGGGGCGCGTCGGTGGCGGGCGTGATTTCGCCGGCCAGGAGGAGCGCGGTGGACAGCCAGCAGACGGCGGCGCGCACCCAAAGCGATCGTGCATACGGCAAACACCCAGCGAAACTCGAGTGGCTGAGAAACCGTGGATGACAACCAAACGTTTTCATGATCAACGCGACACAGGCTAAGCGATGATCCGGACGGAAACACGGCATTTCCTGAGGACCGAGGTCAGGAGAGTTCTCGCCGATGTGCCCTCAAACCCTTGCCCGTGCTAGAGCGATGGCAGATGGAGGGGCGGATTCAAGCCGGTCTTCGATGTTGGTCCTGAAGTTGCACCGACAATAAAGAAACCCGGCTCGGCGGCGGATTATCGCTGGCCGCCGGGCCGGGTCGTGTGATCCAAAGCGGATCAGCGGGCTGTCCTGGCATGGCAGCCCATGGCTTCCTACGGCTACGGCTTCAGGGCTGTGGAGTCGTAGAGTGCGCCACCGTCGAGCGCGGGTTTGTTCATGTCGTGCGGGACGGTGACTTGCACCTCACCCGAGCACTCTCCACCGCGGCCGTCGCTGGCCGTGAAGAAGACGTGATACACACGGCCGTTGCCCGGCACCTTCGCTGTGCCAGCCCGCTCGGCGCGCAACTCGAGTGCGGAAGTGCCGACGCCCTTGCCATCTGGAGTGAAGCTCCCGTCGCCGAACGTATTCACCGGCTCATCCTGCCTGATGCCCGTAATCGTGATGGTCACCGGATCGCCATCGGGATCAGTAACACCCAGGACTTGCACGGGCACAAACTTGTTGTTCGCAGGCCAAAGGGTCGCGACGCTGGGCCGTGCCTTGGAGCAGTCCGGCGGTTGGTTGGCCGTTTGAATGGTCAGATCATACAGGATTGGCGATTCGTCGGTGCCGGTCGTGAGCCGGGCCTTGATCTGGATGAACTGCCCATTGATTGGGCCAAAGCTCGTGTCATTCACGACATCCAACCAGGTTTGGGAGTCCAAACCGCCGATAGTATCGGCGCTACGCACTTGAACTGCTACCGATGTATCAGCAGGCTCAAGGCTGTTCCAGCCCGCCTTGCCCCACGGAGTACCGGCGACTCCGCTGTCGAAGATCACCGTCCAAGTGCCCGTCTTCTTGGTGATGTTGCGGAGAATGTAGCCGGTGAAATCGCTGTAGGTGTAGGGCGTGACACCCACGGGTGTCCTCCACATCACGCTGCCATCGGCCTCGTTGAGCTTGTAAACATCCCAGGAATCCTGGCAAACCACGATGATGTTGCCGTCGGAGTCGGTACCGACTCCAGAAGGATTCGAGCCAACCTGGTACGTGGCCAGCAGATTGCCGGCACCGTCATACTTGGCAACGAGATTATTGGGCCAGCCGTAACCAAGAGCCATCCAAACATCCCCGTCAGGGGCAACACAAACGCCTCGGCCGCTGGAATATCCACCCGACAAGCAGTATTGGAACGTCTCATTCACTGGGTCGAATCTGTAAACGCCTTGGAGCGTATGCGCGCCGAGCCAGACGTAGCCGTTGGCGTCCACGACAACGCCGTAGCCGCCCCCATAGGGCGTCGCGTAACTCTTGAGGTAGGTTCTGGCGACGGTGTCCACCTTGTCGAGCCCCCAATAGAGACAGGCGCTCCACAGGATCCCATTCTTGTCAATGGCCGCGCCGTATGGACCATTAATGCCCTGAACGGGTACGCTGGCAATTTCTGCCCCGGTTGTCGGGTCGAGGACCGCATACCTCTGTTCGTTGAACAGCCCAACCCAAACGTAGCCGTCTTTGTCAATCGCCATGGATCGAGGAAGGCCGTTCCAACCCCCAACGTTCACACTGAGCACGACGCGGTCGTCCGTACCCCAGGCCTTGACGTCTCCTGGTCCCGTTGATGTATTGACACCCCCCTCTGCCATGATCTTGACGACAGTGCCTTGCATTCCGTAGGCACGATTGGCCACCCAGCAGTTGCCATCGACATCGACTGCCGTGCGCGAGGGGCTGTCTGCCCCGCCATTCGGACCGGTCTGATAACGGGCGACCTCGACACCAGTCTGGGTGTCGATCTTGGAGACCGTTCCCTCCCCTGAGTTGGCAATCCAGGCGAACGGGAAGGTTGTGGCTGTCTTGTTGAGTTGGAGTTGATCGGCTACCTCCGTAGCGTTGACTCCGTCCAGAACGCCGAGTTCAAAATCGGCGCTGGCGGTATAGGTGTTTTGGTAAAGCCCTGCGGTGGCAGACATGGCTGTCAAAGCTACCGCACACAGTCCACTCATAAGGCTTGGTTTATTACTTGAGAAGCGCATTTGGTGTTTCCTTTCGTAAGTTACTGGTGTTGATGCTTTCGGCTACCAGTGCCCACGCGCCCACCTGAATGTCGGTTAACGCGGCTCGCGGAGCGTTGGCTGGACACGGCCAGCGTACCGCGGGGGCAATGGGTCAATCCGCACCCTCGACTCGAGCGGACACAGAGTCAAGGGCGATAAGCAACGATAAACAAAGTATAGGCATAGATCACTGCTTTGATTAGGCCGACTTTCCGGTTGATTCCAGGGCGCCTCGTAGGTGCATGCCGCTGAGCTGATTACGAGAATCGCCGCCGTTGGGAGACAACCGCGCGTAGCAGTAGGCTTCTGTAACTGGATCAAACACGACGCTGTACCCGTCGAGCGTCTCGAACTCCGCGTAGAACTCATCGCCCTGACCCCAGAGTTGGATCTGGGCGCCATCGGGCTGAGTGAACGCGATTTGTTTGGCAAACGGCGCCGCCAGTGCCTGGGCTCCACCCAGAAGCAGTATCAACGCAATACCGCAAACAATACTCCATGTTCTGGTTTTCATAGCTGATGTCCTTTCTGAAAGGAAATGCGATTCATGGGTTTGGCCTTTGAATTCAGAGTGACTGTCTTCACCGATGAGCAGGAAAATAAAAGCGAATCTGGCAGTATATCATGTGGCGTGTGGCTCTGAGGGGGCTCCGTCATTTAAGCTCGTGCGGGGGAAGCCGCTTCGGCTGGTAACTGGGGCAAACGGCGCGGATAACGGCGACCGTTGAGCAAAGCTCCAACCCAGGTGGAACGAACCAGGAAGTCGTAACTGGCTACCAGGATCACCACCGAGAAGGCGAGGACCAATGGGACCTTGGCAATGGCCGGCAAGGGCACCGGACGGAAGGCAACTTGGAGGCCGACCACAACCGGCATGTGGATGATGAACATCCAGTAAGAGGCGTCAGACAGGTAGCGCCAACGCGGGCTCGGACCGTCGCAGTACCTCAGGAACAAACCGAGACACGCAAAAGTCCAAAACCAGCAGAGAGTCACGTTTCCGGCTGCTTTGACAAACGGGTGCTTGTCTCCCGGAACCAAGCCGTAAACAAAGAAGGCCGGCACGGTGAGAGCGAGGTAAATCCAGACGTGCCGCTTGAAGCGGGGGAGCAGATCGCGGTTGTAGTAGAGGAGCCACCCGCCAACGAAAGGAACGACGTAGGCGGCCAAGATGAGCGGTTCCGGCGCAAACCCGTTGCAGTCTTTGAGGTTGCCGCGCATGGCGGTCAAGGGCAGCCATGACCAAAAGGCGAAAAGGACCGGGGCGTAGGAGCGCTGGAGAGCCCAGCGGTAGGCGGTAGTCAGGGCGCGTTTGACAGATTCCGGAAGCCCCCGCGAGAGGTAGGCTCCAATAGCGCCGATGACATAGAGGAAGAGCAAGTACTCAAGGAACCAGAGATGCAAGGGATGCAGGCGCTTCAGGACCGCGCCGCTGGTGAAAGCGGGCAGCACTTTGTCGGTCCCTTGCTCGAGGCTGATCACAATCGCGGCGATGACTGGGAATAGCAGGATCCAAAAGAGAGCGAATGGGAGGAGCACTCGTTTAGCGCGGTTGGTTGCGAACGACGCCACGCCGCGGCGATCCCACAGAAGCGCGCCGAAGAAGCCCGCCATGAAGTAGAAAGCCGGCATCCGGAAGGAGTGGATGATGCCGAGTGTGAAACTCAACGCATGGGTCGGCTGCGCGTCGATATAGGGCCAGTGCCCGTCCCCGGAATATCCGACGACGACGTGGAGGTAGATGCCCAGGAGCATCATGGTGGCGCGCATGCTGTCGAGGGCATGGTAGCGGGGGGCGACCTGTGAGTTCATGTCGATCTGGCGGTCAGGCATACAACGCGAGCATCGATCGGACCAGAAGCATGGAGCGTACCAGGCTGGGAGTTATCGTAACTGTTTCGAGATCGGTTTACAACGCGGTTGGCATTGGGATTCCGCAGTGAAGCGGTCCCGAGAATGGAATCCCCTGATCCCATAATCGGGAAGGCTAAAAGATTGCCTGAAACTCGCCGGGTCGCAGGACCGGACGCGGATGCCCGCTCCGTGGCCCACCTGCGAGTCTGCTGTACAGGTTTCCAAATCTGCGCGGCGCGTGATGGGTTCGTGTCGTGGAAATCGCGTGAGCGGCGGGTCTGGTCGCACGCCCTGCCGACTTTGAAGTCGGCGATACAGCAGGTTTGGAAACCTGCGCTACGCCATGGAGATTCCGACCGTCTTTTGTAGGCCGCGTTTTCAAACAGGCAAACTACACGTGACAGGCCGGCCGAACCTCGATGATCAGTTCTTGCTATTCCTGTTTTTACAGGTCGAAATAAGCAGCGTCTTGAGCGGTCACTGTTCAGGTCCGAACGTGGGGCGGACCTCCGTTCTGCCGGTCAGCCGGGCCTCTGGCACGGACTGGCGACCGGGCCAAGGGCAGGGAGCCGGAGTCTCCCTGAACCGGCAGAACGGAGGTCTGCCCCACAGGTGAACAGTTGCCTTGAACTCAGATTGAAACGTTACAAAACAGTTGAAGTATGCAATGTACAACAGCCAATCAGACCCGTTGTTGGAAGCGAATTCTGATTTGTCAGCTTTGGATCCTCGTTGCCAGTGCGTTCGCCACGGAGCCTGCCATCGACCATAACGTCCAACACAAACGGGTCACATTGTCGGATGGCACCGGCAACCTGGTCGTGCGCCTCAACTACGACGGCAGGTGCGTTTTGGATCGAGTGAGCGTGGGAAATCGGGAAGTTATCCGTGACGACACGGGGGTGTGTAGCGCTATCAAGGTCAACGGCCAATGGTTCACTACGCTTGCTGGAATTCCCGTTCCGGAGGTAACTACACGCTCGAACCGTGTCACCGTGGCTGGCATTCAATTCGGTGGCGCCGGGGTGAAGATTTCCGAGACGTGGCGCTTCACTGTTTTCGATGACCGCATCGTCTGGCGGATAGACCGTGACTATCCTTCCGGCTGTACGTTGGAGGACACCGGTTTTCCCGCATGGAACTTCCGTGACATGTCCACCTGGACGGGCGCGTTGTTGGGGCATGGGGGTGTGGCCTGGTGCAAGTTGTTCGACAGCCCGAATGCCTCATATGGCGTCCACAACGGCAAGGTCACGTTCTGGAACAAAGATCATCGCTCATGCCTTCGCATCGTCCCCGTATCGACGTCCGGCGGAAAAGTTGCGGTTCGGTTCAGTCGCCAACCCAGCGGCGTGTTCTCGCTCAATTACGCAATTGCGGAGGAGGAACTCACGCCGAAACACGGTCTGTCACGTTTCCGCCGCGCAGAGCAGGACATCTGGCGTCCTTTCGCCGTAAACCCCGGCCGGGCGAGCGTGGAGCTTGGACTCACCGCGCCCTTGTATGACGAGGCTTATGATCGGGGCACTTTCAAGGGTGTTGACGGCCTGTCGATTCGAGAGATCTGCCACACCATCGCGCGTATCGGCGCGGTGGACGAACTGATCCTGGGCAGCAACGGTTATTACAGCGATGTTGCTGTGTTGCACGAACCATGGCTCGCGCAACTGGGTCTCGCCATCGACGACCCTGATTATTACCGCGCGTTGGGCAATTCACTGGAGTTTCAACGCCAGCACGCCATCGGGTCCGATGGCCGCGTGAAATCGCGATGGGCAGGAGGTCCGGGTGATGAGATGCCCGGCACGTACGACCCGTTCGGGTTTTACGAATGCCAGTGGGGCTGGCTGATGGACTCTCAACCAAGCTGGGTCATCAATGTGGCCGAGTTGTTCGACATCACCGCTGATCGCGGCTGGCTCCAGCGACAAAAGTCCGCTTGCGAACTCGTGCTCGATTACCTGCTCCGCCGCGATGCGGACGGCAATGGCTTGGTGGAGATGATGACATCCTCGCACACAGAGGCGAAAGGCAGCGACTGGATTGACGTGGTGTGGGCGTCCCACGAAAACGCCCTGGTCAACGCCCAGATGTATTGGGCAATGACGAGATGGGCCGTCCTTGAAGAACTTCTGGGAGATCCGGTCCAGGCGGACCGGTATGGCACGGCCGCGGGAAAGCTCAAACATCGGTTCAATCAAGGCACGGACGATGGAGGCTTCTGGGATGCGCAACATCAGTGCTACGCCTACTGGCGCAACAAGGACGGCTCCGTGCATGGCACTAACATGGTCGTGCCTGTGAATTTCTCCGCTATCGGGTACGGGTTGTGCGACCAACCTGCCCGGCGTGCGGCCATCCTAGATCGCATCGAGTCGTTGATGCAGCAGGAGCGGTTGTTCTTTTGGCCCCTTTGTTTTTTCTCCTATGCCAAAGAGGAAGTTCATCCGACGGTCAACTGGCCTTTTCCGGCATACGAGAACGGCGACCTCTTTCTGGCCTGGGGCGAGTTGGGCACACGCGCATACGCGGCATACGATGCGGAACTCGCGTTGAAATACGTGAAAAAGGTGCTGGCCCAGTACGCCAAAGACGGGCTGGCATTTCAGCGGTATCTGCGCCAGTCGCAAGCGGGTGCGGGTAATGACATCCTCGCCAACAACTGCAGCATCGTCGTTGGGTTGTATCGAAACATTTACGGCCTCCAGCCCAAATTCAACCGCCTTTACCTCGAGCCGCATGTTACTCCCGAACTCAACGGGACGCGGTTGAATTATTGGCTCCGCGGCAAGTCCTGGCGCATCGACCTGGATGTGGATGATTACGCCGTTACTTTGGACGGCTTCACCCTGCGAGGGCGAAAACCTTTCGCCGTCAATGTCAGGGGTACCACCTTGGAGTTTTTTAACGGACCGAGCCCTACTTGCGCGCTGGCGGTCGATCCCGGGATTGACGGGCCAATCGAGGTGACAATTGTATCCTGGCCGAACGACTCCTCGGGTCTTCGAAGTTGGAGCGAGTTGTGCCATCAACCGGGCGCGAAGGCAAGGCATGTTGTCTCCGGTTTGACTCCCAACACATCCTATAACCTCTATAGCAACGGCATCCTGATCGACTCCCTCCGCAGCAGCACGTCGGGACAATTAACGTTTGAGCGTGCGTTGTCCCCTTTATTGACGCGGACATTTGAACTCAAACCATGATCACCAGTTCGATCGGCAACACCACGGTCGATGTCCTCGCCAATGGATCAGCAGGTATCACATCGGTCTCTCGGTATTGTTTGCCGCCGCGACCGTCGGGTTGGTCGTATGGGCTTTGGGTTAGGGGCCGATGTTGGGCACTCCCCGCCGCCCGATCGCTGACAATGCAACTGGAAACACTATGCAAACCTCGTTCACTCGCAAACCCTCGCTGATCCGGTTGGTGATTTTTGGATCCCTGATCGCTCCAACCGGATGGCGGCGCCCTCCTGGGCGGTGGCTTCCAGTCCTTCGACGGGGTCGCGCGGAAGAACCTGGTGCGGGTGGATGCGATTGGAAACGTGGACACCAACTTCAACAGCGTTTCCCTGGCGTCCGGGACGTACCCCGACTGGGTTCAGGCGCTGGTTTGCGAGCCGAACGGGAACATTCTCTGTGGTGGGAGGTTTCCGCGACACTTCATGCGGCTTACGCCTACGGGCGCACTGAACAGTGCTTCCCTCTTCGCCGCCTCCCCAGTATTCGCTCTGGCGCTCCAGGATGACGGACGCCTCCTTGTTGGAGGGTCTGGGCTCGATCGCCGGACGGCGGACGGAAACCGGGACGTGTCTTTCATCGGCAGCAGCCTCGGAACTGTTAGAGCGATTGCGGTCCAGGCGGATGGAAAAATCGTTGTCGGCGGCGACTTTACCAACTGGGGCGGCCGTCCGAGTCTCGTCCGACTGATGCCCGGCGGCGTCCTCGACTACTCGTTCGACGCCCACATGGCGGTCGGCGCGAAGGTGATGGCGATCCTCGTGCAAACCGACGGAAGAATTGTGATCGGCGGTGTTTTCGCGTCGGCCGGTGGTTTGGCGTTCAAGGGACTCGCCCGGCTGAACGACGACGGATCGGGGGACGCTCGGTTCGACATCGGCGCGGGCTTTGCGTCCCCGACGCCCACCTTGGTTGCGACACTGGCGCGGCAGCCGGATGGCAAGTTCCTCGTCGGCGGCGGGTTCACCAGTGTGGCGGGACTGCCGCGCCGGGCGTTGGTGCGACTCAATCCCGATGGCCATTTGGATTCGACCTTCGACACAGGCGCCGGGCCGGACGGACCGGTGTATGCATTGGCGCTGGAACCCGACGGCAACGTGATTATTGTGGGCGATTTCAATCACGTGGACGGCCAGTCACGTGACCGGCTGGCCAGGTTGTTTGGCGATCACCCGCCTCCGTTGGCGCCGAGGCTGGGGCTCCCGACGGTCCTTGATGGGCATGTGTCCATGACCTTCCCCAGCGAATTGGACCGAAAGTTCACTCTGGAGTTTACGGATGTTTTCAGCCCAGCCCAGTGGACTCCGGCGGCTTCCGTCTTGGGCGACGGCGGTGTCCTGCCGCTGGCTGATACCAATGCCCCGCCGTCGCAGCGGTTTTACCGTTTGCGTGTCGAATAACCTCATCCTGCAATCTATGAACAAGTCACTCGTTGCCCGCATCGTTCAGATTCTTCTTGTCCTTGCCTGCGTGGTCGCACCGCTTGTCACAGTTGCCTGGGTTGCGCGCCTCGGGCATAGGTTCATGCCATTCTATGTCAACTCCCTATCCGGTCAGCGCCTTCCGGACCTTACGATGTTCGTTCTTCAGGTGACTGATGTCCCGTCGAGGCTGGTTCGTGTTTCTGGCGAGCTCTTGATCATCATCTGTTTTGTTGCCGCCGTGGCGCTGGAAAGGTCGGCGGCCAAAACCGACGCGTCATCGGTTAGACTGCTGGCGTTCGTGTCCGTGGTGTGGGCCGCGTCGTTGGGTGCCTTGGGGACCGCGGCCTTTTCATTTGCTTTGCCCCTGTTCCAGTCCGAGGAAGTGTCCCTGGACGGTGGGCGAGTTGCCCCGCTGTTAAGAGCGGTCGCGGTGGTGGACCGAGCCGCGCTGGGCTTTACCTCCCTGCCGACAAACGGCTGGGCGCACCTGGAGATGGGGCTCGGCACTGGCGGCAATTGGCGGCTTCATATTTACGGCGTCCCAGAGCGGATCATCATGTTTCGCCAAACCGCGCGGGGCTGCCAATGGATTGCGGAGCGGGAGATCTACTCCAGTCCGAAGACATTCAGGACCATCGAGGGATGGACCCGGGAGCAGTTGGTTGTCCAGTATCAGTCAGAGCGCATAAACGACCTTCCGGTTGGCAAGACGAGCGTCCGCTATGCCGGAACAGATCCCCGGCTTGCCCGCCCACGGGTAGGAGTCCACGAAGGGGATCAGCAGGAGGAGCAGGAACGCCGCCAGGAGGAGGAGCGGGGTGACCGAGAGCAGCTCCTTCTTCACGGAGCCGACCCACCGCGCGTTCACCGTGGCACCCGCCGCCGCCGCCGCGATGCACCCCTCGACGACCGCGATGAAGAAGAGAAGCGCCAGGAGGAGCGATCCGCCCCTTCCGGGGGCGGGGGCCAACGATACGAACGCCATGAGGGCCCCCGCGGCTACGACGAGAATGGCCAGGCTCCCCTTCTTTTCCAGGAACGCCATTATTGCCGCTCCCCGTCTTCGATCAGGATCACGAACGCGTTCCCGTGCTCCTCCCCCGATCGGATCCCCCGGAGGCTCGGCAGACGGGACAGGAGGAGGAAGCCCGCGAACGTGGACAGGGCGCCGAACAGGATCGTGAGGGCGAACGCGATGATGATGAAGGGCGGGAGGGAGACGATCGGTTTCCCCCCGATGACGAGGGGCCAGCTGAGGGAGGTCAGGATGGTGAAGGCGAGCCCCGTGACGGTGCCCCCGGCGGCGCCGACGAGCGCGAAGAACCGGACCTTCGATCGCTTGCCGGGAAGGATCTCCTCCACCTCGGGGACGCCGAACGGCGTGATCACCCGGATCCGCTCCCCCGGGACGCCTTCCTGAACCAGCCCCCGCAGACGCTCGAGGAACTTCTCCTTCTCTTCGAAAACCATCGGCCCGGCCATCAGAGGTGTTCCTTGATTTCCGAGATGGACAGCACGGGCAGGTTCTTCACGAAGAGCAGGTAGAGCATGAAGAACATCCCGAAACTCCCGAGCGAAATCCCCACTTCGACGTAGGTGGGTCGATACGTGCCCCACACGTATGGGTCGAAGTCATGGGCCAGGGACGTGACGATGATCACGAACCGCTCCAGCCACATCCCCACGTTTACCAGCAGGGATACGACCAGGAGAAACGTGGTGTTCCGCCGAAGGCGCCTGGCGAACAGGGTCAGGGGGACGAGGGAATTGCAGAAGATCATGGTCCACGTGAGATACCGGAACTCTCCCAGGGCGCGGTATCGGAACGACTCCTTCTCGAAGACGTTTTCACCGTACGATGCCAGGCCGAACTCGACGATGTAGGCGTACGAAACGATGAGGGAGGTG
>Ga0082335_1008732_pt1 | contig 11349 bp, 4 predicted proteins | sample Subgrocontami58m_FD_72375 | JGI IMG/M metagenome (GOLD analysis project Ga0082335, IMG submission 72375) | Subsurface groundwater microbial communities from S. Glens Falls, New York, USA - GMW37 contaminated, 5.8 m (SPADES assembly) (version 2) ...
GTGGTCGGCCCCCTCCCGCGCGGGCGGGGGGTCCAGGCCGGGGCCGTCGCTGCGGTGGTCGTGGACGAGCGTCAGGCTTCCGTCGTGGGACAGTTCCGAGACGGCGATGCGCGGCGAGCCGTAGTTGAACTTCGGCGCGAGAATGGACTCGCGCACCTCGACGAGATCGCGCCCCTTGACCCTGATCTCGCCGTCGCGCTCCACCTCGTAGACGAACAGGCCGAGCTTTTCCGCCAGGTCGCGGTCCAGGTAGTTGCGGATGAAGCCGAAGTCGTCCTCGTCGCGCAGTATCTCGCGCGCGCGCTCCAGGCCGTGCGCGCCGATGACATGCTCCCAGATCGAGAAGCCGAGGTGGTAGGGATTGATCGCGAGCGCGGTCTGCTGGTCCGAGGCGAAAGGGCTCACCACGTCCGAGTGGACCTTGATGGCCGAGAGGTAGAGGTCCTGGTCCAGGAAATCCGCCTCGCGCAGCAGCCGCGCGTGCCAATACGAGGCCCAGCCCTCGTTCATGATCTGGCAGGCGAACACGGGATAGAAGTAGAAGGATTCCTCGCGCACCGCGAGGAAGATGTCCCGTTCCCATTCCTCCAGCTCCTCGCCGTAGCGGGCGATGAACCAGAGCAGGTCGTACTCCGGGCGCGGCGGAATGGGCGCGCGCCCCGTGCGTTTGGGCTGGACGGGAGGCACGACGGCGCCCGGCAGATCCTCGTAGCGCTTTCGGAACTCGGCGTCCGGCGCCTGCGGTTCGGGCACCGCGGGCCGGTCGGAGTAGGCCGCGCGGTGCAACTCCTGCCTCGCGTCGATGTGCGGCTCCAGCGCCAGCGCCGCGTCGAGCACGGCCTCCACCCGGGACATGCCGTGCTCGCGCAGCGCCGCATCGATGCGATGCGCGTGCGCGGCGGCGTGCTCGACGATGTTGCCGCCGGTCATCTCGTGGAAGCGGGCGAAGAGCTGGTTGTTCCGGGCGAAATCGGCGTGTCCCAGCACGTGGGCGATCACCAGCGTGTTCTCCGCCTTCGTGTTCGATTCGACCAGATAGGCGCGGCAGGGATCGCCGGGGAACATCACCTCGAAGATCTTCGAATGGCCCATGTGCTGGCGGATCAGTTGGTGGATGTAGCGCACGCCGAAGGACCAGTGCGGCATGCGCACCGGCAGACCGTAGACCGAGATCTCCAGCATGAGGCTCGAGGGGGCCAGCTCGAAATCGACCGGGTAGAAGTCCAGTCCCAGCCCGCGGGCGAGCGCCTCGATGCGCGCGACGTCGGCAGCCATCGTGTCCTTCATTCGGTCGGCTCCGCCTGCTCGCTGAAGAAACGCCGGATCGCGCGCCACACGTCGTCCTGCGAGCTGACGGGCATGGATGCGGCGGCGAGGCCGCTGCGCCGCAGCTCGGCGAACAGGGCGCTGATCTCGGTCTGGGTCATGCGGGTGCCGTTGGTTGCGATCTCGATATAGCCGGCGTAGTTCAGAGCTGCCGCGACCTCCACGAGCGCGTCAGCCGCGGCGTGGCGGTCCTCCCATGCGTTCTCGCCGTCGGAAGCGTAGAACAGGTAGGCGTTGTACCGCGAGGGGTCGTAGCGGCTCTTCAGGATGTCGGCGCACATCCGGTACGCGCTCGATGCATGCGTGCCGCCCCCGCCGCTCACCTGGAAGAACTGCTCCTCCGGAAACTCCCAGGCCTCGACGGTGTGCGCGACGAACACGGTCTCCACCCTGGCGTATTGCCTGCGGATGCCGTGCAGCGCGAAGAAGAAGAACATCTTGGCGAGCTTGCGCTGCGCCTCTTCCATGCTTCCCGAGGCGTCGAGCACGAACATCACCACGGCGTTGAGCGCCGGCGTCGTTCGCCTGACGAGCTGCCGGAACCGCAGGTCCTCGTTGGAGAACGGCACCGGGTGCTCCTGCACCGCGCGGCGCTTGACCGCTTCCTTCACGGTGCGGCGCCGGTCCAGGCGCGAGCGCGCGCCGCGCTTGTCCCAGCCCTCGCGCACGAAGTCCGGCTCGTTCACGCTCGCGCCGTGCTTGGGCTTCAGCTCGGGCAGCTTCAGGTCCTCCCAGAGCCAATCGAGGATGTCGTCGATCTTCAACTCGAGCACGAACTTGAATCCGCCGTCCTCGCTGCCGCCCGGTCCTTCGCCGCCGCCCTCGGGCTGCACCCGGGCGGGCCTCAGGACATCGCCGGCCTCGCCCCTGCCCTGGCCGGCGCCGGAATGCGTCTGCGGATCGGCGAGGCGGAAGCGCGCGTGCTCGAGCATGCGGACGGGGACCAGCACCGAGCGGTCGTTCGGGCGGGTGATGACGTCGGGACCGGCGAGCAGGTCGGGCAGGCTGGCCTTGACGGCCTCCTGGACCTTCTGGTTGTGCCTGAGCCAGTCCCGCTCGCCGCGCGAGAAAAGCTCGTACCACGGCGTCTCCGCCGCGATCCTGGAAGGTTGCGGAGGTGAGCCGCTGTCGCCGCCCTTTGTCATGGCCTGCCGGTGACCGCCCTACTCCTGCGCGAGCAGCGTGGTCACATACTTGAGCGCTTCGCGCGCGCTGTGGCCGTCGTAGCCGTACTCGTCCACCAGACGCTGCTCGACGACGGAGATCTTCTGCTTGGTCTCCTCGTCGGGCCGGCCCGCGGAGCTCACCAGGCGCAGCACGTCGCGCCTCTGCTCGAACAGGTACTGCTCGACGGCGTCGTGCAACTGGGCGTGGCTGTCGAGCGTGAATTTCTCCCCGCGTTTGTACGCGCCCATCGCCTTTCTCACCACCTCCTGGCGGAACGACTGCTTGCCGGAATCCGAAACATGGATCTTTTCCTCCACCGATCGCAGGAAGCGCTCGTCGGGCTTGCGCTCCTCGTTGGTGATCGGGTCGCGGATCTGGCGATTGTCGAGCATCGCCTCGACCTCGTCGAGGTACTTATCCAGCAGCTCCTGCGCCTCCTGCTCGAAGGAGACGAACAGCGCCTTGTGCACGTCTTCCTTGACCCAGCGGTTGTAGAAGTCCTTGCGGGCGATCACCAGGAAATCCACCCACTTGCGCTTCTTCTTGGGGTCCATGCGTGCGTCGGACTCGATCGCGTCCTTGATTGCGAGCAGCACGTCCATGCTGGTCAGGCTCTCGGCGTCGGACTGGATGATCGCGCTCGACAGCGCGTTGATGACGAAGCGCGGCGACACGCCGGCCAGGCCGTCGTCGGGCTTCTTCTCCCGCAGCTTCTCCGCTTCGGTGCGCGAGATCCCCTCCACGTCCTCGCCCGCGTAGAGCCGCACCTTCTTGGTCAGCTCCGCTTCCTTGTCCTCGCCCTCGCCCTCGCCCAGGCGCGTGAGTATCGCGAACACGGCGGCGACCCGAAGCACGTGCGGATCCAGGTGGACCTGCTTGAACGCCTGGGTGCTCGAGGTGAGCTTCCGGTAGATGCGGGCCTCGTCGGCGTAGGAGAGCGTGTAAGGGATCTGGATGATCACCATGCGGTCGAGCAGCGCCTCGTTCTCGGCCTCCTGGAGGAACTTGCGGAACTCCGCCAGGTTGGTGTGCGCGATGATGGTCTCGTCGAGATAGATCAGCGGGAAGCGCGAAACCTTGACGTTCTTCTCCTGCGTCAGCGTGAGCAGAAGGTAGAGGAACTCGCGCTTGACCTTGAGGATCTCGATCATCTCGAGCAGCCCGCGGCTGGCGGCATAGACCGCCCCCGACCAGGACCATGCGCGCGGGTCGCCCTCGTCGCCGTATTGCGAGACCTTCGAGAGATCGACCGATCCCACCAGGTCGGCGATGTCGGCCGTGGTGGGATCGTGCGGCGCGTAGGTGCCCACGCCGATCCGCCCGGCCTCGGATATGAAGATCCTCTGCACCGGCAGCTGCATGAAATCGCCCGCGAACTCGCCGGTGAGGCGGCTCGAGCAGAAGGGGCACAGCTCGCCGGTGATCTCCACGCCGTAGGTTTCGCGGAACGAGGGCCGCAGGGTGTGCGGGACGAGATGCAAGGGCGATTCGTGCACCGGGCAGCCCTGGATGCCGTAGATCGCGCCGGCTTCGGTGTGGCTGTATTCCTCCAGTCCGCGCTTGAGCAGTATTACCAGCGTGGACTTGCCCCCGGAGGGCGGGCCGAGCAGCAGCAGCAGGCGCCGGCCCACTTCGGACCCCGCGCTCGCCGCCTTGAAGTAGTCGACCAGCCGCTCCAGGGCGTCGTCGATCCCGAACAGCTCGTCCTCGAACAGCTTGCAGCGGAATCGGCCCTGCTCGTCCGCGCTCTCCTCCACGCGGATCATGTCCCAGACGTATTCGTGGCTGGACCGGGCGATGCCCCTGGCGTCGTTGGGCAGTATCTTCGCCAGGAAATCGGCGAAGGTCCCCGACCAATGCGCCGCCCGGTGGCCCCTGGTGAATTCGACGAGCGACTTCAGGAAATGTTCTTGTCGTTCCTCGTGGTTGAAACCGGAATTCTTGGACATTTTCGCCCCCCGGGAAAAGGCAACGCCCCAAACTGCGTCGACACCGGGGAGCAAGTAACGTTCCATTTGGCTTTATTGGACACGGTGAAATTTGCCTGATACAGCCTCTTACAAAATCAAAATTGCCGGAAACCGGCAGGGACGTTATAAGACGGGGCAGAAAGGCGGACCGCAATGACCATGAAAACGAATACTAATGAACGCCATCCGAATACCGCCGCTGCGCGGCTCCGCATCGGCGGTGCCATAAGCAGCCTGTGGCTCTGGCTGCTGCTCCTGGTCGCGGCCGGCGCCCTGGCCTATTTCTACCTGATGCGTCCCGGCGAGGTCGCGCAGGCGCCGCAGGCACCCGGCCGCAGACAGGGGTTCGATCCCTCGCGCCCCATGCCCGTGGTGGCGGCCCCCGCGAAGACGGGCGACATCGACGTCCATCTCAGGGGACTGGGCTCGGTGACGCCGATCGCCACCGTCACGGTCCGGACCCGCGTCGACGGGCAGTTGATGAAGGTGCTGTTCCAGGAGGGCCAGATCGTGCGCGCCGGCGAGCTGCTGGCCGAGATCGATCCGCGGCAGTTCCAGACCCAGCTTGCGCAGGCCGAAGGGCAAATGGCCCGCGACCAGGCCCTGCTCAGGAACGCGCTGATCGATCTGGAGCGCTACCGGGTCTTGTTCCAGCAGGACTCCATCGCAAAGCAGCAACTCGATACTCAGGAAGCGCTGGTGCGGCAGTACGAGGGCACGGTCAAGGTGGACCAAGCGGCCATCGACACCGCCAGGCTGCAGCTTGTGTATTGCCGCATCACCGCGCCGGTCGGAGGGCGCCTGGGCCTGCGCCAGATCGACCCCGGAAACATCGTGCGCGCCGGAGATGCGAACGGACTCGTCGTCATCACCCAGCTGCAGCCGATCACCGTGGTGTTCACCATTGCGGAGGACAACGTCCGCGCGGTGATGCACAAGCTCCGGGCGCGGGAGAAGCTGCCCGTCGACGCCTTTGACCGCGCCGACAAGACGCGGCTCGCGAGCGGCATCCTGCTGACCGCGGACAACCAGATCGACCCGGCCACCGGAACCGTGAAGTTGAAGGCGCAATTCGCCAACGGCGACTACGCGCTGTTCCCCAACCAGTTCGTCAACACGCGCATGCTGCTCGAGGTCAAGCGCGGCGCGACCTCGATCCCGACCGCCGCCGTTCAGCGGGGAAGCCGGGGCACCTTCGTCTATGTCGTCAAGAGCGACGACACGGTCGCCGTCCGCCCGATCACGCTGGGGCCGGCGCAGGGCGAGAACGTCGCCGTCGAGGCGGGCATCGAGCCGGGCGAGCGCGTCGTCGTCGACGGCGCCGACAAGCTGCGCGAGGGGGCCAAGGTGGACACCGGGTCGATGAGCGCGCCGGCCGCGGGGAACGGACCTCGCCGGGGCGGCGAGCGAAAAGGCGGCGCGGGCAAGGGCGGAGCGCGCAAAGGCGGCGAGGCCCCGGCGCCCGCGGACCGGCAATAGGCGCGGCACGCGCTTCCTCTCTTATCACTCACATGTTGACAGAATCTGCGCAGGTCTTGGGTTTCCATAAGTCTCCCGATTTCGTGCAGTTGCGAAGTTGCAACTGCACGAAATCGGGAGATTTAGGATGGCAAAGCGTGGCAATTTTTTCAATTCCGCCTGTGCCGACTTAGGATGAGCCCTTCACGCCCCTTCATCCTGCGGCCGGTGGCGACCTCGCTGCTGATGGTCGCGATCCTGCTGGCGGGCATCGTCGCCTACCGCCTGCTGCCGCTTTCGGCGCTTCCCGAGGTCGACTATCCCACCATCCAGGTCGTGACCCTGTATCCCGGCGCCAGCCCCGACGTGGTCACCTCGTCGATCACCGCGCCGCTGGAACGCCAGTTCGGCCAGATGCCCGGGCTCAACCAGATGTCCTCGACCAATTCGGGCGGGGCTTCGGTGATCACCCTGCAGTTCACGCTCGAGCTCACCCTGGACATCGCGGAGCAGGAAGTCCAGGCGGCGATCAACGCGGCGGGCAACCTCCTGCCGCAGGACCTGCCCATGCCGCCGATCTACAGCAAGGTGAATCCCGCCGACGCGCCGATCCTCTCGCTGGCGATCACCTCGAGCACCTTGCCGATGGCGAAGGTGCAGAACCTGGTCGACACGCGCCTTGCGCAGAAGATCTCCCAGCTCCCCGGCGTCGGCCTGGTGAGCCTGAGCGGCGGGCAGCGGCCCGCGGTGCGCATCCAGGCCAACCCCAAGGCACTCGCCGCCTACGGCCTGGGCCTGGATGACCTGCGCACGGCGATCGCGAACGCCAACGTCAATCAGGCCAAGGGCAGCTTCGACGGTCCGACCCGCGCATCGACCATCGACGCGAACGACCAGCTCAGGTCCGCGGAGGAGTACACGCAGTTGATCGTCGCCTACCGCAACGGCAGGCCGGTGCGCATGTCCGACGTGGCCGCGGCCGTCGACGACGTCGAGAACGTCCGCCTCGCCGCCTGGGCCGACGAAGCCCCGGCGGTGATCCTCAACGTCCAGCGCCAGCCGGGCGCCAACGTGATCGAGGTGGTGGACCGCGTGAAGCGGCTCCTGCCGCAGCTCCAGGCCACGCTGCCGGGCGCGGTCGAAGTCACGCTGCTCACCGACCGCACCACCACCATCCGCGCCTCGGTCAAGGACGTGCAGTTCGAGCTGTTGCTCGCCATCGCTCTGGTGGTCATGGTGATCTTCCTGTTCCTGCGCACCGCTTCGGGGACGCTCATCCCCAGCATCGCCGTGCCGCTGTCGCTGGTGGGGACGTTCTGCGTCATGTACTTCGCCGGGTTCAGCATCAACAACCTGACCCTCATGGCGCTCACCGTGGCGACCGGCTTCGTGGTCGACGATGCGATCGTCATGATCGAGAACGTCACCCGCTACATCGAGAAGGGAGAGCCGCCCCTGCAAGCCGCGCTGAAGGGCGCCGAGCAGATCGGCTTCACGATCATCTCGCTCACTTTTTCGCTTGTCGCCGTGCTCATTCCGCTGCTGTTCATGGGCGAGGTGGTGGGGCGCCTGTTCCGGGAATTCGCGATCACGCTCGCGGTGGCGATCCTGATCTCCGCGGTGGTGTCGCTCACCCTGACGCCGATGATGTGCGCCCGGCTGCTGCGCCACACGCCGGAGGAGCAACAGGGCCGGTTCTACCGCGCGAGCGGGCGATTCTTCGACGCGGTGATCGCGCGCTACGCGACGATGCTCGACTGGGTGCTCGCGCGCGAGGGCGCCACGCTGCTGGTGGCGATCGGCACGCTCGTGCTCACCGTGGTCCTGTACGTCTACATCCCCAAGGGATTCTTTCCGGTGCAGGACACCGGCGTGATCCAGGGCATCTCCGAGGCCCCGCAGTCGATTTCGTTTGCGGCGATGGCCGAGCGCCAGCAGGCGCTGGCGAGCGCCGTGCTCCGGGACCCCGCCGTCGCGAGCCTTTCCTCGTTCATCGGCGTGGACGGGGTCAACGCGACCTTGAACAGCGGACGCATGCTGATCAACCTGAAGCCGCTCGCGGAGCGCGGGGTGAGCGCAATGCAGGTGATCCGCCGGCTGCAGCCCAGGCTCGCGCAGGTGCAGGGAATTTCCCTCTACATGCAGCCGGTGCAGGACCTCACCATCGAGGACCGCGTGAGCCGCACGCAGTACCAGTTCAGCGTCGAGGACGCAAACCCGGACGAGCTGAGCGCCTGGGTGCCGAAGCTGGTCGAGCGGCTGCGCCGCGTCCCGCAGCTTGCCGACGTCGCGAGCGATCTCCAGGACGAGGGTCTGCAAGCCTACGTCGAGATCGACCGGACGACCGCGGGGCGCCTGGGCGTGACCCCGGGCGCCATCGACAACGCTCTCTACAACGCCTTCGGCCAGCGGCTGGTATCGACCATCTTCACGCAGACCAGCCAATACCGCGTGGTGCTCGAGGTGGCCCCGGAATTCCGCAAGGGGCCGGCGGCGCTGGGCGACATCTACGTGACCTCGACGCTGCCCGGCCAGCCTCCCCAGCAGGTGCGCCTCTCGACGGTGGCGACCATCACCGAAAAAGCCGCGCCGCTGGTGATCAACCACCTGGGCCAGTTTCCCGCCGCGACCGTCTCGTTCAACCTGGCGCCCAACGTGTCCCTCGGCGAGGCGGTGGCCGCGATCCGCGCCGCGGAGCAGGAAATCGGCGTCCCGCCGAGCGTGCGCACGCGCTTCCAGGGCACGGCGCTCGCCTTCCAGGCCTCGCTCGACAACACGCTGCTGCTGATCCTCGCGGCGATCGTCACGATGTACATCGTGCTGGGCGTGCTGTACGAGAGCTACATCCATCCGGTCACGATCCTGTCCACCCTGCCCTCGGCGGGCGTCGGCGCGCTGCTCGCGCTCATGCTCACGGGCAGCGATCTCGACGTGATCGCGATCATCGGCATCATCCTGCTGATCGGCATCGTCAAGAAGAACGCGATCATGATGATCGACTTCGCCCTGGATGCGGAGCGCGGGCAAAAACTGAACCCGCGCGAGGCCATCCGGCAGGCGTGCCTGCTGCGCTTCAGGCCGATCATGATGACGACCATGGCGGCGCTGCTGTCCGCGCTGCCGCTGATGCTCGGCACCGGCGTCGGCTCCGAGCTGCGCCATCCCCTGGGCATCACCATGGTGGGCGGTCTGCTGCTCTCCCAGGTGCTGACGCTGTTCACCACGCCGGTGATCTACCTCGCCTTCGACCGGCTTTCCCGCCGGGCGCGCGGGGTCCCGGAGATCGCGTAATGACTCGTCCCACAACGACCCCGGGGGGTAACGGGGGGCGCGGGAAGGCCCCGGACCCCGGAAGGGGCCCGTGCCCCCCGTTCCAAGTTTGCGCCTTATGAATATATCGGCGCCTTTCATCGCCCGGCCTGTCGCCACGACATTGCTCGCGCTGGGCGTCGCGCTCGCCGGCGCGGTCGCGTTCAGGCTGCTGCCGGTCTCGCCGCTGCCGCAGGTGGACTATCCGACCATCTCGGTGTCGGCCTCGCTGCCGGGTGCGAGTCCCGAGACGATGGCGGCGACGGTCGCGACGCCGCTCGAGCGCGCGCTCGGCCGGATCGCGGGGGTGACCGAGATGACCTCGGCAAGCTCGCTCGGCTCGACCCGCGTGGTGCTTCAGTTCGACCTCTCCCGCGACATCAACGGCGCGGCCAACGACGTGCAGGCCGCGATCAACGCGGCGCGCAGCCTGCTGCCCGCGGGACTGCCGAACAATCCGACCTACCGCAAGGTCAATCCGGCCGACGCGCCGATCATGATCCTGTCGCTCACCTCCGAAACGATGACGCGGGGGCAGATGTACGACGCGGCTTCGACCATCCTCGGGCAGAAATTCTCGCAGGTGAGCGGCATCGGCCAGGTGACCGTGGGCGGCGCCGCGCTGCCCGCAGTGAGGGTCGAGCTGAACCCGACCGCGCTCAACAAGTACGGCATCGGCTTCGAGGAGGTGCGCGCCGCCATCGTGGCGACGAACGCGAACCGGCCCAAGGGCGTGGTCGAGGACGGCGAGCGGCAATGGCAGATCCTCGCCAACGACCAGGCGAAGCGGGCCTCGGAGTACCTGCCGCTCATCGTCGCATACCGCAACGGCGCCGCGGTGCGCCTCGCGGACGTCGCCGAGGAGGTCGTCGATTCCGTGCAGGACCTGCGCAATGCAGGCTCGGCCAACGGCAAGCCCTCGGTGCTGGTGATCCTCCACCGGCAGCCGAATGCGAACATCATCGAGACCGTCGACCGCATCAAGGAGCTGCTGCCGCTGATGCGCGCCTCGATCCCGAGCGCGATCGACCTGCAGGTGGCGCTCGACCGCACGCCGACCATCCGCGCCAGCCTGCGCGAGGTCGAGCGCACCCTGATAACCTCGACCGTGCTGGTGATCCTGGTGGTGTTCCTGTTCCTGCGCAGCGCGCGCGCAACGCTCATCCCCAGTGTAGCGGTGCCGGTGTCGCTGATCGGCACCTTCGGCGTGATGTACCTGTGCGGCTACAGCCTGAACAATCTCTCGCTGATGGCGCTCACCATCGCCACGGGATTCGTCGTGGACGACGCGATCGTCGTGCTGGAGAACGTATCGCGCCACATCGAGCGCGGCATGGCGCCGGTGAAGGCCGCGCTGCAGGGCGCGCGCGAGGTGGGCTTCACGGTGCTCTCGATGAGCCTGTCCCTGATCGCGGTGTTCATTCCCATCCTGCTCATGGGCGGCATCGTCGGGCGGCTGTTCCGCGAATTCGCCGTGACCCTGTCGGTCGCGATCCTGGTTTCCCTCGCAGTGTCGCTCACCGTCACGCCGATGATGTGCGCGATGCTGCTGCGCGGCCGCCCGGAGCGCGCGCGCGCCGAAGGCCGCTTCGAGCGGGCCTCCGGACGGGCGTTCGCCGCCGTGCTGAGCGGCTACGAGCGATCGCTCGCCTGGGCGCTCAGGCACGGCCCGTTCATGATGCTGCTGCTCGCCGCCGCGGTGGGCCTGAACGTGTACCTGTACGTGATCGTGCCCAAGGGCTTCTTCCCGCAGCAGGACACCGGGCGCCTGGTCGGCAACATCCAGGCCGACCAGAGCATTTCGTTCCAGGCGATGCGGCAGAAGCTCGACGATTTCATCGGGCTGGTGCGCCAGGACCCGGCGGTGGAGAACGTGATCGGCTACACCGGCGGCGGGGGCTTCGGCGGCCGCAACTCGGGCTTCATGTTCGTAACCCTGAAGCCGCTCAAGGAGCGCGGGCTTTCTGCGGACCGCGTGGTCGCGCGGCTGCGCGGCAGGCTCGCGAGCGTGCCGGGCGCGAGCCTGTTCCTCGTGCCGGTGCAGGACATCCGCATCGGCGGGCGCTCGAGCAACGCCCAGTACCAGTTCACGCTGCAGGCCGACGAGCTTGCCGACCTG
>Ga0082335_1008733_pt1 | contig 11348 bp, 7 predicted proteins | sample Subgrocontami58m_FD_72375 | JGI IMG/M metagenome (GOLD analysis project Ga0082335, IMG submission 72375) | Subsurface groundwater microbial communities from S. Glens Falls, New York, USA - GMW37 contaminated, 5.8 m (SPADES assembly) (version 2) ...
TCGTTGAAGGTACGGCGAGGTCTATGGGTATCGAGATCGCCGGATAAATTGATGCCGAGGTTTTATCATGTCTAAACGTATAGCAGAATTAAAAAGCAAGGTGGAGGCGGGCAAGAGGTATGGCCTTCAAGAAGGTGTGGCGCTCGTCGTGGATGCAGCGAAGGCGAAGTTCGACGAAACCGTTGACGCAGCTATTCGACTGGGCGTCAATCCTGCCCATGCCGATCAGATGGTAAGAGGCAGCGTGGTTTTGCCCAATGGCCTGGGAAAGTCGGTAAGAGTCCTGGTCTTTGCCAAAGGGGAGAAAGAAAGAGAGGCCCTGGAAGCTGGTGCTGATTATGCTGGCGCAGACGACGTTATAGAGAAGATCAAGTCAGGATGGCTGGAATTTGATCGAGTGGTCGCCACACCCGACATGATGGGCAGCGTAGGCAAGTTGGGTAAAATACTGGGTCCCAGGGGATTGATGCCTAACCCCAAGGTGGGCACGGTTACCTTCGACGTGGGGACTGCCGTTAAAGAGCTGAAGGCCGGTAAAGTGGAATTTCGTGTGGAAAAAGCGGGTATTGTGCATAGCCCCTTGGGAAAGGCTTCCTTCGGCCCCGAGAAAATAAAGGAAAACTTTCTGGCTCTGCACGATGCAATCCTCAAATTGAAGCCCGCCTCCAGCAAAGGCACCTATGTCAGAGGGATCGCGCTCTCCAGTACGATGGGGCCCGGGGTCAAGATCGATCCGCTCGATGTGAGAGGTTAGCTGAAATTGCCACCCGTTAGGCCTTTTCCGGTATTTAGGCACCGGGAACGGGTGATCTTTTTATAAAGTCTGAGAAAGCAGGTACAGGAGTTTAAACGGTTTACGGGCCTGCCGAGACCGATTCATGATTGCGGAGCACGGAAAGACCGTCTTTTCTTTCTTGCTTCACGATCAGGCGCCCGTGTGGCGCCTGTAGATTCCTGTATGTTGTTCTGTCCTCTGATTTTTGAATGCAGGCCGCGGTTTCAGTAGCTGAATTGTAATGCTTAAGAAAGGAGGCATGGAAGATTGGATCGGAGAACAAAGGAACAGGTTGCTGCTGAGCTTCATGAAAAATTGAAAAACGCGAAGATGGCGGTTATCACCAACTTCAGCGGATTGAGTGTGGGAAAGATGGAGGAACTGAGAAGTGCCCTGCGTAAATCCGATGCGGAGTTGAAGGTCGTTAAGAACACCCTTTTGAGGATTGCCTCCCGGGAAACCCCCTATGGGTTGCTGGAGGAGCATTTTAAGGGGCCGCTGGCCATAACCTTGAATCGTGGAGATATTGTCCAGGCGACCAAGGTTTTGGTGGAGTTTGCCAAAAAAAATGCTGAGGTAGAAATTAAGGGTGGTATGCTGGACGGTAAATTTCTGAACCGGGAAGAGCTGGCGATGCTGGCCGAGTTGCCGAGCCGGGAAATCCTCCTGGGTAAACTGCTTTCCATCTTCGTTGCTGTTCAGACCTCGCTCGTCAACGTGCTCAGTGCAGTGCCAAGAAGTTTTGTTCAAGTACTCGATGCTTATCGGGTCAAGAAAGAATCGTAAAAACTAAAACATACAGGAAGGAATAGAGTCATGAGTGAGATTAATAAAGATGACGTGGTAAAATTCATTGAAGGGATGACCGTGCTGGAACTTTCCCAACTGGTAAAAGAGCTGGAGGAACGCTTCGGAGTCAGTGCTGCGGCTCCGGTGGCAGCGGCGGCGGCCGGTGCTGCGGAGCAGGCCGGGCCGGCGGTTGAGGAGAAAACGGAATTCGATGCCGTGCTGACTGGTTTCGGTGAGCAGAAGATTCAGGTAATTAAGGTTGTTCGCGCCATTACGGGGCTGGGGTTGAAGGAAGCAAAAGACCTGGTAGAGGCGGCGCCCAAACCGATAAAAGAAGCCGTTTCCAAGGACGAAGCGGCCGATATTAAGAAGAAAATAGAAGAGGTCGGCGGTACGGTCGAGATAAAGTAGTTATGTGATTTGTTAGGCGGCCCTGGACCAATGGCTGATGATTAACAAATATAAGGATAATATGGGCGAATTAAGAAAATATTTTGGCCGTATCAAAAAAGTTTGGGATATCCCTAACCTGATCGACATCCAACTCAAGTCTTATGAGAAGTTTCTGCAGAAGGATGTGGTGCCGGCTAAGAGAGCAAATACCGGTCTCCAGGCCGCTTTTAAGAGCGTTTTTCCGATCACCGATTTCAGCAGAAAATGTTCACTGGAGTTTGTCAGTTACAGAATCGGCGAAGTACGGTACGATGTCAAAGAATGCCTCCAGAAGGGCATGACCTATGCGGCGCCCTTGAAAATAGTGGCCAGGCTGGTAGTCTTTGATACCGATCGTGGCACCGATCAGCGGCCGATCAGGGACATTAAGGAACAGGAAATCTACTTCGGCGAATTGCCGATGATGACCGATAATGGTACCTTTATCATTAACGGTACGGAAAGGGTGATCGTCAGTCAGTTGCACCGTTCGCCGGGCATCTTTTTTGATCACGACAAAGGCAAGACCGTGGCCAGCGGTAAAGTCATTTACTCGGCCAGGGTTATACCGATTCGCGGTTCCTGGCTCGATTTAGAGTTCGATTCCAAGGATATCCTTTATGTCAGGATAGATAGAAGAAGAAAGATGCCTGTGACTATCCTGCTCAAGGCACTGGGTTATTCTACGGGGGAAATCCTCAATTATTTTTATAATATTGAGAGCGCTTTCTTCGATGCCGACCGCTTTTACCTGGCAGTTGACGAATCCCTCGTCGGTCGGAAGTTGCCTGTGGATTTACTGGCTCCGGACACGGGTGAAGTGCTGGCCAAGAAGGGGAGAAAATTAACCAAACCGCTGGTCAAGAAAATTCTGGAGGCCCGCATAGATCGCATCCAGGTAGAGAATGATGATCTGATAGGGAAGTTCCTGGCGACCGATGTTACGGACCCTCAAACCGGAGAATTGCTTCTGCAATGCAATGACGAGCTAACGGAAAGCGGTTTGGCCAAGCTGGTGGGAAAAGGAGTCAAGGAAATACGTCTCATCCAGATAGATGAGGAGAAAGAGAATATCTCCGTCCGTGAGACGCTGCTTCTGGATCGCATAGGCTCCGCCGATGACGCAATTATCGAGATATACAGGAGACTGAGACCAAGCAATCCGCCCACGCTGGAAACGGCCAAGAAATTTTTCGGCAGCCTCTTCTTTGAAGCGGAAAGCTACGACCTTTCCGATGTGGGAAGGGCCAAGATGAACTATAAGCTTCGCCTTAATGTACCGACGGATGTCACGGTTTTATTGAAGGAAGATATTCTGGCCGCCGTTAAGTATCTGCTGGACCTGAAGAGCGGCGAGGGCGAGTGCAGTGTCGATGATATCGATCACCTGGGAAACAGACGTGTCCGGTCCGTGGGAGAACTTATCGAAAACCAGTACCGGATCGGCTTGGTGAGGATGGAACGGGCGATCAAGGAGAAGATGAGTCTGCAGGATATTGAAACCCTGATGCCCCATGACCTGGTCAACGCCAAGCCTGTTTCCGCAGTGGTGAATGAGTTTTTTGGCAGCAGCCAGCTATCGCAGTTTATGGACCAGACGAATCCCCTCTCCGAAATTACTCATAAAAGGCGACTCTCGGCCCTCGGCCCCGGTGGCCTTACCCGAGAAAGGGCGGGTTTCGAGGTGCGGGACGTGCATCCCACCCACTATGGGCGCATTTGTCCCGTGGAAACGCCGGAAGGTCCCAATATTGGTCTTATTGTTTCCCTCAGCACCTATGCCCGGGTCAACGAGTTCGGCTTTATCGAAACACCTTACCGGGTTGTAGCGGACGGCAAGGTGTTGGAGGAGGTCCGTTTTTTGACGGCCATCGAGGAGGAGAACCTGATCATCGCCCAGGCCGACCGACCATTAGATAAGGGCGGTCGCTTTGTCGGCGAACTTATTTCTGCCCGCAAAGGGGGCGATTTTCTTACCGTTGAACCGCAAGAAATAAACATGATGGACGTGTCGCCCAACCAGCTGGTCAGTGTAGCGGCGACTTTGATCCCTTTTCTGGAGCACGATGATGCCAACCGCGCATTGATGGGATCCAACATGCAGCGGCAAGCCGTACCGTTGATGAAGCCGGAAAGTCCCCTCGTCGGTACGGGGATGGAAGCCGTAGTTGCCAGGGATTCTGGTGCCGTCGTGGTAGCCAAGCGCGACGGCCTCGTGGAGAGCGTCGATGCCGATCGTATTGTGGTCAAGTGTGACAAGACACCCAACGATGAACTGGGCAGCGTGGTGGATATCTATAATCTCGTCAAATACCAGCGTTCCAATCAGGACACCTGTTTCAATCAAAAACCCATTGTCAGCGTTGGCGATCATGTCAAAAAGGGTGACATCATCGCCGACGGTCCGGCGACTGACAATGGAGAGCTGGCCCTGGGAAGGAATGTCATGGTGGCTTTCATGTCCTGGGGGGGATACAATTATGAAGATTCGATTCTGATAAGCGAAAGAATCGTCAAAGAGGACATCTTCACTTCCATCCATATTGAAGAATTTGAAACTATGGCCCGGGATACTAAGCTGGGCAAGGAAGAGATCACCAAGGATATTCCGAATGTCGGAGAGGAGTCGCTGCGACATCTGGATGAAAGCGGTATCATCAGGATTGGTACCTCGGTGAAACCGGGCGAAATTCTTGTCGGAAAGATTACTCCGAAGGGTGAAACGCAGTTATCGCCGGAGGAGAAGTTGCTGCGCACCATCTTCGGCGAAAAAGCCAGCGATGTGCGCGACACATCGCTCAGGGTGCCGCCGGGCGTAGAAGGAACCATAATCGATGCAAAGATCTTTTCCCGCAAAGGTGCGGAAAGAGATTTAAGATCGCAGGCCATTGAAGAGGAGGCTGTTGCCGCCCTGAACAAGGATCAGACTGATGAAATAAGAATCCTTACGGATACAGTCAGGAACAAGATAGCGGAAATGCTGATCGGCAAGGTCTGCGCCGGGAAAGTATCCGATCCGAGAAAAAAGAAACTTGTTTTGAAAAAAGGTGATCTGATCTCGGCCGAATTGCTGGCCGCTGTGCCTTTCGATTTGTGGGGCACCATACCTCTGGCCGATGATGAGGCGACAGAGGAAAATATCCGGATCTTGCTTGCCAACCTGGAAAGAAAGGTGGCCGGCGTCAACGCGCTTTTTGAAACGAAGCTGGAGAAACTGAAAGCCAGTGACGAACTGCCGCCGGGCGTAATTAAGATGGTCAAGGTCTATGTGGCCATTAAGAGGAAGCTTTCCGTCGGAGATAAGATGGCCGGTCGTCACGGCAACAAGGGGGTTCTTTCCCGCATCCTTCCTGAGGAAGACATGCCTTACTTCGAGGATGGTACGCCGGTGGATATAGTTCTAAATCCCCTGGGCGTTCCTTCCCGTATGAACGTCGGTCAGATTCTGGAGACGCATCTCGGATGGGCGGCAAAGGGTTTGGGTGAGGGTATCAACGAACTCCTGTCAAAACAGGCCAGTGCTGAAGATCTGAAAAGTGAGTTGAAAAATATCTATTCGTCTTCCACGTTTGATGGCTTTGTCGATGGGGCCACGGAGGAGGAAATCAGGCAGCTGGCGGGCCGTTTGAAGAGAGGGATAACGATGGCCTCTCCCGTTTTCGATGGTGCCACGGAAAGTGACATCCGGGAAATGCTCCAAAGGTCCTGCCTGCCCGTAACAGGGCAGACCAACCTGTATGACGGGCGCTCCGGCGAACCCTTCGATCAGGAAATAACCGTGGGAATGATTTACATGTTGAAATTGCATCATCTGGTGGACAACAAGATTCATGCCCGCTCGATCGGTCCCTACTCCCTGGTGACACAGCAGCCGCTGGGAGGGAAGGCGCAGTTCGGCGGTCAGCGCTTGGGTGAGATGGAGGTCTGGGCCATGGAGGCCTATGGCGCCGCTTATTCCCTTCAGGAGTTTCTGACCGTTAAGTCCGATGATGTGGCCGGCAGAACAAGGATTTACGAGGCTATTGTCAAGGGAGAGCATACTTTTGAACCGGGCTTGCCGGAATCCTTTAACGTTCTGGTCAAGGAACTGCAAAGCCTTTGCCTGAATGTGGAATTGTTGGAAGAGGAGTGAAACAGCTGTAACTATTGGTTATTGCAGTAGAACAATAATGATCGCTGTTTTGGAGGAGATCAAACGTGGATAACGTTTTTACCTATTTTGAAAAGCCAAAAGACCCAATCAGATTTGATGCCATAAATATATCCATCGCATCACCGGAGGTGATCCTTTCCTGGTCCCATGGCGAGGTAAAAAAGCCGGAGACGATTAACTACCGCACTTTTAAACCGGAGCGGGACGGTCTCTTTTGCGCTAAAATATTTGGACCTGTAAAGGATTACGAGTGTCTTTGCGGACGTTACAAGCGGATGAAACATCGCGGAATCGTCTGTGAGAAGTGCGGCGTGGATGTCATACCTTCGAAGGTTCGCCGGGAGAGGATGGGACACATCACGCTGGCCACACCGGTGGCCCACATTTGGTTCCTGAAAAGCCTTCCCAGCCGCATCGGTGCAGTTCTTGATCTCACCCTGAAAGAGCTGGAAAAAATCCTTTATTTCGAGGCCTGGATCGTCATGGATCCCAAGAATACGAATTTGAAGGTAAAACAGCTCCTTTCCGAAGAAGAATATTATGAGTTGAAGGAGCAACTCGGCCCGGATGCCTTTGAAGTAGGTATCGGGGCGGAGGCGGTACGGAAACTCCTTGAGCAAGTGCAGGTCGATGAGATGGTGGAAGAGCTGCGTGCGGAGGTGAAAACCGCCACGTCCGATACCAAACGTAAAAAGGCGATAAAGCGGCTAAAAGCCCTCGAAGCCCTCAAGAAGTCAAGTAACAGGCCGGAATGGATGGTGCTGACCGTTCTGCCCGTGATTCCTCCCGATTTGCGTCCCCTGGTGCCCCTGGACGGCGGGCGGTTTGCCACTTCTGATCTTAACGATCTTTACCGGCGGGTGATTAACCGCAACAACCGATTGAAAAGATTGCAGGAATTGAACGCTCCGGAGATCATCATCAGAAACGAGAAGCGCATGCTGCAGGAGGCGGTAGACGTCCTCTTCGACAACGGTCGGCGGGGCAGGGCCATTACCGGATCGAACAAACGGCCGCTGAGATCGCTTTCCGATATGTTGAAAGGAAAACAGGGACGATTCCGACAAAACCTGCTCGGCAAGCGCGTCGATTATTCCGGACGGTCGGTCATTACAGTGGGGCCGGACTTAAGGCTTCATCAATGCGGCTTGCCTAAGAAAATGGCGCTCGAGCTGTTCAAACCTTTTATTTACAACCGGCTGCAGGAGAAGGGTTACGTAACTACGGTAAAGAGCGCCAAGAAGATGGTGGAAAAGGAGACAGCGGAGGTATGGGACGCTCTGGATGAAGTGGTGCGTGAATACCCCATTATGCTGAATCGGGCGCCGACATTGCACCGGCTCGGCCTACAGGCATTCGAACCGATCCTGATTGAAGGCAAAGCGATCCAGTTGCATCCGCTGGTTTGCACGGCCTTTAACGCCGATTTCGACGGAGACCAGATGGCGGTGCACGTACCTTTGTCCATCGAGGCCCAGGCGGAGGCCCGCATCCTGATGATGTCGACGAACAACATTCTCTCCCCGGCCAACGGCAAGCCCATAATTATTCCCAGCCAGGACATAGTGCTGGGGATATACTATTTGACCCGCGATAAAGACGGCGTCCAGGGAGAAGGGATGGTCTTTTCCGGCCCCGAGGAAGTCCGCAGCGCCGTGGACAACAACATCGTCGATCTGCATGCCAGGATCAAGGTGCGGATCGAGGGAGAACTGAAAGAAACAACCGCTGGCCGGATCATACTTTATGAAATTATTCCCGCGGAACTTTCCTTCGATCTCATCAACAAGGTTATGAATAAGAAGGAACTGGCCAATTTAATCGATTATTGCTACCGTTCCAGCGGCGACAAGACGACGGTTTTGCTTGCCGATCGCCTGAAGGATTTAGGTTTCAAGTATGCGACGAAGGCCGGCATTTCCTTCGCGGTGCATAACATGATTATCCCGGATAATAAGAAGGAAATCGTGGGCCGCGCCGATAAAGATGTAGTAAAGATCCAAAAACAGTATATGGACGGCCTGATTACTGACGGCGAACGTTACAATAAAGTTATCGATATCTGGGCTCAGGCAACGGAGAATATTGCCGCTGAGATGTTGAGCGGCATCAGCACGGAAGAAATTCAGCACAAAGACGGCAGCAGGAAGCGCGTGGGCAGTTTCAATCCTATTTTCATGATGGCCGATTCCGGCGCCCGCGGCAGCGCTGTCCAGCTCAGGCAGCTGGCGGGGATGAGGGGTTTGATGGCTAAACCGTCCGGTGAAATCATTGAAACCCCGATTACGGCGAATTTCCGGGAGGGGTTGACGGTACTCCAATACTTCATATCCACCCACGGGGCGCGGAAGGGGCTGGCCGACACGGCCCTCAAGACCGCCAATTCCGGCTACCTGACCCGCCGGCTGGTTGATGTGGCCCAGGATTGCATCATCACCGAGGAAGACTGCAACACCATCGACGGTATCTATGTAATGGCGCTGATGGAAGGGGGCGAGATCTTCGAGACGGCTGGAGAAAGGGTCCTCGGTCGGGTGGCCTTGACGGAAATAAAGGATCCCTTCACCGGCGAGATTTTGGTCAACAAAAACCAGGAGATCGATGAAGCGGTGGCGGAGAAGATCGACCGGGCCGGTATCGAAAAGGCCAATATCAGGTCGGTTCTCACCTGCCGCTCGAAGCATGGTGTTTGTGCGATGTGCTACGGCCGGGACCTGGCTCATGGCCATCTCGTGAATATCGGTGAAGCCGTGGGGATTGTGGCGGCCCAGTCGATTGGCGAACCGGGTACCCAGCTGACGATGAGGACTTTCCATATCGGCGGTACCGCCAAATTTGAAGAGCATTCCACGCTGGAGGCGAGACACGACGGCACGGCCACCTTTGTAAATTTGCAGACAGTAAGAAGCAAGACGGGTGATCTGGTGGTGATGAACCGGCATGGGGAGATCCATGTGTTGGATGAACAGGGGAGGAGCCGCGGTAAGTATACGGTACCTTACGGCGCCCACATCAAATCTCAGGATAGCAGTCCGGTGAAAAGAGGCGATTTGCTGGCGGAGTGGGACCCCTTTTCGATTCCGATCTTGGCCGAGGTCGATGGTACAGTGAAATTTGGCGATATCGTCGAAGGCAAAACGATGCAGGAACAGGTAGACGAAGTAACCGGCTTGTCCCGTAAGGTAATCGTGGAATTCAAGGCTGCCGATCTGCGTCCGCGGGTTTCCATCAAAGACAGCAAGGGGCGAACGGCCAAAGTTCCCGGGACGAAGAATGCCGTGGCCAGGCACCTGCTTTCGGTGGGCGCCAACATCGTTGTTTCCGAGGGGGATATGGTGAGGGCCGGTGACATTCTGGCCAAGATCCCCCGGGAGACGACCAAAACCAAGGATATCACCGGAGGTTTGCCCAGGGTGGCCGAACTTTTCGAGGCGCGAAAGCCGAAGGAATTTGCCGTCATCAGTGAAATTGACGGTATTGTAGCCTATGGGAAGGATGCCAAAGGGAAGAGGAAGGTGGTTGTGACCCCCGATGTGGGAGAAGAAAAAGAGTACCTGATCCCGAAGGGCAAACATGTAAGCGTTCAAGAGGGTGATCGGGTCACGGCGGGAGAACCGCTCATGGATGGTGTGCACAATCCCCATGACCTCCTGGCTATCAAGGGAGAGAAAGAACTGGCCAAGTACCTGGTTGACGAAGTTCAGGAAGTATATCGCCTTCAGGGAGTCAAGATCAACGACAAACATATGGAAGTGATTGTCCGGCAGATGCTGCGCCGGGTTAAGGTTGTGGATCCCGGCGATACTTCTTTTATTGGCGACGAGCAGGTGGAGAAATTCCGTCTGCAGGAAGAGAACGAGCGGGTAATGGAGAAAGGCGGCCGGCCGGCGGTAGGAAGGCCTATCCTGTTAGGAGTTACCAAGGCCTCCCTCAGTACGCAGAGCTTCATTTCGGCTGCTTCCTTCCAGGAAACAACGCGCGTGCTTACGGAAGCGAGCATGGCCGGCAAGACGGACTATTTGCGTGGTTTGAAGGAGAATGTCATTATGGGGAGGCTGATTCCTGCCGGTACGGGGCTTCCCCTCTACCGTAAACTTGGCATCAAGACGGCGGGCGAAGAAATTTTGCCTCCCCAGGCAGAATCAGACGAGAACTCTGAAAATAAAGACGAGAAAATACTTGACATAATGGCAGCAAATTGATAACTACATCATTTTTGCACAAGCTTAAAAGTCAGCGGTAATTTGTCACAACATTTAGGGGAATAGTAATGCCGACAGTCAATCAGTTAGTCCGTAAGGGGAGAGAGAAGATCGGGCAGAAGGTGACGACACCTGCCCTTGCCAGCTCCCCTCAGCGGCGGGGAGTTTGCGTGCGGGTATACACTACGACGCCCAAGAAGCCGAACTCCGCCCTAAGAAAAGTCGCGAGAGTCCGTCTCACGAGCGGTTACGAAGTTACTTCATATATCCCCGGCGTTGGCCATAACCTTCAGGAGCATTCGGTGGTTCTCGTACGCGGTGGGAGGGTAAAGGATCTTCCCGGTGTGCGGTATCACATTATCAGGGGTACGCTCGATGCCGTAGGTGTTCAAGATCGGAAACAGGGTAGATCCAAGTATGGGGCCAAGAGGCCGGGTTAGGAATTGTCATTATGCCGAGAAGACGAGAAATAGCTAAAAGGGAAATATTACCGGACCCCAAGTACAATAACCAGCTCGTGGCGAAGTTTATCAATAACCTGCTGAAAAGGGGCAAGAAAAGCATAGCCGAATCCATAGTCTACGGTGCTTTCGATATTATTGAAAAGAAGCTTAAAGAACAGCCCGTGGAGGTTTTTGAAAAAGCCATTAACAACGTGAAGCCGGTTATCGAAGTAAAGGCGAGACGTGTCGGCGGTTCCACCTATCAGGTGCCTACCGAGGTGGCGCCTTCCCGCCGGGTGGCTCTGGGGATACGCTGGTTAATTCTGCATGCGCATGAACGCGGCGAAAAGACTATGAGAGAAAAGCTCGCAGCTGAGCTGATTGACGCGGCCAACAATCGAGGGGCGGCGATCAAAAAGAAGGAAAGCGTTCATAAGATGGCGGAAGCTAACAAGGCTTTTGCGCACTACAGATTTTAACAATAATCCCGACCCTTAATAGCAACTCTTCCTGTTTCCTTGGTTCATTTAGAGAACACGGAGCTTCAGGAAGAT
>Ga0082335_1008734_pt1 | contig 11345 bp, 8 predicted proteins | sample Subgrocontami58m_FD_72375 | JGI IMG/M metagenome (GOLD analysis project Ga0082335, IMG submission 72375) | Subsurface groundwater microbial communities from S. Glens Falls, New York, USA - GMW37 contaminated, 5.8 m (SPADES assembly) (version 2) ...
TCGCGGGCGCCGCGGTGAAGGCCACCCCCGCCGGCCAAGGGGGCCTCTTCCCGCCCGACCCCGCGACGACCGACGCCGAGGGGCGCTACCGCATCGGATCGTTCGCCGCGGGGAAGTACGTCGTCGATGTGAGCGCACAGGACTTCCCCCCCGCCTCGCGCACCGACGTCGAGCTCGCCCCCGGGGAAACGAAACGCGTCGACCTCGCGCTGTCGCGCGGAGGAGCTCTCTCGGGGGTCGTGCGGAGCCGCGCGTCGTGGCTGCCCGTCGAGGGGGCCGAGGTGCAGCGGGTCGTCCAGGCTGACGGGGGCTGGACGCCCACGGACGAAGAATCCGACGGCACCGACGCCGAGGGGAAGTTCTGGCTCGACCACCTCGCCTCGGGTCGGATCCGCGTGCGCGTCTCGCACCAGCAGTTCGAGGCGCAGGACTTCGAGGTGACGATTGCCGAGGGGGAGGAGGCGCACCTCGAGGTGTGGCTCGTGGAGGGCGGGCAGATCTCGGGTCGCGCCTTCGATCCGATAGGGAGGTTCCTCGCGCAGGGGTGGGTGACCGCGACGGTCGCGGGGAAGGACGAGGAGGGGGGCTCCGCCGAGACTCAGCCCGATGGGACATTCGAGTTGAAGGGCCTCGCGCCCGGCGAGTACGTTCTCACCGTCGGGGCCGACTCGGGCGACCCGACGCGCGAGTGGATCGGCGTCCCGAAGACGGTCCGCCTCGCGGACGGCGAGTCGCAGCGCGTGGACCTTTCGATGGAGGAGCACGCCGTCGCGCCCGAACCGCCCGAAGGCACGCCGGACGCCGAGCACTGACGGATGAGGCAATCCATGGCTCGTTGGCACGCGGTCGTCGGAACGATCGCCATCGCCCTGCTGCTCCTGTTCGCCGCGCTCAAGCCGCGTGACGCCCGGGTCGATCGTCCGTCGCGAAACGAACCGGCGCCTGTTTCGCGTTTCGCCGCAGCGCCTGCCGTGCCGGGCCACGAGGAGGCGCCGAAGGAGGACTCGACGCCGGCGGGCGCCGCGGCCGAGCCGCCGCCGCCTGCGCCCCCGGCCTCTGCGAAGCTCCATGTGACAGTGCAGATCGGGGAGGACCTCACAACGGGCGTTGCGGACGTCCTCTGCTTCCCCGACGAGAAGATGGATGGGCAGCCGCGACGCGCGAAGAGCGGGGAGGATGGGACCTGCGAAATCGAGGTCCCGCCGGGCGAGTGGTACCTCATCGCCGTGACCGAGGCGATGTTGTCGGGTGTCGAGAGCAAGCGTGTCGAAGCTGGGGAGGAGGATGACGTCTACCTCCGCCCCCAGGCTTGCGTGATCGTCTGGGTTCGTGTGACAGACCTGACGGGAGCTTCGCTCCAGGGCGTGTCCGTGGGTTGTGAAGACCCATGGGACGCAGTGAACCGGACTGAGACGGACGGGGCCGGCGCCTACCGTTTGCTCATCCCGACATCGAATACGACCATGATCTACCGGATGGCGGGCTTCGGTACCGGGCTCGTCGGACTGGACCTCGAGGGCGGCGATCGAACCGTGCGGGACGTGCGGCTCGCCAGCACGCCCATTTCCGCGTAACCCACCCCGACCATCCGTCCGTGATTGCGGAGGCGGTCGTGGCTGACGGCGAGACGGCGCGCGTCGTGGTCCTCCTCCCCGATGGAGGGAGCGTCCGGGGCCGGGTGCTGGATCCGTCGGGTCGCTTCCTGGCGGCGGGGTCCGCCCAGGTGCTCCGGCCTGAGAACTATCGCTCCGTCGTACGCGACTCCACGCCCGGAGCCTCCGGCGGCTATCAAGTCCTTGGTCTGACTCCGGGCGAATACATCCTGCAGGCGTGCTCGGACCCGAAAAGGCACCCGGAGTCGATGGGGTGGAGGGCAGTACCGAAGCCGATCCGCGTGGTCGAGGGAGATTGCCTTACCGTCGACCTGGAGTTCACCGAGGGGCCGCCGAAGAAGTGACGCCTACTTCGGCGTCAGGAGCACCTTGCCGAAGTTCTTCCTCGCCTGGATGTAGGCGTGCGCCTCGCCTGCGCGTTCGAACGGGAAGACCTTGTCGACGATCGGGTCGAACGTCCCCGCCTTCACGAGCGCCAGGATCTCCTCCGTCATCCCCCGCAGCCGCGCCCCCTCGTTCCAGAGGTGCCCCATGTTCGTGCCGATCACCCCGCGGTTCGTGTTCATCAGCGCGATCGGCCAGAAGATGGGCATCGAGAGGAGCCCTCGCACCACCGAGAAAAGGCTCCGCTTCGTCCCCGTCGACATGCTCGACGCGCCGAAGAGAAAGAGCCGTCCCATCGGCGCAAGCGAGCGGTAGCTCTTGCGGAACGACCTCCCCCCCACCGCGTCCAGCACGATGTCGACTCCGCGACCGTCCGTGATCCGCTTCACCTCCGCCTCGAAGTCCTGCGTCGTGTAGTCGATGCAGTGCGCCACGCCGTGCTTTCGCAGCATCTCGTGCTTCGGCGCGCTCGCCGTGCCGATCACCTCCGCCCCGCGCCACCGGCAGATGTCGGTCGCCGCGTGGCCCACGCCCCCCGCCGCCGCGTGCACGAGGACACGGTCCCCCGCCTTCACGTTGCCGAGGTGCACCAGCATCACCCACGCGGTCAAGTACGTGACCGGGATCGCCGCGGCCTTCTCGAAGGTCAGCTCGTCGGGGATCGGGATCGCCTGCGGCGCCGGCACGCAGATCGCGTCGCTGTACCCGCTGAACCGAGTCATCGCGAGGACCCGCTGCCCCTCCGCGACGCCCGTCACGCCGGGCCCGAGCTTCTCCACCGTCCCCGCGACCTCGTATCCGACCACGCACGGGATCGGCGGCGCGTCCGGGTAGAGCCCCATCCGCGCCATCACGTCCGCGAAGTTCACCCCCGACGCCGCGACCCGCACGCGGACCTGCCCCGCCGCGGGCTCGGGGTCGGGCGCCTCCTGCACCTGGAGCACCTCCGGGCCGCCCTTGCGCGTGATCCACACCTGCCGCATTCGGTTCCTCCGATCGAAGGGCGGGGAGCGTACGGCACCGGGGTATCCGACGCAAGCGCTTGCTCTGCTTGACTCCGCGAATCCCGAGGTCTAGAGTCCGGGCAGGGGACGGCAGGAGGCGACATGCCCAGGAGCGAAATCTCGCTCACGATCGCGACCCTCCTCCCGCAGTTCGAGGACTGCAGGAGTTGCCGCGACAGGCTCGTCACGGGCCTCCGCGGCCTGCCCGGCGTCGAGACGGTCCACGAGCGCGAGGACGACGAGCAGCTCCGCCTCGCGTTCGACCACGACGTCCTCCCCGCCGAGGAGCTGACGCGCCGCGCCGCCGCGCTCGGGATGCAGGTCGCCTCCCACTACCGCCACGGCCTGATCTCGATCCAGGGGATGGACTGCTCCGAGTGCGCCCGCACGATCGAGAAGGGGATGAAGCGGCTCGCCGGGATCGCCTCCGTCTCCGTCAGCTTCCCCACCGCCGCGATGCTCGTCGAGTATGACGGCACGCGGATCAGCGAGTTCGAGATCGAGAGCTCGGTGCGGCGCCTCGGGTACACGGTCGAGGAGCACGACGAGTGCTGCGAGCACGACCACGAGGGGCACGAGCACGCCATGCGCGCGCGGTTCTTCGGGCAGCTCCTCCAGACCCAGGGGGCTGTGGTCACGATGATCTCGGGCTGTTTCATGCTTGCCGGTCTCGTCGCGGGCGCCCTCTCCTCGCCCGGGTGGGTCGCTCGGGTCCTCTTCGCCCTGGCGCTCGCGACCGCGGGGGCGCGGGTCGCGCGCCGCGGGGGCCTGAAGGCCGTCCGCGCGTTCGCCTTGGACATGTACTTCCTCATGACGGTCGCCTGCATCGGCGCCGCGTGCCTCGGCGAATGGAGCGAGGCGGGCGGGGCGATGTTCCTCTTCTGCCTCGGCACGACGCTCGAGACGTTCACCTTCGACCGCGCAAGGGGCGCCATCCGCGCCGTGCTCGCCCTCTCCCCCACCGAGGCGCGCGTCGTCCGCGCGGGGCGCGAGACGCTCGTCCCCGTGGAAGAGGTCCTCCCCGGCGAGCGGCTCGTCGTGCGGCCGGGCGAGAAGATCCCGCTCGACGGCGTGGTCGTCTCCGGGACGACGGCGGTGAACGAGGCGCCGATCACGGGCGAGGCGCTTCCTGTCGTGAAGGCCATGGGCGCGTGGGTGTACGCAGGGTCGCTCAACGGCCAGGGACACGTCGAGGTCGAGGCGAGGCGCCCCTACCGCGAGAACACGATCGCGCGGGTCATCCACCTCGTCGAGAAGGCGCAGGCGGGGAAGGCGCCCGCGCAGCGGACGATCGAGCGGTTCGCGCGCTGGTACACGCCCGCGGTGCTCATGGTCGCGCTGACGGTCGCCACGGCGGCCCCTCTCCTGTTCCATGCCCCGTGGACGGTCTGGATCGGCCGCGCGATGGTGCTGCTCGTGGTCGCCTGCCCGTGCGCGCTCGTGATCTCGACGCCGGTCTCGGTGATCTCGGCGATCGCCTCGGCCTCGCGGAAGGGCGTCCTGGTCAAGGGAGGGACCCACCTCGAGGTGATCGGCACGAGTCGCGTGGTGGTCTTCGACAAGACGGGGACGCTGACGCTGGGCCACCACGACGTCGACGAGGTCGTCCCCGTCGGGGGGGCCACCGTGGAGCGGGTCCTCGCGGTCGCGGCGGCGCTGGGCGCGCGGAGCGAGCATCCGCTCTCGGCGGCGATCGCCGAGCACGCGCGGCGCGTGCGGATCGAGGCGCCCGCGGCGGAGGCGTTCGAGGCGGTCCCCGGCCGAGGCGCGCGCGGGCGCGTGGACGGGCGGGAGGGGCTCCTCGGGAGCCGGGCCTTCCTGGAGGCGTCGTCCGTCTCGTGCGCGGCGCTCGACGCGCAGCTCGCGCGGCTGGAGGCGGAGGGGAAGACGGCGGTCCTCGTCGCGTTGGGAGGGGACCTCCTCGGCGCGGTGCTGCTCTCCGACCACGTGCGCGAGAAGGCGGCGGACTGCGTGAGGGCGCTGCGCGGCGAGCTCGGGCAGGAGGTGGTCCTCCTCTCGGGCGACAGCCCTGCGGTCGCCGCCGCAGTGGGGAAGGCGCTCGGCATCGAGCGGGTGCAGGGAGGGGTGCTCCCCGAGCAGAAGGTGGAGGCGGTGCGCGAGCTGCGCCGGCGATACGGGCGTGTGGTGATGGTCGGGGACGGTGTGAACGACGCGCCGGCGCTGAAGGAGGCGAGCGTCGGGATCGCGATGGGGGCGGCGGGGACGGACCTGGCGATCGAGACGGCGGACATCGCGCTCATGGCGGACGACCTCTCGCGGGTCCCCTTCCTGATCCGCCTCTCGCGCAGCACGGTCGCGACGATCCGCGCGAACATCGCGGTGTCGCTGGGCGTGAAGCTCCTCTTCTTCGGCCTGGCGCTCTGCGGGGCGGTGAACCTGTGGGGCGCGGTCGCCAGCGACATGGGCGTGTCGCTGCTGGTCACGCTGAACGGGATGAGGCTGCTTCGGGATCGCGCCTGAGGGCGCGAACTCCAATTCCAACAGCCAACTCCAAGAAACTCCAACTCGAATTCCAACTCCAAGGCCCCTTGGAGTTGGAATTGGAGTTGGCGTTTCTTGGAGTTGGCTGTTGGAGTTGAAGTTCGCGCTAGCCGCCGCTGCGCGTCTCGTCCCCGACCTGCTCCGCATACACGCGGCTGGCGTCGTCGAGAAACGCCCGCTCGCGACGCGTCAGGCTTCGCATCCCCCCGACGTGGATCTTGTCGAGGAGGGCGTCGACGCGGCTGCGGAGCTCGACGAGCTCCTGCTGCGCGCGGATGCGGCGGCGGCGGCGCGAGGTCGCGGCCATGCGGAGGACGCGCGGTTCCGTGGCGAGCCACGCCGCGGCTGCGAGGACACCTCCGAAGCACGACGCGGAGGCGGCCACGGGGAGGCCGACCTGCCACGCGGCGACGCCCGACACCGCTGCGAGGACACCCGCGACCTGGGTCGCGCGCAGCCCCGCGAGGGTCCGCCTCTTGCCGAAGATCGCCGCGTAGGGCAGGAGGAGCGCGAGGGTCGGGCCCGAGGCCCCGAGGTACGGCTTGTCGATCGTGGGCGCGACGAGCAGCGCAACGACCGCGGTCCCGATCGTCCCGCAGACCCAGAAGCCGAAGAACTTCGCGGTCCCCCACCGCTCTTCGACCTTGCGCGCGATGATCCAGAGGACGAGGGCGTTCCCGAGGAGCTGCGGGATGTGCGCGTGGAGGAGGCCGAAGGTGAGCAGCCGCCAGACGTGCCCGTGGAGGACCTCGGCGGGCAGCAGGCCAATCCCCGCCTGCAGGCGCCCCTGGCACAGGAGGTCGATGGCGGTCATCGTGAAGAGGGCCCCGAGGAGGGCTCGGGAGCCCGACCCCGAGCGCCCGGGCCGGCGGAGGTCGCTTCCTTTCCTCGGTGATTCCTGGCGTTTCACGGGGCGGATCATAGCACCCGTCGATTCGGTTTGCAACGCCCCCCCGGCGGAGCTAGGATCGCGGCCCATTCCGAGGGAGGAGACCGATGACCATCACCCCGAAGAAGGCCCTGATCATCGCGGCGATTGGGGTCGCGCTCTACTTCGGCTACTCGATGTTCCGCGACAAGTTCGCCTCGAAGACCAACGAGGAGCTGCTCTCCCTCTACGGCGAGGGGGGCACGAATCAGAAGCTGGCGAGGCTCGAGCTGGAGCTGCGCGTCCAGAACGACAAGATCAAGTCGGGCGACCTCACCGGGCACGTGAACGACACGAACGTGGACATCGCGGAGATGGCCTTCAGCCTCCTCGGGCGCCTGAAGTTCAAGGAGGGGATCGCCACCTACGTCGCGCAGGTCGGCAAGCGCGACGGGAAGCGCTGGAAGGTGAACGCCGCGGCCGCCGATGCGCTGAAGGCGACGAAGTGCATCAAATCGGCGTCCGCCATTCCCCCGCTCATCGGCCTCCTCAAGTGGGATGTCCCCTCGAAGGACGGCGTCATCGGCCAGGACGCCTCGGAGAAAATGCACGCAGCCGCCGGCGCCGCGCTCGAGGAGATCACGGGCGAGAACAACGCGAACAACGCGAGCAAATGGGACGTCTGGTGGCAGGGCGCCCTGCGCGAGTTCAAGGTGAAGGAGTAGCGTTCGCCTGCGGCTCTGCATCGATCAGGGCGCCATCATCCTGACTGCGCGCGACTGACCGTCCTCCCGACGACCGCGCTGCGGACCGGCGCTCGCTGCGCGCTACGGAGAGGTGCTGAAGGGCGTCGCCGCCCGCCTCTACCAGGTCTCCGACTCCTCGCTGGATCTCGTTCGAGACTCGCCTACGAATTGCCAGAGTCCGCCCCCGAAGCTCCGAATTCCCACACCCACGGCATCGATGGCGCTATCGCTCAGGAGGATCTCGTCCGCATGGGGCGCGACAAGCGCCCTGCAGGCGACTGCGGGCCCCTCACGGTCGTCGGACAGCACTCGCATCACAAGTGCATCGACGGGGCGTGTCATGGTCGCTTCGTGGTCGGCGGTGCGTGCGGTGATCCGCTTTCCCTTCATGGGGTGCGGAAACAGCTTCCTGGCGGCTTCCCCGGGAAGCAGGATGTGAGGATCCCGCGTGTCGAATCCCCCGTTGAGGAGAGCGACGGACTCGAGGACGCGCCCGTCAGGGCCTTCGATTCTTACGCGGACGCGGACGCCCATGGGTGCGCTTGGCTCCCTCGATGATGCGGAGGTAGCCGATCCGGATGAGTCCCTTGCGCCTGCGCGGGGGACCGACCGGCGGGTCCGGGATCAAGACGCCAATCCTCACGCTCATGCCAGCATCATACGCCGGAGAAGGGCGGTATTCAACCCGGGGATCGCGACGAAGTGACGCGGACCGAGATCGGCCGACATCGGTCCGAAAAAAATCGCGCCGCGGAGCGAATCGACTGCCCGCTGGTCGCCCCATGCTGGGAGGGATCCGCGGGAAGTCCGGGAGCTTCCCTTCGATGGAAAACTTCTCTTCCCGCCGGGACTCCCGGAAGGTACATAGCAGGTTTCACGTGTACTGTCGGGGATCCCTGGAGATGACGACGACCGACCTCCTGCGACGCTGGTCCGTGGCGGACTCGATCGACACCTACGCCGTGCGCGGCTGGGCCTGCGGCTACTTCTCCGTGAACGACGCAGGGCACCTGATCTGCCACCCCCACGGCGAGGGGAAGTCCACGATCGACGTGAAGGAGCTGGTCGACGAGCTCGAGGGCCGCGGGATCGGGTTGCCCCTCCTCATCCGCTTCCACGACATCCTGGAGGAGCGGATCAAGACGATCCACGAGAGCTTCCGCCGCGCGATCCAGGAGTACGGCTACAAGGGGGAGTACCGCGGCGTCTACCCGATCAAGGTCAACCAGGACCGTCACCTCGTCGAGCAGATCGTGAAGTTCGGGAAGCCGTACAACTACGGCCTCGAGGCGGGCTCCAAGCCCGAGCTCCTCGCCGTGCTCGCGATGCTCGACACCGAGGAGGCCCTGATCGTCTGCAATGGGTACAAGGACGAGGAGTACGTCGAGACCGCCCTCCTCGGCTCCCGCCTGGGGAACAAGATCATCCTCGTTCTGGAGAAGCCGTCGGAGCTGGACCTGATCCGCCAGGTCTCGCTCCAGACCGGCGTGAGGCCCGTGATCGGGATTCGGGCGAAGCTCTCCACGCGCGGCTCCGGCCGCTGGGAGCAGTCGGGCGGCGACCGCTCGAAGTTCGGCCTCTCCGCGCGCGAGATGCTCGACGCGGTGCACAAGCTGCGCGGGTGGGACATGCTCGACTGCCTGCAGCTCGTCCACTTCCACCTGGGCTCGCAGATCTCCTCGATCCGCCCGATCAAGAACGCGCTGCGCGAGGCGGGGCGGTTCTTCGTCGAGCTGCACAAGATGGGCGCGAACCTGCGCTACCTCGACGTCGGAGGCGGCCTGGGCGTCGACTACGACGGGTCGCAGACGAACTACGACTCCTCGATGAACTACACGGTGCAGGAGTACGCGAACGACATCATCTTCGCGGTCCAGGGCATGTGCGACATCGAAGGGGTTCCGCATCCGACGATCGTCTCCGAGTCGGGCCGCGCGGTCGTCGCGCACCACGCGATGCTCGTCGTGAACGTGCTCGGCGTGCATGAGTTCTTCGAGGTGAAGCCGCCGGACACGCTGCCGCCGGACTCGCACTCGCTGATCAAGAACCTCTTCGACGCGTACCGCGACGTGACGAGGAAGAACTTCCTCGAGACCTACCACGACGCGCTGGAGGACAAGGACGAGTGCCTGTCGCTTTTTGCGCTGGGACACCTGTCGCTGACGGAGCGGGTGCTGGCGGAGAACCTGTTCTGGGGGATCTGCCAGAAGATCCTGCGGATCACGCGCGAGCTGGAGCACCGGCCGGAGGAGCTGGAGGGGCTGGAGAAGGTCCTCTCGGACACCTACTTCTGCAACTTCTCGATGTTCCAGTCGCTGCCCGACTCCTGGGCGATCGACCAGCTCTTCCCGATCCTGCCGATCCATCGGCTGAACGAGGCGCCGACGCGGCGGGCGATCCTGGCGGACATCACGTGCGACAGCGACGGGAAGATCGACAATTTCATCGACCTGCACGACGTGAAGCACGTGCTGGAGCTGCACCCCGTCCCGCCCGGCGAGGACTACTACCTCGGGATCATGATGGTCGGGGCGTACCAGGAGATCCTGGGGGACCTGCACAACCTGTTCGGGGACACGAACACGGTGCACGTCTCGGTCGAGCCCGGGGACGGGGACTATCGGATCGAGCAGGTGGTGACGGGCGACACGGTGACGGACGTGCTGAAGTACGTCTCGTACTCGAAGGAGGATCTGGTGGACCGCGTGCGGCGCTCGGCGGAGAACTCGCTGCGCTCGAAGCGGATCACCCTCGAGCAGTCGAAGCAGCTCCTGAAGATGTACGAGGAGGGGCTGGCGGGCTACACGTACTTGGAACGCGACTAGGCGCCCTGCGGGTCGCAACTCCAATTCCAACAGCCAACTCCAAGAAACCCCAACTCGAATTCCAACTCCAAGGGCCCTTGGAATTGGAATTCGAGTTGGAGTTTCTTGGAGTTGGCTGTTGGAATTGGAGTTCGGCGCCTCCGCTCACTCCGACGCGCCGCCCCGGACCGCCTCGAGCACGATCCTCCCCGCCGCCGGATCGATCCGGATCGCCGCCTCTCCCCTCACGAGGCGCGCGACGTCCTGACCGATGAGGTCCCGCCGCCACCCTGCGAGCAGGCTCACGGGCGACTCCACTCCGGCGCGCACGTCGCGCACGAGCTGCGCGAGCTCGCCGGCGGGGCAGAGCAAATACGCGGCCATCGACAGCTCCTCCGCCCTCGCGCGCAGGAACGCGTCGAGGAGCGTGGTGATGCCCGGCGCGATCGCCTCGGCCTCCGGGGAGGCGGTCAACACGGCGAGGGACTCCTCCGGCACCGCGGCGCCGCGCCGGACCGCGTTCACGATCGCGTCGCCGTTCGTCGAGAGGGTCTCCGGGTGGATCTTGCGGATCTCCCGCAGCTCGCCGAGGCGGGAGGGGGCGCGGCGCGCGATGTGCGCGATCACGTCGTCCTGGAGCAGGAACCGCGGCGGCACGTCCCTCTTCCTGGCGGTCGTCTCCCTCCAGACGCAGACCTCGCGCGCGATCGCGAGCTGCCTCGGGGTCAGGCCGAACATGCCTCGCACGTCGCGCCAGCACTCGCTCGGGTCCTCCTCCCGGAAGCGATCCGCCGAGAAGAGGCGCCGCATCTCCTCCGCGAGCCAGTCGCCCCGCCCCAGCGACCCAAGGCGCGCGACGAGCGCCTCGTGGATGGGGAACAGGTAGCGGACGTCGTCGAGGGCGTACTCGAGCTGCTCGGGGCCGAGGGGCCGCTGGCTCCAGTCGATGAGCGTCTCCGTCTTGGCAAGGGTCGTCCCCGTCAGCGACTCGACGAGGGCGGCGAAGCCGACCTGGGGACCGAATCCCGCCATCGCCGCGGCGACCTGGGTGTCGAACAGCGTCCCGGGCATCTTGCCCCCCCGACGCAGCAGCAGCGCGACGTCGGTGCCGCCCGCGTGCAGGACGGTCGTGCGGGCCGGGTCGGCGAGGAGGTCCATCAGCGGGGCCAGGTCGATGCGGGCGTGGACGTCCACGGCCGCGAGGAGCGCCGGGGTCCCGACCTGGAGGAGATCGAAGCGGGGGTAGTACCGCTTCTCCGTCGCGAACTCCGTGTCGAGGGCGACGACAGGGCTCGCGGCGATCTGCTCGCAGAGGCGCGAGAGCCCCGCCGCGTCGTTCACCCAGCACCCGTTCGATGGCATTTGCATCGGCGTCACGCGCTCCCAAGGGAGTGTCTGCGTCGGATCAGCGCGTCCGGCGCAGG
>Ga0082335_1008735_pt1 | contig 11345 bp, 12 predicted proteins | sample Subgrocontami58m_FD_72375 | JGI IMG/M metagenome (GOLD analysis project Ga0082335, IMG submission 72375) | Subsurface groundwater microbial communities from S. Glens Falls, New York, USA - GMW37 contaminated, 5.8 m (SPADES assembly) (version 2) ...
TGCTCTTGAGCTTCTCCTTGCGCTCAACTTCTTCGCCCTCAGTGACCTCTTCGAATTGGGGGTCGATCTTGGGGCGCTCGGACTCCTTGATCTCCAGCTTGGCCAGCCGGCTCTCGTAGTAGATGGGCACCGTCGCTCCGTCGGCAACGGCCCGCTGGATGTCGTATACGCTGATGTAATCTCCGAACACCGCCCGTGTATTCTTGTCGGTCAGCTCGATGGGAGTGCCGGTGAAGCCTATAAACGAGGCGTTGGGCAGGGCATCATGCAGGTGGCGAGCGTAGCCATCAATGAAGTCGTACTGGCTCCGGTGCGCCTCGTCGGCAATCACGACGATGTTGCGTCGGTCCGAGAGCAGCGGATGCCGGTCGCCCTTGTCCTCGGGCATGAACTTCTGGATCGTGGTGAAAACCACGCCTCCCGCCTCCACCCGCAGCTTCTCGCGCAGGTCGGCGCGGGTTTCGGCCTGAACGGGCGCTTGGCGCAGGAGGTCCTGGCAGCGGGCGAAGGTCCCGAAGAGCTGGTCGTCCAGGTCGTTGCGGTCGGTCAGGACGACCAGAGTTGGGTTCTGCATGTCGCGGTGGAGGATCACCCGCCCGGCGTAGAAGGCCATCGTCAGGCTCTTGCCTGACCCCTGAGTGTGCCAGACCACGCCCACGCGCCGGTCCCCAGGCTCGCCGCCGGGGTGACGACCGGTGAAGTAGGTCCCGTCTTTCTCCATAACCCGAAGGTGGTGGGCAGCCCGCAAGGTCTCTTCCACCGCAACGTTGACAGCGTGATACTGATGGTAGCCGGCCATCTTCTTAGCCAACACCCCGCCGCCGATATCCTCGAAGACGATAAAGTGCCGCACCAGATCGAGAAGACGGCGCTTCTGGAACACACCGTCCAGGACGACCTGCAACTCCGTCACGTATGGCGGCGCCAGCTCGGCTCCGGTTATGGTGCGCCAGGGCATGAAGCGCTCCCGTTCGGCGGTGAGCGAGCCAACGCGGGCCTGCACCCCGTCCGAGATCACCAACGCCCCGTTGAAGGCAAAGAGAGCAGGGATCTCGTTCTTGTAAGTCTGGAGCTGCTGGAACGCAGTCCAGACCGTCGCATTCTCGTCACCGGCATTCTTGAGCTCGATGACCGCCAGCGGCAGGCCGTTCACGAACACCACGACGTCCGGCCGGCGGGTATGCCTGTTTTCGTTCACCGTGAACTGGTTGACGGCGAGCCAATCGTTGTTGTCGGGGTCGTCGTAATCGAGCACCCGCGCTTGGGCTCCGGCGATGGAGCCATCCGGACGCCGGTATTCGACCGTCACGCCGTCCGTCAGCATCCGGTGTAGTGAGCGGTTCCGGGCTGCTAGCGTCGGGCCCTCGAAGCGAGTGATGCGCCGGAAGGCATCGTCCAGAGCTTCGGCGGGCAGTTCGGGGTTGAGCCTCCACAGCGCTTGCCTCAGGCGCTCTTCCAGGACGACCTGCCCGTAGCCCGTGCGCTCGGAGGCAAGCTCCCCGAGGGCAATGGCCGGCCCGTAGAGCACGACGTATCCCAGGCCCTCCAGCCAGGCGAGGGCCGCGTCTTCAACGACGGATTCGGTAAAGCTGGTCATGGTTCACCCCCTGGGAACGCCGAGCCCCAGCTCGGCCCGCTACTCCAGGGCCAATCCTCGGGATTCTTCACCAAGCCCGCTTTGACTGGATTGCCGTGGATGTACTCTACGGCCGCATTGAAGTGCTTCTCGTCGCGGATAAATCGGTCCCAGTAGTCCCTCATCCATACTGACCTGCCCGTTGCGCCGGCCCTGGGAACGCCGAGCCCCAGCTCGGCAATCTGCCTTCCCGTGTAGCTCTTCCACGACTGCACGATTTTCCCCAACGTGGCGCCCTCATACACCCGGATCAACACATGGACGTGGTTAGGCATCACGACCCACGCCATCAAATCGTATCGCTCCCCTGCGAAACGCTGCTACGTCTTGACCACGCACTCTGCCACAGCGGGCTGCCGCCGCACGCAGCAGCCATGGCCAGCATCCAGCCACTGCTCCACCCGCCTGCGCCACTCCGCTTCCCGCCGGTTGGGCTGGGTGGAACGCAGCTCGTCGGCGATCCGTTGGAGAACCGCGGCCGGGAGGCTATCCGCCAGACGGTACGTGATCATCTGCACGAGGCCCGGAAAGTCCGTGTGTGGCAGGTATCCTCTGCTATACCAGCCACGTTGCGCCTGGGCCTGCTGAGCTCCGGCCGGCCTCTCCTCGTTCGTGCCGAGCTGGGGCTCGGCGTTCCCGGGATTCGTTCTCGCCAATCTGGGCTTGCGGCTCACCGGTGAGCAACAAGGCGCTTTGTGTATCATTTCTTGCCTATTGTGAGACGCTACGCTGGTTGTTGTCTATGGGTGAGACTCAAAAAATGGAGCGCCCCTCTGCGATGTTAAGCAGTTCCGGGAACACCAGAATGGCGGGCCGCCGTCCCATGCCTGCTACCAGTTCTCGGAGCAATCCCTGCTCGCGCGCCAGTCGAACGATCCGATTGGCCGTGGGCTTGGGAATGCCGGACGAGGCCACAAAATCCGGTGTTTTGAAAACGGGCCGGCCGAAGAACCAGTCGAGCGCCCGGATCGCGTACTGGGAGTGCGTCAGCTCCGCTATCCAATCCTTCTTTTGTTGGTAGAGGTCCAGAATAGCGACAGCCTTAGCGTGATTTGCTTCGGCCTGTTTGGTCAGGGCGGTCAAAAAGAACTCACACCAGGCGGTCCAGTCATCATCGCGAGAGACGCCCAGCAGGCAGTCGTAATATTCTTGCCGTTTCGCTTCCAAATATTCGCTCAAGTAGAACATCGGCTCGCGGAGCAACTTCCGGTCGAACAGGAACAGCGGGATCAACATGCGGCCGATTCGGCCGTTGCCGTCCAGGAACGGATGCAGCGATTCAAACTCGGCATGCACGATGGCCAGTTGCACCAGCGCATCGGCTGCTTCGCTGTGGACGAACTTCTCCCAGCGGCTCATGCCATCTTCGAGTTGCTCGGGCATGATCGGAACGAATCGCGCCTCTTCAATCGGGCGGCCGCGGACACCGATGTAGTTCGGAATGACACGGAACTTGCCACGCGCTTTGTCGTGGCCACGCACGCCGGAAAGCAACGTCTCGTGCAGCGCCTTGACGAGACGGTTGCACAGCGGCAGTTCGCGCATTAGTTCCACCGCTTGTCGCATGGCCCGGCGATAATTCAGCACTTCCTCGATGTCCGCCCGCTTGTCCGGGGAAAGCGACCCTTCCGGGCCGGCGGCTTCGTATTGCAGCACTTCGCCCATCGTCGCCTGTGTCCCCTCGATGCGCGACGACAGGACCGCTTCCTGTGTGGTCAGTGGCGAAAGGAATACAGCCGCATTGGGAATCGCCAAGAGCAGAGCGTCGTACCGTGCGAGCGCTGCGCTGGCTGGCCCCAAGAGCGGTATCAACCGCGACCATTCGAGGTCCGCGGGTGGGAACTTCCCCATGTGGTATTCAACGGGACCGGCCATCACACACACCTCCTCACGATCCGCTCCGCAGCCTCAGCACACAACTCGCTGGAGACGAGCTTGGGTAGCAGCGTGTCGCGCGGCGCGCCTCGATTCCGCTCCACCAGCGACGGCGCATCGGCTCTCGTGAGCTTGCGGAAAGCGTCGTCCAGTGCCGCGGCGGGCAGTTCGGGGTTGAGCCGCCACAGCGCTTGCCGCAGGCGCTCCTCTAGGACGACCTGCCCGTAGCCCGTGCGCTCGGCTGCGAGTTCTCCGGGGGCGATGGCCGGCCCGTGGAGCACGGCGTAGCCCAGACCCTCCAGCCAAGCGAGGACGGCGTCTTCGACGAGGGACTCTGTCAAAACTGGGCTCATGCAGTGTATGCCGCCGCCTCCCACTCCTACCTACCACGAGCAGCTGGCGCGGTCGGTCCCAACTCGTCGATGAATTGGCTCGCCATTGTGGCACCCACCCTCGATCGGCCCGGACGGAGTCGGGCCCCGATCTTCCACGCCAGCTGTCTCTCCATCCGAACGGCAGATGAAAGTACAAGCATCTCAGTGCACCGGGTGATAGCGATATAGAACAGCCGACGCTGTTCTTGAAGCACCGCGGCCAGTTCGGCTGGAGGTTCATCATCGTCCTGGAACGGAATCAAGCCCTGCGTACAGCCGGCTACGATTGTGGCTCTGCTCGTCAGGCCTTTTGACTTATGCAAGCTCATCACGCGAACGAAGTCACCCTCCTCCGGCATCTCCGGCTGCGTGACGTGTGTCTTGATCCGGTCAAAGAGCGCCCTAACATCCTTGAGATCAGAGGCTGCAAGTAGTGCGACTTCGCGCAAGACGCTGCACTCATCACTGCCTGCGGGCAGCAGAGCGTCAATAAGCTCCGAGAGATCCCGGCCTTCGAGGTTCGCCAAGAGTTCTCGAAGGTTTCGGTACTGTTCGAGCAGATCCTGGACGCGTGGCAACATGACGGTGCCCTTATCCAACGCCTCAAGCACCGCTCTTGGCGAAAGACCGGTCTGCTCGCAGTGCTGGCGGAGCCGCTGGTACGCAGTCCTTCTGGCCGAAGGACTGCCGTCGCCCAGCCACCAACGCAGTGTAACTCTATCCTCGACATTCACTAGAAGCGACAGAAGCGCAAATGCGCGTTGCGCTGCTTCTCCCTCAAGCGCCTCCTCGTGGTAAAAGCTATGCACCGGCATGCCCGCGTCTCTGAGTTGGTCTCTGATGCCATACCCAAGTAGTCGACGGGGTGTAAGGATCAATATCTCGCCGGGCGAGTAGCTGCGATCAACAACGAGTGTGCGTACAAGCGCAGTAAGGCCATGCGCTTCCTCATCGATACCCGCCCATTGAACGATATGAACTTCACCTTGTGGATTTCCCGGCTTCGGCTGTAGGCGGGGAGCTACGGAATGCGGATGATTATAGCGAATCAGGTTATCTGCGATTGCCACAACGCGGGTCGGGCATCTCCAGCACTCGTCTAGTGTCTCATCATGCGTTGCCGGGTGCTGGTGCTGGAACGCTTCAAGCCCTTCTGGATTCGCGTGCCGAAACCTGTAAATCGACTGATCCACGTCGCCGACAATCGCGGTGGCGCCGTTACTGGCCAGAAGCTCGATCAGTTCCTGCTCGGCCTTATTCAGGTCTTGGTACTCGTCAACGATCACATGATCAAAGGCTGACCGGGCATCGGACGCGGGGTTGTTGCGCAAGAAACGAAGGGCTTCGGGAACTAATTCGCCGATGAGCATGGCGCGGTGAAATCGCAACCAACTGATGAGAGCCGTCTGGAACTGCCGGTCGACGGGATCATGCGGCCAGCCAGGAACCTCGGACTGAAGCCGCGCCCACGCAGCCTCGAAAGCGCGGATACGTCGGGTGCAGTCCCTTTTGGGACCGAATGCGCCAGCAGGCACCAAATCATCGAGCATCACGCCACCTTCAAATTGCGACACTCCGGACTTGGCGAATGTGACCACGGGACGAGGCACGCGCCCAAGGTAGTCGAAGACATCTTGGCGGTTCAGGAGAGAGAAACAAAACGCGTGAAGAGTGCCGACCCGTACCCGTTCGCAGTTCTCAATTCCGAGCGCATGAAGGTCCTGAACCAAACTCGCTGCCGCGTTGCGGGTGAAAGTGACGGCGAGTATCCGCCGTGGTTCCCGTCCGGCTTCTAACAACCTTGCCACGCGACGCTTCATGGCGAATGACTTGCCGGTCCCGGGGCCGGCCATGACTCGAAGCGGGTTATCGTCAGTTGCTGCGATGTTGCGAGCTGTCCCGGTCAGGCCATCATCCCAACTCATGACACCGCCTCCTGCCTACTCATCGGGACTGATACTCTAACCTCGCCGGAGATGAGCTTGGGCAGTAGCGTGTCGCGCAGGGTAGCGAGTGCGTCAGTCTCTCGAAGGTTTACGCGGATTCTTTCGAACAGCGCCGCGACGCGTGAGTGATACGAACACCGCAAGTCTGCGGTTGACGTAAGAACGCGTAGTTCTGAGAAACGCCCGGTGCTAAGGTTGATAAGAACGGATCCACCGCTGCCGCCAGCCCTTATTTCGTCACCGAGATCTCGAAAAACCCAGAACCAGTAATAGGTCTGGTTCGGCTCGCGCAGAACAACTGAGTTCATCTGTTGATTTGTTTGCGACTCCGCTGTGGTAACTACTACCAACCCTGGAGTCGCGATACAGCTGACACATATCGCGCCGGGCGGGAGTGTCTTGTTTGCCTGCGAAGCTTCCCCGGCACGCGAGAGTTTTTTCTGTGTCGTCGTGGCGAAAACGTTACCATGCATATCGGGAATCGTAATACTGCGGCACCTTTGTGGAAGGAGTCTTCCCGCAAACCACATTTCCGACGTCACTTACGCGCCACACCCCCCACCCCCTCGGAATCTCCCCCAACTCGGACTCCTCGAACGAATCCGGGAACAGGTCGGCCAAATGCTTGGGCAAGCCGGGGTCGCGGCCCTCACACTTCGCGCGGACGGGGTCCAAATCCACGAACCACGACTTGAAGATCGCCCGCGCCATCGCCTCCAGCGTCTCGTTCATCCGCCGGTTCAACTCGATCTTTTCGTCCAGCGCGCCGAGAATTTGGGCGATGGCGAGTTGTTCGGGCAGTGGGGGCAGCAGCAGCCTTACATCTTCAAACCCTGACTTATTCAGAATCGGCGTGCGAGAACCTCCCGCACCGAGCGCGAAGATTTCCTGTCGCTTCGCCAAGAGAGAATAGTACAGGAAGACCTCGTCGACTAAGGATTCGTCAGGAATGATCGTGTTGATCTGTTGATTGGTTACTGCAGGTCGATCAACTAGGGTCGCCTTTCCCATCTGCCAGCCTATGCATGAAACGGCCACGCCACTCGGTACAATAACACGACCGAGAGAAGCACAACCCAGTCGCGATAGCTGTCTTTGCGTCTGTCCCATTCTCCGCCGACCATCCATGTCAGTTGGGGTCAAGAATGGCATGTGGTCTCCGAAATGGGTGGGGTCTGTGCCGGGCGGAGTACGCCCAGTCACTACTCGCCCCAAGTCACCTACGCGGACCTCGGCCCACTCACCCACCATACCCGAGCTCCTTAATGCTGGGGGCGATGGCCGTGTCCAGCTTCTCGGCTTCATTCTGCCGCCGCCGCAGCATCACGGTGAAATCCATCGTGGCTGCTTCACTGCGCCGGCTCCGCAGCTCTGTTTCAATCTCCTCCACTGTCGGCAGGCTGCCTTTCAGCTCTTCCGGCAACTGCTCGACGATACGGGTCTCCCACCCGGCGACGCCGATCGGCTTCTTCAGGTCGCGGAGAGCATACTCGACGACGATCCTGTTCTTCGACCGGCACAGCAGCAGGCCGATGGCCGGCTTGTCGTCGGGGTGGCGCAGGAGATCGTCAACTGCCGAGAGGTACATGTTCAACTGACCGACGAACCCCGGATCGAACCGCACGGCCTTGAGCTCGATGACGACATAGCAGCGGAGCTTGAGGTGGTAGAAGAGCAGATCGAGACTGAAGTCCTGCCGCCCACCTCAAGAGGCACCTGCCGGCCGACAAATGCGAAGCCGGTGCCCAGCTCTATCAGGAAACGCTGGATGTGATCGACCAACGCCTGCTCGACCTCCCGCTCGCGCCGGGGATCGGCGGTGCCGAGCAAGTCGAAGAGGTAGGGGTCCTTGAAGACATGGGAGGCCATGTCCGATTCGCCCGGAGGCAAGGTCGCCTTGAAGTTCGTGATGGCCATGCCCTGCCGTTCGTGGGCGCGTCCTTCAATCTGCAAATCGAGGATGCTCCGTGACCACCCGCGCTGGAGCGCAGCGTTGATATACCATACGCGGGTAGCCGGGTCGGAGAGCCGGTCGAGTAGCAAGCAGTTGTGAAACCAGGGTATTTGTGCAGCAGCCTGCTGCACAAATTCACGCTCGGGCCAGGCCGCCGCAAACGCCCGCATGTACTTGAGGTTGCGCGGGGAGAGCCCCTTCATATCCGGGGAGGCCTCGCGCAGGTCCTCGGACAGCCGGTCAATGATCCTGGCTCCCCAACCCGCGCGCTCCTGGCGTTCCAGGATCATCCGGCCGATGTCCCAGTACAGAAGGACCATGGCCGAGTTGGCGGCCAGGACGACCCGGAGGCGCTCCTGCTGGATGCGTCCTTTGATCTCGCCGAGGATTTCGGCGTAGTCCCCCGGCATCTCCGAGCGCGGCGGCGCGACCGGGAACGACGCCTCCTCTCGGGCTCGACCCCGGACACGCCCGGCTTCGGTCTTGGTGGGGATGATGGCTGTCCCGCGCTTTTTCTTACCCGCCATACCCAAGCTCCTTCAGGTTGGCGTGGATAGCCGCCAGAGAACGGCGACCGCCCCAGCCCGAACTTGGTGTGATTTCAAGTGTATGCTCCAGACGCTTGCAGAATACCCCGGCTTTGAGTTGACAGGCAAGCCGGATCGCTCAAGCCGCCACGTATTCCCGAATGTCCACCTGGACTCCAGCCTGTGCGGCTTCTTCCGCCGCTTGAAGAAGCCGGCCTGCGATTTCTTCGTCCACATACTCTTCGCCGCAGTTGGCGCAAACGCGGGCGGGTACTCCCTTGATGACAAGGGTCACACCTTCCCGCTCCAGGGTCACCGTGGCCGTGCCCGGCCGTGTTTCTCCCAGCTTGCAAACCACGCACTTCACAGTTTCTTCCTCCTGAAGCCGGCCTCCCATTGGCTGGAATCCGGCTCATACACGGTAATCACCACGGTTTCTTCGGCCTCGAGATTATCGGCAACGACAACATGCAAGGGACGAGAGGCACACCACCCCAGTATCAATCGACTTGGATATGGCGTGTCTTCCGGGTACTCTTCGATCACCTCTCCGTTTGCCAGGACGTGCCGCACATCCTCCCTGCCTATCCGGCGCTGAAACATCCGTCGGATCGCATGGGTCCGGAAGACCAGGGGTCTAGCTTCCAAGACCTAGCGCCGCGAGGTTTTCCCGGATGGCGGCTTCAAGCCTCGCCGACTCTGCGAACTGCGTCTCCAGGTCTGCCGTGAGCCGCCTCATCTTCTCCTCGAAGGGCTCGCCGTCCTCTTCGGCGGCCTCCGCGCCAACGTAGCGCCCCGGCGTGAGCACATGGCCGTGCTTGCGGATGTCATCGAGCGCGGCGGCCTTGCAGAAGCCGGGCACGTCGCCATATTCGCCCGCGCCTAGGTCGCCGCGCCAGGCGTGGTAGGCGCCGGCAATCTTGGCCACGTCCTCGTCGGTGAGATCACGGTGCACACGGTCCACCAAGGTGCCCATCTTGCGCGCATCGATGAAGAGCGTCTCCCCGCGCCGGTCACGGAAGCGACCGTTCTTCTTGCTGCGGGCGATGAACCAAAGGCACACCGGAATCTGCGTCGAATAGAAGAGCTGGCCCGGCAGCGCCACCATGGAGTCCACCAGGTCCGCCTCGATGATCCTCCTGCGGATCTCCCCCTCCCCGGACTGGTTGGACGACATCGAGCCGTTGGCGAGCACGAAGCCCGCCAGGCCGGTGGGCGCCAGGTGGTGGATGAAGTGCTGCACCCAGGCGAAGTTGGCGTTTCCCGCCGGCGGCGCTCCGTATGCCCAGCGCTTGTCGTCCTTCAGGAGCTCGCCGCGCCAGTCGCTGTCGTTAAAAGGCGGGTTGGCCAGCACATAGTCGGCCTTGAGGTCGGGATGCCGGTCGTTGTGGAAGGTGTCGCCATGGGCGATCTGCGCGTCGATGCCGCGTATGGCCAAGTTCATCTTCGAGAGACGCCACGTGGTGTAGTTGGACTCCTGGCCGTAGATGGAGATATCGCCAAGCTTGCCGCTGTGGGCCTCGATGAACTTCTCGCTACTGACGAACATACCGCCGGAGCCGCAACAGGGGTCGTAGACGCGTCCCTGGTACGGGGCTAGAATCTCGACCAGCACGCGTACCACGCGGGAGGGCGTGTAGAACTGCCCGCCCTTCTTGCCCTCGGCGCTGGCGAACTGAGAGAGGAAGTACTCGTAGACGCGGCCAAGGATGTCCTTGGAGCGACTCTCTTTGTCGCCGAGGCCGATATTGGACACCAGGTCGATCAACTGGCCGAGGCGCTGTTTGTCGAGGCCGGGGCGGGCGTACTCCTTCGGCAGCACGCTCTTCAGTGTGGGGTTGTCCCGCTCAATGGCCGCCATCGCGTCGTCTACCAGCTTGCCGACGGCCGGCTGCCTGGCGTCGCCCTTGATGTGGGACCAGCGGGCCTCCTTCGGCACCCAGAAGATGTTGACGGCCCGGTACTCGTCCGGGTCCTCCGGGTCGGCCCCCTGGGCGCGCTCGCCCTCCAGCTTGCTATGCTGCTCTTCGAAGGCGTCAGAGATGTACTTGAGGAAGATCAGGCCGAGGACCACGTGCTTGTATTCGGCCGCGTCCATGTTGTTGCGCAGGGCATCGGCCGCCGCCCATAGCTGCGATTCGAAGCCAAGGGTTGCGCCGTTCGGTTTCTGGGCCGTCTGCTGGCTGCCGCTCCTCGCCATTCTTCCTCCCGGTGAATATCCCGTGAGATGATCTAGCTTGCCGTACCCCGGCCTGGGACTCGCCAGCTCTTTCCTACGAAGGGGTGCATCATACACCAATGGCGGGCTTTAGCGCCGCCGGATTCGGGCTGCCTCTGAACACCGAGACTTGGACCGCCCGCGATGTTTGCCCAATTATACATTCGCCGGCAGGAAGGTGGCAAGGCTTCGGGGAGTCCCTCCTTTCTTGATGTCTTGCCCACAACCTATTGTTCTCCCTGAAGGTCACAAGTCGGCCAGAAGCTCTGCCGGTCTAAGCCCAAACGCCCGGGCAATCTTGACAACCGTCCTCAGCGTCGGGTTCCTCTTCCCCCTTTCAATCTCGTTGACGGAGGTCAAGTCCATCCCGATCTCGAAGGCCAACTTCTCCTGAGAAAGGCCCCTACTCTTTCTTAGCTCCGCCACTCTTGAGCCGAACTTGGCCAAAAAATCATTTGACATATATTGGTATTTATGCCAAAATGCCGGTCAAATGTCTTTGGCATATATGCCAATACGGAGACTCCGTTGCGAAAGCCCGCGGTCTTACGGCGGATGGTGGCGGCGCAAGTACACCCTTTGGTCACGCTACTGGTCTTACTGGGAGCCGGGCACGAAACGTATCCGTCTGGCCATGGACCCAGCGGCCTCGTTTTTCACCTCTACTTGCTCTTGGTGAAGCGACTCGTTCTGTTGTGTATCAGTTGGCCGGTCAAGATCATCCGAACCTGGTGCCGGGCCATACGTCAGGCCATGTGGGGAATTCGGTGGGGAAACCGAAAGAGGAAATGAGACAGGCTTGCCAGTCAATTCCT
>Ga0082335_1008736_pt1 | contig 11345 bp, 9 predicted proteins | sample Subgrocontami58m_FD_72375 | JGI IMG/M metagenome (GOLD analysis project Ga0082335, IMG submission 72375) | Subsurface groundwater microbial communities from S. Glens Falls, New York, USA - GMW37 contaminated, 5.8 m (SPADES assembly) (version 2) ...
GCTCGGTGTTTGTTCCCTCCTGTGTTGTAGTTCGTTTGTAGGTCGGGATTCCCCAAGGGGTCCTGTGTTGAAGGTTGCCTTCGCTCTACGATGTTACATTCACCTTCCGTAAGATGCAAGCAAAACTTCTTCACAACCTGTGCACAGGTTGACACTCTGATGGCTGCTCGTGTTCTCTGCAAATGTACATTGCAGGCGACGTCATAGCAAGAACAAGTTGTGCAAGCTGTGCCGGCAGACGTTGAGCGTTCACAATCTCTCAGGATGCTGTAAGTTCAGGCTTTACAGATAGTATAAACCCTAAACTGTTTTTTTCTCCCGGCTCGCTCTCATACGCCAGCGCAATCAGCGCCGGGTTTCCTTTCGCTCCGTTCAAGGCAACCTTCATCCATGCTGGTACCGAGTTGAAGGTTGCCTTGACATATTTCGTAACGGTGCTTAACGGGTACGCACCTTCAGGTAAGGAGTTGCTCGTATGCCAAACGTTACCATTGCTTGAGATAGTCATCATCCTGTTTGGTCCACCTTCGCAGTTGCACCACATGCCAGCCCATTCGACGAATGTACGCGTGGACTGTGACGGAGAGACGTCCAAGACGTTGTGCAATTCGCCGAACCGGTATCTTTGTGTACCACCTGCGGAGATATGCCACGTCCGAAGCAGTCCACGGTTTCCGCCGTGGTCGCAGGCCAAAAACTGCCGCTCGGAACGAGACGCCCTGAATCGTTCGTCCCAACCTGCGTGCAACATCTGCATCCGGTTGCGTACGGTACAGTCGCCGCAACATGGCATCCTCTTCCAGTGTCCATCGCATGAGTGGGTACTTGCGCAATCCCAACTTGCCCGCTCGCGCACGCACCGCCTGTGGCGTCCGTCCGGTCAGGGACGCGACGTACAGTCCGCCTCGCGTTCGAAAATGACGCCGTACAAGGTTGTCCTCTCGGGCAGGCCACGGTCTGTACCCTGGCTTCGCAATGCCAAGCTTCCGTGCTCGCTCCTTCACTGACCCCTGCGAGCGACCAACGGCGCGAGCAATCTCCTTGTTCGGCTTCCTGTGATACCAACGCCTCAGATAGTTGTCATCGATCAACGTCCAAAGCTTTCCGTTCATTGTATTTGCTTCGCAGTAAGCCACGCTGAAGGTTTCCTTCAGCGGAGTTTGTTCAGGGATGAAGGAAACCTTCTTTCAATCCCATGCGCATGAGTTTGGTGCGTATCCCCGAAATATTCCGGTTGAGCTTGCGAGCCAACTCTGCTATTGTAAGTCTTTGGCACTCTGTCCGGAGTATGAGCAGCTCCTCCTCCGAATACGGTTTTGATCGGGGGGAATACAGCAACCGGAGCGTCATCCTGCGACTATGAATACCATCGTTGGTTCGGTGTAATTTCTTCGCCAACTTTTCACCGGTCATACTCTGGTAATTCTTGCGAAGAAATTCGTCATCCTTTTTCGCCCAACGAGGTTTGTGACGCCATGGAATACCAAGTGTTTTGAGCCGCAGGTGAATTGTAGACAACTGGCGGTTCAGTATCCTGGAAATTTCGGCTGCCTTCTTTTTGCCGTACCAAGTCCGGAGATATCTATCTTCTTCTTCTGTCCAGGCTCTGGGAGCGTTGCGCTTTCTGAACCCGAGCGTACGGAGCTTGTGCCTGGTTGAATCCGGATCCCGCCCCAGTGCACGGGCGATTGCAGTTCCCGCTTCCTCATGATGTTGTCGAAGGTACGCCAATTCTTTTTCAGTGAATGGGCGATGGGTTTGTGTTTGCATTCCCAAAGCTTTCAATCTCCGGCGAACGGATTGTTTAGTCCGTCGCATTTTCACAGCGAGCGCAGCGGTGGACATCCGGGTATGGTTCCGAAGCAGAAACGCGTCCTGGGCTGGAAGATAATACGGTCGTACCCGAATTCCAAGTTCTCTTGCTCGCTGGCGTATCGCATGCACGGTTCTGCCAAAACGGTCAGAGAGAACCTCGGTAGAAACTTTGCCGAAGTGTTCGCGAAGATACTTCTCGTCTTTAGACGTCCACGCTGTGTCATGATTTTTGAGAGAATTCATAATGCCTCCATCATTCCAAATCCAAGACTATTTTTTTTCTCCAAGTCCGCTCTCATACGCCAGTGCAAAAAGTTGCCTTCACGTCCCGCCTTCGCTCCAAAAGCTTGCTGCGTTCGTCGTGCATAGGAATGTTGGCGCTTCGGGCTCGCCGTCCCTGTTGCAGATGGCTGCTCGTGTTCTCTGCAAATGTAGATTGCAGGCGACGTCATACCGCACTGATTGGTGTAAGATCAGGCTTTACAGATAGCATTACTATTTGTAAAGTGCCACTTTACAAATAGTATTGACTAAGAATCCCCAAAATCACATATTGGCATACGTATGTACTACCCACGAACCATCTTCAGCGATCTCCGCCGTCACCTTTCCGCCCGCCAGGTGACCGTTCTTACGGGTATGCGGAGAAGCGGCAAGACTACGCTAGTGAAAACTCTCCTCGACAGCCTTGGCTCCCGAAACATGATGTATTTCGATCTCGAACGCGCCGACAATCGCCTGCTCTTCAGCGAGAAGAACTACGATAACATTATTCTTGCCTTAGAGGCGCGAGGACTTTCATTCAAAAAAAGAGCCTTCGTGGCAATTGACGAAATTCAGCTCATGCCGGAAATCGCCAGCGTCATCAAGTACCTGTACGACAATTATCCTATCAAATTCATCGTCACTGGCTCAAGCTCATATTATCTCAAAGGACAATTCACCGAATCTCTTGCAGGACGAAAAAAGCTGTTTGAGCTGGCAACGCTCAGCTTCAGCGAATTCTTGACCTTCAAGGGGGTGACATCCTCAGTCCCGAAGTTTCCTGCACAGCCATTCCTTCGCGCCGAATATGAGCGACTCAAAGGACATTACGAGGAATACATCCGCCTCGGCGGATTCCCGGAGGTCGTCCTCGAACGAACCATCTCTAGAAAGAGAGATTTGCTGCGCGACATTCTCGATTCGTACATCAAGATTGATGTTCGCACGTTTACCGATTTTACCAATATCCAGAATATTTTCACGCTGTTGAAGATGCTCTCTTCAAGAGCCGCCACGCGATTGGACTATTCAAAAATCGCATCTCTTTCAGGATTGTCCCGTCCAACAGTGTACAATTACATGAATCTGTTCGAGCATACATACCTCATCAGGCGTATTCCCGTCGTTTCGAAGAGCAGAGATAGAGAGATTGTAAAAGCGCCGAAGCTGTATTTCACGGATAACGGCATACTCAACACTCTTGGTGAACTCGATAGCGGTGTTCAATTTGAAAACTCGGTTGCTCGCCAGTTGAGCGCGAAGGGAGCCATCAGCTATTACTCACGCAAGACCGGTAAAGAAATTGACTTCATTCTCAACAACAGAGCCGCCTTCGGAGTCAAAGAAACTCCCGGAACGCTTGATCTCAAGAAGCTGAAGGAGCTTTCCAAAGGACTTGGTCGTTCAAAGAACTTCGTCATATTCCGTCACCCGCCGCGAAGAATCGAGAAGTATTTCTTGTGGGGCGGTGACATGCGATAGCTTTCATACAAGTCGGTTTACACTGCTTCCAACATTCCAAATCCCAAGCTTCCTTTTTCGCCGAGTCCGCTTTCGTACGCGAGAGCAATCAGAGCCGGGTTGCCTTCGAGCGTGAGCGGGCAGAACAGGCCGATGATCTCCGAAGCGTCGGTGCGTCCTTCTTTAATCGTAATTTTACGTGTGATGCGTTTGCCTTTCCTTTCCTGGTCGGCAATGAACTTTTGGTCGAGCGTGCAGCGAAACTCTGTGTCAACTTGTAGGTCGGATTGGCCCGCCTGCCCTACTGAATCCGACCTACAATACAGCGAGCGGTACTTGTTGAGCATGTTCATGCGGAGAACCTCGGAAAGACGCGGGTCGTCCGGGCGCAGGTAATCAGCGCCGAGCTTGCCGTCCGCACGGTCCTTGGGAACCGATGCCGTAAGCGGCGAAAGCATTTTGAATTTCATCAAGCGTCGCCATTGCGGATCGGGGAGTGTCTCTACCTGTTCGACGACAAAACGGTTTTCTTCGTGCTCGATGAAGAACTCCCGCTTCTCGAACATCCCGACGACAAGATGCTGCAGCGATTGTTCTACCGGCATAGCGATGTACCACTCCACTGTGGGCGAGAGAATCTCCAGCCGGCCGTTGCTTACGTTGCGTTTGGGAATATTCAGTTGCGAAAAACAGAAATGCTTGAACCGCCTGAGGGTTCCTTCAACGTGGAACCCTTCGTCGTGGAGAAAGGCGGAGTACTCCGGCGAGGATGTTTCGATCCATTTGTAGATTGCCGAGGAAAGATAGTAACTGTAATTGAGCGTGATGCTACAGTTCTTCTTTGTTGGCCGTATGGTGAGGTGCAAACGCAACGTCGCTTCCTTGTGAACGAGTGGAGATGCTGTTGCAGCTAACGCGTAATTGTTTTCGGCGATGAAGTTTTCATGAGACAGATGCTCTCGGCGAACGCCAGATGATGAACTAAAGTGAATAGAAAAACCGCTTCGTATCTGTAACAACAAAGAACAATTTCGACTGACTGCCCCTGGCGCAGTTGTCATGGTGAGCTTGGGCGGGTCAGGATTGAGAGGTGTTGAACTGGCTCGTTGCTGCAAGAATATAAACGAGGCATCAGCAAAACGCAAGCGTATGTCAAACACTTGTTGCCATCTGGAGTTTCCATTCTCTTTTTCGTACCATAAGTATGTACTCACGCTTATGGTTTTATGATAGAAATTTCCTCTTCCCTGTTCGTTGAACCCACCCGCGCTTCCCGTACACTCAAAACGCTTCACGAACTGTTCATCAATTCCGGCTCGAATTATTCCGTAGAAGAATTCACGCAAGCTCTCTCGAAGCCTCTTCAAGATTCTCCAGACGCAGATTTAGCGATCACCAACTTGCTTCGCTTCGCTGAGGCGACATGGAGCAAGGCATCGCTCTTCAACGACCTTGTCAAGCATCCGGTGTTGATGGATGTGTTGATGAAGATACTGTCGTACTCTCACTACTTTGCCGACATCCTTGTCCGTGACCCCGAACTCTTCCGATGGCTTACTGCTTCCGATGCGCTGGTGAATCCGCGGAATAAAGAGTTCCTGCAATCAGAAGTCGAGCGAACGATAAAGAGGTTTCAGAAGCCCGAACGGAAGCTCGATAGCCTGAAGCGTTTATATCGTCGCGAAATACTTCGTATCGGCGCCCGCGATATTTTAGGCGAAGCGAATCTCGCAACAATTACAGAAGAGCTTTCACATCTTGCTGATATTCTTGTAGATGTTTCGTGCGTTCTTGCTCATCAACAACTTATTGAGCGCTTTCCAAATCTTCCGCAAACTCCGTACGCCGTCATTGGTCTCGGCAAGCTTGGCGGCGGTGAGCTGAACTACAGCTCCGACATCGATATCATCTTCGTCTATAGAGATGAAGGGGAATTGAGCGATGCGAACGGAAAAGCGCGAACGTATCATGAGTATTTCAATGCGTTTGTCGAGAAGTTAGTAGTGAATCTTTCGCAAAGCTCCGGTGAAGGACATTTGTACCGGGTTGACACCCGCTTACGTCCTGAAAGTGGCGCCGGACCATTAGCGCGCTCACTTTCAAGTTATCTTCTCTATTATGAATCACGCGGCGAATTGTGGGAGCGGCAAATGCTCATCAAGGCTCGTGCAATTGCCGGCGATCTGAAATTTGGCAAAGAGTTCATCGCACAGCTTGAGCCATTCGTGTATCCTCGAACATTCTTCCAGAACCCAAAGGAATCCATTGCAAGAATAAAAGCGAGGATTGAAGCTGCAATTGTTGGCGAAGAAAATGTGAAGCTCCGTGCCGGAGGAATTCGTGACATTGAATTCATCGTGCAGGCTCTTCAACTGTTGAATGGAGGGAAGAACAGAGAAATCCGCTCGCGCAACACGCTGGAAGCGATTGACCTTCTCGCAGCGGCAACGCTGCTTTCTCAAGAAGAGCGGCGAGTACTGACTGATGCGTACGTTTTCTTCCGCACCATTGAGCACCGCTTGCAGGCAATGCTCAACATGCAAACACATGAAATGCCGAAGGACGAGAATGAACTCACCTCGCTTGCGAAGAAAGTCGGTTTGAATTCTGCAAGTGAACTTCAAACGGAAAGCACTGCGTTTCTCACAAGTGTGCGAAGGATTTTTCAAAGTGTTCTCGCAACAGACTCAGCTCAACCGGAGATAAACCTCACAACAGTCATCGAAGGAAATCTCGGAACTGAAGCAATTGCAAACGTTCTTGCAAAATATGGTTTCCAGGAAACGCGGAAGGCAGCAAAGAACCTTGGGACAATGATTTCGGGGAGTGCCTTGCTCAACACGAGGGAGTTTGATGTGCGGGCGAGGAATACGTTCCGGGAAATTGCTGAAGAACTGTTTGCTGCGATTGCGAAGACGCCCAGTCCCGACATGACGCTTCATAATCTTGCGTTTATTGCTGCTTCACACCAATTCCCTGAGCAACTGTATGCGCAGCTCAACGAAGAGAACTTTCGGAATTTGTTGCTCAGTGTTTGTGCGAAGAGTCCTCGATTCTCCAAGGGCTTGGCGAAGTTTCCATTGTTGCTCGAGACACTTGCGACTGATGCAGATTTGCTTTCCGGACCGAGAATGATTTCTCCGTTGCCAACGTCAAGCCTTGTTGAATTGAAGAATCAAGAAGAGCTTCGTTCAGGTATTCGATATTTGCTCGGTATTACAACATTTGATGAGTTGAGCGGTGAGCTCACACAACTGGCTGACATTATCGTTACTTCAATCGTGAATGAAGAGTTCGGGAAATCCCGACGAAAGAGAATTCCACTTGCCGTGCTCGCGTTAGGCAAATACGGGACTCATGAAATCAACTTCGATTCCGACCTCGATATTTTGTTTATTGCCGACGCGAAAGCTGCAATCACACAAGGCAAGCTTGAAAAGATTGCCACAACATTGGTCAAGCGTCTTTCGGCAGTCAGCGAAGGAGGCAAACTCTATGATGTGGATGCCCGCTTGCGGCCTGAAGGGCGAAGCGCTCCGCTTGTTGTTGACAGGAAGGCGTATCTCGCATATCTTAGCAGTCGTGCGTCGCTGTGGGAGCGGCAGTCATTGACGCGGCTTCGTTTTGTTGCTGGTGATGGACAGCTTGGATGCGAAGCGCTGAATCATATCGCGAAGTTTGTGTATGAGTCGCCGTTGCCGAAGAATTGGGTTGATGACATTGTCAAGATGCGGAGGAAAACGGAAACGCGAAGTCGTGTGAGCGGCTCGGGTTTTCTTGACATCAAGCTGAGTCCCGGTGGGATGGTGGACATTGAATTCCTCGCGCAGATGATGCAGTTGAGGTGTGGCGTTGCCATGACAGTGCTTCGACATATGAGCACGGCTTCGGCATTGAAGCAATCGTTATCATGTGTGCGTACCAACGAGCACACTGATGAACTTATATCTGCTTATCTATTATATAGAAGGATTGAAACGTTATTACGCGTAACGCTGGAGGAGCGAGGAACAATTCTTCCGGAAGGAGACAAACTCGATTTGCTGGCAAAATGCCTTGATGGCTCAAGCGGACAGGAATTCCGCAGCAAAGTCAATTTGATAATGACAAACGTTCGGCAGATGTTTTTGAGAATCTCAAATCAACTTTCAACTAACACTCCTGTGTAATGGATTTCATCAAGAGAATCATTTCGACTCCGACTGGAAACGCGTTTCTTGTTTCAATGTTCGCGTTTATTGTCTATCTGAAAACACTCGCGCCGTCTGTAACATTCATTGATAGCGGCGAGCTTGCAGCAGTGGCGTGCACGTTGGGCATCGCGCATCCGACAGGGTATCCTTTGTTCACCCTGCTTGGATGGTTTTTCTCAAGGCTTCCAATCGCGTCGGAGGAAATTCTTCGACTGAACATCATGGCAGCATTTTTCTGTGCTGTCGGAGTATTCATCTTCTACCACCTGAACCATTTTGTTCTGAGTGGAATTTTTGGACAACGTGCTGCGCTGAGGTTGAAGAAGGGGGAAAACCCTTCCCTTGCTGTTCGTGTCTCAAGTGCCGGTGCGGCATTGTTGCTGGCTTTCTCCGAGACGTATTGGTCGCAGGCGATTTCGGTCGAAGTGTATTCGCTTCATGTGCTGTTCCTTTCACTTGTGACATACTCATTCTTCAAAGCTGTGTATGATGATGCGTGGAATACCGGTGAAGACGGATTGAGGCAATCGAATGCATGGTGGTATATCTTCGCATTCACACTTGGGCTTAGCTTCACGAATCACATGACGACAATTTTGCTTGCGCCCGCGTTTTTGTATTTGTACTTCGCCACTCAGAGATTTGATGCAAGCTCATGGAAGCGCATTGTGCGAATGATCGTTCCATTCTTAATCGGCTTTTCTGTGTACTTGTACTTGCCGTTTCAAGCGTCTCAATCGCCCTCGATGAATTGGGGCAATCCTGTAACGCTTGAAAAATTCTTGTGGCATTGGACAGGGAAGCAGTATCGAGTCTGGATTTTTTCTTCGACGGAAGCGGCGGGGAGACAATTCAAATATTTTGTTGAGTCGCTGCCGTATGAGTTCGCGTACGTTGGATTGATTCTCGCTCTCATCGGCGTGATGTTTTTCTGGCGTGCGAACAGAAAAGTTGCCATCACAGTGTTGCTTCTGTTCTTCGGATGTGTTTTCTATTCCATCAACTATGATATTCACGACATTGATTCGTACTTCTTGCTTGCCTATTTCTGTGTTCCACTTCTTGCCGGGGCGGGCTTGTTTGCACTGTATCGTTGGTTGAATGAGAAGATGGGTGTTGTTGCTCTTAGCTCTTTGCTCTTAACTTTGAGTCTGGCTCCTTTAATCGCCCACTACGACCGAACAGATGAAACAAAAAACCATCTCGTCGAAGACTACACCATGAACATGTTTGCTTCGCTTCAGCCGAATGCACTTGTTCTTTCGTATCAATGGGACTATTGGGTGTCGGCGTCGTTCTATTATCAGTTGGTGAAGGGGTATCGTTCTGATGTTACGGTTGTTGATAAAGAGCTGCTGAGACGTTCGTGGTATTTCAAGCAACTTGAAAGAAGTCATCATTGGCTCATCGAAAATTCTCGATCAGAAGTGGATGCGTTCTTGAAAGAGCTGTACAAGTTCGAGCACGATATTCCGTACAACTCGAATGAAATTCAGGAGCGGTACGTTGGGATGATTCAAAGCTTCATTTCAAAAAACATCTCAACGCGTCCCGTGTACGTGACGACGGAAATCGAGCAAGAGTTCACTCAGGGCTATCAGCGTGTTCCAGAAGGTTTAGCGATGCGATTGTATGGCGACACGCTGCAGCACGCATCAAGAAATATTTCATTCAACTACAGACCGTTCGCAAGAAGCGGACGGCTCGAAGACGCGCTGAAGAACATGTACGCGAACGCGAGCAACATGAAGGGGATCAATTACATTCAGCTCAACAAGATTGATTCAGCAGCGACGGCGTTTCGCGAAGCGCTGCAGTTCAATCCGAACTCGAGCGATGCGGTGAATTTGTTGCGGCAGGTTCAGGCGATTCGAAGGTGAAGAGATTCTCGAGGAGCACGAACCTGAGGCAGGGATGGATCTCCACGCGTTGATTGAGTCATCCCCTTTTCTTACACTGTGGTAGTTCAGACCTTCACTTTTCAAAACGGAGAGAGTATGTCCAACAGTCGTCAGTTTACTGCCATCATCGAGCGCGAAGGTGATGGGTATGTTGCGTTGTGCCCTGAGCTTGATATCGCAAGTCAGGGAGATACTGTAGAGCAGGCGCGAAGAAACCTCACGGAAGCAATTGAGCTTTTCTTCGAAGCGGCAGAACCATCGGAGGTGAAACGGAGGCTTCGCTCGGAAGTCTTCGTCACGCAGGTGGAGGTTGGTGTTGGGTAGATTGAAGATTCTTTCAGGTCGAGAGGTATGCAAGATTCTCGAATCGCAGGGATTCGCAATGCGTCCGAGAAAAGGGGGCAGCCACATTATCATGCAAAAACAGATTCCTGGCTCGACGATCACCGTGCCCGTACCCGATCATCGCGAGTTGCGTATTGGAACATTGTCATCCATAATCCGGCAATCGCAATTGGATCGGACACTGTTCGAAATGTAGGCACTCCCACCGCGTTGGGCGCGAGCAACATGAAAGGCATCAACTACATTCAGCTCAACAAGATTGATTCAGCAGCGATGGCGTTTCGCGAAGCGCTGCAGTTCAATCCAAACTCGAGCGATGCGGTGAATTTGCTAAGGAAGGTTCAGGCTCTGCAAAAGTAGCTTGCAAGATTCAGGAGAAATTTCTTTTCCATGATTCTTGACAGTGAAGCAGGATTGAGTACCTTTAGTCGAAGGAACTTCGGCAGTTTATCCAAGAAGGATCATCGAGGATGTTCCATTCACCATACCTGCCTTTCGCTCACCGTTTGTTAACGACGCCAAGCCGTCCTGCGCTTCGGCGCAGTAGATTTCTATTTTCATTTCTCCTTTTTCTCTTCTCGGTCACGTCCACCAATTCTGCCTTCGCTCAGATTGACACCACGCTTCGAGAGTATTTTCCAATGCATATTGGAGATTATTGGGGGTATCGCGAGTTTTTCGGAGATTCTTTTTCTGTGAGAATTGTTGGAGACACTTTGCTCAACAACAGGAGGTACTACAGCTTCAGGTTCAACAATGGTGATTCATGGTTTTACAGAATAGACGATTCTATGCGTGTTCGAGGGTTTACTCGTGATTCTGTTTGGTGTCCCGAAAGAGAATTTATCGAGTTCAATCTTGCCGCCCCTGATTCATCGATTTGGCATATTTGCCTGTTGGGAAACGAAAATTATAGCTACAATGGATTCTTGCGCAATACGATCGAATTCTATCCGAATATCAATAGAACACTCCCGACAAAGAAGTTTTCGGGTGCCTATATTGATCGCATTAGCGGCGATACGGTGTTCACGAATACCTATTATCCAAGACAAGATCTCGCAAGAGGTATTGGCATCATCCGCTTCCAAGGTGAGGCCGCTCCGGAATACAGACTCGTTGGTGCCATCATCAATGGCGTTGTTTATGGCACAGTTTTGTCAGTCGCCTTGAAAGAGATCGATGGTGAAATCCTGCTGCCCCGCAACTATCCCAATCCTTTCAATTCAATCACTAAAATCTCGTTTGCTTTGACCGAAAGGAACAAAGTAACCGTGACGATACTTGACCTTTTAGGTCGGCGAATTGGATCAGTAGTTGAAAACTCATACATGGAGGCTGGGGTACACGAAATAATATGGGATGC
>Ga0082335_1008737_pt1 | contig 11343 bp, 13 predicted proteins | sample Subgrocontami58m_FD_72375 | JGI IMG/M metagenome (GOLD analysis project Ga0082335, IMG submission 72375) | Subsurface groundwater microbial communities from S. Glens Falls, New York, USA - GMW37 contaminated, 5.8 m (SPADES assembly) (version 2) ...
GGCCAGGGCTCACCGTCGCCGATGACTGGGAGCCTCTTCGCGCTTTGTGGGTTGGCGGTCGGCACCTCAGGCAAGCTCCCTTTTTAGCCGAAAAAAAATCCCTGGCTGTCCCCGCATCGGTTAACCCCCTATAATCACGCAGAGATTTAACCTCCCCCTCCCCCCCTACGTCGGCCTTGCCATCCGTCTGGCACGATCACGGAACGTTTTCAGACCGTGATGAATGGCGCACAGGCACATTCCGGCACCGTCAACCGCTCCGCCATCCTTGCGCTCGATGATGTGGTCGGCGAACAGGCGATGCGTTGGGGCAGCCCGCTCACAGCGAACGCCACGCTCAACCCGCTCGCAGCGATGACCGGCACGGGAGAGCACGGCATTGCGCCAGGCGCGATGCTCCGAGGTGAGCAGCTCCCGGTCAGCGGCCTTCGGCGCGGGGCGTGCGGTGCGCAGGTCGAGGACGGACAAGCGAGGACCGAGGTTACGGAGCACGGTCTGGTTCATGCGGATGATCCCACGCGGGACACGGACTGGGTCCGGGCAAACAGCCGGCCCAGCGAACGGAACACCATCGGCGCCCGCAACGAACGCGTCCAGCGATGCCGGTCACGACGGCCCATGTCCTCGGTCCCGACGTCCTGGTCGTGTTCACGCGTCACGTGCACCACGCGCGGCTGACGCATGCCCAGCAGCAGCACCCACAGCGGGATGTGGCGGCGGGAAGTGCAGCGGTGACGAAGGAAGGTCATGGCCGGAATATACTAGTCTGGCACTGCGGAAACAATACGACAGCACTTCTCTATTCTACTCGATTGTACGATTCTGGAAGGAATCTGCTCGGGTTGATGGCGTAGGTGTTCCTCGCGGCTGTAATCCCAAATCTCCACCACGGGGGTCAGCGCGCACCAGGACCCAACACTTGACCAGGCGCCGTCGTCGCGGTGCCCGCGCGGGCTTCATCCTGCCCCAGGAAGCGGACCAGACCGGCATAATCGTTCCGGATCACCAGCCTGAACCGACGAACGGCGAACAGGACAGGCGTCATCCACCCCAGCACTGCCAGTTGGCTCCCCCGATTCTCCAGCAAACGATTCGCGTCACGCACGAAGCCATCCCAGTCGGCGGGCTGAACGTCGGCCGGAGTCGTCATCCGCGACGCCGGTGGCGACCAACCAAGCTGATTCACTACTCGTGATCACAGCTCAGCATACCCGACGACGGGTGCGACCGGGCACACTGCACGCGGGCGAGTTCCACCGTCTACGCGGATTTCGAACGCCGACGGAGTCCGCGGTTTGTCATCACACTCGTGCTTGGACTTGTGCTCGGTGCGTCTGACTACAGCCCCTTGGTGATGAGATTTTTTCTGGCCTGATTGGACGCTTGCCGTTTTCTGCTGCATCTTTCGGTTGGTGGCATCGCGCCGACGTGCTGGTGCGCGCCGCCCTCTCTCAGCCGATCCGGTGAGTTTGGTGGGTTTCGGTGGGTTTGTCCCGACCATAGTACTAAAACTGTCAATACACATGAATCACACACACACATCGCATAATGAAGATGCTGTTCTGCCAGTTTCGCGCGGGGTATGGGACCAAACCCACCGAAACCCACCAAACCCACCGGAATTCGACACCTCAGGTCCCCGCTTCACGACGCAAGTGCCAGTACAAGACCCCTTCCTTGAGCCCCTCACGGATGATTTGCTTGCCGTCGACAATCTTGCCCTGGTGCGATGCCAGCCATCGGCCGAGGCGCTTGCCGTTGATAACACCGCCATCCCCGGCGACCATCAGCAAGGCCTCACGGAAGTCCGGGTATATGAACTCGGCCTTCGGGTAAGCCGTCTGTCCATCCGACCGACCCGGTCGTTGTTCCGTGGCGCGTTCGATCAGATCACGCACCGAGACGTCACGGTCGCCAATGATCGCGGCCCACTGCGACACGACGGCAACAACTGCATCGCGCCGCGGGTCGTGCTCGCGCAGTTCGTCCATGGTTGTGACCGGATCGGCCTGGTCCAGCCACAGCAGGGCGCCACGCACCCAATTGCTCCAAACCTCGAACGACCCCAGCGGATCAGGCGCATGGGGCATGCCCGCGATATGGTAGGCCCGTAGGATGGTCAGGGCGGCAACCAGATAGCGCCCCCGGTCCGCAAGAACCTCTGCCACGGGATTGCGGTCGAACCGCCGCAACTCCGGACGTTCGTGCTTCGGGTCCAACCGGCACAGAACAGCGCGACGGGTAAGGTCGCCAACAAGTACCAGGTTGTTGCCGGTCGCCGTCACGAACGCGCTGGCCGGCAACTCCGGTGCTTCCGATCGGCCGAGAATGCGCGCCCGCACCGACGTCTGCGTCAACATCGAGCACAGGAACTCGCTCGAGACCGGTGCCTCGCAGTTGTCGATCGCGATCACCTGGTCCCCGGCCAGCAGCATCGCGCCGAGGCGTTTCTCAAACTCTTCCTCGCTCTTGCCCTGCGCGATCACGCCGGCCTCGCGTCCGGTCACGATAACGCTGGCCAGGTCGACCAGCATCGACTTGCCCGATCCGGCAACCGGGGCGGTAAAGGCATGCAACGGCGCCGTCCGCAGCGACCGTCTGACGCAGGCGGTCAGGATGGCGGCGAGGGCGACGGACCGGCTGGCATCGTCGACGAAGGGGAAGGTGCTGATCAGGTCGATCAGCACCTGGATGGCGGAGCGCGCTGCCCCGATTGTCGGCATCGGTGGGATTGGCGGCACCGCAAGGCCCCGCGGCTCGAGCAGCAGGCCGGTCACCGGATCATAGCCTGGGTGTGACAGCAGAGACCCATCCGCCCGGAGCGTCGGCGCGTTGATGAGACCGCTGAGCACGGGCAAACGCCAGTGGCCGACCCGCTGCCGGTAGGCCTTGGCAACCTTGTTCGGCGCGTCGATGATGACCCACTCCTCGGATCGTCCATCGTAACGCTCCCACGAGGCGGCCAATGTCATCGCCTCGACCAATGCCAGTTCCTCCATTTCCAGGATGCGCGGCACGGTCATCTCCTGTCCCACGCCGACGTTGACCTGGACCAGGCCAGGCCGGACGACGAAGGCGCCGCGCTGGTAGATGCCGAGGTCCGCGGCCACCAATGCCTCCTCGGCGGCATCGACCACCGACGGGAGTGTCCCCGCTACGAAGCGGATAAGCGGCCGAGGCGGCTTGCCGTCGACGTGGAACGCCGGATCGGACAGGTCCGCGAGAGACAGCCAACCCTCTTCCAGCATCCGCCGCAGGAAGAACAGCCTGTCGCGCCCGTCGCAGTGGGCGTGGCGGCAATGGTAGGCGAACCCGCTGCTGGTACTCTCGGAGGCGTTGACGACGAAGGTGGCCGTATCGGCGCCACCCTGCGTGTGCTCACCGTCGTTGACGCAGCGGATGTGGTGTTTACCGCCGTTGGTCAGGCCGTGATGGAAGATGCCTGGTCGCCGCCGCTGCAACGCTGTCCGAAGTTCGAAGGTCTGGGCGCCGCGCCTGGCCCACTCCCGAAGATTGACCTCCTCGCTGGTCGCGGGGTTGGTGAAGACGTGACTGTTGTCACGGTCACTTCCAGGCGGAGCACGGTGCCGACCTTTCTTGGCGCCAGCTTGACGGCCCGGTGTAGGGCGGGCTGTCTCGGCCTTGGGGGCAGGGGGCAGGGCGAAGATATCGCAAAGCGGACCCTCGAGCATCTCCGTCTCCGCCGGCGGTCCATCCTCCGGTCGGCGCGGCAGGTAGAACAGGCGGGACGTATCGGTGCAGGACTGGTCGTGGGCCAGCCCCAATGCCGCCGCCAAAGCCTCGACACGTTCCTTCCATGCAGCGTTCGCTTCCCGCTGGCTGTCATAGTTTCGCGCCAGCCACGGCCGTTGCAGCGGCAGGATGACCCGGAATTTCGGACATGGCTGATGCGAGAAGACGACATGCTCGTCCGTCTCCTCGACAACCTCGGCGTCCATGGTGACCTTCGGCTGATAGCCTTTGGCCTCCAGGAATGCCCTCGCGGCCCCATCCTGATCATCACAGTGGGCAAGGAACTTGTCCCAGTTGCCGCGCTTGGCCCGCGTCCGCGTGGTCTGGTGCGAATGACTGGAACTGATGATGGCCGTCCATCCACGGACGGCGATTGCGGACTTGATCTCCTCCAGCGTATGGCCGGTGTCGCTGTCGAGGAACGCGACATCATCTGATCGGCATCCGCCTTGTGGCGCTTCTTGCCCCGAAAGACCGCCGGCACGATGCAGGTGCCCTCCTTCGGCCCGACTGCATGCGTGGTCAGCAAGTTGGTGATCTCAGGCCAAGTCAGGAAACGAACGTCGGGCCACGAGGTCTGCGTGTAGTGACCGAACGTGAAGCGGTAGCGACGAACATCGTCATTGCCGCCATCCGGCGGTTGGGTCTCGCGGCTCATCGCACCGCTCCCTCTGCCTTCTGCCGCCGCCAGGCGTGGAGCAGGTCAAGGCCGGTCTGCTCCAGCGGGTGGCCTGGGATCGCATCATTGGCAGGCCAAGGCTTGACCGCCTCCGGCTCCACCCAACGACGCCTGAACCAGCGGTTCAACTCAGGGTCGCTCATGGCGGCAGCGCGCGCGGGGTCCATCAACGTGCACCCTTGCGGATACTGCTGGTTTCGAATTCAATAATGTCCTCGATCCGATAGAGTATTCGTCCGCAGACACGCAAATAAACCGGTCCGCGCCCTTTCCAGCGCCAGCTCTGGAGAGTTCTCACGCTCACCCGCCAGCGTTCGGCAAGCTCCCCTTCGAGCAGCCGCAATCCGGATGCATCGGCGGAAAAGGTGGCCCCGAGCATGGAGTGGTGGTCAACAGTCCGATCAGGCATGCCGGTTCGTCCTTCTGTGACGAAGCGAATGGTGTCTGATCGCGGGACTGGTGGTTAAGCGTTACATCTAGGTGTGGCGTCGTGCACCTAGTTGATTACTGAGATGGGACCGGCGCGCGGTAATGCTGCGCAACGTACCGGAGCTCGTTAGCCAAGGGCGTCAGAGGGGGTTCGACTGCCGGTATGTCATTGCCGATAGTCACAGCTTCGTGTGGTGGCACCAGCGGGCCGGTCGCGCCGACCGCCCTATACGTCGTCGCGAACTGATGGAACCACTTGGCCCAGCCGATTATCAACTCGATGCCAGCGGGTTGTGTGAAAATCCGCCCCGACGTTTGCAGTTCCTCATCGGCGATAAGCCCACACCACAGCGCGGCCCAGACATGCCCGACACCGCGGCTTTCCTTCCAGGCCGTCTTCCGCTCCCGATCCCCACCGACCTTGATCTTTCCCTTGGCATGAAGGGTCTGAACGAGATGCATCGCGCGATTGTAGGACGCGGTCATTTCCGGGTGGTGTTTTCTGATGGTCGCACAGTACAGGATGACCAACCCGGCTACGAGGCCGCTTCGGTTAGCTGCTTCAAATTGATGGCCGACCCTGCCGTGCATGGCGGCCGTTCCTATGGCAAGCCATCCACCGCCTGGATTGAAGAGCTCAGTCATCACGAGATTTTGCAGCATGATTGGGACTGATCGGGCCTGGGTCACGACCTCGCGAGCATGTGGTAGCGTCAACAGTGTTTCGACCGTGATACCCATTCGGGCAGCGGCCGTAACGGCCGATGCTTGAACCAAGTTGTCGATCCCTTCAGCCGTAAGCCCGCTCGCTTGCAGCAGTCCCATGATCTGCGCGGCCCAGGTCACCAGGGCCTCGCCACGCTTGCGGTGATCCCTTGGCCAACAAGCGAGCGCCGTGAGATGGATCCAGAAAAATTCGGATTCAACATCAATCTCAACTATGCGCGCAGGTTGGCTCGTTGGCATCGCAGGATCCCCAATTGCATCAAATCACGGTCCCGATCGGCGCCATCTGCCTGGACTCACCGTTGCGGTACCGCCGTTTTGCCCCACTCATTGCGTCCCAGCGGAGTCCATGACCGTAACGACGACATGCAACACGTTAGTGAGGCCGGATCGAGTCGCGGCTGTGTCGGTCGGATTGGCTGGAAAAGTGTAGCACCAAGCTCCGCTAAGTGCTTCGTTCTTTTTCGACGCACTACTGCAAGCGATTGTTTTAACTTGTGCTTTTGGTCAGCCACTGCGATGGCACAACCATGGTACAGACGACGAATCGGTACATGCCACGCCACCTTCAGGAAATTTGTGAGATCCTCGCCCGGGGCATCTTGCGCCTGCGCGCCCGCAATGCTGAGGCAGCATCCCTCCCAGGCGGCCACAGCACGGCTACCGGAGAGACTTCGCTACACTTCACCGCCCACCAGCGCGGTCATGCGAAACCGAATCCACGGAGACTTGCATGACCCGAACCAGGGGAAACCCGGCCACCCCCGCGACAGCTCGCATCCAGCCCAACGACGTGCTCGCCCGGCTGGCGGCGCTGAAAAGCGCGTCGACGCCCGAACTGAAGCAGCAATGGCAGCAATTGTTCGATACGCCGCCACCGCCCTACAACCGCCGCTTCCTGGAAAGCCGGTTGGCATTCCGCATCCAGGAACTGGCCTATGGTGGCTTGAAGCCCGAGACGCTGGCTCGGCTGGAAGCGCTGGGCGAGCAGCTTGATGGTGGAAACGTCGTGGTGCGTCGCACCCGCGTCGACGACAGGCCGATCGCCGGGACGCGGCTGATCCGCGAATACCAGGGTGTCGAGCACACGGTCACCGTGCTGAACGACGGCTTCGAATGGCAGGGTCGCCCGTACCGATCGCTGTCCGCGATTGCCCGTGCCATCACCGGCACCCGGTGGAACGGCTGGGTGTTCTTCGCGCTTCGGCGGACGGGAGCCAAACCATGAAGAAGCCTGCCGCGAGCGTTCGGAAATTCCGCTGCGCCGTGTACACGCGCAAGTCGTCCGAGGAGGGGTTGGAGATGGAGTTCAACAGCCTCGACGCCCAGCGTGAGGCCTGCGGCTCCTACATCGCCAGCCAGCGATCGGAGGGCTGGGTCGAACTCGCGGACCGCTATGATGATGGCGGGTTTTCCGGCGGCACCCTGGAGCGTCCGGCGTTGAAGCGCCTGCTGGCCGACATCGAGGAAGGCCGGGTCGACGTCGTCGTGGTCTACAAGATCGACCGGCTCAGCCGCTCGTTGATGGATTTCGCGCGGCTGGTCGAGGTGTTCGACCGGAACAACGTCACCTTCGTCAGCGTCACCCAGTCGTTCAACACGACGACCAGCATGGGGCGGCTGACGCTCAACATATTGTTGTCCTTCGCCCAGTTCGAACGCGAGGTGATTGGCGAGCGCATCCGGGACAAATTCGCCGCCTCCCGCAAACGCGGAATGTGGATGGGCGGGTTCGTGCCGCTCGGTTACGAGGTCCGGGACCGCAAGCTGCTGGTCAATGAGGCTGAGGCCGCGACGGTGCGAATGATCTTCGAACGGTTCACCAAGGTGGGATCGGCGACAACGCTGGTGCGGAGCCTGATCGCGGAAGGGGTCACGACCCGGCGGGGCAAACCGGTCGACAAGGGCTTTCTCTACAAGATGCTGAACAACCGGGTGTATATCGGCGAGGCCGTGCACAAGGGCACGGCGTATCCCGGTGAACACGCGCCGATCATAGATTGCGCGCTCTGGGATCGGGTGCACGCAATCCTGCGTGAAAGTCCCCGGGTTCGAGCCGGGCGAACGCGGGCGGTGACACCGGCGCTGCTGAAGGGATTGCTGTTCGGGCCAACCGGTTGCGCCATGACGCCAACACACACGCGGCGCGGCGATAGGCTTTATCGCTACTATGTCAGCCAGTCGGTCCTGAAGGGCGGCGCTGGAGCGTGTCCGATTGGGCGGGTGCAGGCCGCCGAAATTGAGACCGCCGTGATCGATCAGTTGCGCGGCCTCCTGCGCGCACCGGAGGTCATCATCGGCACATGGCGGTCGGCGCGGCCGGAGATCGACGGGTTGACCGAGGCGGAAGTGCGCGACGCGCTGGAAGGCCTTGACCCGCTCTGGGACGAATTGTTCCCGGCGGAGCAGGCGCGGATCGTCCATCTCTTGGTCCAACGGGTTGACGTCGGCACCGACGGGATCGCCATCCGGCTGCGCACGGCCGGACTGGCGCGCGTCGTTGCCGATCTCCGGGTGGTGCAGCCAGAAATGCGGGAGTTGGCCTGATGGCCAGCATCGATTCCAACGACGGCGTCACGGTCCGCGTGCCGATGACGTTCCGCAAGCGGGGCGGGCGCAAACAGGTGATCGCTCCCGACGGTCACCCATCATGGGCGCCGCCCCGCACCCGGATCGATAACACCATGATCAAGGCGCTGGCCCGGGCGTTCCGGTGGCGACGCATGCTGGAGACCGGCGCCGTCGTGACGATCCGGGACATCGCGGCGAGGGAGAAGATCAAAGAATCCTATGTCGGCCGGGTGTTGCGGCTGACGCTGCTGGCGCCGGAGATCGTGGAGGCGATTCTGGATGGGCGCCAGGCGCCCGAGATGACGCTGCCAGTGTTAATGGGGCCGTTTCAAGCCGAGTGGGAAAGGCAGCGTTCAGCGCTTCTTTCGTCCGCTGGCTGACGAGGCCAGCTTCCAACTCCGCGACGGCCGCCATTTGCGTAATCGGCAACTTGCAGTCCATCGCGTAGACCGCGCAGTACGTTCGGATGTCGCGTGTCCAATCGAAGCGACGGGAAAGCTGCGTCTCAATGAAGGCGAATTCCGTGATTTCCTGCTCACCAACCCGAGCAGGCATCCGGGCTATCGCCGAACGCGGGCCGACGTCAGCCTTGGCTTGTTAAGAACCGGCGGCCCCGGCAAGTTTGGGATCGAACCGGCGTCTATCTGTGGGATATCGGGGGAAATCATCGTCCCCTCCGCCCCCCTAAGCGGCGGCCTGCTTGCTGTGCTTCGTTCAGCGGCTCACACTCGGAACAACACGGGGAAACGCGGACAGGGGGAGCAGCGCCTATGAGCCGACCATCAGTTCGCTTCAATGACGGCGCGGCATATGAGCGCGGCATGGGACCTTGGAGCCAGCTCGTCGGAGAGGTCTTCCTCGACTGGTTGCAGCCGAAATCGAACATGCGCTGGATCGACATCGGTTGCGGCAACGGCGCCTTCACCGAACTGCTTGCCCGCCGGTGCGCGCCGGTCGAACTGCACGGCATCGACCCATCCGAGGCGCAGCTCGAATTCGCCCGCACCAGGACAGGCGTGCCGAAGGCCGTCTTCCTCAAGGGGGACTCCATGGCACTGCCGTTCGACGCGTATCGTTTCGATGCGGCCGTCATGGCGTTGGTGCTCTTCTTCGTGCCCGATCCGGTCAAGGGAGTTGCCGAGATGCGCCGGGTCGTTGCGCCAGGCGGCCTGGTGTCGGCGTATCTCTGGGATACCTTCGGCGAAGGTGGCCCGACCGCGCCGCTCCAGGCGGAGCTGCTCGATTTCGGCGTCCCGACCTGGCGTCCGCCCAGCGCTGAAGCCTCACGGATGACGGCGCTGCTCGATCTGTGGATCGGCGCCGGCCTTGAGGCCGTCGAAACCCGCCAGATCGTGGTGCAGAGACGCTTCGCTGATTTCGAGGACCTGTGGCAGTCCAGCCTGGCCCAGCCTGCGGTCGGGCCGCCGGTCGCTGCCATGGCGCCGGACGATGTCGAACGGTTCAGGGCCGCCTTGCGCGCCCGCCTGCCCGCCGACGCGCAGGGCCGCATCACCTATGCGGCGACCGCCAACGCGATCAAGGGCCGCGTGCCGGCCGCGCACTGACCGTACAGCGAACGCGGGATCGCCCTCGCTCGCCCAACGACAAGCCGATTCGCAGTAATGGAGCTAGGCCATGACAGACCCGACACCGGCCGACCAATGGAATGCCGCCGCCGATGGCTGGGCCCGCTGGGCCGCGCAGGCCAGCCAATACCTGGTGCCCGCGACTGAAACGATGCTCGACCTCGCCGGTGTCGTCGCCGGCAACCGTGTCCTCGATCTCGGCTGTGGGTCGGGCGAGCAGACCGTCATCGCCGCGCGCCGTGTCGGGGACGCCGGGCATGTGATGGCGATCGACATTGCCGCACCGATGATTGCCGCGGCTGAGAAGACCGTCGCTGCCGCCGGCCTCCGCAACGCGTCCACCTGCGTAGCCTCGGCCGAGGCCCTGGTCGACGCCGTGCCGCCCTTTGATGGCGCGATCAGTCGCCTGGTCCTGATGCTGATCCCCGATCCGGTCGCCGCCACGCGCGCCGTGTGGTCCATGCTGCGTCCGGGCGGGCGGTTCGCCGTCATCGTGCCGGGCGACCGGGCGAAGGTCGGCTTCAACAACATCGTGCTCGACATCCTCGCGCGTCATGGCGGGCGGACAGGGTGGGACGACAAGCCCGGCAGCATCCGCTCATTAGCCGACTCTGACCGCCTGCAGGCCGTGCTGCAGGATGCCGGCTTCGTCGACGTCTCGGTCAGCAGCGTGCCAACCGAGCAGCGGCTCCCCGATAGCGCGGCGATGGCCACGGTGATCCGCGAAGGCTACGCCTTCTACAAATCGCTGATCGCCGATCTGGCCCCCGCCGCACAGGAAGCGGCCTGGGCCGAGGTGAGCCAGGCGCTGCGAGCCTTCGATGGCCCGAACGGCTTCGTCGGGCCGGGGGAGATCAACATGGCGGTTGGACGCAAACCCACGGGCCCAGCCGTGCGGTCGGGATCCGGGTGAGGAGAACTCACCGACTCCGCATGGCTCGATCCGGCGACGCGCTGCTCGTGCAGGCCAGTCGCAAGGCTGCGCCTCCGGATTGCTCCATGAGCCGCTTCCATTTTTCCGAAGCAAGTCCGTGTCCGGGCTGGTGCGCGATCGGGCCATCCATCCGAGGATCGCGGCGTGAACACCGTCACGGTCCGAGTACCGATCAAGCTGCGCTGGCAAGGCAGCTTGAAAGCGATCGTCACACCGGCCGGCTCGCTGCCCATGCCGGCGTGGGTGGACATCACCCTGGTGAAGGCGCTGGCCCGGGCGTTCCGGTGGCGGAAGCTGCAGGAGACCGGGCGCTACACCACGATTGACGAACTCGCCCGGGCCGAAAAGATCAACGCGTCCTATGTGTCGCGGATCCTGCGGCTGACGCTCCTCGCGCCGGAGATCGTGGAGGCGGCGCTCGATGGCCATCCGGCCGCACCTGACGTCCGCGCGCTGATGGCGGGCTTCCCAGTCGAATGGGACCTGCAGCGCACGTGCTTGCCGGACGGAGGGTCATTCACCGACGTGGCGGCAAAGCACACTTAGAGTCTGTCCGAGATCATGCCGCGGTTCTGCCTAGCCTGCGGACCATCAGTCGGATCGACGCCAACAGCAGATACGCGCGGGCGTTGCGGTTGAGGCACTCCCAGTCCTTGGCCAGGCGG
>Ga0082335_1008741_pt1 | contig 11336 bp, 10 predicted proteins | sample Subgrocontami58m_FD_72375 | JGI IMG/M metagenome (GOLD analysis project Ga0082335, IMG submission 72375) | Subsurface groundwater microbial communities from S. Glens Falls, New York, USA - GMW37 contaminated, 5.8 m (SPADES assembly) (version 2) ...
ACATCTACCCTAACTCTGTCTACGAGGAAGAAATCTCTGGAATAGAAGGAGATGAGGCAAACTGGCAGACCAAGAAAATAAGGCATATTTCTTTGGGCAACCAAACACTAGCTCACTTTACCGTTAGTCCTCAAGGCAATGTTGAAAAGATTCTCGTTTTTGGCGACCACCTCGGTTCCTCTTCAATCCTCACTGACTCAATGGGCAGAGTTAAAACGCTTTACGATTATTATCCTTTTGGCGGCACGCGTCTTGATTCCAGCGACGGCCTGCACGTCAGCGCTTACCAATATACCGGTAAGGAAAAGGATGAAGAAACTGGGTTGAATTATTTTGGAGCCAGATATCAGAATGCTGATATAGGAAGGTTTACACAAAGCGACCCCTTAACTCAAAATCTATCAGATGATAAATCTCTAGTAGAGAAATTTGGTAAAAATATAGATCAGGTTTTAGCGAATCCCCAGCAACTTAATGCATATTCATATACCATAAATAATCCAATAAGGTATATTGATCCTGACGGCAATTCCCAATCTCCATTTGATGGTTATTTAAAGGCCACGAATAAACTCGCGAAATTATTGGGGAATGCTATTGATAAGGCAGTCGCTTATCTTCGTTCAGAAAGACAAAATAAGGTCAATGAATACGCGGCGCAATATGATCAATTATCAGATGAACAGAAAGAGATGTATGGTAGTAGCGAGCAATACGGCAATGCCATGGTAATGCAAGATGATACGATGAATGTAGTAATAGGTATGCAGGGCGGAGGTGTGGCTAATGATGCAAGTCTGGTTGTGCAAAAAGTCGCTATTAAAGCGGGCGATACCGTGGCTGGTTTGAAAGTCACATTTCATGCTGCTGAACAATTTGTCGCCAGAAGTATGAATAAATTACAAATTAAATCCGCACTTGAGAAGGGTGTGAAATATCTTGATACAGAAACTAATAATATATTACATGTTGTTGGGGAGAGAGGTAAGGGCGGGTATACAATAGTGACCGATCGGGCACAAAAGGTTTTAGTATCAACAGAGAATTTTATTAGAAATTTAGTACCAAAAAATTCACCAGATAGATTTAAATTATTAGAGTAAAAATATGAATGAATCAAAAAATTACGAATTATTAAAAGAAATTATTAATCAAGAAGATCCTTTGGGGCTTATTGATCCTGAAACGCCTGAGTCGTTGAATGAGTATGATCCGGAGCTCAAAGAAATAATTAAGAAAGACATTCTTGCAATGGATAAGGAAGAATTAGGCGAATGGATTTATCAAGTATTTGTGTCATTCCTCAATGAGGAACTGGCCAATGGAAAAGATAAATATTATTTAATAGCAAATAAATTCTTGAATTCTTTAAAACGGTAGAAGCAAAGTCCTAATGATCTGCCCTGGGGAGAATTTTATGAGTTGACTGAAACAGATTGGAAAAATGACTTTCCTGAGGATAAAATTATATTGGATAAAAATTTAGAAAAAAGATAATCAATTGAAACATTTTTTATTCTTTTTTAGAGATGAAGGATTTGAATGTATAGCTAAAAATTTTAGCTTTAAACATCTACAAGAGGATGAAATAAACCAAAATAGTAAAGTTTATCCTCAGGATTAAGCATGAAAGCTAAATTATACGAGGTAGTAAAGATTAAAGCACAGGGTAATATTATAGGTAGTGATTTTAGGGTTTATGGAGATTTGTACAGAGAGGAATAAATATCATATGGAACCGGAAAAAATAAATAGTAAAAAGAAAAAATTTAACAGGCCATTATATCTGGTTTGTTTATTATTTTCTTTAATCATAGGTTATCTGGGTTTATCAACCCCGATAAAAAATTCCGAGATCGCTGGCATGGGCAGGGATGAAATGACGGGGTATATTATAGGTAGTTTTGTGGGTCAAATTATGGTTATTATAATAATTTCTTATGTTTTGTATTTTATAATAAATGGGGGTCGTAATTATATTATTAAACGGATTAAATAAGTGTATGTCCAATGCGTCTTTTTCGAAAAGGGAAGTGATAAAATTTAGCTTTGTAATGGTCATAGCTCTGGCGATTATGACTGTTTTTGCTCCGGCCGCTGCTCAAGCGGCTTCATCTTTGAGTTATGATTATTCCTATCAGGCCATTGTCAAAATTTACACCTATTATCAAGACGCCAACTATAATTTGGTTTTGGCGCAAACCGGCTCCGGCGTAGTGATGAGCCAGGACGGCCTGATTTTGACCAATGAGCACGTGGTAACCATTACGGACGCCATGGATAATGAATTGCCGACCGCTTTTAAAATCTGCCTGACCGTTGATTTGGCTAAAGAACCCAATTGCGCTTATACCGCCAATTTGATTGCCAAAGATGCCAAAAAAGATATCGCTCTTTTAAGAATGAAGAGCTTAGGGTTTTTTAATCCCAGCGATCTGGGCTTTTTGGAGTTCGCGCCCAATAATTCTTTTACTGACCGGCAGAGCGTGACGGCCTTGGGTTATCCCGCTGCCGGCGGCGACACAATCACTGTTTCCAAGGGTGTTATTGCCGGCACTATTGAAAAATACGGCTTGTCTTGGATTAAAACCGACGCGCTGGTTTCTTTTGGCTCCTCGGGCGGCGCTTTAATAGATACCCAGGGCAGAGTTTTAGGCATTACCAGCGCCGTTAACGATGATTTGGGCTACGTGATCAATGTTTCCTCCATCAGGGAGTGGGTTGGGCAAAACGGCAGTCAGGCCGATCAAAAATCGGTTTTAGCGGGCCGGGCGGTGGAGTTGATCCAGCGCCAGAACAAATTAAAGACCGAGCTGACTTTTACCAATACTTTGCCCAAGATTGAATTGATCAGGCCGGAAAATTGGGAATACGTTTTTGAAAGCGAGAATACCATTTTTTCCGGCAACAGCCAAAACAGCGACGGCGGTTTTGTCAGGGTTAATTGGAATCCCACCGAGCTTTTGATTGACGATAAATTTTTAGAAACCTTCATTAAATTTTTAGCCGTGGAAAACAGCTGTTTTGCTTCCGGCAACATCACCTTGTCGGGCCAGGTTGGCAAGAAAGTGATTTGCCCTATTGGCGATGAAGAAGTTCAGCAAGCGATCATCGGCCTTAAAAATTATTACGTGGTGGTGACTTATTACTACGGTAAAGACAAAGTTGATCAGTATCAGGTAGACACCGAGTTAAACCGTTTGGTTTTATCCGCCGACGGCCTTAATTACGTTGAACAAAAAAGTTACGAACAGCAGAATCCTTACTTTAAAGTGAGTTTGCCAGCTGATTGGTCGCTTGCCTCCAGGAACAGCGCTTCACAGCCGTTCTCGGCCTCAAAAAAGAGCAATCCCGCGGTTAGTTTTAGCTTGTACGTGGGCAAGTTAACCCAAAGCCAGCAGGGCTTGAGCAATCAGGATTACTTTAATTACATCAGGGATGCCGACGTTATCCAAAATCAATTGGAACGATTAACCGGTTTGGCCGGTAGCAGGTATGTTGATTCCGCTGATTACAAAATCAACAATGAATTGATTAAGGAAATTTTTTACAAGTATAAATTCAAGGATGAAGACGACGGCGATAAGATAAAATATTACGCCGCCGGCTATCGCGTTAGGACCGGCGATAAAGTAATTATTATTCAGTTTGATTATTTAGGCGAGAGCGAACAGGAGTTTGACCGGCAGTTAAAAGATTTTGAGGCCAGTGTTTTGGTCAATTTTACTTTAGGCAAGCCAGTTGAACAGACGGCCCAAGTTGAGCCGGCGCCGGTTCAGCCGGAAACGGCCAAACCCAACGAACCCCTTGGCCAGCCAGCTGAACCAACGCCGCCGCCGACTGAAGCAAAAGCCGAAGCAAAAACCTCGGCCGAACCGGTAGCGCCGTTTGTCAGCGCTTTGCCAGTCGTGGTCAAAATTCAGGCCATCAAAAATACGGGCAAAAGGTTTATCGGTCGGATTCTCTTGCGAGTGGAAAATAAAGGCGAGGCCTGGTATTTAAGCCCCAAAACCAATCAGGCGCATTATTTGGCCAATGGCGCCGCCGCCTATCAGCTGATGAGGGAACAGGGCGTGGGCATCAGCAATCAGGATCTGGCAAAAATACCGGTTGGTTTAAGCCAACTGGCGGGCGCTGATACCGACGCTGACGGCTTAACCGATCCTTTGGAGCAGGCCTTGGGCACTAATCACGAAAAGGCCGATACCGATGGCGACGGCCACTCGGATAAAGCCGAGCTTGAAGGCGGCTACGATCCTTTAAAAGCGCGGGTCAGAATGGCTTATAATCTATCTTTAGCCAATCGTCAGAAAGGCAAAATTTTGCTGCAGGTGCAGTCGCACGGCGAGGCCTGGTATGTTAACCCCAAAGACGGCAAGCGTTACTTCTTGGGCACGGCTGACGACGCTTACCAGGTGATGAGAAAACAAAGTCTGGGCATAGCCGAACGCGATTTTGCCAAATTGTAAGTTATCCACTTGACTAAGCGTTAGCAGGAAACTAAAATAGCAATATAATTTAAACAGGGTCATTTGATGGCTTTTAACAGGCCAAGAATTGCCCTGTTTTTATTCTCAAGATTCAAGCTAATTTTGCTTTTGGCGACAGTTAAGTTATAATGAAAACATGGACAGCATTATCAACATTTTAAACTACTTCGGCATTACTCCCGACCGGCTGGCGCCGCTGGCTATTTTGGGCGCGATTATCTTTTTTGTGCTTAATTACAGCTTAAAATCGTTTAAAGCCACGGTTAACAAAATCAGGGACGCCATTATTGAGATTCAGTCCATTTTTAAAATGCAGGGCCTAGAGCTGACTTATAAGGTTTTGGAGGCGCCCGGCAGTCCGGTCAGGCCGACCAAAGTGGGCGCCGACTTGATTAAAACCAGCGGTTTGGAAAAAATTTTGAATGAAAATAAGGAATTTTTGTCTGTCGAATTAAAAAAGATTTTGCCGCCAAATTACGCCGATTATGACGTTCAGGAAAAAGCCCGCGATTTGCTGGTTTCCCTTTCGGATAATTCTTTGATGAATCCGGTTAAGGATTACGCTTATAATCAAGGCACGTCGGCGGAAAATATTTTGCGGGTCGGCGGTTTGTGGCTGCGCGATGATTTTTTGGGCCAGCCCAGAATGGTCAGGGACTAAAATTTTCCCCGAAAAAATTGAATCAACAGGGTCAATTATCCGGTCGCCAACGACTGGATGGAAAATTGACCCTGTTTTTGTTTAAAAAAACAATGAAATGGATATTTGGAAGTCACAAATTGTGACTTCAAGATTCAGAAACAAAAATAAAAAATTGGTTTCAGGGTCAATTGATCATTAACCAACATCCCCATGCGAAAAGCGATGTGCCCCGAAATTTTGCGTAGCAAATACTTCGGGGTTATTACCATTTTGTTCTTTTTAATTCCCCAAGTCGGTTTGGCTTATTCCACCGATTATCGTTTTACCGGCAAACCCTATGACGGCTCCAGCGATTTATATTATTTTAATCAGCGTTATTACAACCCCAACGTCGGACGTTTTACTCAAGCAGACCCTTTGGCCAATTATTTGGTTACGCCCCAGCTTAAAAGCCGGACCAATCTGGAGTTAGAAGAGGTTTTAGCCAATCCCCAGCGCTTGAACTCCTACAGTTACAGTTTAAACAATCCGGTCAACGTGATTGATCCGACCGGCGAATCGGCCACAGTTTCACCTGCCAGGCAGGAACGCTTTAATCAAATCAGCAATTATATAAGGACGGATGAAAATTATTGGCTAACGAGAGACAGGGACGGCAATGCCAAAGCCCTGGATTTAATCTGGCAAAAATCTTTGGCTCTTGCCAAAAATGAAAAGGGCGAAATCAATTTGGGCAAGGCCTTGGACACTTTTTACGACGCCGTCAATATTAATTGGCGGGATGATCAAACGCTGGATAAAACCAGGCAGGATTATTTGGACCGTTTGCATAATTTGCCCAACGCTTTAGCGGGCCAATATGGCGGCGATTTATCCAACATTGATAAATTACAGCATTTTGCGGCCGCGGCGCGTTTGGCCTATAAATTAGGCCCCAGAATCGCCATGCTGTTGGGGCGGTTAAAAGAAGCGCAAGACGGTTTAAAGGCCTGGTTTGGGCAAAAAAAAGATTACGTTAGAATCCGGCAAGCCGATCAGGGTTACAGCCAGGGCGATATCGCGGCCGATCAGCTGGGCGTGTTTTGGCTCAATGAATATCGCCGCGGCAAGGTCAATCCTTCAAACTTTTTTAACAATTTATAAACAAAATAATTATGAATATCTTGGAAAAAATTTTATTCTGGTTCAGCAAACTCACGACTGGCGGGTTGCTGATTTTACTGCTGCTGGGCGTCATTACCTGGGGATTTTTCCGCTATCAAGCAATTAATGAATCAAGGCAAGTTCAGGCGGCCACCGAGTTGGTTAAGGCAAAAATCAATGATCAGCCCAATGATTATTTTTCCGGCTGCGTTCATCCCGGCCAGATTACCGTTGTTTCGGTCAATCAGCAGGCCTTTTTTGTGGTTAAAGATAGTCAGGTTTTTATTCCCCGTTTGACCGAGTGGTATAACGCTAAGGCCAAAGCGCTGGCTCCCGATCTGACAATCGCGGCTGAGAACATTAACATTTATTATTTAATGGAGTATTGCAGATAACTAAAGAAAGGAAAGCGATTTTATGAAAAATTTTGTCTATTTTTTGATTTGTTTGTTTTTAGCGGTTATCATTATCTTGCTGGCAAACAATGATTTGGTAGTCCGGTTAAAAGCCCAGGCAGTTCCTCAACTGTTGATTAACGAAATTATGTATAACCCGGGCGGCGCTGACAGCGGTCATGAATGGCTGGAAATTATCAACGTTGAAACTTCCACGGCTATAACCATAGACAACAATTGGCGGTTTAATGAAGGCAGTAATCATTTGTTAAGCGTGGTTCAAGGTGGAAATATTCTGGCAACGCGCACCCTGGCGATTATTGCCGACAATGCGGATTTATTTTTACAGGATTATCCTGATTATCAAGGCATCTTAATTGACAGCAGTTTTTCTTTGAATAATTCCACTGATACTTTATTTTTATCCTTTGATAACGGCCAGACGTTTTTTGCCACCACTACCTATCAGGCCATTTGGGGAGGCAATAATGACGGCTATACATTATCAAGAGTCGGTTTATCTAATGAATGGAAGGCGTCAACTCAACTTGGCGGCTCGCCCGGGCAAATTAACTACCCTGTCGAGCAGGCAAATGAAGAAGCGGCTACCAGTACAATTAATGTTGAAGAAAACATTGGGCAGGCAACTTCAACCGATGAAATCATGGAAATTGACAACGCGACTTCCACGCCTCAAAATTTGGGAGAATCAGGAACCTCTTCGCCTCAAGATATTGCGGCTTTGGCTACTTCGACTACGGAGAATTTAATTGAGAATCAAACTTCTGAAAATCAGGAAAATAATCAGGATTCGGAAAATCAAAATCTGTCCAACAATACGCCCGCCTATTCTTCCGAAATAATTATTAACGAAATCCTTCCCAACCCTAACGGCAGTGACAGTAATGATGAATTCATTGAATTATATAACCGCTCTAATCAGCCGGTTGATTTGTCCAGCTGGCAATTACAAGATAATTCAACTAAAATATTTATCTTAAGTTCACAAAAATATCAATCCACGATCATCGCGGCTTTTGGCTACTTTGTGGTTTACAGCCGCGAATCAGGGATTGCTCTAAACAACGGCGGCGATTTGATTGGGTTGTATCAGCCAAACGGGACGTTGTTGGATAGCCGGGTTTACTTTGAAGACGCTAAAAGCGGCTGGTCTTACGCCAAAAATGGCGGTGAGTTTGCCTGGACACAGCAGCCCACGCCGGGCCAAAATAATGTCATTAAAACCCAGGAGCCGTCAAACAATACCCCGGCAACAGTTATTTATCTTAATCAGCCAATTAATCAATCTTCGGCGGCAAATATCCAGGCGGCCGCTAAAAACCTTAGTTTTGATCCAGTTAAATACGCCGTGTTAAGAATTAATGAATTTTTACCCGATCCCAGTGGCTCGGATTCCTCGGAATGGATTGAATTATATAATAATTCTTCAACCACCCTGGTTTTGGCGGGTTGGTCGCTTGATGACGCGCCGGGCGGTAGCAAACCTTTGATTTTTGGAGCGACTTCCACTATCGGCGCTAAAGAATATTTATTGATTAATAAAAGCATATCCAAATTATCTTTAAACAATGACGAGGACGATGTTCGTTTGTTGTCGCCCGATAAAGAAGTGGTATTTGAAGTTAGTTATCAAAAATCCAAAACCGGCCAGTCATATAACTACGATGAACTTAATGAAGAATGGTTTTGGTCAACCGGTTTAACGCCCGGACAAAAAAATGTTGAAAAGGTTTTAGTTGATTTGTCTATTCAAGAAATTAATGGCCCGGCCAATGATATTTCAATCATTCAAGTCAGCCAATATGATTTAGAAGCCGTTAAGCTTTTGCCAAAAGACGAGCCGGCAAAAATTACCGGAGTCATAACGTCTCTACCCGGACAATTATACAAAAAATCATTTTACTTGGCTGGTGTTGATTCTACATCCGGCCAAATTTTTCCAAATCAAGGTTTGGAAATTTATGTCTCGGTTGCCATTGGCTTAGATTTTAAAATCGGTGACCTGGTTGAAGTTGAGGGAAAAGTTTCATATGTTAAAGACCGGGTGCGTCTTAACTTAGGCAAAGATAAAAAAATCGCCGTCCTCGGCCATCTTGATACAGTTGAACCTTTAAGCGCCGGTGTTGAGGATCTGCAAGATGATTTGCTGGGCGCTTTGGTCAGTTTAAGCGGACAGGTGGTTAAAAAACAATCCAACAGTATTTATCTTGATGATTCCGGCAGTGAAATCAGAGTGGATTTTAAAGAAGGGGTTAAAGAGGGGTATAGAAATTTAAAGGAGGGCGATTATTTAACGGTGGCGGGCATTTTAATATCCGGTTTGGATGGTTATCGCCTGTTGCCCAGGACTGTTGAGGATATTCAGCCGGCAAAAATTTTGGGAGCAGTTGACGCCGCCGCCTCTTTATCAAGCCAAACTATTGAGGTATTGCCGCAAAACCGCGGCCAGCAGGCGATGAAGTATTTATTTTACTCCGGCGGCGGTTTGGTCACTATTTTAGTGAGTTTATTGCTTAAGTTAAAGTTTTTTTCTTAGGCCTCTGTCATTCCGAACCCCTCGGCTCGTCCCGCTCAGCGGGACTTCGCTCGGGGCAGGCTTGAGCGGAGAAATCCCTTATCCGTTAATTAATTTATAAGGGTTCCCTCGGCTCGCCCCGATGTTTGCTTCGCAAAATCGGGGTTCGCTCGGGATACGGTTTATAGCATATTTTTCATTTAAAGTATTTCTGGCCTAGCGGCCAGAAAATAAACCGTAATTAAACCACCCCCCGAGACCTATAAAGGGTGCCGGAGGGTAGTTATAAAAAGGGATGATACATAATCCAGGATCCTCTATCCGAGGATATTTAAACTGGAAAGCGTATCAGATATATAGTAATTAATATCTTATCCCCTGTCAATCCAGAAGTTGTGCACAACTTGTTTTTTAACATTTCTTGGGATTTAATCCATAAAGATTGACCTTTTGCTTTAATTTAACTATATTAAAGCAAACGCCGGGATGGCGAAATTGGCAGACGCGCCAGGTTTAGGACCTGGTGGGAGCAATCCCTTGGAGGTTCGATCCCTCTTCCCGGCACCAAAAATAATTAAAAAATATGTCAGAAAATAATAAACTCATAGCAATTTTTGAAGAACGCCCCGTTCGTCGCGCTTGGAATGAAAATGAGGAAAAGTGGTATTTTAGCGTGGTTGATATTATTGGTATTTTGAGCGAAAGCGCGGACCCGAGAAATTATTGGAAAGTCCTTAAAAATCGCTTGAATAAGGAAAAAAGCGAGGTGGTTACAAAATGTAACCACCTGAAAATGCGGTCTTCCGACGGTAAATTTTACTTAACGGATGTGGCGGATGTAGAGACGATTTTTCGTCTTGTCCAATCAGTACCCTCGCCCAAAGCGGAGCCACTAAAATTATGGCTGGCTAAAGTCGGCTATGAAAGAATGCAGGAAACAATTGATCCGGAACTGTCTATTAGCCGCGGCCGCAAAAATTGGCAGATGATGGGCCGAAGCCAGAAATGGGTGGAGCAAAGAATGCTTAGCGTAGAAACGAGAAATAAACTCACGGATTATTGGGCGGATCATGGTATAGAAAAAGGAGGAGAGTTTGCCAAACTGACCAACGTCATCCACCAAGAATGGAGCGGCCTTTCCGTTAAGGCGCATAAAAATATAAAAAAATTAAAGACCCAGAATTTGCGTGATCACATGAGCGAGGCCGAACTCATTTTTACCGCTCTGGCGGAACTTTCCACCAGACAAATTTCCGAAACAGCCAAAGCGGAAGGGTATGGCCAGAATAAAATTACCGCTCGTAAAGGCGGAAAAATTTCCGGCAACGCGCGTAAAGCATTAGAACAGCAAACTGGCAAAAAAGTCGTTAACTCGGGCAATTATCTGCCGAGCATTACTAAACCTAAAAAATTGAAATAATACTCTTAATAATGTATTTAGGATTAATTATATCCACCCTTAAGTCAGCACTATGAAAATCATCATAGTCATGGTTTGCTCCTTAAACGGTAAAATCACCAAAGGAGCCAATCCCGATGTTTATGCCTGGTCATCAAAAGAAGACAAGCATTTTTTCTTTTCGTTGGTTAAAAAACACAATTTGATTGTCATGGGCAGTAAAACCTATCAAGCCGTTCGTAAAAATTTGGATCTAACGCAAAAAAAGTTAAGGATCGTTTTAACCAAAAATCCCAAAAAATATTCGGCTCAAGTAATTGCCGGTAAGCTGGAATTCACCAACGAGACGCCTAAACGTTTGGCCGGCCGGTTGCGCCAGCAAGGGTACAAGAGTATGCTATTGTTGGGCGGCGGCGTTGTCAACGCTTTGTTTTTAAAAGCCGGCTTGGTTGACGAATTGCGGCTGGTGGTAGAGCCCCTGATTTTCGGTTCCGGCCAACCCTTAGTTGCTGAAGGTCACTTTAATTCATCGTTAACCTTGGTCAGTCATAAGTTATTGAATAAAAATGGAACCCTACTTTTGATTTACAAGGTAAATAAATAATCAAATAATCCAATAATCAAATAAAAAGAAAAGCCGAAACGGCGAAAAAAAAGGTATGGGATAGGAATGAGCAGAAAGATAGCCGTAGGTTTTACCAGAAGCGCAAACGCCGCTGCAACCCCCGCA